>ENA-UPWR01000073-UPWR01000073.1-human-gut-metagenome-genome-assembly--contig:-NODE-73-length-16236-cov-19.531283_pt1 | contig 16236 bp, 14 predicted proteins | sample MGYA00250053_ERZ773382 | MGnify/ENA primary metagenome ERZ773382 (study PRJEB29103, sample SAMN06112029) | human gut metagenome | biome: human gut; feature: ankylosing spondylitis patient; material...
CGGCATGATTATTGCAGACAACATTCACTCGGCTCTGTTCTCTGTGGCGGCGTACACGGTCATTCTGTGTTTCTCGCTGTTCAAGACCGGAAGCCTCGCAAAATCCATTTTCCATGCGCACTAAGGAGGTCGGCAGCATGAAGAAGTACAGCATCATCTACGCCGATCCCCCTTGGGCGTATCGGACTTACTCCAAGAAGGGACAGGGACGGTCGGCAGAAAGCCACTACCCGACAATGTGTATTGAAGACATCAAGGCGCTTCCGGTCGGTGAGCTTGCCGCGAAGGACTGCGCCCTGTTCCTTTGGATCACGTTCCCGTGCCTCTGTGAAGCACTCGAAGTGCTGGCGGCATGGGGCTTTTCCTATAAGACCGTGGCTTTTGTATGGGTGAAGCAAAACCGCAAGAACGATGATCTCTTCACCGGCATGGGGTATTGGACAAGGGCGAACGCCGAAATCTGCATCCTTGCTACGAAGGGACATCCGAAGCGTGTTGACGCCGGTGTGCGTCAGGTCATCCTCAGCCATATCGAAGAGCATTCCAAAAAGCCGGATGAAGCGCGGGAGCGCATTGTCCGGCTCATGGGAGACCTTCCCCGTGTAGAGCTTTTTGCCCGTCAGTCTCCCGAAGGCTGGGACGTTTGGGGCAACGAGGTCGAATGCACAGCGCATCTTCCAATGGAGGAAACACCATGCTGCGGCTAAGACCCATCTCTCTTCGTGACGCCAACGAGTACGTCCGGCAGCATCACCGGCATCACAAGCCGGTTGCCGGTCACAAGTTCTCCATCGGCTGTGAAGCAGACGGTGAGCTGGTCGGTGTAATCATCGCCGGGCGTCCCGTCAGCCGGTATCTGGATGACGGCTTCACATTGGAGGTTACAAGGCTATGCACCAACGGAGAGAAGAACGCTTGCAGCTTTCTCTACGGCGCGGCGGCAAGAGCTGCTGCGGCTATGGGCTATAAGCGCATCATCACCTACACACTGGAAAGTGAAAACGGTGCAAGCCTTCGGGCTTCCGGCTGGATCTGTCAAGGCAAAGCGGGTGGGCTTCGCTGGACGGGCAAGCGTCAGCCGAAGGAGGATCAATATCCCGCACAAATGAAGCTGCGCTACGAAAAGCAGCTTAGAAAGGAGGAAACAGTCAATGGCATTTGTTCCGGTCCCGAAGGATCTTAACCGCGTCAAAACGAAGGTCATGTTCAACCTGACCAAGCGGCAGCTCATTTGTTTTTCCATCGCTGCGGCGGTCGGCGTCCCGATCTTCTTTCTGGCGAAGGCGCATCTCGACTTGTCTACGGCGGCAATGCTGATGGTAGTGATCATGCTCCCGTTCATCTTCTTCGCGCTTTACGAGAAGGACGGTCAGCCCGCCGAAAAGTATCTGTACCACATCGTACAGTCCATGTTCATCCGGGACAAGGTGCGTCCCTATCGCACAAACAATCTCTACGCTGAGATTCAGCAGAAAATCAAAGAACAGGAGGAATTGCAGATTGAACAACCGCACAGCAAAGGCAAAGCCTAAGATGACGGTCAAAAACGGCGTCGTTTACGGCGATGCCCTTTCCGCTCAGGAGAAGAAGCGGATCGTCATGCAGAAGAAAAAGGACAGGAAGGCAAAGAAAGTCCGCAAGTCCGCCCAGCAGACCATTCCCTATGTGGAGATGTGCCGCGACGGTATCTGCAAGGTAAACAGCCGCCTCTACACAAAGTCCATCGCCTTTGAGGACATCAACTACCAGCTTGCGCAGAACGAGGACAAAACAGCCATCTTTGAGAACTGGTGCGACTTTCTGAACTACTTCGACAGCTCGATTTTCGTCCAGCTCTCCTTCATCAATCAGAAGGCAAGCCTCAATGAGTTCCGCAAGCGCATCAACATTCCGGCACAGGAGGACGCCTTCAACGACATCCGCTCCGAGTATTCCGGTATGCTGCAAAGCCAGCTCACCAAGGGCAACAACGGATTGGTCAAGAGGAAGTACATCACCTTCGGCATTGAGGCGGACTCCCTCCGCACGGCAAAGCCGAAGCTCGAACGCATTGAAACCGACATCCTCAACAACTTCAAAACTCTCGGCGTGAAAACCGAGCCGCTGTCCGGCTATGAACGGCTGAAAGTGCTTCATGATGTGTTCAACATGGACACCAATGAGCCGTTCCGCTTTTCCTTCGATATGGTTGCCCGGACGGGGCTTTCCAGCAAGGACTTCATCGCTCCCACTTCCTTTGACTTCCGTGAAGGCAAGTGCTTCAAGATGGGCAAAACCATCGGTGCGGTGAGCTTCCTGCAAATCCTCGCGCCGGAACTCAATGACCGTATGCTTGCCGACTTCCTTGAGATGGACAGCAACATTACGGTCAATTTTCATATCCGGACGATTGACCAGGCGAAGGCAATCAAGAGCATCAAGTCGAAGATCACCGACCTCGACAAGATGAAGATCGAAGAGCAGAAAAAGGCGGTCCGCTCCGGCTACGATATGGACATCATCCCGTCCGATCTCGCTACCTTCGGCGGTGAGGCGAAGCGTCTGTTGCAGGATCTCCAGACCCGCAATGAGAGACTGTTCCTTGTGACTATCCTCATCATGAACACGGCAACCAATCGCCAGAAGCTCGAAAACGCGGTATTCCAAACCGCCGCCATTGCCCAAAAGTATAACTGTGCGCTCAAGCGTCTTGACTTCCAGCAAGAGGAAGGGCTGATGTCCTCTCTGCCTATCGGCGTCAATCAGGTGGAGATTGAGCGCGGACTGACCACTTCCAGCACGGCGGTTTTCGTGCCGTTCACCACGCAGGAGCTTTTTCAGGGCGGCGAAGCTCTCTACTACGGGCTGAACGCGCTGTCCAACAACATGATCATGGTTGACCGCAAGCGGCTCAAAAACCCCAACGGACTGATCTTGGGTACGCCCGGTTCCGGTAAGTCCTTCTCCGCCAAGCGAGAAATGACCAATGCTTTCCTCATCACGGAGGATGACATCATCGTCTGCGACCCCGAAGCCGAGTATTTCCCCCTCGTGCAGAAGCTCGGCGGTCAGGTCATCCGTATCTCGCCGGTCAGCACGGATTACATCAATCCGCTGGACATCAACACGAACTACTCCGAAGAAGAAAACCCGCTGACGCTGAAATCCGACTTCATCCTCTCCATGTGTGAGCTGATTGTCGGCGGCAAGGACGGCTTGCAGCCGGTTGAGAAGACCATCATCGACCGCAGTGTCCGCATGGTCTATCAGGAGTTTCTTGCAGACCCCAAGCCGGAGAAAATGCCGATCCTCGAAGACCTCTACAACATTCTGAGAAATCAGAAGGAACCGGAGGCACAGCGCATCGCAACTGCCCTTGAAATCTATGTTCACGGCTCTCTGAACGTCTTCAATCACAGAACGAATGTGGATGTCAACAACCGCTTCGTCTGCTATGACATCCGAGAACTCGGCAAGCAGCTCAAGAAGCTCGGTATGCTGATTGTGCAGGATCAGGTGTGGAACAGAGTTACCATCAACCGCGCCCAGCACAAGGCAACGCGCTACTACATGGACGAGTTCCATCTGCTCTTGAAGGAGGAACAGACCGCCGCGTACAGCGTGGAAATCTGGAAGCGTTTCAGAAAATGGGGCGGCATTCCGACCGGAATCACGCAGAACGTCAAGGATCTGCTTGCGTCCCGTGAGGTGGAGAACATCTTTGAAAACTCGGATTTTGTCTACCTTCTGAATCAGGCATCCGGCGACCGGCAGATTCTCTCGAAGGCGCTGAACATCTCTCCCAGCCAGCAGAACTACATCACCAATTCCAATGCCGGTGAGGGGCTGATCTTCTACGGCTCGACCATCGTTCCCTTCAAGGACGATTTCCCGAAGGACACCCAGCTCTACCGCATCATGACCACCCGCTTAGAAGAAACCGTACAGAACTGATAGGAGGATTTTTGAATATGACCAACAAGATGATTACCATTCCCTATGCGGACGCTATCGAATACGGAGAGAACACCTCCGCGCTGTTTAAGGCTCTGTGGGAGCTGACCGATCTGATCCGACTGGAAAGCGATCTCAAGAAGCATCACCGCGCCTACCTCCATGTGAGGGAGGACATCGACGAAAAGGTCAAGGAAGCGCGTCAGATTATGACCAAAGTAGCCGTGGATATGATCGGCTTTTACTTCAATGTTGATGTTCCCAAGTGCAGCAACAGCGATGAGAATACCCCTTTCGCTGACGCGGCGGATGATGAAGCCGTATCTATCCCCAAGGACAAGTATGAGCTGATGATCGACGATCTGCTCACGATGTCCGAAATCATCCAGTGCGTCGCAGATATGCGCACGCAGGATGTGAAGGCAATCCGCGAGTTCGGCAAGTTCGTCCCCGCCTTTGCCGCCTTTGAGAAGAACCGCCTGAGCCTCTATCGTGAGGCGGCTAAGGAAGCCGAGGAAATCTTCGACCGTTGGGCGGACGAGATTGACGATCTCGACGAGGACTTCACGGAAGATGAGGATTACGAGCCGGACGAGTATTACTCCGACTGATGCCCATTGAAATGTTGTCGGGTTTTACAGCCAATATTTCAATGGAAACACAAATCCAACAGAACAGGAGGTACACCACCATACAACTTGACATCATTCATACCGGCGATTGCCTTGAAATCCTGAAAACTCTGCCCGATGACAGCGTTCATTGCTGTGTGACGTCCCCTCCGTATTACGCGCTCCGTGATTACGGCATGGAGGCTCAGATCGGCAGAGAGACAACGCCGAAGGAATATATCTCGCGCCTGACGGAAGTGTTTACCGAAGTCAGGCGCGTTTTGCGTCCGGATGGAACGCTCTGGCTGAACATCTCGGACACCTACGCTGGGAAAGGCAATCAGGGAGATTTCATTGACCCGAAGAACCCCAACGGCAGAAACGGTCAGGCTGTGGCTCTCAACAACAAGGTTGAGGGCTGCAAGCCGAAGGACATGATCGGCATTCCGTGGATGCTGGCTTTTGCCCTCCGTGATACCGGTTGGTATCTGCGCAACGACATCATCTGGATGAAGGATAACCCCATGCCGGAGAGCGTCAAAGACCGCTGCGCCCGCTGCTATGAGCATATTTTCCTGTTCTCAAAGTCCAAGAAGTATTTCTTTGACTACAAGGCGATCTCCGAGCCGATTGCCCCCGCAACGGCAGAACGCCTCAAGCGCGGCATGAAGGGCGGCAACAAATACGGCAAACCCGTTCCCGGTCAGCCCCAGCCGCAGTCCATCAACCGCCCCCGTGAGCATGGTGAGATCAAGGATTGTGACATCAATCCGCTCCGCAACAAGCGCGATGTCTGGAAGATCAACACCGTCCCCTTCAAGGGCGGTCACTATGCCGCCTACCCTCCGAAGCTGGTTGAAACCTGTCTTCTCGCCGGTTGTCCAGAAGGTGGCATTGTGCTTGACCCCTTTATGGGAAGCGGCACAACCGGCATGGTTGCCGCGCAGATGGGGCGGCATTTTGTAGGCGTAGAGCTGAACCCTGAATACACCGAGCTTGCCTACAAGCGGATTGGGGGTGAAATCTAATGGCGAAGGAACCGGAACTCAAAGCCCGCGACAAGGTAGTTCTGCGGATGACGCGGGAAGGTGCGGTCGAGAACAACCTGACGGCTGGCACCGAGCAGCGCGTGTCAAAACGTCCGGAAGATGTAGAGCTGGTGAAGCCCGCTGAGACAGCAGAACCTTCCGAAGCTCTTTCTGCGGAGGAACAGAAAAAGGTGCAGATGCGCCGTCAGCAGCGTCAGTTTCAGGCGGAACACGCCGAGAATAACGACACGCAGCCGCCCTCGGAAACGTCCGTCACAGAAGAGAAAAGGGCAGAAAATCCACCCCAGAATGTACCTGAACCGCTGCCCTCGGAAACGCCGTTCAAGCCTCCAACTTTAGAGCAGCACGGCGTTTCTTCTCATACCGGCACGGTGATTGCCGAAACGGTTGTCACACACAAGCTGCGCAAGACCTCTGCGGTTGAAGCAGTGGATGCGGATGCTATTCTCACTCAAGCGGCGGAAACCGCCTCTGCAAAGCCGGTCTCGGACGATGCCGCCCCGCCCACGAAGTGGATGCAGAAGCTCGAAAGGAAGTCCGAGAAGGCGCATGAGCGTCTGGATGCCGCCCGTGAAAAGCTGCCCACGCACAAGGTTCTCAAGAAAGAGCGCGTCTTCGATGAAGAGACCGGCAATGGCAAAACCCGCCTTCATTTTGAGGATGAGCTGAAAAAGCCCAAAGGCAAAGGGAAACTGCAATTTGAAGCAGACAAAACTGTCCGCAAGGTCGGTGACACCCTCGCTTCCGGCATTCACGGCAAAATCCATGAGGTCGAACAGGAAAACACGGCGGTTGAGGCGGCGCATAAAACGGAGATCGCCGCTGAGACTGCCGCTCGGCATTTCAGTCATCATCGGGAAAGCAGCGTCAACAAGCCTTATGAGAAGGTCTCCAAGCTGGAACACAAGGCGGATGTCGCTGATGCGAAGCTCCAATATGAGAAAAATCAGCAGGAGCATCCTGAGATGAAGAAGCAGAACATGAACAAGCACTACCAGAGGCAGAACATTAAGAAGGAATATGCCGCCGCTCGAAATGCCGGGTCTCAGACTGCCGGGACTGCCACAAAGAATACCGGCAAGAAGCTCGGTGAGAAGGTGTCCGACAAGATCAAGGAGTTCTTTGAGAAGAACAAGAAGGTCTTCATCTGGATCGGCGTCGGAATTGCCCTTCTCGTTTTGCTCGGTGCCGGAATCAGCTCGTGTTCGATGCTTACCTCTACCGGTTCGTCGGTGATCGCTTCCTCTTATCTCAGCGAGGATGACGCGATGCTGGGCGCGGAGGCGCAGTATTGCCAGATGGAGCAAGAGCTGCAACGCTATCTCGACACTTACGAAAGCACTCACAACTACGATGAATACCACTTCGATCTGGACGATATTGAGCATGACCCGTATGTGCTGATCTCCATTCTCTCGGCTCTCCATGAGGGCGAGTTCACGCTGGACGAGGTGCAGGGTACGCTCCAAATGCTGTTTGAAAAGCAGTATATCCTCACAGAAGAGGTCATCATCGAAACCAGATACCGCACGGAAACCGACACATGGACGGACGCAGACGGCAACACGCACACGGAAACCTATCGCGTCCCGTATGACTACTACATCTGCAACGTGAAGCTCGAAAACTTCAATCTCTCCCATGTCCCGGTCTACATCATGTCTCAGGAACAGCTTTCCATGTACGCGACGTATATGTCGGTGCTGGGCAACCGCGAGGATCTGTTCGGTAACTCCCCCTATGTGGACAAGTACATCACAAATCCTCCCGCCGACTACGATGTCAACCCGGAATACCTGAACGACGAGAAGTTTGCAGCGCTGATTACCGAGGCGGAAAAGTATCTCGGTTATCCGTATGTGTGGGGCGGCTCCAATCCCGACACGTCTTTTGACTGCTCCGGCTTTGTCAGCTACGTTCTCACGAACAGCGGTCTTGTGAATACCGGTCGGCTGGGCGCACAAGGGCTTTACAACGTCTGTACGCCGGTCTCAAAGGCGAATGCACAGCCCGGTGATCTCATCTTTTTCGTTGGGACGTATGACACCCCCGGCGTGTCTCACGTCGGCATTTACGTCGGTGATGGGGTCATGATCCACTGCGGCGATCCCATTCAGTACACATCCATCAACTCTTCCTATTGGCAGCAGCATTTCTACGTCTTCGGAAGACCCGCCTATTAAAAGAAAGGAGTTTTGCATGAATCCCAAGTATCAGAAAGTCCTCTCCGACATTGAGAAGGCTGAAAAGAAGAAGTCCGAAATCGAAGGTCAGCTCAAGGAGCTGTACGACAAGAAGACAGAGCTGGAAAACCTTGAAATCATCAATACCGTGCGCTCTATGGTGATGGACAAGGATCAGATCATGGCGTTCCTGTCTTCCATGAAGGGCGGCACCAAGCCCGCTGAAAATACGGAGGTAATCGACAATGCGTAAGAAGTTTCGTTTTCTGACCGTCCTTGCGGTCTGCGTCATGGTGCTGTCCTGCTTCTCGGTGACGGCGTTTGCCTATGCCGATGACACCGAACAGAACCTTCCCGTTACGGAGGCAACCCAGCCGGAACAGCAGCCCGCAGTCACTCCCGCCCCTGAAAAGCCGAAGGGTGAGCCGATTGACGATGAGGGCAACGCCCACACCCGCGACTTGCTCTATGACAAGGCAACCAACAAGCAGATCATCACTGTCCAGACGAAGAACGGCAACACCTTCTTCATTGTCATCGACTACGATGCGCCCATCAACGAGGATGAGGAACAGTATCAGACGTACTTCCTGAACATGGTCGATGAGAGCGATCTGCTTGCGCTTTTGGATGAGGACACTGCGGCTGCGCTGACCACCTGTAACTGCAAAGAAAAATGCGCTGCCGGTCAGGTCAACACCGACTGCCCGGTCTGCAAGACCAACATGAGCGAATGCACCGGCACAGCCCCCGTTACGCCTGAGCCGGACAAGGATGCGGAAACCGATGTCCCCGCCCCCAAGCCCGAAAAGAAATCCAACATCGGCATGATCCTCGTCATCTTTGTCCTTGCCGGTGCTGCGGGTGCAGCTTATTACTACATCAAGTTCGTCAAGGGCAGAAAGCCCAAGGATGAGGACATGGACTTCTTCGACGATGAAGGCTACGAGGAAGAGCCGTACATCAACGAGGATGATGAGCCGCAGATTGCGGAGGATGCCGAAACGGAAGGTGATGAAGATTGATCTTAGTCATTGCTGAAAAACCCAGCGTCGCCCAGTCCATCGCAAAGGTGTTGGGCGCGACGTCCCGCAAGGACGGCTGCATGGAGGGCGGCAACTACATCGTTTCGTGGTGCTTCGGTCATTTGGTGGAGCTGGCAGACGCCAGCTCCTACGATGAGCGGTATGCCAAGTGGCGGTATGACGATCTGCCCATTGTTCCGGAAAACTGGATGTTCGAGGTCACAAAGGACAAAGCACAGCAGTTCAAGGTGCTGTCCGCTCTTATGAAGGACAAGCGCGTCACCGAGCTGGTCTGCGCAACCGATGCAGGACGCGAGGGTGAGTTGATCTTCCGGCTGGTCTACAACAAAGCCGGATGCACCAAGCCCTTCAAGCGTCTGTGGATCAGCTCGTTGGAGGACTCCGCCATCCGCGAAGGCTTCAACCATCTCCGGGACGGCAAGGAATATGACCGTCTCTATGAAGCGGCACTCAGCCGCTCGAAGGCAGACTGGATTGTCGGTATCAACGGCACCCGCCTGTTCACCACGCTCTATCACAAGAAGCTGGTGGTCGGGCGCGTCCAGACGCCGACCCTTGCAATGTTGGTGGAGCGTGACGGGAAAATCTCCACGTTCCATAAGGAGAAGTATTTCAACGTCCACGTCGGCAAGGGCGATCTGACCGCCGATCTGGAAAAGGTCAAAACCGAAGAGGAAGCAAAGAAGATTGCGGCGGCTTGCGAGAAAAAGCAAGCCGTCGTTTCTTCTCTCAAGCGGGAGACGAAAACCGTCAATCCTCCGAAGCTCTATGATCTGACCACCTTGCAGCGCGAGGCAAACCGATACTACGGCTTCACCGCCCAGCAGACGCTCGATCTCGTACAAACACTCTACGAAAAGAAGCTCCTGACCTATCCGCGCACGGACAGTCAGTTCATCACGGATGATATGGAGGACACCGCCCGTCAGGTCATTTCCATCGTCTGCCGCCAGCTTCCGCTTTCCTCCGACGTTTCGGTCACTCCGGACATTGCCCGCGTAACCGACAACAGCAAGGTCACAGATCACCATGCCATTCTCCCGACCGTCCAGCTCGAAAAGCAGGATGTTTCGGCGCTGCCTCAGTCAGAGCAGAAAATCCTCAATCTTGTCGGGATGCGCCTTCTGTGTGCGACCGGCGAGAAGCACACCTACGCAGAAACGCAGATCTCGCTCTCCTGCGAGGGCTACGAGTTCAAAACCAAGGGCAAGACCGTCGTTCAAAACGGCTGGAAATCCATTGAAGAGCTGTTCAAGTCCTCCCTCAAGACGAAGGAAAAGGACGATCTCGCAAAGACCCTGCCCGAAGTCCACGAAGGCGATGTTCTGGATGGTGTATCTGCCAGTGTTACGGAACACTTCACAACGCCCCCGAAGCAGTACACGGAAGACACGCTCCTGTCTGCGATGGAGACCGCTGGAAACGATCAGTTCGACGATGACACCGAGAAGAAAGGTCTCGGAACACCCGCGACCCGCGCCGGTATCATTGAAAAGCTGGTGAAATCCGGCTTTGCAGAGCGTAAAGGCAAATCTCTCATTCCCACGAAGGACGGCTGCAACCTTGTCTGCGTCCTGCCGGAACAGCTCACATCTCCCGCAATGACGGCGGAATGGGAAAACACGCTCATGGAGATTGAGCGCGGCAATGCGGATGCAGACGCCTTCCTCAGCGGCATTGTCCGGATGACCGGGGATCTCGTGAAAGCCTACCCGTTTCTCTCCGATGCCGAAGCCCAGCGTTTCGGCACGGGTAAGGAGGAAATCGGCAAATGTCCTCGTTGTGGATCTCCGGTCTATGTCGGCAAGGGCAACTTCTACTGCTCGAACAAGGAATGCTCCTTCTGCCTGTGGGAAGACAACAAGTTCTTTTCCAGCAAGAAAAAGAAGCTGACCAAGAGGATTGCAAAGGAGCTGCTGGACAAGGGCTGGTGCCGAGTGACCGGGTTTTACACGCCGAAGAAGCCTCAGCTCTATGATGCGGTCATTCGTCTGGATGACAGCGGCGGCAAATACGTCAGCTTCAAGATGGAGTTTGATCGATGACCCGCCCAAAGTATGTTGCTTCATGCAGCGGAGGCAAAGACAGCGTAGCGACGCTCCTGCTGGCTGCACAGCACAATGAGCCGCTTGACGAGGCGGTTTTCAGTGAGGTCATGTTTGATAAGGACACAAGCGGCGAAGTCCCGGAACACCGGGACTTCATTTATGACCGGATCAAGCCCTTCTGCGAAAAGGAGCTGGGCATCAAGTTCACCATTCTCCATGCAGACAAGACCTACGATGAGGTGTTCCATCATGTCATCACCCGCGGACCGCACAAGGGCGAGGTTCGCGGCTTTGCATGGGCTGGTATGTGTGCAGTCAATCGTGACTGCAAAATCCCGCCAGTCCGCAAGTACAATGCCGCACTCTCGCCGGACACTGTGAGCTATGTCGGCATCGCGGAGGATGAGCCAAAACGCCTTGCTCGTCTGGATGGAATAACGAAGGTCAGTCTGCTTGCCAAATACGGTATGACCGAGGCGGACGCCTACAAGCTCTGTCAGGAACACGGGCTGCTTTCCCCAATCTACGCTCACTGCCGAAGAAACGGCTGCTGGTTCTGTCCCAACGCCAGTGACTCGGAGCTGCTGCACATGATCACAAAGCACCCGGATATGTTTGACCGTCTGATTGAATGGGAGAACGAGGATAACATCTTCCATCGTCGGATGACGCGGCTCACCCTGCAATACATGGATGGTAACTTCCGTCTGGTTGTCGGCAGCAGTGGAGAATGTCTCGCTCTTCTTGCACGGAATGGTAGTGTTGGCCTCAATCAGCTTAGTCATCACACCACCCATAGTCTCGATACCCATAGACAGCGGGGTAACATCCAGCAACACAACGCCCTTAATTTCATCTGTCAAAACGGCACCCTGCACAGCAGCACCTACGGCTACTACCTCATCCGGATTCACACCCTTGGAAGGAACTTTACCGAAGAAGTCTTCTACCAACTTCTGTACAGCCGGGATACGTGAAGAACCACCTACAAGGATTACTTCATCGATGTCCGCATTGTTCAGACCAGCATCGCTCATAGCCTTCTTACAAGGTTCCAAACAAGCTTGAATCAAGTTGTGAGCCAGAGCCTCGAACTTGGCACGGGTCAACGTCTTCACCAAGTGCTTGGGCACACCGCCTACCGGCATGATGTACGGCAAGTTGATTTCAGTGCTTGTAGAAGAGGACAGTTCAATCTTAGCCTTTTCAGCAGCTTCCTTCAGACGTTGCATAGCCATCGGGTCTTGAGTCAGGTCGGCACCTTCGTCGTTCTTGAACTCCTGAACCAGCCAGTCGATGATTACCTGGTCGAAATCATCACCACCCAGGTGAGTGTCACCGTTGGTTGACAATACTTCGAACACACCGCCACCGAATTCGAGGATAGAGATATCGAATGTACCACCACCAAGGTCGAATACGGCAACCTTCATGTCCTTGTGAGACTTGTCAATACCGTAAGCAAGAGCTGCGGCAGTCGGCTCGTTCACAATACGCTTCACTTCAAGACCTGCAATCTGACCGGCTTCCTTCGTAGCCTGGCGTTGGGAGTCTGAGAAGTATGCGGGGACGGTAATTACAGCTTCTGTCACTTCTTGTCCCAGATAATCCTCGGCAGTCTTTTTCATCTTCTGCAGAATCATTGCAGAGATTTCCTGCGGGGTATAGAGACGTCCGTCGATGTCTACACGCGGAGTATTGTTGTCACCCTTTACTACTTTATAAGGCATACGGCCGATTTCTTTCTGTACCTGGTCCCAGTTTTCGCCCATGAAACGTTTGATGGAGAAAACCGTACGGGTGGGGTTCGTGATAGCCTGACGCTTGGCAGGATCACCGATTTTACGTTCGCCACCATCAACAAATGCTACTACTGAAGGAGTGGTGCGCTTGCCTTCACTGTTTGCAATTACTACAGGTTCGTTACCTTCGAATACTGCAACGCAAGAGTTTGTTGTTCCTAAGTCAATACCAATAATTTTTCCCATGATCGTTATTTTTTTATTTGTTATTATTCTGTTTCGACGTCCGCCTCAGTGGCAGACGCCAATAAAAAGACAAACGTTGTGCCAAATTGTTCAGAGCAGCCGCAGATTTATACTTGTGGCAGTTTATCTGTCAGTTTGGCAGAATTAAAATCATTTTTTCTGTCGGAAATTACCATTTGTTAATTTCCATTCCATTCAAAAGCTCTACTTTTGTCGCCCGAATCAGAGATGATAAAACATGAACAACATTAATCATTTCCCTTGCATACCTTTAACCGTTCCTCCATGGAGAAAATATTGTTCCACCGTGGAGAAAATATCATTCCACCACGAGGGAAATATCGTTCCACCATGGTGGAACGATTAAGGATTAGTTAACATTGGGCTTAATCGTAGCAACGGAAATGATTGGTTTTCACATATTAAAGAAATAAATAAGATGAGTATGGAAAAGATGAGAGACAGTATCGACTTCAAGAACACGGACATCAAGACATTGTTCCGCAAACTATTGCTCCCTACTGTACTGGGGATGATTTTCTCCGCACTATTCGTTATCACCGACGGCATCTTTGTCGGAAAAGGAATCGGCAGTGATGCTTTGGCGGCGGTCAACATTGTGGCACCGCTATGGTTGTTTTCTACGGGTGTGGGACTTATGTTCGGCGTCGGCGCCTCTGTGGTAGCCTCCATTCATCTGTCACACGGAAAGGTCAAGGTGGCACGCATCAATATCACGCAGTCGGTAGTCATATCTTCCTTGTTGCTGATGTGCACCTCCACCCTATTCTGTTCATTTGCCCCGCAGGTGGTAAAGCTGCTCGGAGGGTCTGAACGGCTCACGCCATTGGCTGTGGAATACATGCTTTGGTTTGTGCCTTTCTCTCTGTTCACGGCATTGCTCAATTCGGGTATGTTTTTTCTGAGGCTGGACGGTTCGCCCAACTTCGCCATGATGTGCAATGTGGTGGCTGCCGTTCTGAACATCCTATTGGATTATCTGTTCATCTTCCCCTTTGGCTGGGGAATGTTCGGTGCTGCACTGGCAAGTGCCATAGGTACCACGGTAGGTGCATTGATGATAGTATTCTATCTGATGCGCCGCCGGTGCGCACTGCGCTTCCACCCCATTAAGATGAGCCGGAAAAGCATGCAACTGATGCGCCGCAACATTGGCTATATGTGCCGATTGGGTTCCTCCGCCTTCTTGTGCGAGGTGGCGATTGCCTGCATGATGTTTGTCGGCAACCAGGTGTTCATCCATTATTTGAAGGAAGACGGAGTGGCGGCATTCAGCATTGCCTGCTATTTCTTTCCTATTATATTTATGGTATATAATGCCATTGCGCAGTCGGCGCAGCCGATTATCAGTTATAACTACGGCCTGAACGAGAGCCAACGTGTCTGCCGCGCCTACTTGCTGGCACTGAAAACGGCCATAGGCTGCGGTGTATGTTTTGCCCTGGTCACAATATTCTGCAGTCCTGAAATTGTCGGTATGTTCATAGACCGCAGTTATCCGGCTTATGACATAGCGGTAAAAGGGTTGCCTTTGTATGCCACCGGCTTCGTGTTCTTTGCCGTCAACATCGTATCCATCGGCTATTTCCAGAGTGTGGAGCGTGCCAAATACGCCACAGTTATCACCCTGCTGCGTGGTTTTATCCTGCTGACAGCCTGCTTTTTCGGACTGCCCCTGCTATTGGGAGACCGGGGAATCTGGCTTGCCACTCCTCTTGCAGAAATGCTGACAACCCTCTTTATCCTCGTGATTTACATATCCGGGAAAAAGGAACATAAAGAAAAATCCGTATCTTTAGACAAGATGGGCTGCACCCCAACATAACTTTTTCATGCAAGCATAAAAGTCCTGTCTTCGGTTTACACTATCTTTGCAGCATGGAAACTATGATAAAGAAATTCTGCAAGAAGTATAAACTACCGGAAAACACTTTGCACGAACTTCTGTCACACATGGCAGAAGTTCGTTTCAGCAAGGGAGAACTCATTATCAGCGAAGGGGAAAGGAACAGCAACTTCTATCTTTTGAAGAAAGGCATCTGGCGCGCCTACTACCTGACAGACGGCACGGAAAACTCCCTTTGGTTCGCCGCACCGGGCGACACAGCTTTCTCATCGTGGGGATATGTGGACAGCGAGGTTTCCCTCATCAACATCGAATCGGTGAATGAAAGCATCGCCTATTGTATCAGTAAGCCTGAGCTGGAAGCCCTTTTTTCGCATTCCATAGACATGGCCAACTTCGGCAGAAGAATCTTTGAGCGGGAAATTCTGTCGGTAGACAGTTCCACAGTAGCCTACGGCACCCCTCCCACTGCCAAAGAAAGGTACATGACGCTGATGGAAGAGAATCCGGAACTGCTGCAGGATGTACCGCTCAAGTATCTGGCTTCTTATCTCTACATCACTCCGCAATCCCTGAGCCGGATACGCGCAGGATTAAAGAAAAAGTAAAAGACCTTTTTATGTCAAGATGCAAAAAAGGCTCTTAGCAGATTATTTCTGTAAGAGCCTTTTTTATTTCAACCTATCTTGTCAGTTCTTCACCAACACCATCACCAGGTTATTGTCAGCATCGTACAGCCCGATGCCTCCGCCTGCCAGCTTGCCAAAAGACTGAACGGAATTCAAGGCTTTCAGCACACGGCCTTCCACCTCCATATCAGGGCATGCCATCATGGTACTGATAACTTGCGGGAAAGAGATTGCCGACGGGTTTTCATCATCAACCTGGAAAGCGCCGTTAATCAGATTGCAACCCGCATTGCCGTGCAAGCGCTTTTCTGCAATATTAAATTCAATGAACGGCTGCTTCTCCATTCCGTCGGGAATAGCCTCGCCCGCAGCCTCACTAATTATCCACTTTCCTTCCAAATCAGACAACTTGGAAACGGATTCTTTCTTCTGCAACACGACTATGGGACGATTGGAAGCACCGCATAAAGCTATATTTTCCTTTCCCAGCTTCTTATACTTTTTCACTTTGTTCAAAGCCGACAACACATTATTTTCTACAGTCATATCCGGACAAGCCATACGGGTACTTGCCAAAGCGCCAAGGTCAATCGTGCCGGGCTTGGCATTCACGTCAAACGAACCCATCATACGGTTGCAACCACTGTTGCCAAATACTTTTCCAGTCTTTGTGTCAAAACCGATATAGGGAAATTCCTGACCCGGAGCAGGGACTACGGCAGTACCATTCACTTCAATAATATTCCACTCACCGCTGATGGAAGAAAGAGTTGCGGCATTTTTGGTTGATGCACAAGAAGACAAGCCCATCAACACGCTTGCCATGCATAGGGAAACAAATACTTTTTTCATTGTTATTCGTTGTTTAAGTTAATTTATTCA
>ENA-UPWR01000075-UPWR01000075.1-human-gut-metagenome-genome-assembly--contig:-NODE-75-length-16209-cov-56.488284_pt1 | contig 16209 bp, 17 predicted proteins | sample MGYA00250053_ERZ773382 | MGnify/ENA primary metagenome ERZ773382 (study PRJEB29103, sample SAMN06112029) | human gut metagenome | biome: human gut; feature: ankylosing spondylitis patient; material...
GACGGCCTTTCCATAGAGGAAGCGTTCGAGCTGGCTATCACCGCCAAGAAGTGGGCGGACGGAGACCGTTTCTACCGGAGTATCAACGATGGAGAACCGGAAGAATTGTAAGGTAAATAACAATAAACAATAATGACAAATGAGCAGATATGATTTTATAAGATTCGGCGGCTTTGTCAACTGGGCGGACGAGGACACGGACACGTTCCGGAAAATGAAAGTCTGCCTGCCGGTAAAGGAGCCTGTCGAAGATGACACGAAAATAGGACTGATTTCCACGGACGAGGACAATCCGGAAGAAATCGCGGTTTCCTATTCCGTCAGGGCAGCCGAACTCATCCCTTGGACGGACTCATTCCAGGAAGGATACTGGAAAGCCCTGATAGTGGCAGAGGCAAACGGAGCAGGCACGGACGTATTGCTGCCCATGCTCAAAGATGCCGGACTATGCCTGATGGAATGTGTCTTCCTGATGCTCCGGAGCGATGCCTGCAAACTGTTTCCGGTCCTGTGCCGGCTGTTCCCGGAAGTGGAGGAAATGTTTGAGATTATCACATGGAATGACAGGGAATATTTTGTCAGGGAACTGACGCTGTTCCGTGGAACGGGCGGGGAATACAAAACCTTGGTCTCTGTAACGGGTCTGCAAGACGTGCTGGTCGGCAAAGACGGCGCACCCATATCGGACGAGGCGGAGGCCGTGGACCGGAAAATCTGCTATTACTTCACGGACGAGGAGTTCCTGCTGCCGGAAGAGCGGCTTGTGGCCCTTGCGGAGGATGCGTGAGAAATCATAATGTATGTACAAAGACCAGAAAATGAATAAAAGAATGAACAAACAGCAAACCACTCCCGTTACCGACACTTTTAAGGGGATGCTACTTATGTCAATGGGTGTCCCTGTAGGAAACATCCGTCCCTACCGTTTGAAGTCGGCACCTTCCTGCCTCGGCGGTTTCGAGCGCATGAGCGTAGCGGCAGCACGAGCCTTGGGAATGGATATCCCGGAGACGGAGAAAGAGAACGATGAAGTTTACATATGCCGCTTGGGACCCGCCGTTTTCCATAAATGGATGCCTGTCTGGATGTTCGAAACCGCTTTCGAACCGGTTCCCGAGCAGAGACGCGGTGACCGCATCCGAACACTTACGGAAGAGATGAACAACCATCACGTGGCGGAGAAAGCCCTGAATGAAAAATGTTACGCCCTGTCCGTGGAGCTGCTTTCCGAGTGTGGCGGCAGCCTTGATGACAACGGTGAACAATCCTCGACCTATCTCCATGTTGTGGACCGTGACCCCGTGGAACTGGTCATCACGAACGCATCGCTCCGGAAAGACGGGAAAATCTTCATCATGGGTTACAGTTACTACACGGGCGAGGAGTACGAGCAGGAATGTGACGTAGAATCCGGCATGGACATACTGAATTTTATCCTTTCCCAAAAAAGTTTTGAGTGCTATGAATGAAGATAAGATATTGCAAATGTTCTTCGACATAGGCCGGTGGACGAAGGCCATTGAAAAAGGCGTGCTGAAAGACATTAGGAAAGACCAACTTATTCGGCTGACCGACGAGCATACCCGTATGGCGATGGCCTATGCCATGCGCCGGGGAAAGTACGAGATTTCCCCTCCCCACACGGCGCAGATACCCAAGGACAACGGTGAGTTCCGCACAGTGTACGTAAACGAGCCGATGGACCGCGTAGTACTGGGTATCGCCAACGACCTGCTCTTCGAGTTGATGCCGGAGATGCTGCACTCTTCGTGCAAGTCCTACCAGACCGGTATAGGGTGCGGCAAGGTAGTTACGGAAGTCAGCCACCGGATGACAGAAACCGGCAATAGCGGCTGTCTGGGCTGGAAGTCCGACCTTTCCAAATACTTCGACAGTGTTCCGATACGGTTCATCGACGAGGCGTTCGACAAGGTAGTTACGGAAGTCAGCCACCGGATGACAGAAACCGGCAATAGCGGCTGTCCATCGGACACCCGAAGCGGTATCTCCCGGTTGAGCCAGCCGCCGGGCAGCGGAATGGGATCAGACTCCTCCACCCGATACATTAACGCCCCATCTGTATAGCTTCCGATAAACTGATCGCTCAGAGTCACCTGCAGCACAGTCTGAAGGCCATTGCGCTGCAGCGCGGCGGAATAGCGCAGCGGAATAAAGCATACGGCCTCACGCCCGGGTGTGTAATATAGGTGAACGATCCCGCCCGGAACCGCCATCATACTCCACACCTGGATGGTCTGGGGCGGATTCGCCTCAAATCCCCGGAACACAGGCATGGCATAGAAGGTCCCCTGCGTAACGCCGATGAGCCGATAGCCCCCTTTATCCATGGAGTGGCCATTATGCAGGCGCCGAAGCTCCTCCTCTGTCAGGCCCAGCTTCTCCGGATCGGCCAGCGGAAGATTTTTTCCCAGGCACAGGGTAAAGGCGTCCGCTCTGGGGCATTCCAGGCTTAATCCATACCGCCCGCTGCCCGGATTATAGTCCAACGCCAGATTGTTGATGCTGTACAGGTTCACATTCGGCCTTGTAATGGGCATCGGCTCACTCCTCCTTCTTTGCTGCGGCAATTTCGTTGTAAAGAATATTTTCCGGATTCACCGGATAGACATAAAGCCTGTCCACATAGTCCTGCTGCGGGATCCGGAAGGCCGCGCCGGTATTGTTCACGTTCCGGATCTGGGTTGGCTGGCTCAGCATGCAGAACAGCTGTCCGCCGCTGGGGGGAACCGTGGCCATCAGCCGGCCCGCAGTCTGCATATTCAGATACATCCTTCATAGCTGCGCAAAGCTGCCCCGCTAGGAAGCCGTACACCTCTGGCAGAACCTGGCTGCATGCATAGCGATGCAGACACTCTGCAAGCGTTCCCCTTCTCATGTTCATGGGCTCGTGCCAATCCGTGCGGGTCTCCAGATTGACGGCCTCCTGCTGCAATGTGGCGTTCATCGCGCCGTAAAAAAGGCGGCTGCACAGAAGCTGCTTGAAATACTCCTGCACCCGTTCCGCATTTTCCTTCAGCTCCTGCACACACCGTCCATAATACTGGTTCACGCAGAGACCCCAGATATCCCCGACAGACGCCACCGCGTTTATCAGCTTGTCCCCGTCGATCGTATCCGACGGTCGGCTGCGGAGCCTTCCCAGGAGTCCACGGGTCGGCGCGTCGGACAGGCTCTGCTCCAGCGCCTCCATCTCCTTGGTGTACGGGAGATACTGCAAAAATGTGGGCAGATCCGGCAGCAGCTCCTTCTCGTCTATGTACTCCCGGAACAGGCTGTCGTAGTCCTGCTGCGCTCCGCAGAGGGTCTCCTGGATGTTGGACTGTCCCCCGGCCGCACCGGCCTGCTCCAGGCACTCCGTGAGGATCTGTTCCATCGCCGCGCAGGCGATTTCATCCGTCTCCTTGACCTTTCTGTCCGCGCTGAGGCTCCACACGGCGGAGGAACCGGCCCCCCAAATAGCTGCCTCCAGCCCCTGGCCCAACCGGTTGTCATCCTGCGAGTTGACGATCACCATCACGTTGGCAGCCGCCTGATATCCCTCGGGGCCGCTGCCGGAGACATTTCCGTTTGTCAGGTCACTCTGCACGATCAGATGCTTCCCGTTTCTTTCGGCCCAGTCAACAACCGCCCGCAGCCGGCCGATCCTCTCCCGGTCCGAATTGAATACCTGCCGCACAAACAGAAAATAATATTCCGCCACGGTGACAGCCTGGCCAAAATCAGGTTGATGCTGCACCGCCTGGAAAAGCTCCGGGAACCTGTCATCCATAGCCAACGTCAGGTTGGTGACCTTAAACCGGAAGGTGATCTGTGTCTGTGCGCCCTGGGCGTCCACCGCAGCAATAACCAGATCGCCGCTGCGGCTCTTGCTGGTCTCCACGTTTAAGGTATCCCCATCGATGGCCGCGGTATCGCTGACCAGCTGAGACGATACGATCACATAATGCAGCGTATCACCCGGCGTATCGGAAAAATACTCTCCCAGCTTAAAGCTACGGTGGCGGCCGGACACCGGCGTCACCACAACCTTTTCCTCCACCAACGTAACGCCGCCCACCGCCGTCGGCGGTGTGTTGCCGAAGTTCACCGCCGCGTCGCCGCTCTGATGCACCAGGCTGCTTTATTAGATATTTGCCATTCTCTTTAAATCGTAATTCAGTGCATTCAGAAACGCATTCATCCACCCCGGCATAGGATGGAGTACCCGCGCCGGAGAGACGGCAGGGAATCTGTATGCGTGAGGTGCGCCATGAACATACATAACGCCTCTGACTCCGGCGGCGGCTCCCTGCGGGACCTGCTGGGCCGGAACATTGGCCGCCGCGCGTCCGCCAGCTTCCTGGTGGGCTCGTACCGCCTGGTGCGGCAGGAGGGCATCCTGGAGGCCGTGGGCACGGACTATCTGGTGCTGCGGCAGGGGGATTTCTCCACCGGCTGCGACCTGTACGCCATGAAATTCATCGAATTTCATGACGATCCCCCGGCGTGACCGTTGCGCCCGGCGGCGGATCGTGGTATGCTGGGGGCAGTGAGGTGAGGGAATGTACTATGTCTATATGCTATGGTGCCGGGACGACACCCTGTATACCGGCACGGCGTCGGACCTGTGCCGCCGGATGCGGCAGCACCGGGACGGCGGCGCCGCCTGCGCCCGGTATACCCGGTCCCATCCGCCCCGGGAGCTGGCCGGTGTCTGGCGCACGGAGGGCCGGAGAGAGGCCCTGCGTCTGGAATACGCCGTGAAGCGGCTGTCCCGGCAGGGGAAGCTGACGCTTCTGCACCGGCCGGAAACGGCGGCGGACCTTCTGCCGGGCGTCGCCGCCGAACCGGTGCCGGGCGTGACCCTTGCCATGTGTCTGGAGGGAGAATTTCATGAATAAGCTCTACGCCGCCCCCATGGAGGGGCTTACCGGTTATCTGTGGCGGCAGGTCCACGCCGCCCTGTTCGGCCCGGCGGACAAATACTTCACGCCCTTTCTTTCCCCCAACGCTACCCGCACCTTCCAGCGCAAGGAGCTGGACGAGATCGACCCAGCCCACAACGCCGGGCTGTATGTGGTGCCCCAGCTGCTGACCAACCGGGCGGAGCACTTCCTGTGGGCCGCCGGTGAGCTGTACGCCCGGGGCTATCGGGAGATCAACTTCAACCTGGGCTGTCCGGCGGGCACCGTGGCCGCCAAGCGCAAGGGCTCGGGCCTGCTGGCCTATCCCCAGGAGCTGGATCGCTGTCTGGAGGAGATCTTCGCGGGGCTGCCCCGGGGGATGTCCGTGTCCGTCAAGACCCGCATCGGGAAAAATGACCCGGCCGAGTGGCCGGGCCTGCTGGCGATCTATCGCAAGTATCCCCTGTCGGAGCTGATCGTTCACCCCCGGATCCAGAAGGAGTTTTACAAGGGCGTCCCTCACCGGGACGCCTGGGCCGCCGTGTCCGGCCCCTGGCCGGCGGTGTATAACGGCGACATCTTCACGCCGGAGGATGCCGCCGCTCTGTGCCGGGATTTCCCGGGAACGGACGCGGTGATGCTGGGCCGGGGCCTGATGCGGGACCCCGCTCTGCTGCGGCGTCTGCGGGGCGGCTCCGCCGCCTCGGCGCAGGAGCTGCGGACCTATCACGACCGCCTGCTGGAGGCCTACCGCCAGCGGCTGTCCGGCGATCAGCCGGTGATGCACCGGATGTGGGAGCTGTGGGCCTATCTGTCCGCCGGATTCACCCGGCCGGAGCCGTATCTCAAGCGTATGCGCAAGGCAAAGAACCTCCCCGAATACCGGGCCGCCGTAGACGCCCTGTTCCGGGAGCAGCGATATACAACATAAAAGACAGCACCGGAAACCTGGCGTTTCCGGCGCTGTCTTTTTTACTCCGTCATGGGGATGTTATACTTCCCCATCAGCTTCTCGAACTGCCGCTTCTGCAGGGGCGTCATCCGGTCCCGGTACTGCAAAAACAGCTGCTTTACCCGGCCGGTGTCCCCCTGGCTGAGATAGGTGTTCATGGTCCGCTCCAGGCTCTCGCTGGCGGTGGAGCTCAAAGACGCCTTCCTGCTGCCGCCGGAGGAGGAGCGGGCGCTGCCGCTCCTGGCGGCAGAGGCCTCCAGCTTCTGCTGGGCCAGGGCCGCGTCCTGTTCCTGCTTGGCCCGGCTGGCATAGTACTTCATCAGCGCCAGATAGTTGCTGTAGTCCTGCTTTTCCAGGGACTCGTACCGGTCCCGGGCCTGCCGGGAGGCGTCCTGCCAGTCCTCCACCCGGTCCCGCCACTGGCCATAGGCGTCCTCATCCTGGCCCTGCAGCAGCTTATACTGATCCAGCAGCGCCTGACCCTGGGTCTCATACCGGTCCCAGGCGTCCTGCTGCAGCTGGGGCACCAGCGCCGCCAGCTCCTGCATATAGCGGTTATACTCCTGCTGGCCCGCCTGCCGGGCATAGGAGGAGTCATAGCCACCGGTCAGGCCCGCCGCCTGGCCCAGGGTGTCCTCCATGGCCGTCTGCCCCTGCCGCTGATACAGCCGGGCATAGCGCCGGAACATCTCGTCCCGGCTGGGGTCATAGGAAAAAGCCTCCCGGCTCTCCATCTGCCGCAGCAGGTCCTCCATCCGGTCCGCGTAAGGGGAGGTGTAGTCCCCGGGCTGCCGGGCCGCCAGCTCCTCCCAGCTGCGCCGGGCCTCCTGGGTCTCCCGGGAGGGGGTATACCCCTTCTCCAGGTCCGCCAGCCGGTCCTGGGCAGACTGCAGTCCCAGGCTGGCCCAGGTCTTGCTGCCCGCCACGCCGTCCGGCGTCATGCCCGCCCGGCGCTGATAGTCCATCAGGGCGGCCCGGGTCTTTTCACCGAACCCGCCGTCCACCTCCAGGGAATAGCCCGCCCGGTTCAGGGCCTGCTGCAGCCGCCGCACCTCCTGTCCGGAGGAGCCGTACCGTAACATGGGATAGCTTGATGCCATATCGTTCGTCCTTTCTTCTCACGCCGTCCTGCGCCAGACATACACAGCCAGGTACGGCGGCATATTGTTGTGGGCGGCTCCCCCGCCTGCCGAGGCGGACGCGCCCTGATACTCGTTCCTGCGCCCGTCCGCATCGTACAGCCGGATAGCCGTCACGCCGGTGACGTCGGACTGTCCCGTGAAATCATATCCATGGGTATGGGCGGGCATCTCCGCCTTGGTCAGGGTGTGTTGGGCCTCGCCTCCGGTTTCCCCCGGCGCATAGACGTCTCCCGCCGCCAGCAGAAACCGGTCCTTCACCCGCTGCCAGGTGCCGCCGAACAGCACCCCCGGGTCGCTGTCCGCCGCCGACAGATACAGGCTGCCTACCGGCCACACGGCGTCCAGCAGCCGCTTTCCCCGGAACCAGATGTCCCAATCCGGCGCCAGCTCCACGGCCTTCTGGTGCTCGGCATATTTGCCCACGCCCACCGCCGTGCCCCCCTGGGCCAGATGCACCGCCACCGCCGCCGTGGGGATGGCGTATTCCACGGTCCGCACGGAGCCCAGCGCGTCCACCGCCGACAGCTCCAGCTCATAGGACGCCGTTTTCAGCACCCCCTGGATCACCTGCTCCTGCCCGTTTTCCAGGACGGTATACCCGCCGTAGCTGCCGCCCACCGGCCGCAGCCGGTATCGCACCGTCACGGCGTTATGTCCGCCCACCGATGCGCACCCGCCGGTGCACGCCACCTTCACGCAGTCGCCGTCATCCCGCAGCACCCCGTCTGCATCGCACCGGCCCAGCAGCCGGGCCGTCAGCGTGGGATTGGCATACGGCAGCACCTCCACGGCCTGCCCCGCCGCCGTGGTCCACCGCCCCCGGGAGTCCGTCACCCGGACCTCCGGCGTGAAAGTCCCCGCCTGCCGGATGATCCCCGTCTCACCGGTCAGACCCTCCACGGTCTGCCCGGCAAACTGCACCCGGCAGGACCGGACGCTGCTGCCCCGGATGCCTGCCGCCGTCACCTGAAACCCCAGGCGGCTGTATCCCCGGACGCACACACCCCACCCGGCAATGACGGCGTTGTCATTCACCACCTGGGCCGCCAGACTGGCGGTGGGCTTCACCTCCTCCGGCACATACAGCTTTATCGTGCAGGAGCTGGTCCCCACCACGCTGCTGCCGGAATAGGTGGTGGCTGTCAGCACACAGTCCCCGGCCACCGCATCGGTGATTTCCTCCGCCAAGGACAGGGGCGGCATCCATATCACCCTTGTCTCCCCGGTTTTCCCGCACACCGCGCCATGGGTACTGCCTATCTGGTAGTCGATCTTGTGGGTAAAGCCCGCATCCGCCCGCTGCACGGTAATGGTTCCGCTCTGCCCCAGGGTCATGGCCCCGGCCTGGAGGCCGGAGGCCCGTGGGATCACCGGCAGCGCCACGGTTTGGGCTACCGACAGCGACGTCGGCGTCCACTGGGAGGAGAACCCGCTGTACCACGCGGCGGACAGAGCCGCGCTGCCGCTGCCGTCGGAGCGGTGATCCACCGTCACCGACCCGGTCCCCAGCTGATACCAGCCCTTCTTCTCGTACCGGTACGGATGATACACGGTTTTCCCCTGCAAAACATACCGGCAGCTGTTGGCCGCCTGGTTGTACGACTCCCCGGTCCCATCGTAGATGTACAGCGTCAGCGCCAGTACAGACCGGTTATTGGCCGCATCCTGGCTGACGGTATAGTCCAGCCGCAGCTGCCACCCGGTGGCGGACACCGCCCCGTAAATACTCGCCATCTTACCCTCCGATCCACCGGAAGGCCAGTCCCGAGGCGGTGGTGATCTGCCACTGGCCCAGGGTCACGCCCTCCAGTACCGTGATGTTGGTGATGTACAGCCGGTTGTTGGACACATACGCCACCTCGTTGGCATCCTGCCAGAAGGACAGACGCTGGGCGGTGAAGGTGGCCCGGAAGTTGTTCTGGTCCACCACCGTTTCCCCGTCCACGTCCGTCACCGTCAGCCCCTGGCCAACGGCCACTCCGTAAATGGGAATGGAGCCGTTATAGCCCACGATGCCGGTGCGGATATAGCCCTCCGTCTCCGTCTTATACTGTCCAAAGGCGGCGCTGACGGCGTCGGTGTTGGCCTGCAGATCCGAGCAGAAGCTGTAATACTGGGTCAGCGCCTCCGGATTTGCCTCCAGATAGGCGCTCAGCCGCTCCACATACGTTCCGAAATCCGACACCGCCACATATTCGCCCTCCAGCCGGGCAGACAGCTGCTCCATCTGCCGCTTCACCAGCCGGGCAGTTTTGACGATCAGGGATTTCAGCTCCTGATAGCCCGTGCTCTCCTTCCGGGCCGTCCCCTGATGAGTCGACGTTCCGCCGCCGGACGCCGCCCCGGTGCCGCCGGATTCCAGCTGCCCCAGGACAAGATTCAGCTGCTGTGCCATCTGGAACAGATACGCATATTGGGCCACGGCCATCTGCTGGGGACTGCCGTTGGGCGCGGGAGGCATGGTCAGGGTCATGGGCCGTCACTTCCCTTCTCATACACCGCCGACAGGCTGTAGATCCTGCACCCGCCCCGGCCGGTCAGCCGCAGCCGCAGCTGGCGGCACCGCCTAGGCCGTATATGCAGGGTACACGCCTGCACCCGTCCCGCGCCCTCCAGGCTTCCGGCAGGCCGCCAGCTGCCGCCCTCATCATAGCTGAGCCAGGCCCGGACGGTGCTGCCCGCCTCCGGCAGAAGCCGCAGCGACAGCCGCACCAGATACCGGCTTTCCGCCGCGTCCAACCCCAGCTTCCCGGTCTCCGCCATCCATTGCACCGGCCCCTCATGGGTCTCCCCTGCGCCCTTCATGGCCAGTAGCTGCCCCTCTGCCGTCAGGCAGTACAGGTCGCCGCCCCAGGGAGCAAAGCCCAGGGCCTCCACGCCGTCCTCCCGGTACCAAAGGCCCTGCCGGGTGTCCAGCACCAGCAGGTGCCACGCCCCCGCCCCGTCGGCGGCGGAGAGATAGTAGCACCCCTCCGCCGCCCCGGCCACGCCGTCATGATACCGCGCCTCCCCCAGGGCCTGGGACACGTTCACCGGCATACTGCCGTCGAACACGCACACGCCGCCCTGGCTGTGGTAGTACAGCTTCCCGTCCACCACCTGCAAACTGCCGCCGCTGCCGTCCTTCACTCCAGGGCATTGCACCGTCACGATCTGATGGGCCCCGTTGGCGCTGGGATACACCCGCTCCACGCAGTTTTCCTTGAAAAACAGCGGACTTCCCAGATAGTCCGCCGCCCCGGTGAACTTCCCGTCGGAGCCCCGGGAGGCCGCATAGCTGTCGGTGGACAGTCCCGCGAAGCAGTTCCAGTTTTTGAAGTCCCCCAGCTTGCTGGCATAGACGGCGTTCACCGCCTGGCCGTCCACGATGCCGTATTTGCACCCCCACAGCCGGTTGCCGCTTTCCACCACATAGTCCATGTCCGGCACGGACCGCTCCACCGTCACCGGCTCCGTCTGGGACGACAGCCCACCGGGCAGCGCCGTCACCACCAGGCAGTCCTCCTCTGCGGCCCGCAGCTGGAAGCTGCCGTTCAGCGCCTCCTCCCGGCATCCGCTGATGGATACGCCGTCCCCGGCCCGGAAGCCCACGCCGATCCCGGCGGCGTGAAGCCCCACGCACACGTCGTCCACCTCCATCCAGCCGTCCTGGCCATACTGCCGCAGGGCCGTCTCCTCCCCGCCGGTGTCCAGCCACAGGCTGCCGCTCTCCGGTTCCTCCGGAGCGGTGTCCGCCGCCAGATACCCGCTGTACGCGATGCCGTCGGGCCGGCACAGGGTGAAGGATACCTCCCCCTCGGTGACGCGCTTATTTTCCAGGCTGCCGAAATCCGTCAGGTCCTTGGTGTTGATGTACAGCTTGTCCGGCCAGATCAGCAGCCACGCACCCATGCTGACCAGTTGCTTCTTTCCCTCCGACAGCACCAGCCCCGCCGCGCTGCCGTTTATATACAGGGTGTGCCCGTCCACCCAGATAAGCCCGTCCTTGGCGGTCAGGCCCCCGGGGGCGGTGACGCTTCCCGCTATCCCCCGGGGGCGGCGCACCGTCAGGGTGGGATACCCCTGGGCGCACAGGTTCTCCATCTCCCGGAAGCTGCCCTCCTGCCCTCTGGGCCGCCGGTCCAGTCCCGGGAACCGATTCACCGTCACCCGGCTCTGCCTGGGTGCGTTGAGCTTCGGAAAGTACATACGCTTCCCCCTCTCAGCACAGCCGCAGGGCCCGCGCCTGCCGCCGGGGCATATGCCCCCTGCACCAGTGGTCCCGCAGGGTCATCAGCCCGTTGTTCCACAGGGCCATGGCGTTGTTGTACCGCTCCAGCTCCCCGTTGGCATAGTGGATCTGCGCCTCCACATAGTGGCGGTACAGGCCGTCATAGGGTGCCGGCGCCAGCAGCGGCGCCGCGTCCGCCAGCTCGTCGGGAAGCTCTGCCGCCTCCCCGCCCTCGTGGGCGCGGACCACCTCCTCCAGCACGAAGCCCTCCGCCTGCCACAGCCATCGGCGCTTCTGCTCCCCGGGATAGCTGTTGGGCAGCAGGTCGTCCACCTGGGCCAGCACCTGCCCTGCCGTCATCTGCCCCATTGCCGCGCCTCCTCTCTCAGTTGGCCATCCGGTCCACATAGCGCCGGGCGGTGTCGGCCATCATCTGTGCGTTTTCCAGCACCTCCGCCACATAGTCCGGCACCTGGACCTCCACGCCCTTCATGATTTTCCAGCTGCGCCCGTTAACGGACACGATCTGGAAATTCTCCTCGTTCTTTCTGCCCCGATGCAGCAAAACGGTTTTCTTCACAGCAAATCGCTCCTTTCATCCCCCGGAGGCGGGCCGGGGCCCGCCTCCGGCCTGTGTCAGTTGGCCTTGTCCTCGCCGGAATAGGACGAACCGCACTCCACCCGCACGATATACTCGTCATACAGGATGGCGGCGGCATGGATGCCCTTCCAGCCCACGCTGGAGCGCTGGTCCAGGGGATCGGCGGTGCCGGAGGAGCCCCTGGGCTTCACGATGACCTCGGTGCCCTCGGACAGATCCACCACGCCGTAAGCGCCCTTGCCCAGGAACAGACAGCCGTACACGGCGCAGCCCTGGCTGCCGCCCTCGCCGGGATAGATCACGTCGTTGTCCGCCGCCGTCACGCCTGTGTCCAGGGTCAGCTGGCTGGCGGTATTGCCCACCACCTTGCAGCGCTTGCCGCCCACCAGCACATACCGGCCCTTCAGGGCATTGGCGGCCACGGTGCCGCCGTCAAAGCTCACGGAGGCAGCGTTTTCCACCTTCCCGTTGACGCTCAGCGTCCGGCTGTTCTTGGCCAGGTCATCGCCCCGAAAAATCTTTGCCTCGGTGGTCTCCACGAAGCGCACGCCGTGCAGCTCGCCGATCTCGCCGGAAAACAGCTCCGTAGCGGCGGCGTACTGATGAGCCGCCACCCAGGCGGGGTCCTGCCGCAGGTCAAAGGCCACGCTGGGATGGAGGATGCAGACGTACTTGCCCTCAAAGGTGGGGGCGTTCATCTTCTTCAGCTGGGTGGCGGCCTTGGCCACCAGCTCGCTGGTGAGCTTGCACCCCTCCGTCAGGTCATAGCGGTGCAGCACGGTGGTCTGGCCGCCGTCGGCCCCCAGCTTGGGGGCATAGATCACCTGGCTGCCCTGCTGGATCTCATTGCGGGTCACGGTGTCCAGGGTCAGGCCCATGTTGCTGCCGTGGCGGTCGGTGATCTCCAGCACCACGTCGTCGATGGCGGTCAGATCCAGCAGATCGGACACGGTGGTATAGTCGCCGTACTGGGCCAGCTCCTTGGTGATATAGCTGACAGAGATGCCGCTGCCGTCGGGGGTCACGCCCTCGGTCAGAGGCGTCAGCGCCTTCTCAAAGGAGCCGAACTTGCGCCACTCCACGGTCTTGCCGCCGCCGGTGGGCAGGGGCTTGGTGGCGGCGAACTGGTTATGTACCAGCTGGGGCTTGGCGTTTTCCAGAAGCTCCATGCCGTAATAGGTTTTCATCTCCGCGCTGAGACCGCCGTGGCCGGTGGTCTGGGTATTGGCCTCGCCTGCAAACAGCTGCAGGTCATACAAATCGTTCATCATGTGTTTTCCCCTTTCTTCATTCCGCGTATTGTTCCTGTCCGAAGGTTCAGAAGCTGATCTTCTCCCCGTCCATCACCCGTTTCCGGATGTCCGCCAGCTCCCGGCTTGTGAGCTTTCCCGGGTCCGGACGGCTGATGCTGGCGCTGCGCCCGGCATTTTCCGGGATGCGCCGCCCGCCGCTTTCCACCACCCGCACCGCCTGCCGGGCCGCCGCCTGGGCGGCGAAGTGCATGGCCTTGGCGGTCAGCTCCCGCCGGTGCACCATCTCATAGGCCTCCCGGGGCTCCACCCCCGCCTGCACCAGCCGGAAAAACCGGGGGTTCTCCATCTCCTTCTGCAGCCGGAACTCCGGGTGCACCATCCGGACCTGCTTCTCCTGCTCCGGCAGCCGGTCCAGGTTGTACTGGATCTGCAGCTGCCGCAGCTTCTCCCGCTGCCGCAGGTCCGTGACCTCCTGCCGCAGACCCCGCAGCCGCCCATCCAGAATTTTCTTCACCCTGGCGTCAAAGTCCGCCTTGTACCGCCCCCGGATCAGCTCCTCAAAGTCCTCCTGCCGCTCCCCGGCGTCGGGAGCCGTACCGCCCGTGTGTGTTCCGGCCTGCGCCGGGTCCTCCGGCCGGGTCAGCTGCCCCAGCCGCTCCGATGCTTCCTGCATATCTGCTCCTTTCCGTGGTAGGCCACGACCCTCTATGCTCACGCCTCCAGGCGAACGCACGCCGGATATTTTCCCGCCAGCTGTCCCAGCCCGCAGCGGATCAGCTGCCACTCTGCCCGGCAGTCCCCCTCCGCCGCCACCGTCACCAGGCCCGGCCTGATCACCAGCTCCTTCAGTTGTCCCTTTTCCTCCAGCGCCCCGATCAGGGCAAACACCAGCGCCGACGCCGCGGCGCACACGATGTCCTCCCCTCTGGACGCATAGTCCGCATGACCCCGCAGGGTCACCCGGTTCTCCCCGAACACCGCGCAGATCACCGGGGCCTCACCGCCTCCTGGGTCTGCCGGCGCATCCGGTCCATGGCGCTGACCGGCCGCACCCCCGCCCCGGCGGCGGAGCCCGGCTGGACCGCCTGCCGCTCCATGGCCGCCGCCTGTCCCTGAAGGATGCTGCTCATCAGCTGGTCCTTGTTCTTGAAGTCCATCAGCTCCAGGCACCGCAGCGCCTGATCCGCCATATCCGCCCGGAAGAACCCCATCTGGAACAGCTGCAGGGCCAGCTGGTTATACTCCATGGTCTTGTAGGGATTCTCGTCCTGGGCCGACACCTCCAGGTCAAATTCCGGCACCCGGTATCCGCTGACCACGCCATCGTCCACCGCCTGGGGCTGAAGCCCCCGGCTGTCATAGGTGACGAAATCCTCCCGGCCCATGGCCCCCAGCAGCCGGAACTGCCTGGGCAGGCTGTAAAACTGCCGGATCAGCTCGATGCACAGGGTCACCACGTCGGAAAACGCCTCGTATCCGTCGTCGATCATGTTCCGTGACAGCTTGCCCCCCGCCTCCTGCAGGGCGGCGATGGCCGTGGCGGCGGTAACGCCGCCTGCGGTGCCGCCGTTGGCCACGTCACGGTTCCCCGCTGTCTCCTTCATCTCCGCGATCTTGCTCTGTAAAATCGCCACATACACGCTGTCCAGTCCCGCCGTCTGGATGGGCGCGATGGAATCGCTGCCCAGGTTTCCGTTGGTGTGGACAAAGGGCCTTGTCCAGTCGGCATATTCGTTCTCGTTCACCGCCCCGTCGCTGCGCACGAAGAACCGGGGCGTGGCCGAGGCCAGGGTATTCTTGAGGATAGCCTGGTTCATCAGGTCGATCTGCTTCTGGGGCGACTTGCACAGGTCCACATACCCATACCCCGCCGGGGTCCCCTCCTCCGGAAACAGCACGTCGAACACAAAGGGATACTTCCCGTGGTCGTACCAGCCCTTCTCCCGCATATCCGGGTCGTTTTCCGTGGCATACAGCACCGTATCCCCCACGAACTTGCAGTACTGCAGCACCTTCCGTCCGTTCTCCCGGGTGTGATAGTACCAGTCCACCACCAGCACCTTTCCGGAGGTGTCCACCGCATCGTCATACAGATACCGGCTCACGCTCCAGCCGCCCCGGTCAGCCTTGCCCTTGGCCCAGGGATACCGCTCCTCCAGGGCCTCCCGGTCCTGCAGCTCTGACCAGTTCAGGCAGGGTCACGGTCAGGGGAACGTCCCGGTCAATGGTAGCCAGTTGTTTGGAAAGGGTCGCCAAGGCTCCGTTTTCCTCTACGATCTGCCTGCGCTTTCCCTTCAGCTTGTCCGCATTCGCCAGCAGGTTCTCCACGGTGCCGAACTCCCCAATCAGCAGTTTGGCCGTCTTTTCACCCACGCCGGGAAGCCCCGGAATATTGTCCGAGCTGTCGCCCATGAGGGCCAGGATGTCGATCACCTGGTCCGCGCGTTCAATGCCCCATTGTTCCTTGAGCTTTTCCAGGTCAACCACCTCGTGGTCGTTGCCCCGCTTGCCGGGTTTCCACAAATAGCAGGTGGGGGAAATGAGCTGGCCCAGGTCCTTGTCTTGGGAAACCATGTAGGTCTGGAACTCCTTCGTGCCGTCCGCGATGCGGGCCAGCGTGCCTATCGTATCGTCCGCCTCATACCCCTCATAGCGCAGGATGGGAATGTTCATGGCCTCCAGAAGCCTGAAAATCAGGGGCATCTGGTAGCTCAAATCTTCCGGCATGGACTCCCTGTTGGCCTTATAGGCGGGGTAAAGCTCATGGCGCGCCGTGGGGGCGGAAGTATCAAAGCAGGCCGCGATGTGCGTGGGGTGTTCATGCTCCAGAATGCCCAGCAGCGTATTGGCGAAGCCGTACACGGCGGACGTGTTGACGCCCTTGGAATTGCGGATGGGGTTGGAGAAAAAGGCAAAATGGGCTCTATAGGCCAGAGCCATTCCATCCAGAATAAAAAGGCGCTTGGAAGGGGAATCAGTCATTTCTGCCCTACTTTACCATGCGGCCCAGCGGTAGGCTACCGTTAAATGCGCCTCCGCGCCCTCTGCCGGATGAAGCGCCGCAAGCCATTGAACGGCCAGGAGAACCTACTGGTTTATGGGATAGCAGCTTTAAACGTAAACCGACGTATGCTGGATTTGCTAATG
>ENA-UPWR01000076-UPWR01000076.1-human-gut-metagenome-genome-assembly--contig:-NODE-76-length-16189-cov-30.168322_pt1 | contig 16189 bp, 14 predicted proteins | sample MGYA00250053_ERZ773382 | MGnify/ENA primary metagenome ERZ773382 (study PRJEB29103, sample SAMN06112029) | human gut metagenome | biome: human gut; feature: ankylosing spondylitis patient; material...
TCCTTTGCCAACGGATTCTCGGGCAACTGTGCTCCCATTTCCAGAATGATGCTCCCCTTATTGATGATATCCAGCGCTAAGGACGGTACACAGAAAGTAGCATATAACTTGCTTGTCAATCGCATTGCGAAGGTTGTACGGCCAATGAGGGCCAATAACGGCGGTTTTAACAACATGGGTAGTGAAGTCGCCGACGAAGAAATCACATTCTAGAGAGGAGCAATCAAAATGAAAAACATCACGAAAAAAGCGTTCATCGACACGGTAGCACAGCGGAGCGGCAAGACAAAAGGCACTTGCGCCCGTATCGTGGACGAAATGCTGGGGACTATCGCAGACCTCGTAGCGCAGGACTGCAAGATTACCTTTGTCGGGTTCGGTTCATTTGAAAAGAAATACGTAGCGCCCCGCACGGCACGCAACCCCCAGACCGGAGAAATGATGGTAACGACCGGCCATAACAGCATGAAATTCAAGGCCGGATGTATCTTGAAAGAACGGCTCAATCAGTAAGCGGTGATGCAATGTGACACGCTGCTATTACTGTCATAAGAAGCTCACGGGCTACCGGCACTATGTGGTAACGGTAGACGGGAAACTCATGCCGGTATGTGCAGATGATCGAGAATGTCGGCCACGGGCGATAAAGTGCCACGGGCCGCGACCCGGCGTCGCACACCAGGCAAGGAACAAAGTGTTAGAAAGGAACAAGCACAAATGATGGACATTAAAATCAAGAAAATCCTCGACAATTACAGCAAAGACGACGTAAAACTGCCGCTCATCACGGAAGGGAACGCATGCTATGACTTTTACGCGCCCGCGAAATTCGTCATCTATCCCGGCGAACACGGCGTCAAGATTCCGTCAGGGCTGGCCTTTGAAATCCCGGAAGGCTATTGCATGATGCTCTTCATGCGCTCCAGCTACGGCGCAAAACGGGAACTGCGGTTATCGAACGCCGTGGGAGTCATCGACAGCTCATACCGCGGCGAAGTACAAGGCCTTTTCGACAATATCGGCGATAAGCCGGAAATCATCGAAAAGGGAGAGCGATTCATGCAAGGCAAGTTGGAGGACTATACATACATCGGTACGCAGCTTTTCAGCGGGCGTCACTTTGGGGTCATCGTGATAGATACAGTAGGGCATCACTTCTCCCATAGGCAGTTTTTCTTCCTGGATGAACTGGCAAAGGCGCATCCATGCGCTGCAATAGTCGTTCAGTTTATAGTCGCCAAAGAGGCGGATGTAAATCACATTTCTGGCAGGAACTTCTTTGATTTCGTGTTTCAGTTCCAGTTCCGGACGAATAATGGCTGGTTTCATAATTACAAAGTTTTTATTGTTACGGTATTCTAATGGTGAAATGCCGTAGAACTGCTTGAATACTTTCGACAGTGACGAAGGCGAAGAGTAGCCTATACGGTAGGCTATGTCCGCTATCGGCATGTCCGAGTAACGAAGCAACCGGGCAGCGGCTTCGGTACGCGTCCGGACAATGAACGTACCGACGGGTTCACCCAGGAAAGCTTTCATGATGCGGTGGAAGTAGAAGGGAGAGAAATGGGAAATCCTGGCCAAAGATTTCAGGTCAATTTCTTCTCCGAGGTGCAGATTTATATAATCCACTACTGCGTTCACACACTTTTGGTATTCCTCCTGGGTTGTCTTTTTCTGCTGCATGGCTCTATTGGGCTTTTTCATGTTGCAAAAATAGGAGGAAAAGAAATAGGTTACTTGTCCGATGTTGCTATAAATGCAATATCTTTAAATAAGATAAGCTATATCCCGGCACAACTTTTTCGTGCAAGCATGAAAGTTTTGCATTCGATTTGCAATATCTTTGCATTTCAGATGAAAAAACAAATGCTTGCAGATGACCGAGGAGATTAAAAGACAACTTTGGGAGTGGGCGGCGGCCTATCATTGCGCCGGCTTCATTCAGAACGACCCCGTACAGTTTCCACATCGCTATGAACGGAAGCAGGATATTGAAATCAGTGGGCTGCTGACTGCCATCATGAGTTTCGGCAACCGTAAACAGATATTGAAAAAGGCTGAAGAGTTGCATAGGTTGATGGGGGTATCACCTCATCAATACGTGTTGTCCTGCCGATGGAAGAATGACTTCCCTGCTACGGACAGAAGCTGTTTTTACCGAATGCTTTCTTATGCTGACTTTCATTCCTATTTCAGGCGTTTGCATGCTGCCTATTCTGCTTTTGACAGTCTGGAGGATGCCTTATGTACGTATGCCGGTAATCCGATGGAAAGGTTATGTGCATTTTTGGAAGTCTCGGCAAAGAGCCCCCAAAAGAAACTGAACATGTTTTTGCGCTGGATGATAAGGAAAGGTCCGGAAGTGGATTTTGGTATTTGGGAGAGATTTGATTGCAGGGACCTGATTGTGCCTTTGGACACGCATGTCTGCCGTGTGGCCTATGCTTTGGGACTCACCGAGACAGAAACATTTTCTTTGAAGAATGCCCGCCGGATTACTGAAGCTCTGGCAGAGGCCTTTCCGGACGACCCGTGCCTGGGGGACTTTGCTTTGTTTGGAAGCGGAGTCAGCGGAGTATTGTAGCGTGTTACCAGTCAATTTCTTGTATCCCTCTGCTCCGTAAGAAATCGTTGGCTTTACTGAAGTGCCTGCAACCGAAGAATCCGTATTCGGCAGAACGTGGGGACGGATGGACGGTAGTCAGAATCAAGTGTCTGCTGCTATTGATTAAAGCGGCTTTTTCTTTGGCGTACGCTCCCCAAAGCATGAATACAAGATTCTCCCGTTCATCACTCAGTTTCTTGATAACAGCGTCTGTGAAGATTTCCCATCCCATGTTCCGGTGCGAGCCGGTTTCGTGGGCACGTACTGTGAGGACGGAATTCATAGGAAACACGCCTTGCGCTACCCAACGGTCCAGATTTCCGGAAGTCGGAATGGGCTTTCCCAGGTCCTGATGTATTTCCTTGAATATGTTTGCCAGAGAACCGGGAATGGCTACTCCTTTCGGTACGGAAAAGCAGACTCCATAATACTGACCGGGATTAGGATAAGGGTCTTGTCCGAGTATGACGACTTTCACTTTCTCGAACGGGCAAGAGTTGAAGACGTGGAAAATTTGATGGCCGGGAGGTAGCACGTTGGCATGTCCATACTCACTTTTTACAAATGCTACCAGCTTCTCAAAATAAGGTTTGTCAAACTCCTCTTGTAGGCGTTTTCTCCAGCTTTCTTCTATTTTTACGTTCATAAGAGTCTTGCAGTTACATATGAATAGGAAACGATGTTGCAAAAATACAAATAATCCGGATGAGGCAGATGCATTTACGAGTATAAAGAATGTTTTAATTATCGTATGAAACGATAGTTATTTTGAGTAAGTTTATTACTTTTGTGGTGCAATGCCGGACACTAAGCATAGAGTCGCCATTGCTGAGGTTGAACTGATTGGTAAAATAAAGGAATGGAAAATTTTCATCGTATGGATGCTTGTCCGGTACGGGATGTACTGAGCAGGTTGGGAGACAAATGGACAATGCTTGTGCTGGTCACACTGAAAGCGAATGGAACGATGCGTTTTTGCGATATACAGAAAACCATAGGGGATATTTCCCAGCGGATGCTGACGGTTACATTGCGCTCATTGGAGACGGACGGGCTGATTGTCAGGAAAGTCTATGCGGAAGTTCCTCCCCGTGTGGAGTATAACCTTACAGAAATCGGATGTAGCCTGATGCCGCATATTGAATCTTTGGTAGGATGGGCATTGGAGCATATGAATGATATTTTGAATCGGCGCAGTCTGCAGAACTGATGGGTCGATATGCAAAGAGGGTGTGTCGAAACTGGTATTCACCACAGATTACACAGATTTGCACAGATAAGCATCTTTGATTATCAGTAGATTAAGCTCATTCTGTGTTAATCCGTGTAATCTGTGGTGAATTTTGACACACCCCTTCAGAAGTTTCCAAGTGCTTGTTTTATTTCTTAGCATCGGCAAAATTGTGAACCTTGTTTTTCAGATTGTCAGCTTTCTCTGCGGCCTCATGGGCCTCATGGGCCATCTTGTCTGCTACTTTGGTGCCAACGTGCAATGCTTCTTCTTCAGCAGTGTTGATGAACTCCTTGGCTTCGCCATTTGCTTTGTGGATGGCACGGCATATGGCATCTTCCAGCTTTTTAGCTTTCTCCGTACGGGAGAAGTGGTAGGCCAATGCACCGGCAACCGAACCTATTCCCAGTCCGATCCAGAAATTAGAATCTTTACATTTCATAATCAAGTCAGTTTTTAATAGTTAAAGTTAGAATCAATTCTGATGAGACAACATACTTGCCAAAGATTGGTTCATCCGGCGGGAAAGGAATTAATAACAATTTACTTTTGTTGGTGGAGATATTTATTCTGCTTAAATTTGCGATGCACTTAAAATTTATACAAGTATGATTAGATTAAATGTTTTTATTCAGGTAAGTGCGGAGAACCGTGCCGCAGTATTGGAATCTGCCAAAGAACTGGTCGCATATTCCTTGAAGGACAATGGATGCATTGCTTATGATGTGTTTGAGAGCGCCACTCGCAGCGATGTTCTTATGATTTGTGAAACATGGAAAGATGCAGAGTCATTGTCTGCCCATGAAAAAGCAGACCATTTTGTGGCCCTGGTGCCCAAAATCCAGGGGCTGGCTGCCATGAAGTTGGAAAAATTCGAGTTCTGAATCAGTAATTTGAGGTAGTAAGGGGTTGTGTGATCATGCGTAAATAAGTATATTTGTGCATTCTTAATATACATATTTATGCTGATTACCCTTATTATCCTTGTTCTCTCCGCTGCCTTTTTTGTAGCAGGCAAAGTCCGTTCGGACATTGTGGCGCTTTGTGCGCTGATTGGTTTATTGATATTTCAGATTCTTACTCCTGAAGAGGCCCTTTCCGGCTTCTCCAACTCGGTGGTGATTATGATGGTGGGCTTGTTCGTTGTGGGCGGCGCCATTTTTCAGACCGGGCTGGCTAAAATGATAAGTTCGCGCATTTTAAAGCTGGCAGGCAAGAGCGAGCTGAAACTCTTCTTGCTGGTGATGCTGGTTACCTCTGCCATTGGTGCTTTTGTGAGCAATACGGGAACGGTGGCTTTGATGCTGCCTATCGTGGTGAGCTTGGCGCTGAGTGCCGGAATGAATCCCAGCCGTCTATTGATGCCTTTGGCTTTTGCCAGCAGTATGGGCGGTATGATGACACTTATCGGTACGCCTCCTAACTTGGTCATTCAGAATACATTGACGGGAGCGGGCTTTGAACCGCTGTCTTTCTTCTCCTTCTTGCCGGTGGGCATTGTGTGCGTGATAGTGGGAACTTTGGTTTTAATGCCTCTGACCAAATGGTTTCTCTCCAAGAAAGGCAAAAAGAATGACGGAACATTGTCGGGTAAATCATTGGACCAACTGGTGCAGGAGTATGGACTTTCCAGCAATCTGTTCCGTTTGAGGGCTGTCAATGACTCCCGTCTGATAGGAAAAACCATCATAGACCTGGATGTACGCCGCAAGTATGGTCTGAATATCATTGAAGTACGGCGTGTAGACTCTTCCCAACATAGATTCCTGAAAACTATTACCCAGAAATTGGCATCACCCGATACGACTATTTGGGTGGGCGACGTGCTTTACATTACGGGAGAGGTGTCGAACGTAAATCGTTTTGCTGAAGACTTTTTAATGGAAATGCTCGACGGGCATACCACTGAAGAAGCCTCCAAAGCCGACAAGTCCCTTGACTTTTATGACATCGGAATCGCCGAAATCGTGTTGATGCCCTCTTCCAATATCGTGAACCGGACGGTGAAGGAAGCGGGGTTCCGTGATAAATTTAATGTAAATGTATTGGGCATCCGTCGTAAGAAGGAATATATATTACGTGAATTGGGACGTGAGCGTATGCATAGTGGCGATGTTTTGCTGGTGCAGGGTGCGTGGCAGGACATCGCACGGATAAGCAGGGAAGATTCCGATTGGGTGGTATTGGGGCAGCCTTTGGCAGAAGCCGCCAAAGTGACGCTGGATTATAAAGCGCCCATAGCTGCCGCTATCATGGTGCTGATGGTTGCCATGATGGTCTTCGACTTTATTCCCGTGGCCCCGGTGACAGCGGTGATGATTGCCGGCTTGCTGATGGTGCTGACGGGATGTTTCAGGAATGTGGAAGCCGCCTATAAAACGATAAACTGGGAAACGATTGTGCTCTTTGCAGCCATGCTCCCCATGTCTCTTGCACTCGAAAAAACCGGTGCCTCGGAATATATATCCAACAGTCTTGTGAGCGGATTGGGCAGTTATGGTCCTATTGTGTTGATGGCAGGTATCTATTTCACCACTTCATTGATGACCATGTTCATCAGCAATACGGTGACGGCAGTGCTGATGGCCCCTATTGCTCTTCAAAGTGCGGTTCAGATTGGAGTAAGTCCCGTTCCGTTCTTGTTTGCCGTGACGGTTGCGGCAAGCATGTGTTTCGCTTCTCCGTTCTCTACACCGCCCAATGCACTGGTGATGCCGGCAGGACAATATACATTCATGGATTATATAAAAGTGGGGCTCCCGTTGCAGATTATTATGGGAGTGGTGATGGTATTTGTGTTGCCGTTGCTGTTTCCTTTTTAGCAAAGTATATGACCACTTCATTATGCTGTAATATTGGGCGCGGATTACGCGGAATAACGCGGACTATGCAAATTGAATTCTTGAAATTTGCGTAATCCGCGCCTAAAAAATAGTAAGGTAGTTTTGACACGTTCCTCCTTTTTACTGTTACAGCTTTATACTTTTTTTCTTTCCTGCATAGCTTATTGTCTTTCCGCCTTTCATCGGCCGGTCTCCCGTACCGGAGTTCTGACCGACCAGAACAACCTTGAACTTGCGGCTTTTCAGCATACCCGGAAAACTGCCTTCCCGCTCTTCTATTGTCAGGCGACGAGCCTTGTCGTCCCAATGGAAGCGGATGGTGGAATAAGCTCCCTTTTCGTAGTTGTAGTTGTCATTTTCGTCCTCGTAGAGGGTGAATGTGCCGTCGGCACCCGGATAGATGCGTATCTCCAGATTGTCCCAATTCTTTTCGGCGGAATACTGTACTTTGGGACCGAACGGCAGGATACTGCCGGCTTTTACATAGACGGGCAGAATCTCTTTCGATACACAGCGGTTCAAGGTCTGTCCGCCCTGCTGTTTTTCGTTACTCCAGAAGTCCCACCAGTCTGCGCCTTGAGGAAGGTAAACCGACCATTCCGTCACTTCCGGCCGGGTGACCGGTGCTACCAGTAGGGAGCGTCCGAAAAGAAATTCGCCGCCAACTTCATGTGTTTTAGAATCTGCTGCAAAATCCATTACTAAAGGACGCATGAATGTACCGTCATTGTGGGACACATCCCAGGAAGTGCTGTAAATGTAGGGCAGAAGGCGATAGCGCAGATTAATCATCTTCTCCTGGGCATCGAAACACCACTCGCCACGCTTGCCGAAGTTCCAGATTTCACGGGGCAACTCCGTACCGTGCGAACGCATCATCGGGCAGAAAGTGCCGAACTGCATCCAGCGTACATACAGTTCTTGGTATTTGGGGTTCTTGGCTCCCCCTTCTTGGTTCCAGCGTCCGGCAAAGAAGCCGCCTATGTCACTGTTCCAGTTCGGAATGCCCATTAAGGTGTAGTTCAGTGCGGCAGGAATCTGTTTCTCCAGCATGTCCCAAGTGGAGGTCACGTCACTACTCCAGGTGTTGCAACCGTAACGTTGTTGTCCGATAAATCCGGAACGGGTCAGGATGACAACGCGTTTGTCTTTGCTCAAAGCCTTTTGATGCGAGGCTATTCCGTTGTTGTGCATCAGTGAGTAGGCATTTTTTACACTCCGGTAAGATCCCAAGTGAGTGGGGAGGTCATAGTCCGATTCTTGTCGGTTGATATGGTCGGGCTCTGTAGAATCGAGCCACCAGCCGTCGTTGCCGATGTAACTGAAAATGCCTTTATTCAGATATTTCCAATAAATGTCCCTTGCTTCGGGATTGTAGACGTCGTAGGGGCGTGCGCCACTTTGTGGAGGCCAGGTATCAAAATTGATAATCATGCCTTTGGCATTCAGCTCCTTGCGCTGCTCTGTGTGGGTACCAAAGCCGGGCCATGCCACAATCATCAGCTTGGCATTCAGTTTGTGTATTTCGTCGGCCCACTTCTTGGGATTGGGAAAGCGCTCAGGGTCAAAGCTGTGTGAGTTCCACGCACTGTCCGTCTTCTGATATTCGGGCCAGTAGCGCCAGTCTTGAATCATACAGTCAATGGGAATTTGCAGCTCGCGATACTTCTTCAAGACATTCAGGCTTTCTTCCTGCGTATGATAGCGCTCCTTGCTTTGGAAGAAACCATAGGTCCACAACGGAAGCATGGGGGAGTGTCCCGTCAAGTCGCGCACCTGGGCGATGATGCCGTCGGCGTTTCCGCCATACATGAAATAATAGTCCGCACAGTGTCCCAGGCTCTGGAAAGCGAGTTCCTGCGGAGTATCCATGAATTCTGAAATGGAGTAGTTGTCCCAATATACGGCATAGCCTTTCACGGGCGACATGAAATAAGGAGAATAGGTGAACATGTTCTCGTTCTGCATGTGGTGCATGGAGTTGCGGCGGTTGAATTTGCCGTCCATCACTTGTCCTACTCCGTAGATGGGTTCGTCTTTATCCAATAGGAAAGAGCCCCTTACTTGATAGGAGGGAGTGCCGGCATCATTCTTATCGGCAAAAGAGGTGCCGTAGTCCTTGTCTTTCAGCAGCTCGTTGCCGGCGATGGTATGGAAACTGATGCCTCCGGTTGCCGGATTGACAAGAACTTTCAATATAGAAGATTTCAGCACGGTTTGTCCTGCTTCCTCCGAAAAGTCCACTTTGACCGTTTCGGGTGATTTGACCACTACCAGACTTTCTTTGTTGTAGGGTTTGCCTTCGGGAGTTTTGTAAACCCGCACAATGGAAGGCGAATAGAATTCCACACGGATGTCCATTCCTTGTGTGGTGCATTTCATTCCTTGAGGTGTGCGCTCTGTGTTCTGGGCGGCACACAAGTTTGCAAGCATGGTTGCACAAGTCAGCACGAAGCCGGCTCTTTTCATAAAATTCATTTTCATGGTTCTTTTAAAATTATGCTGCAAAAGTAGCCTTGAATCCCCTTTAGGTGGCAACAATCTTGTTGAAACGGAACAACACTCAAGTTGATTTCTGCATTTTCTCCGCATATTCCGAGGGACGGCAGCCGTACATTTCCTGGAAACATTTGCTGAGATAGCTGGAACTGCTGAAGCCGGTACGCTCTGCGATTTCCGTAATGCTGAGGCTGCCTTCCAGGATGAGTTGTGCCGCACGTTGCAAGCGGATGTTGCGGATGAAGAGGCTGGGGGACTGGTCGAGCATGGCTACCAGTTTCCGGTAAAGTCCGGTGCGTTCCATACACAAGTCGCGGCTTAGCTGCTCTACGGAGTAGCCGGGTACATGCAGGTTCTTTTCCACCAGTTCGATAGCTTTTGTCAGGAAAACAGATTCGGATGCGTCTTGCTTGTTTTCTGTTTGGTGAGGTTCGGTATGGCTATGTACACAAGTTATGTTTTTTCCTTCCGGTGATTTCTTTTGTTCCGCTTCATAACGGTTGCACTGCTCTATCAAGTTGCGGATGCGGAGCAAAAGGATTTCTTCTTTGTGTTTCCGTTCCATCTCCTTCCGGGTGCGGTGTATGTAGAGGCGGATGCTTGCCGCAATGATGGCGATTGACAAGACTATATAGATGACGTATGCAACGCCGGTTTTCCACCAGGGAGCATGGACTGTTAGGCTTATCCGGGCCGTTTGCTCTTCATTCCAATGCTTTCCATCGTTAGAGGCCATTACCTTGAAGGTGTAGCTTCCCGGTGGCAAGTTGGTATAGGGAGCTTGGAGAATGCCGTTGCTCTGCTTCATGTTGCCGGCGGTTACCCATTGTGCGTCGATACCTTCCAGCTGATAGCGGTAATGGGTGTGCTCGCGGTTGAAGTAATTCAATGCGGAGAACTCGAGAGTAAGGAAGTTCTGGCTGTGGCTCAATGATATTTCTTTCACATAAGGAGAGGCTTCGGGTAGTATAGTCCGGTTTTCATAGCTTCTGCCCGGGAGGATGCATTCTCCATGCACATGGATTGCCGTGAAAACCGGTGGATAGGGCAGACTGGAAGATGGGGGCTCCGGATTGGGGGAAAAGATGTTGCATCCGTCGGCGTCTCCGAAATAGAGCGTTCCGTCATGTGACACGAATGCCGCTTCCGAACCGTATTCCCCTTGTAGCTCTTTGGGCAGGGTGGATGCTTCTACCGGTATGAGTATCCGGTTGCCGTCTTCCTGCAGGTCGAGCTTATAGATAGCTGTCCGGTCCTTTATGAATATGTTGCCGTCCCGGTCTTCCGTAAAGTTTGCTACGGCTGTATTTCTTTCAAGTGATAGGGGGAAATCCTTCTTGTCTATGTGGATGTGCTTATATAAGGCCGGATGGTAGTACAGCAATCCTCTGTTGAATGTTCCGAGCCATAAAGCTCCTTGCCGGTCCTGGAAAATCGTACTGATTTCTGTAGCAAGGACGTTGCCCTTTCGGGTCCTCAAGGTGGGCATGTAGTGGCGTGTCCTCTTTTCGGGGTCAATAATCCAAAAGCCACGGATGCAGCTGATGTATGCTTTCTCATCTGCGGAGATCATCAGTGTATTGAGGGTATACTCTGTTTCCATCAGCTTCTCCCATGCTCGCTTATGGAGGTCGAAATGGAAAAATCCTCCTTTAGAGCCGTTGCGCAGTTGATAGAACCCGTTTTTTCCTCTGAGTATGAGGGAGGTGTTTTGGAACTTCTCTTGTTCCGTCCGGGGATATGCGGCAATGTCATACTGTTGTTTTCCGTTTTTTACATCATAGCACACGATTTCTCCCGTGTCATGGAACAGATACAGAGATTCTTCGTCTGCAGTCAGGTCTTGTATTGTTCCTCGGCCTTCAGACAGTTTCAATCGGAAGGAAAGTTCCGGCTGTAACAGCTCGCCATGGCTGATTACCCAGACGAGCCCCCGTTCGTCCGCAAACAAATCCTCTATGGGATGCTGCATACCTTTCTGTTGAAAGACGGAGTCCAGGTTGGCAATGTATCGCTCGTTATGGAGATTGATGCACATCAGCCGTTGGTAATCCTTTATCCACAAGAGGGAATCACCGCTCAGATAGACATGGTAGAAGCCCTTGTATTGTTTCAGCGGATATATATATTCGGGGGTAGGCTGCAGAGAGGTGAAGTTGGCTCCATCATACAGATTGACGTTCTGGGTGGTGGTAAATACCATTCTTCCGTCCGGAAGTTGGAGGATATAGCGTATCTGGTTATCACTCAGACCGTGCGAGGTGTCAATGGAAGTGAATAGAAAGTCATTGGCAGAGATGGGAAATGCCATGCTGAGACATAATACCAACACTACCATGAACTTTATATCTGTTGGATGGATTTTTCCCATCTTTATTTTCCCCCTTTCCAGATACTGATAATTTTTTTGCCTATTGCCAAAATATTCAGCAGTGATACAGCAAAAAATAATAGGCAACCGGTCAATATGCATGGAAGCAGTGAACCGCTCTCCAGTTGCGGGAAGAGGTTTTGGACTACTTCTATATAGTAACTGCGTACCCATGCCACGCAGCCGATGGCGAGGAGCAGTACCAGTACATTCAGCCCTACTGTCAGTATATAATAAGGCGTGGCTACCCGCGTCGGGCTATATCCTATCAGCAGCAGGTTTTCCAGTTTTACCGTATTCTTTTGGAGAAGCAGGAAGATGCTCAGCATCAGGATGTAGAATGACAGAATGCTGATGAACAGTCCTACTCCCATGACAATAACTGTAATGAGGCGCAGGAAATAAGTTGTCTTTCCGGCATCCAGATTGTTGCCTTCGGTTTCGTAATTCTTTTGCTGGAAATAGTCGGTGATGGCTGTGTCGGTAGGATTCTTCACTTCCACAATAAGTCGGGACGGTTCAGCTTCTTTTTCCGGTGCAAAATTCTTGTTGGCCCAGTCCATGAAGGATTGGGGGACGAGAATGGTATTCAGCCGGTTGGAGAATCCTACAATGTTGCCTTTATATTGTTCCACACGTCCGTTGCCCCGCATCATGATATCCATCTGTACCAGACTCATCAAACCTTCGGAGAGTTTCGGCAGACTCCGGCTTTGTGCAAAGCCAAAGTTATAGAGGTTCAGATAATTGCGCGGAATGATGATGGGGATTACCCGGGCATCTTCGTCAAAATGCCATTTCTCCAGACTGACATCCACATATTCGTCGGGTACAGACTCGAAAAACATCTCCGTTGACAAGCGGATACCGGCTTCCTGCATACCGAGTCCGGCAGAAACCTTGAACAGGGAAGGAGTGAACGCGCCTACCCCCTTAGTAAAAGGTTGGGCTTTCAGGTCCTTTATCTCATCTTTGGAGAAGGTATTGCTTTTCCCGGCAAAGCTGCCCAAAGTACTGATTTTCTTGGTAGCAATGATATAATCCTTCTTCATGAAACTGTCCCCTTCCGTAAAAACGGGAAGGACATCACGATAGAATTGTACGCTCAGCAATACAATCATCATGCCGAAGAGATTGGCGAGGAAAAAGCCTGCCAACTGTCCGACACTGATGTGCTGGCGGAGAAGTTTCCAAACAAGTCGGTTCATATTAGCCACATTTATAATTGATAAATTTCATCATAATCCAATTCCAGATGTTTGCCGATGGAAGTCACTATGATTCCCGCTCCTTGGCGGCTGGCTTCTTCTGTCAGCAGCCTGCCCATGATTGTTCCGTTCTCGTCATCCAGATGGCTGACGGGTTCGTCCAGGAAGATGAAGTCGAAAGGCTGGCAGAGGCTGCGGATAAAAGCGACTCTTTGTTGCTGGCCGAAAGATAGCTTCCCGGCTTTTTCGTTTACCTTGTCGGCAATGCCGATTGCCTCGAATAGGGTAAGGACTTCTTTCCTTTTTTTGAAGTTGGTAAGCCGGTTCTTCAGTTGTATGTTCTCGATGGCGGTAAGTTCGGGAAAGATACGCAACTCCTGAAAAAGAATGCTGAGGGAGTGTTTGCGTATATCTGTCCAGTCATTGACGGAGAGTGAACGGATATTGCGCTCATCAAAGTTGATGATTCCCTGATAATCGTTGCGGTAACCGTAAACATAGCTGCAAAGCGATGATTTTCCGGTGCCCGAAGCGGCTTCTATGAGATAACGTTTCCCTTTGTGGAACGTAATGTCCCGATGCCATACGTCTGAGGTAATGGCATCACGGTCGGCAAACACTTGAGGTAGTGTTTGCCGTAGGTGAATCCTATTCATGAGTGGTATTAATCCTTAATCTCTAATCCTTAATCCTTAAATTACATTCCTGCAAACTGCTTGATAAAGTCCACAATCTGTTTCAGTGCATTAACATTCTTGTTCTTCAGCTGCAGGGTGACGGTTGCCTTGTCCTCGTTGCCGACAGCTTCCAGATACGAGATATTGCCGAGCAGCGAGTAATAGGTGCTATACTCTTGTCCGCCAAATCCAGCTAGCATTTTTACAACGGGCAGGTCAAGTACGGCTTCCGCATTGATGACAAAGGCTGTGCGCTTGCCTTTCAGACTAGAAGCGAAGTCCGTCTCTTTGGCAGACGGGTCAGCGGTCTTGCATGCATTCTTATACAGCAGTTCGTCATTGGTGGCGTACATCTGTTTGTCTCGTATGCCGAAGAATATGTTGATAGCGCGTGATTTATAGACATATTCATTCTCATTCAATTTCACGATGTCTTCGCCGCGTTTCAGTCCCAGTTCGGACTTTTTCTCATAAAGGGCTTTCAAGGGAGCGTCGTTCTTTACGCTGGCATAGGCCAGGAAAGAAGGATTGCTGTTCATGGTTACATTGATAAGGCCTATGGTCAGGTCGTTGTGGAAAGCACTGAACAAGTCTTTTACTTCAGCGGCTTTGGTAATGGAGAAATCGTTGCGGAACTGCTCATTCTCTTGCAGCACATTGTAGAACTCTTCTCCATTGATACCTATGCTGAATAGCGCCAGGGTAGATTTTGGGAAATACTTCAAGAACGTGTTTTCGATGGGACAAGTACTTTTGATTTGCTTTTCGAAAAGTGCTTTCAATTCTGTGTTCTCGGTATAGCTCTCTACTTTCAGTTCTATTTTCCCTTTTTCGAAGGAGAGACTTCCCAGCATCTTCAAGTCTTTCAGGTCGATATTGTGGGATATTCCGTAATTCAGCGGATTGGCGTATGCACTCAGCAGGCTGGAAGGAGAGATGAGCATATTGATGTCTCCATCCTGCTTTTGCATTTTCTTGAAAGCGGTGTTGCTGTTGATGCTGTTTTCTCCGGTCTGTTTCAGCAAGGCGGGAATTCCTTCTTTGACTTTTTCCAGTTGTGATGTGCCGGTGTAGTTCACCACCATAAGCGTGGTAGGAGTGAAAGCGAGCAATGCCCGCTTGTTGATTTGTGCAAAACTGTAACCGTCCGCTTCTGCCACATGGCTGATTATCTGTTCTTTCTCCGTAACTTCCAGAAGCTTCAGCAAATCATCCTCACTTTGAACCTTGGCTACCATGGTGGTGTAGGGGAACGAGGGAGCGTTGAAGACATAAATCGGCGCATTGACGTCCACTCCCGATTTGGCAGGGTCTTTCAGTACAGCCTCCAATTGTTGGAAAGTAGCTGCATTCATATCGCTTTTCAAGGCATCTGTCAGCTTTTGCAGTGCTTCTTTAGTCTCTTTATCTTTGGTACCGGCCTTGTCTGCCAATGATTTTAAATTGACAGCGATGACTTGCGAGGCATCGGAAGGAATAACGTTGGTGTATTCTGGCTTTTTGGACGAACAAGCGCTTATCAGCACGATGAGCATTGCCAGTACTGAGAAGTGGAAGAATAGGTTCTTTTTCATATAGTTTTTGTTTTAGTGAGTATCATTGATTCTGTAAATTGAGGATGTGGCAGGCAACCAGTGCCGCCGTCTCTGTACGCAACCTTGATTTTCCCAAGCTGATGGGGATAAAACCGTTTTCCGTCGCCTTCCGGACTTCCTCTTCGCTGAAGTCTCCTTCAGGACCGATTAGTACGAGGGCATCCTCTCCGGGATGTACCATATCCTTCAAAAGCGGTTTTTCGCCTTCATAACAGTGGGCGATGAATTTCTGACCCGGAAAAGGCTGTGTGATGAACTTGTTGAAGTCTGTCATTTCATTCAGTTGGGGCAGGCGTGCCTTGAGCGACTGCTTGATGGCGGAAACCAGAATTTTGGAGATGCGCTCCGTCTTGATGACTTTCCGTTCCGAGAAACGGCAGTTCAGGAATGTCAGTTCGTCAAACCCAATTTCCGTCGCTTTCTCGGCAAACCACTCTGTGCGGTCCATATTCTTGGTAGGCGCCATGGCAATGTGCAGATGACCTTTCCACAAGGGGGCTTGCGGAAGGGTTTCCAGGATATTCACCAGACAGCGCTTGTTTGTAGCCGTACTGATTTCGGCACGATAAAAGCAGCCTTTTCCGTCTGTCAACATGACCTCGTCTCCAGCCTGCAAGCGCAAGACGCGTACGGCGTGTGCGGCTTCCTCTTCGGGCAGCTCTGCGTGGGCTTGTATGTCGGGGGTATAGAATACGTGCATATTACAAATTGTTCTTGAGTTGGTTAATCTGGTCTCTTAGCTGTGCGGCACGTTCATAGTCCTCTTCATCGACTGCTTTTTGCAGGGCCGTTTTCAGTATGCCTATCGTGTCTTCCTGCAGCAGTTCGTCTTTGTCCGGTTCGCTGCCTTCCATCGGGTCGATGGAACCTTCGACGGTTTTCAGACATTCTGCTTCGAGGATGTCTTCGTAGACAAAGATAGGGGCATTCATGCGCAATGCCAGGGCAACTGCGTCGCTGGTACGCGCGTCAATCCGGAGAATGGTTTCTTCGGCTTTCATATAAAGGTAAGAGTAAAATACTCCGTTGTCTACTTTATAGATAAGAATACGCATCAGTTTTACACCCAGCACTTCAAGGACGGAAGCAAATAGGTTATGGGTCAGCGGACGGGGCGGTACAATACCTTTCATCTCGATGACCATAGCTTGTGCTTC
>ENA-UPWR01000078-UPWR01000078.1-human-gut-metagenome-genome-assembly--contig:-NODE-78-length-16135-cov-26.866920_pt1 | contig 16135 bp, 9 predicted proteins | sample MGYA00250053_ERZ773382 | MGnify/ENA primary metagenome ERZ773382 (study PRJEB29103, sample SAMN06112029) | human gut metagenome | biome: human gut; feature: ankylosing spondylitis patient; material...
TTTTTCAAGCAGAAGACGGCATACGAGATAAAGGAATGTGACTGGAGTTCAGACGTGTGCTCTTCCGATCTGGGCCATTCGCTGACCTTCTGACCTGTGAGCCACCCAAAGTCCATAAGGACACTCGGCTGCGAACCAGTGGAGAGCTGCTACGTTACTCTCTGGAAGGAAACGAGTATCCGACAGAGCCGTACATGGATTCGTTCTTTGAGTGGCTCTACTGCCGTGCGTTGAAGCAGTTCCCGGAAAAGGCGGAGCCGCTGAGCAGATATAATGCTTTTTCTGATATTGCTGCCGCAGCGGATTCTAAAAAGTATTATGGTGATTCCTCACGGGCGGCTGCGATTTATGTGGGACTTGCAGCGGCAGGAAAACTTTCGTGCATCGATTCCTATGAATTATTTATTGCTGAGGTCTATACGGAGCCGAAACCTTTGCCCAAGTCTGGAAAATCTGAGGCTGCTTCAAAAATGACACCCGAAGTTTCTGCACCAGCAAAGGAGACTCCGGCAGACGAGTTGCCGCAGCCCGATAACGCAAATGCGGAAGTGATTCCGGACGCTGCGCAGATGGAGCATATCCTTGAGCTGCCCAAAGCGACCTGTCTGCTTCTCTCTTTGGCAAAAAATGCTGGCCTTTCTGCAAATAGTTCCAGTGAGCTGACATATAAGGGAAAGGAATTCCTTCTTGACGCTTATCAGATAGCGCTGAAAAATAAAACGCTCCAAATCAATATCCAAAAGAACAAAATCACATTTCCGATGGAGGAACCGGACAGCGGATTTCATGCAGTTGGTGTGTTGACCCGTTCGCCTGCTTGGGAATACGGATGGAAGTTTAACTATCTGACTGAGAATACATCCGGTGCAGAAAAGTCCGAAGTTAAAGAAAAAATCCCTCCGAAGCCTTTGACCGCATTGGAGCATCTGGAACGCTGTGGGTATAGAATCGTTCAGCAGGTCGTACCGAAAAAACTTCCGCCGATTGCCGTTCAGCGGATGGCATGGAAAACAGGCGAAGCTCTTTGCGACCCGGTAGTGGTGGATTTCTTGCAGTTTATTCGGACACATATGCAGAGTGACGGCTCTTTTTCGTTTCGTATCCCAAAGGGTACTTCCAAGAATTCGTTTGCCACACTTTCGGAAATCGCTCAGACGTGGGATAAAATGGGACTTTTTGCATCCATTGTGATCTATCCGCAGAATATCGTCTATGAGCTTGCGCAAAATGAGACTGTCCGGCATTTCCTGAGCGGGAAGTGGCTGGAACTTTTTGTGGAGCATCAGGTTCAGCAGATTTTGAATCGCTATCAGGAGGAGCAGGGCGCAGAAGTTTCGCTTTGCTCCAATGTGATTCTTTCAGAAGCGGCATCCGCAGGGAGCACGCATGAACTGGATGTTGCGTTTTCCATCAACGGAAAATTCTTCTGGGTGGAAGCCAAATCGTCCAGCCGAAGCATTGATTATGGAAAATATGCTGCTCTGTGCGAAAAGCTGAAAGTAACCTCCGACCGACTGCTTTTGGTCAACAGCGATTTGTCCGTTGAGGAGTGTGAAGGCGTTTCTTACTTCTGGAATTATCGTGTTGCAAATTGTGCAACGATTACGGGGGAATTGGAAAATATGGTTGCCAAACAAATTGAAACTGCCGGAAAAGCCGTTCCAAGTACAGACTGAGCAATAAGCAAAAAAGACCCTGAGAACCCTGCCGGATAAGCGGCAAAGTTCTCAGGGACTGTTTTATCGGATCTGCTCGACTTGCTTGGAGTCCTTTTCCTCCGCAAAGAACAGTTCCACGTTCTTCTGTGCTTTTACGATTTCCTGCATCTCATCCCGTGTCTTTCGGTACTCCGGGTAGAGTGCTTTTTTCTTGGTGAGCAACGCAGAATACTCTTCATTCAGTTCTTTTACCTTCGGTAGCTTTTTCAATCTTGTTTCATCAAAAGCGGCTTTGGCGGCTCGGTGCAGCGTGATTTCCTCCCGGTGTGCTTCCAGAAATTTGGAACTATACCCGGATTTGCGGTAGGCATCGTACACTGGTCGGGTCTTGGCGTAGTTGACGATGTGCGCACGGAGGACTGCAATCTCGGTCATACGTTGCTCTGCGGCCTTGATAGAATCGCCCAGTTCGTGATAGCGAGAAAGTGCAGTATCAGCACGCTCTTTCAGGTCATCCGCACTGCCGATTTTCTGCTCCTGCAAAAAAATCAGCGTTTTGGACATCTCTTTCAAGTTGTACTTCTTCGCCCAGCGTTCGTAGCCGCCACCTTTGCCCTCGGCAAGTTTTGCTTGAATGTCAACCAGCAACTGGAACGGCTGCTCTTTGGGAGGTTGCTTCTGATGTGGGCGGTGTTCGGCTTTTCCGGCAATGACTGCTTTGATTTCATCCTCGCTGTACCCGGCACCCAGTGTCTTTAACCGGATAAAGCGTTTCTGCCGTGCGCCTTTAACGGAAGTGTATTTGCCGCGTTTGATTTCATAGCCCTGCTGTTCCAGCTTTTGCAGAAAATCTTCGTAGTCGGTGGGCTTCTGCTGCAAAATCTCGTCGATTACACTGCACAGCCGGTCGCGGTTGCTCTCCTTTGGTGGGTAAGTGATGCGCTTCTGCCGTTCCCGGTAAGGCTTCTTTTCAATGACTGACAGCTGATGCTCCAGACAAATCAGGTCGCTCAACCGCTGCACTGCCAGACCGGAAAAGAAAAAATCCCGGAATTTTCTTGTGCCGTCCAGAGTGGTCGAGTTATAGATAATGTGATTGTGAATGTGTTCCCGATCGGTATGCGTTGCAACGATAAAAGCGTGTTTGCCTTTCAGAAACCGGGAGGCCAACTCATAACCGATGCGGTTTGCTTCTTCAGCCGTAATTTCACCAGGTCGGAAAGATTGCCGTATCTGATAGGCGATAATGTTACTTTTTTGGCTGCGCCCGGTGGCCTGCTCGTACAGCTTTTTTGTGAGCATGAACTCCTCGTCCACAGTAAGCGGGCTGCATTGATAGCTGCTGACAAGTTCGCCTTTTTCAGTCTTGTCAGGATTCTGTGCATAGTTGGTGCGGTCTTTCAGGCAGGCGGCAATAGATTTTCCTTTGTGCTGATGCAGTGCGATCAGACGAGTAGCAGCCAGAGCAGATCACCTCCTAAATGAAAAAGCCGCCCGAAGGCGGCAAGAAGATTCAAAATCAAATCAGGTCCCGGAGCCAACCGCTGAATTTCTCAACGCCCTCCACCATTGCAGTTGCGCCGACAAAAAGGACAAAGCAGAGAAATTCGGCAACCAGCAGAATCAGAAATTGATCCCAAGTCTGGCGGTAGACGGTGTAGATGCCGCAGCCAAAGATATACAGCATCAACGGCGCGACAACATAGCTGGACAGAGTAAGCAGCCACTTTGCCATCAGAGCCAGAAAAGCCACGAACAGAGAGATCGGGGCAAGCATCATCTTGAATAAAAACCTCATATCAAACACCAGCCTTTCTTTTTCGCCCCTATTATAAAGGTATCGCCCCTTGCCTTGCAAGGGTGTCAACCGTTATGTAAACCCGCAGCCTCCTACTGCGGGAAATTTTTTAGAGTTCGGTGAGTTTGGCGAGAAGTTGCTTGCCAATAGCTATCAGCTCATCCAACCGACTACGCAAGTCCTCTAAATCGGCGGCATAGAGCTGCCCGCTTTCATTGGCCCGTTTCGCCACCTGATTCAGGTTGTTGCTGCAATTCTGAAGAAGGTACGCCATCCGACGCAGCTGTGGTAAATCAAGATTCAGGCAGTAACCATCCAGAGCCATTTTTCGCAGATAAGAGCCAATGCTCAAAATACCGCAACTTTCCATCTTCTGACGAATGCGTTCCAGTTCGACTTTGCTGACACGAAAATGGATCTGCTGGTCACGGTGCTCCGTCACCGGGCATCACCATCCTTATCCAAGTAAGATTTGAATGGTCGGACAGGCTCCACTTTATCAGCCTTTTCTTCCAGAGCTGCCAGCACAGAGGGGCGGGCATCCGGCTTTTCTTCCGCTTCGGGTTCTGTCCGGCTGGACTGATGCTCCATGTTCAACAGCGCATCCAATTCTGCAAGGCGGGCAGATTTGGTTTGCAGTTCTTCCTCCTGCGCAAACGGCTTTGCCACTTCGACCTCTGCGGCCTGCTTCTGCTGTTCAAGGTTTTGCAGAGCATTTTCGGCATCTGCAATACGGTCAGCGAAATTGTCGATGGCATTGTCCAGACGGACGATGTTGCCGCGAGGGTCATCGCCCAGCGGTACCGGATAACTCAGCTCGCCGCGGAGAACGATTTGATGCTCATTCTTGAAACTGTCAAAGCGAATGTTCAGCTCAAAGCCGCGATAGGTGCCCAGCAGCATCATATCCGCATTCGGCATCTCCTTGCAGGCGAGCATCAGCCGCTCACCAGCTGCTTTTTTCTCATCGAACACCATGCCCTTGATCGTCATGCCGCAGAAGTTCTCCTTATCCTGCGGGTGTGCGTCTGCGATTTGGGCATCGTTTTTCAGAGCCGCAATACGGTTCTTCGCTTTCTGAATTTCCTCCGGGTAATGCTTGAGCAGCTTATCTTCCAGACGATATTTCTGGTTCTGGTAATCCGAGCGCAGCACCTTGAGCTTTGCTACCTGCACATCCAGATCCATCTTTTCCCGGATGCGCGGGTCGCCTGCGCATAAGGCCTTGACCTCGGCATACGAAAGAGCCTGCTCATCCACATCATCACAGGAGCGCATCGGAGATTTGCTCGTCATGATCTGCGAAATAAACTTCTGCTTGTTTTCCAGCGTTTGCCAGAGGTAGGCATCGAATGTCCCCTCCGTGACGTAATTATAGACGTAAACTTGTTTGTTTTTGTTGCCCTGACGGATGATTCGGCCGTTGCGTTGGGTCATATCGGACGGTCGCCAGCCTACATCCAGATGATGCACGGCCACCAGCAGGGTCTGGACATTGGTGCCTGCGCCCATCTTTGCAGTGCTGCCCAGCAGGACACGCACCTTGCCGCTGCGGACTTTGGAGAACAAATCCGCTTTCTTACCTTCAGTATCAGCGTTGTGGATGAACTCGACCTCCGATTCCGGCACCCCGGCGGCAAGCAGCTTTGTGCGAATATCATCGTAGACATTGAACGAGCCGTCTCCCTTGGGCGTGGACATATCGCAGAAAATTAGCTGCGTCAGATTATCCTCTTTGGTTTCGTTCCAGATACGCAGAACATTGTCGACGCAGGCATTCAGCTTGCTGTCCGGGTCATCCGGGGTGAGCGGATTCATCAGCCGCTGGTCAAGGCCGATTTTACGTCCGTCCGAGGTGATCTTCAGCATATTGTCCACCGAGGGGTCAACCGCACCGCTATGCACCTCAGCAGCACGTTCGCTCAGGGATTTCACCATGTCCTGCTGGATCTCCGATGGTTTGACCACGACAGTTTCAAACTTGGCTTCCGGAACAGGCAGATGCAACTGGTCGGAAGTCTTGATGTCCGCTGCCTCCTTGAACATATTCATCAGCTCCGGCAGGTTAAAGAACTTGGCAAAACGTGTGCGCGCACGGTAGCCGGTTCCTTCCGGCGCAAGCTCAATGGCCGTGGTGGTCTCGCCAAACGTAGAAGCCCATGCATCAAAGTGGGTCAGTTGTTTCTGCTGGAGAGTGCTGTACTGCAAATAGCGCATCAGGGTGTACATTTCCGTCATGGAGTTGCTGATGGGCGTTCCCGTTGCGAAAATCACGCCGCGCCCGCCAGTCACTTCATCCAGATAACGACACTTGCCGAACATATTGCTGGACTTCTGTGCTTCGGAGGTAGAAAGGCCGGCAACATTGCGCATCTTGGTGTAAAGATATAGGTTCTTGTAGTTCTGGCTCTCGTCCACAAATAACCTATCTACGCCTAATTGTTCAAATGTGACCACATCATCCTTGCGGTCGGTGGACTGTAGCTTTTTCAGTTTCACCTCCAGTGTTTTCCGTGTCTTTTCCATCTGTTTCACGGTAAAATGCTCACCGGACTGTTCTTTGGCCTCTGCAATGGCATTTTCGATTTCCTCGATCTGATCTTCGATGATCCGTGCCTGCCGTTCCGCAGAAAGAGGGATTTTCTCAAACTGCGAGTGGCCGATAATGACGGCATCGTAGTCGCCGGTTGTGATGCGGGCGCAAAAACGCTTTCGATTGGCGGGTTCAAAGTCTTTCTTGCTGGTAACGAGCAGCTTTGCATTGGGGTATAGCCGCAGGAACTCGCTGGCCCACTGCTCGGTCAGATGGTTGGGTACCACGAACAGGCTTTTCTGACACAGGCCCAAACGCTTAGATTCCATTGCCGAAGCTGCCATCTCAAAACTTTTGCCGGCACCCACCTCGTGGGCGAGCAGGGTGTTCCCACCATAAAGCACATGAGCAACTGCATTGCGCTGATGTTCCCGCAGATTGATCTCCGGGTTCATACCGACAAAATGGATATGGCTTCCGTCATACTCGCGGGGCCGGGTACTATTGAACAATTCGTTATACTGCTTCACCAGCAGATTCCGCCGCTGCGGGTCTTGCCAAACCCAGCCTGCAAAGGTATCCTTGATGGCCTGCTGCTTCTGCTGGGCAAGCATCGTCTCCTTTTGGTTCAGGACACGCCGCTCTTTACCGTCCTCCTCAATGGTATCATAAATGCGGCAGTCCCGCAAATTCAAGGTGTCCTCCAAAATCTTGTAGGCGTTGGCCCGGTGGGTGCCGTAGGTTTCGGTGGACATGATATCATACATTCCGGCGGCAGATTTGTTGCCGATGCGCCATTCGGACGTAAATGGAGAGTAGCGGACTTGGATCAGGTTGTTATAGCGGATGCGGTAGGGCGGCTGAAAAGTCTCCATCATAAACTGCTGCACAATGGCGGGATTCAGCCATGTGGCACCCAGTCGGATGTCGATTTCTGATGCTTCAAGGTCCTTCGGCTGCGCTTTGGTCAAAGCCTCCACATTGATCTTGAACTCCGGGTGGCTTTCAGCGGCAAGCTGAGCCATGCGCAGTTTATTCCGCACATTGCCGGAAAGATACTCGTCCGCAGGTTGCCAGCCGGCTTCCGGGTCGTCTGCATCGGCGGCGGGATCTTTGAAAATCACACCGGACAGTTCGGTGGTAATGCGCCTGTACTCGCCGGGTGTGCCCAGCAGTTCTGCCATATAAGGCAGGTCTACTTTGCCGTGTTCCCCGATGGACACTGCCAGTGCTTCACTGGGGGTATCCACGCTGGTGACAACACGCTCTGGCCGAATCGTCCGCTTGGTGAACATATCTGCCTTGGACTTAAGATTTTTATTCTCGTCCAGATTCTCCAGCGAGCAGAGCAGATAGTAGGAACTGTCATCATCGAACAGGCGGGCATTTTTCTTGTCGTTAATCAGGCCGTATTTTGCAGTAAAGGCATCGTAGGCGGCGTTCAATTTTGCTTGCGATGCCTTAATGTCCTCGTCCGGGAAGTCATTCAGCTGCTGCTGAATCAGTTCGTTGACGATCTGCCGCAACTCCACCATACCAGCTACACGGCCTTTGGCGTTGTCGGACAGTTCAATCTGCGTCATGATAGAGTTCTCTCGGTAGTAGATCTCGCCATCAACAACCGTATAGCTAAAATTCTTCACAGTCGGGTCTGCAGGCAGCGTTTTGCGCTGTGCTTCCGCATCTGCGACGTCCGGGGCAGCAATCTCCACCGCAGTGTAATTGCCCTCAATATGCTGTACCGCTTCTGCAAGCTGGTCTGCCAGCACTGCACCCTCAATGGGTGCAACGGTCAGGTCGTGACCGTACTGGGTGCTTTCCAGTTCCAAATTTCCCAACACCATTTCCGGGTGGTCTACGAAATACTGGTTGATGGCAAAGCCGTCCTCGGTCTTGCCAAGCTGTACCCAGTCCGGCTCATGGTCGATGGGGCGGTCACGCTTCTGCAAAAAGATAATGTCGCTGACAACATCTGTGCCAGCGTTGGCACGGAACGCATTATTCGGCAGACGGATGGCACCCAGCAGATCGGCACACTCCGCCATGTGCTTGCGGGCGGTGCTGTCCTTGCTGTCCATAGTGTAGCGGCTGGTGACAAACGCCACTACGCCGCCCGGTCTGATTTGGTCGATGGCTTTCGCAAAGAAATAATTGTGGATACTAAATCCCAGCTTGTTGTACGCCTTATCGTTGACCTTGTAGTTGCCGAAGGGAACATTACCCACCGCCAAATCGTAGAAATCACGGCGGTCTGTGGTCTCAAAGCCAGCTACGGTAATGTCAGCCTGCGGGTACAGTTTTTTCGCAATGCGCCCAGTGATGCTGTCCAGTTCCACACCGTACAAGCGGCTGACCTGCATGGTGTCCGGCAGCATTCCAAAGAAATTGCCTATACCCATGGACGGCTCCAGAATGTTACCGCTGTGGAAACCCATGCGCTCCACGGCATCATAGATACTACGAATGACGGTAGGGCTGGTATAGTGGGCGTTCAGGGTGCTGGAACGGGCAGCAGCGTACTCATCCTCGGAGAGCAGCCCTTTCAACTCTGCATATTCCTTTGCCCAACTATCTTTGCCGGGGTCAAAGGCATCCGCCAGACCGCCCCAGCCCACATATTGCGAAAGCACCTGCTGCTCCTCGGCGGTGGCACCACGATGCTCCTGTTCCAGCTTGAACAAGGTGCGGATGGCTTCAATGTTCCGGGCATATTTCTGCTTTGCGCCGCCTTCGCCTAAACGGTCGTCCGTGATGCGGAAGTTCCCGGCAAGTTCAAGTGTGGGGCGTTCCGCTTCAACTGTGGGCGATTCTGTGCTTATCGTCTGAATTACAATGTCAAACGGCAGATTGTTTTCCTTGGCGGGGTATACGGCAACCGTTTTTTCAGTACGAACTGGCCGGGTAGAATTTGGTTCGTTCTGCCGCAAGCCCTCCTCGAATTGTTGCTTATTGACAACTTCGTTATCCCATGACTGCCCGTGCGCACTGGTGTCGATGCGCACATCCGTTTCACCCACATAGCCAACTTTCCCCTCAATAGTTCGAGTGGGGAGTTCGACCACAACATTGTCACCGACCTTGTAATCGGGCAGGGGGTGTCCCATCATATCCTGCTCCTCGTACAACTCCCGGACAAGAGCCAGCGGTTCCTCCCGGAAAACTGGCATCCGCATTTCTGCCAGTGCCACATCCTGCAGGGTAACGCTGTCCTTATCAAAGTTTACCGTATCCACCCGGAAGGCACGCCCTTCCATGTGGACGGTGGCTCCCAGCGGCAGATAATCTTCCCGGCGCAGATACTTGGTCTGGTGGTGGGTGCCGTCCTCGTTCAGTCCAGCAAGGTAAATATTTTCGCCGCACTGCCACAGCTGCTTGGCACGGTGCGCCCACTGGTCGCGGGGAAAGCCGATGACCGGGACGGTGCCCAGTGCTGTTTCTTTTTCCAGAAGTTTGCCGCCCAGAAGTTCACTGACTTTTTGCGCGTCATCTGCGTAAAACTCAAACTGTCCGTTCTGCTCAAAGCCCACCAGCGCATCCGGGTGCTGCTCCTTCAGGGCATTGTACTCGGTGGCGGCATCCAGCGGCAGCAGTGCCGGGTATTCCTTCGCCTTGCTGTGGTAGTGCTCCAGTTCCTCGTCCGTGACGCTGATCAATTCCGAAAAGTCCAGAGCCTCCAACTCGGTCTCGGTCAGATCTTCCAGACTTTCGTACTGCCGCTCGTCGATCAGCACTTCACCCAGATACCGTTCCACCCGGTATCCCACCAAATCCACATTAACTTGAATGGGAATATCCTCATCGGTGGCGTGGGTGTAGGCAATACCGATCTTGGACAGGTCGGAAAAGTCCGGCTCGGAGTCGTACTCCTCCTGACAAAACTCCCGGAGCAGGTTCTTTGCACGGGTCAGGGTGGCGTCCGGCTTTGCGCTGACCAGCGCAAGCGGTGCGTAGTGTTCCTTTTCTTTGTCGGTCAGGTAGCGGTCGGACTGGATCATCAGGTCGATATACTTTTCCACCTGCGCCCATTTCAGGGTGATTTTCTGGTGGTCAGGGTAATGGTCAAATTCCAGTCCCTTCCAGTCGTGGTTCACAAAACCCCGGCTCCCGTCCAGAAAATCGTGGGAGTGCCCACCAATGCCGTACTCCTTTGCCAGTGCTTTGGCACGGAGTTTGCGGTCAGGCTGGGTCTGGTACAGCGCCATAATGCGCTGTTTGCCGCCTGCAAACCCTGAACCATGCCGCCGCAGTTCGTTCTCAATTTCCGCCTGCGGCAAAACAAAAGCGGAGGGCGTTTTTTCGCTCTCCGCTCGGTCGATTTTTTCGATTTGCTGGGCTTCGGTGGGGAGGACGGCATCCAGAAAACTTAGCTGTAGATCAGCTCCGTCAGAATGATTTCCTCGGTTTGCGCCCGCAGGCTGTTCATGTGCCTCACCCAGCCCATCTGGTTCTTCTCCTTGTCCGGGGCTGGGTTCTGCTTCAGCAGTTCGGTCATCATCTGCTGCATCCGGCTCTCTGCTGTCTGCTCCACCTCCATCAGGTGCGGGTACAGGCTCCCGTTCAGGAGCATCGTGTTGTACAGCACCGGGCGATGGTTCATCAGGTACGTCCGGCGCATCCTGCCGTACTTGCCCAACGGGATCTTCGGCTGGCTGAGGGTCAGGTTCGGGAGCTGGTAGTCCCCGACGGTCGAGTAAGTCACGTTCCTGCTGTTCGTATTCATATTGGCTCCTTTCTGCATTGCGGCGGCGAATGGTGGTTTTTACGGTGCGCTCGATGTTCCGCAGCACCTCCCGGCTCATGTCGCTGACGGCTGCGCCGAGGGCGTAGACACTATCTGGGGTGGAAAAATCGTGGATGGCTTGGAAATCGTCCTTGTCGAACCAGCCCGCAGGCTCAAAGCCGCAGCGTTCCAGCAGCGTGTAGGTGACGCTGATTGCAGCAGCGCTTTTGAACTGCATCTCCACCCCGGCTTCATCATAATCCATCAGCAGCGAACCGTCAACGATGGCACGGATGTCCCCGCCGTTGTTGTCCCAGTAATCTGCCACCAGTTTTCCGGCAACATCGGCAAGCTGCTGGCTGACACGCTCTCCGCTGATGCCGTAGGTCTTGCTCAACATTTCCGAAACCGGCTGTTTCAGGTCATCGTTGAACTGCCACACCTCCGGGTCACGGGAATTGCGGCGCACCCCGGTGTCCGACACATCGAAAACGTAGTGCAGCCGGGGAAATCCGCTGGATTCGTCCAGCAGAGCGATGCCCTTGGCACCCCGGCGCACATAACGGTTCATCCGGCTGTTCCAAACATCATAGTCGGCGCAGGCGGTGGCATCCGGGCGCTGGGCGTAGATCATGAGCTGGTCCGCAAAGGAGTACTTGTACAACCGGGATGCGGTGGTCAGGTAGTCCGTCCAGCTTTCCCAATACCGGGTCAGGCCGTTGGCTGTGCGCTGGGCAAGGGCGAGATATTCTTCGGTTTTGCTTGACATAGCGTTCCTCCTTTTTCAGATTTTAGGGTATAAAAATAGCGGGCAACCGTTTTAGGGTTGCCCGCAAGGGACGTAATAAAGACCGATTATTATTCAAATTTTTTATGGCACTCCGGGCATTCTTCAGGCATTGGCCTATATCCAACGAGTGAATGACCGCAATAAGGACACTTCACCATGACAAGATGATACGCAATGCCACCAATAATAACCAATGCCCCAATCAAAAGGCATGGGTTGACTTTATACACTTTTGCGGTCATTGCTCCAATTACTGCGAGCAATATCCCTGTCCCTAAAATGAACCAAGAAATACCAGCATGTTTTCGTGGGCTATTATTCATATGATCACATCTCCGTGTTAATATTCATTTATCGAGTTGCGCCGAGCACACAAAGTAATCTCTCCAACCCTACAGCTCAGTTTCCACCGCAAGCTGCTCCTGCTTTTCTTTTTCGTCAGCGATTTGGACATCAACATCTTCGCGCATCTTTTTCAGAAGTGCAAGAACTCGCTTGATTTGATCCTTGGTGTTTTCCACCCTGCTCTGTGCCTGATTGATGTGATCCAGAACCGCCCAGTCTGCAAAGAGGCCGTCAAAGAAGAAATCTGCAAATTTCAGAAAGCTGTCCACCGTAACCTGAAGGTCTGCGGTGATTTCAACATCGGAAAGTTCAGTTTTGAACCGCCGCAGTTCCACTTGGAGCTGTTCGATTTGTTCCTGTGCATCGTCCAGTTCCTCATACTTGGCAAGATCGGCCATCAAACCGCCGCCCATTACGTCCCATGTACTCCAGCCCTCGGCATTGTCGAGGGTTTCCAGAACTTCATTGACCGTATGCAGGGCGGTCTTTCCGGCGTTGATAGCTTCCAGCAGCTCCCGTTTTTGGACTTTCAGCGCGGCAATACGGCTTTCGCTTTCCGCAACCTGCTGTGCGGCAGGGTGGGCAGATGCTTTGATGCTTTTGATTTTTTCGGAAAGAGCAGCTTGATACTGCCTTTCGCAATCGGACAGCCGTGCCAACCTATTTTGAATTTGTGCTAAATCAGCATCAACGGAAGAAAGGTCATGGAGAGCCGCATCGTACTTGACACGGGCTGCATAGGCTTCCTGCCGTTCTTTGTCCAGCTTTTCATCCATCTTTCCGATGACCTGATAGAAAAATGCGGCAAGGCTGTGTCCCTCCAGACGGTCCACATCAGCCTGCTCTGCCAGCTTGGATTTTTCCAGCTTTTTCAGGCGGTCAGCAAGCGTATCTCTCTGGGCGGTCAGTTCTTTCTGCTTTGCTTCGCAGCTTTTCTTTTCAGCGACCTGCTGCCAAAGCTCTTTCAACGTAGAATCATTCATATGGAATGTCCTTTCCCGGCATTACGTTTCTTCGTTCAGAAGCTGGTTCAAAAAATGCTCATTACAGGTTCTTGCGGGAAATGGCCTTGGAAGAATGGTTCGTTGGATGTCACATTTTTAACACCCACAATATAGTTGGCTCCAATAGCAATTACTTTATCTACCAACTGGAATGGATAACGATGAGGTAATAATTCACGAATACGGTTTACGTCCATCAAAGGCTCTTCGTTACAGTTGTAAACCGGAGCTTGTATTTCGTGCATGCGGATTTCCTTCCGGAGCTGGCGGGCAAATTTGTTGTTGATGGTATGTCCCGGACGGGTAGCAATGATGCGGCCTTTAATAGGTTTGCCTACTAACGCCAAATCACCAATAATGTCCAGCAGTTTATGGCGTGCAGGTTCGTTTGGCCATACCAATGGAATGTGGTTGATGTATCCTAAATGGCTCGCATCCATGTGAGGTACTCCCATCACGTCGGCTAACTTATCGAAGTTCTCCTGTGTCATCTGCTTTTCGTAGATAACGATAGCGTTATCCAGGTCGCCTCCCTTGATGAGTCCGGCATTCAGCAGCGGCTCAATTTCACGGACAAATACGAATGTACGTGCAGAAGCAATTTCTGTAGGGAAGCATTCCATATTTTCCAACGTAGCATATTGGTTGGTCAATATTTTGGAGTCGTATGAAATCAGTGTGTTGACGCTGAACTTGTCATCAGGAAGTACAATGATGGAAGAACCTGTTTCTTCATCACGGAACTCAATCTTTGACTTGATGATGTAATAATCTTTCGGAGCAGCTTGTTCTTCGATGCCTACGCGCTTGATACATTCTACGTATGCTTTGGCACTTCCGTCCAAAATAGGAAATTCCGGTCCGTCGACTTGAATCAAGCAGTTATCTATACCTGCTGCGTATAATGCAGCCAACGCATGTTCTACGGTACTAACTTTTACCCCGTTTTTTGCTAAAACTGTTCCACGGGTTGTGTCTACCACATTTTCTGCTACAGCATCTAATATGGGCTGATCGTCCAAATCGATTCGCTGTATCTTATACCCGTAGTGCTCTGGGGCAGGATTGAACGTAACGGTCAGTTTAACTCCCGTATGGAGTCCCTTTCCATTGAGTGAAAAGCTGCCTTTTAAGGTTTGTTGTTTCAACATGGGTTTATTTATTTAGTTGTTTTTTTAATTCTTCAATTTCCTTTTGCAGGCGTCCGAGTTCCACATACATATCCGGTAGTTTCTTATAGATAGCTGCAGAACGTGCGAACTGTTTCGGGTCTATTGCTGGATAGCCCATTAATGTAGTGTTTGATTTTGTATTTCCTGGAATACCAGACTGTGCTCCTACATTGACGTGGTCTCCCACCTTGATGTGTCCGGCAACTCCTACCTGACCTCCGAACATACACCATTCGCCAATTTTGGCAGAACCGGCAATTCCTACTTGTGATGCCATCACAGTGTGTTTCCCAATTTCCACATTGTGGGCAACCTGAATCAAATTATCCAGTTTCACTCCCTGTTTGATAAGTGTATGTCCCATTGTGGCACGGTCAATACAAGTGTTGGCACCAACTTCTACATTGTCTTCCAGCTCCACAATTCCTATTTGTGGAATCTTTTCATAGCCATCTGCTCCCGGAGCAAAACCAAATCCGTCGGCACCGATTACGGCTCCGGCGTGAAGAATACAATTGTTCCCAATTCTGCAATCCTGATAGATGGTTACATGAGGATAAATAATGGTGTTCATGCCTATTTTCACATTGCTTCCGATGGTAGCCTGCGGATGTATACATACATTGTCTCCAATTTCAGCCCCGTCTTCGATGCACGCAAATGGACCGATGTACACATTCTTTCCAATTTTGGCACTTTCTGCAATGGATGCTAACGGACTTACACCTTGTTTCTTGGGGATACTCATTTCATATAACGCCATGAGTTTGGCCAGACTCTCGTATGCATTATCCACTTTGATAAGTGTGGTCTGAAGTTCATGTTCAGGTTCGAAATCTTTATTTACCAGTACAATGGAAGATTTCGTATCGTAGATATAATGAGTGTACTTAGGATTGGATAGAAAGGATAATGCTCCCGGTACACCCTCTTCAATTTTGGCAAAGGTGTGTACTGTGGCATTTTCATCACCAACTATAATTCCCTGGATGTATTCCGCAATTTGCTTAGCTGAGAACTCCATATTAGTTATCTTTAATTCCTTGGTTTTCCTTGGTTGTTCTTCAATATTTAGTTGCCTGAAAAAGCATACTTACTACTTAATTATGCAAATTACGTATTTTTTTTTTACATATCCGTGAAAAAAAGCAATTATTTGCCTGAAACGACCATTAATTTTCATTGGTATCGTATAACAAATGCTTCGGAAGGTTGTTTTTATATGATAAAAAAGAAGTACAAAAATTCCTGTTGAGAATCTTTGTACTTCTTTGTATGTGGAAACTAATTGTTGCTTAGAGGATAGCAGCGAGTTCTTTTTCCATTTGCTGCTGTACCTTTTGGGCTTCTTCCGCAGCTACATTGGCAAAGTTTTCTGTTTTGTCTGCGTAGATAATGGCGCGACTTGAATTGACAATCAATCCACATTCTTTAGTCATACCATATTTGCAAACTTCTTCCAGTGAACCGCCCTGAGCACCGATACCTGGTACCAGCAAGAAGTGATTGGGAACGATTTTGCGGATGTCTTCGAACATACGTCCCTGAGTAGCACCTACCACATACATCATGTTCTGGTCGTTAGCCCATTCCTGTGATTTGCGTAATACTTTTTCGAACAGACGTTCGCCTTCTGTATCGGTAGTCAATTGAAAATCGTGTGAGCCTTTGTTGGAAGTCAGTGCCAGTAGGATAACCCATTTACCTTCGTAAGTAAGGAATGGAGTTACGCTGTCTTCTCCCATGTAAGGAGCTACAGTGACAGAATCAATATTCAGTTCTTCAAAGAAAGTGCGGGCATACATGGCAGAAGTATTACCGATGTCTCCACGTTTTGCATCAGCGATGATGAACTGGTCTGGATAGTTTTTCTTAATGTATTCTACTGTCTTTTCGAATGCAATCCAACCTTTCACGCCCATGCTTTCATAAAAAGCCAGGTTGGGTTTATAAGCGATACAGTAGGGAGCTGTTGCGTCGATGATAGCTTTATTGAATGCGAAAATCGGGTCTTCTTCTTTCAGAAGGTGTTCCGGAATTTTCTTTAGATCGGAAGAGCACACGTCTGAACTCCAGTCACATTCCTTTATCTCGTATGCCGTCTTCTGCTTGAAA
>ENA-UPWR01000083-UPWR01000083.1-human-gut-metagenome-genome-assembly--contig:-NODE-83-length-16075-cov-6.712714_pt1 | contig 16075 bp, 2 predicted proteins | sample MGYA00250053_ERZ773382 | MGnify/ENA primary metagenome ERZ773382 (study PRJEB29103, sample SAMN06112029) | human gut metagenome | biome: human gut; feature: ankylosing spondylitis patient; material...
GGCTTGACATACTGGTGTCCTCGATTGAGTACGCTGGCAACATCATCCCGGTGGAACTCGCCGTGTTCGACACGGACTTGTGGAGACTTGTTCGCCCAGCAACTTTTGCTTGAACAGGCAGAAATGGCTTTGATACAGATTCTAAACAGTACCCGCCAACTGGACATCATTTCCATACTGGGCATGCCGGTAGTAGTCAACTCCACAGTAATTAATGCTGCAGTAGTTATCCAGAAAGGCAAAATACTGGGAGTAGTGCCCAAAACTTACCTGCCTAATTATAAAGAGTTCTACGAGCAACGTTGGTTTACATCCGCCCTACAAGTCTCGGAAAACAGTGTGCGGCTTTGCGGACAGATTGTCCCGATGGGCAACAATCTGTTGTTCGAAACTGCGGAAACAACTTTCGGCATAGAAATCTGTGAGGACCTTTGGGCTACCGTTCCGCCCAGTTCCTCACTCGCACTGCAAGGGGCTGAAATCATCTTTAACCTTTCCGCCGATGACGAAGGTATTGGTAAACACAATTATCTTTGCTCTCTGATCAGCCAGCAATCTGCACGCTGCATCTCCGGTTATGTTTTTTCGTCGAGTGGCTTCGGTGAATCGACAACAGATGTTGTTTTTGCCGGAAACGGACTTATTTACGAAAACGGATATCTACTGGCACGAAGTGAACGTTTCTGCATGGAGGAACAGTTGATTATCAATGAAATTGATGTGGAATGTATCCGTGCAGAGCGTCGGGTCAACACAACTTTTGCTGCCAACAAGGCTAATTGTCCGGGTAAAGAGGCTGTCAGAATTTCTACAGAGTTTGTCAACAGTAAAGATCTGAACCTGACCCGTACATTCAATCCACATCCTTTTGTTCCGCAAGGAAGCGAACTCAACAGTCGCTGTGAGGAGATCTTCTCGATTCAAATAGCCGGACTGGCACAACGTCTGCTACATACCGGAGCAAAAACAGCCGTAATAGGTATTTCCGGAGGACTTGACTCAACACTCGCCTTATTGGTATGCGTCAAGACATTCGATAAATTGGGATTATCTCGCAAAGATATTCTGGGTATAACCATGCCGGGATTCGGAACAACCGACCGCACTTATCACAATGCCATCGACCTGATGAATTCCTTGGGAGTTTCAATACGGGAAATCAGTATCAGGGAAGCATGTATCCAACACTTTAAAGATATCGGACACGATCTCAATATACACGATGTAACATACGAGAATTCACAGGCACGCGAACGTACCCAAATCTTAATGGATATAGCCAACCAAACATGGGGTATGGTGATCGGAACCGGAGACCTGTCGGAACTCGCATTGGGATGGGCAACGTACAACGGAGATCATATGTCGATGTATGGTGTCAACGCAGGTATTCCCAAGACACTGGTGAAACACTTAGTACAGTGGGTAGCCGAAAACGGTATGGATGAAACATCCAAAGCAACTCTGCTGGATATCGTGGACACTCCTATCAGTCCGGAACTGATACCGGCAGATGAAAACGGAGAAATCAAACAAAAAACGGAAGACCTCGTCGGTCCTTACGAACTACACGACTTCTTCCTGTATTATTTCTTACGGTTCGGCTTCCGCCCGTCAAAAATCTACTTCCTGGCACAAACTGCATTCAGTGGAGTTTATGATGATGAAACAATCAAAAAATGGCTGCAAACTTTCTTCCGCCGCTTCTTTAACCAGCAGTTTAAACGCTCTTGCCTGCCGGACGGACCGAAAGTAGGAAGTATATCCATCAGCCCCAGAGGAGACTGGCGCATGCCAAGTGATGCCAGTTCGGCTGCATGGCTGAAAGAAATAGCCGAATTGTAACAAAGACGATACCTCTTTTTAACATGACACTGCGATCTTTGCAGCACCATATTAAAAAGAGGTAAAGTTATGAAAAGACATCTTATTTTAGCATTTGCTTTATTGGCATCCAGTGTTGCCTTAAATGCAGTCAATTCATTGCCGGACGATGATAAATCCGACAATAAGAACAAAACAGAACTCAATTCTGTCGTCAAAAAGACATGGGAGTTCTACTCCGCCATCAAACAACCTTCTGCCGATGCACTGGCTAATGCGGGTAACTACAAATTCGGACTCCGGGGCGTCGATCTGCGATTTCAGAATCCCCTGCTCTGCGATTTCATAGCAGGAGGTCTCGCGCAGAATGCCATGTGCGGCGATCAGCGTGTCGAGCGTCGTTTCAGGCTCTTCGGCGATCTCCATGGCGAAAAGGCAGATGTCGTAGGGGAAGAAGAAGAGGTGGAACCGGCACAGTCTGAAGGCGTATTCCGCGGCGGTGAGCTTTGGGTGGCGCAGCGTGCAGAGCCGGTCGGTTTCCAGGGTCAGGTGCGCCGTGTCGGCATAGACCGCCCCCGAGGTCTGTCCGTCGACCTGCATGAGCGAATCAATGAAACTCTCGTAATAGATGCTGCTGAGCCGTTCGTAGGCCTCGCGGGTCAGGGGTTTTTCCGCCTGCCACCGCTTGTCGGCGGCCTGCACTTCGGAGGCCCGTCCGACGGCGGCGAGGTGGCTGCAGAAAAAGGTATGCGCGTAATGCAGTTTGTTATCCATGGATCGTTGTGGGTTAAAGCAGGGTTACTCGGACGAAGGGATGGCGCCGCTTCGGGTCCCCGGGGTTTTCGATGCGGACGACCGTCACCTCGGATATGGTTGTGCCGGGCTGCGGGATAAACTGGCCGACGCCCGTGAAGAAAAGTTTCATGTCGGCCTTGGAGATCGTGGCTTCGATCCCGGTGTCCCCGAGCAGGACGACGACGCTCTCGTCCGAGGAGCGCCGCACCGTGGCCGGATAACCGCTCCCGACGCCGGGCGTGTGTTTGAGGAAGGGATCGCCGACGGTCTGTCTGTGGCCCAGCAGCAGGCCGCCTTCCGCGGGCGAGAGGTGCAGTATCCGGCATGAAACCTTCTCGCCGCGCTTCCAGACGCCGTGCCACTGGTCGCAGTACTGCCACATGATCTCGGAGCAGTGGAGGAAGCCGACGGCTCCGCCGCAGCGCATCAGGTAGCCGCCTGCGGTCGTCCCCAGCACCGTGCAGGGGAGCGTGTCGCCGGTCTCGCAGGTCAGCAGCGGGTTGGGGGTCAGCGCGCAGGCGTTGAGCGTCGTGTACTTTGTCTTGCCGATGATCTCTTCACCTGTGATGACGGCGTTGATCCGGTCGCCCGGCTGGCACGGCACGTCGGTCGGGCGGTTCCAGTAGAACTCCGAGGACCGGATCGCCGCGTCGTAGAGCCTGCCCCGTTTGGGGAACGTGCAGAACACATGATGCGCCGTGGCCTTGACTACGGTGCACTGCACGCGGGAGCCGACGGCCAGGTCGTTGTTGGTCGTGGGCGTGAGTGAGAATGTGATCTGCCGCTTCGTGAAACGGATGGCGGAAACGTAAACCGTTATGTTCGCATCGCTCCGGATGTTCATGGCCTTGATCTGCGCTTCGCTGACCGGAAGCGTTCCGACGAGTCCGTTGACCCGGACGAGGCACATCGTTCCGAACAGGCTCTGCACCGTGCCCTCCGCCTTCTGACCCACGCTGAACGTGAGCAGCGGATCGTGCGTTACGGCGCGCTGCGAAACGTAGAAGGTGCGTTTGACCTTGTCCACCGACAGTATGCGGACTTTGACCTCGTCGCCGCATTCGGGCGCATGTCCCGGCAGAACCTCCTCCCGGGGCATCGAGAGGTAGAGTTCCCCGCAGCGGAGCACACAGACCGTCTTGTCGCCTCCGGCCACCGTGGCTTTCACGATGTCGCCGTTGCGGAGCCGGGCCTGCTCGAACGGGTCGGTCGCGGCGCGGGTTCCGATCGAGACGTAGATCATCCGCGCATCGGGGTCGATGCGTTCCACGACGGCCTCCTCGCAGCGCGAGCCGATCGGGTAGAGCGCAAGCTCGGTCGCCGGCTGCCAGAAACGGCTCTCGGCGCACACCCGATAGAAAAGATCGCCGTTGCGCAGCAACAGTCCGAAGCGCGGCGACCGGAAGCAGATTTCGCCCGAAACCCGGTCGCCCGGCCGCACCGGGATCTCCGACCAGTCGTTGTAACGCTGCTGCACGCTGAGCTTCAGCGTCCGCGTCTCGGGGTCGGCGGCTTCGACGACCATCGTCAGCTGTTCGCGCACCGCGTAGAGCATCTTGGCGTTGGCGATCGGGAAGAGGCTGGCACGTTCGAGCGGAACCCGGCAATAGATGCCCCGGAAGCAGACCGTGATCGCCTTGACGGCCACATGAATCACCTCGGCGACATCGACCGTGCCTACGGTACAGCTGTCGAACTGCGAATAGTCGCTGACCAGTTCGGCCGATACGGTGAGCGCATTGGCCTTTTCGTCGATGCCCGTCACGCGCATCCGGACCAGCTGGCCCGGTCCGTAACGCTGACTGGGGCTCTCGTTCTCCCGGAACCCGGCATCGGTGTCGGACAGGAAGGCGCGATAGCCTTCGTATTCGGCCCACAGGCCTGTGGCGGTCCGTTCCGTCACGGTAAACCAGAGCCATTCGCCGGGGCTGAACCGTAGCTCTTCGCTGGACAGCTCTTCGCAGCGGCGGGTGAGCCGGATTTTTCGTTGCACGGGGTCGATGGAGAGAATCCGGGCGCGAAGCGCGTCACCCGCCTTGTAGTTGCGGCGGATTTCGCCTGCGAACTCCGTATTGGCGATGTAGCACGGATACCCGCTGCAATCCACGTAGATGCCTTGCGGAACTACCTGCATGACGCTCCCCCGGACCAGATCGCCCTCCGCAAAGGGCATCTCCTGCAGGAACGGGTTGGGCAGAAGTTCCCGGACGCTGAATTTCAGAATGCGGCTCTCCCGGTCGAACCGTTTGACTTTCACCCGGAGCGTGTCGCCGTCACGGTAGTTTTCCCCGATGCGGAAAACCGGCAGCCAGCTCAACTCCTCGCGGCGCAGGGTCACGACGATTCCGTGGTAGTTGACGAAGAGGGCCGAATCCATCACGTAGTCCGCCGTCACTTCGAGCGTGTCGCCCTCCGTAAGCCGGACGCCTTCCCAGTCGGGCGTATATTCGTCTTCGGGCAGTCGGAACGCCAGGCTTCGCGTGTCGGGATCGACCGCCGTTACCTCGGCTTCGATCTCGCGGCCGGGACGGAAGAAGTTGGCGAGGTTCTCGACGCCGCTCCAGACGGCGTCGTCGAGCGTGAGCCGCCCCGCATAATCGTAATAGGTCACTTCGGCGGCGAACTCCTGCGGGATGAATTTGCGCAGCGTCACGTCGAGTTTCTCGCCCGGGCGGATGTCGTCGAGCGACCGCGTGTCGTCGACCATGTCGCGCAGGCTCGCCTTGAAAGTCAGTTTGCGCGGCATCAGGTCGGTGACAACCGCTTCGATCTCTTCGCCCGGGCGGTAGGCCGCCGCCGAACGTCCGGCCCGCTCCCAGGCCAGGTCGCGGGCGAAGATCACGCCGCGCAGCGCCGGCATTTCGACGCTCTCGACGGTGAGCTGCTCGGGCATTTTCCGCGCCGCGGTCCGCACGTCGGTGATCCGGACGCGGTGCGCTTCGCCGATGCGCAGCGGCATGTCCGCCGGAGGAATGCCTTCGGCATAGCGGAGGCTCAACGCGAGGGAGAGGTCTTCGTAGTCGATTTGCAGGATCACCGCCGAAAGACGCTGGCCCGGAACGAACGTCGCGGAAGGTTCGCCCCATGCCAGCTCCCCGCACGGCACGACGCCGGCATAACCGGCCGCGTCGACTGTGAGCGTCCGGTCGTCACCGACCGAAACGACCGTGCATTCCACCGTGCCGTACTGTCGGAATCCGGCTTCCACCCACGGGCGGGGCAGGATTTTCACGAGCGAGAAGCGAAGGCGTCCCTGCTCCCGGTCGATGGCTTTGCAACAGACGGCCACCTGGTCGCCCGGAACGAGCGTCGAACCCAGTCCCGGGGCGAGACCTTCGATCAGGCCCGCATAGCCGGCGTATTCGACCGCCGCCTTCTCTCCGCAGTGCCCGACTACTTCGGCGACGACCGTATCGTTGTCCGACACCGGGCAGTAAAGCCACGGATTGGGTTGCAGCCGGCGGATGCTGAGCCGCGGAACTCCGTTCTTCTCCAGTCGTTCGACCACGGCCTCGATCTCTCCGCCCGCCGCGTAGCGGGTCGGCAGGTAACGTTCGCCCAGCCGGAAGGGCGGGGTCCAGGTCGTATCCCCGAGAAGCACCGAAGCTTCCGTGTCGTTGCACTTCACCACCATGAGTTTCTCGGTGATGCGCGTGATCCGGGCGGAGAGGCGCGCTCCCGCGACGAACGGAACGGCGGCCCCGGCCAGCAGTCGCCGCCGGCTGAAGCGGCAGAGGCCGCGGGCGGCGTCGTAATCCAGATGGCAGACCCACAGCCTCTCGCCTTCGTCGTAGAGCGAGCAGGCCGAGTCGACGATTCCCCAGATGATCTCCTCCCGGGGGATGAATCCGAAGCACCCTTCGCCCGGACAGAAGACATGGATGCCCTCCTCGGCGCAGCGCTTCACCTCCACTTCGGCCCCGGCTCCGTTGCGGAATGCGTCGGAGAGCTGCGGGCGCGGCTCCGTCAGCAGCCGGCGCTTTCCGGCGTCGAACCTGGCGACATAAAGCAGGAAACGGCCGTCTGCCGGCAGCTCGTCGGCTGCGACCGACTCCAGCCACGGCTTTCCGGCGAGGATCGCCGTGTCGCGGGGCGAAAGCCACAGGTCGATTCCTTCGTAACGCACGATGGCCGATCCTGCGTCGAAGGCGACGAGCTGCGTTTCGATGAAGGATTCGGGGGCGATACGGAGCGATTTCCACGGATCGGGAATCAGGGTGCGATGGTCGAACAGCAGGCAGCCGCGTTTGAAATCGTAGGCCGCGGCCTGCGCCTCCAGACGCTCGCCGGGTGCGAGGCGCGAGGTTTCCGGCGCACTCCATGTGGCGCGTTCGAAGGAGAGCATGCCGCGGATGCCGCCGGCGGTTTCGACCCGGTACCCGCCCCGTTCCCTGCCGAGGACGGTGATGTCGAATCGTTGGCCGACCATCCGGCGGCAGTCCTCCCGGTCGGGCGAACCGACGTAGAGGCGCTGGTTGCGGCGGTCGATGCCCTCGATGCGTACGCGGCGTAGCTCTCCCGGGTGGAAGAGCGCGTCGGGCTGCACGTCGCCGCAGGCTCCGGCGACGAACGTGCGGGCCGTTTCGCGGGAGCAGACGCCCAGCCGGCCCCCGACATCGAAACGCACCTCTGACGCCGTGGCTTCCACGACTTTCGCCTCCGCCACGTCGCCTTCGGCGATCGGGACGCTCCACGGATCGGGCAGCACGGCCTTGCGGCTGAACTGGGCCACCCGCTTCGTGCGGTTGATGAAAATGAGCTGCGCCTCGATCCGCTCGCCTTCGGCGAATGCGCCTTCGGCGCTCGGCGGGGTGATCCACCCGATGCGTTCGCGGGGTATCTCGCCGATGATTCCGTCCAGGGCGACCATGACGGCCATGCGGTCGGTCCGCAATACTGTTACTTCATACTTCGAGCCGACTCGGTAGTTTACCCCGTTCCACGGGGATTCGGTGCCGCCGGTTCCGCTCAGGAACAGAACCCGGGCTTCGGGGTCGAACTTCACGAGTTGGACCCGGAGCCGGTCGCCGGTCCTGTAACGGTTCATTCCGCTCTGGAAGTTGAACCACGAGACATTGTATTTCAGCACCTCGCCCACGATGCCGTCGGCATTTACGAGCAGGTTGCCGTTCGGCAGCACCGCCGCGACGGTCCCCTCCGTCGTGTCGCCCTCCCGGTGGGGGTAGGCCGGCCAGGGGTCTTCGAGCAGCGCCTTGCGGCTGAAGACCAGCTCGCCGCTCGCCGCATCGGCCCGCAGGACGAGCGCTTCGACCTGCATGCCCGGGCGGTAGGCCGAGCGGTCGACGATCCGGGACGAATTCCAGTCGAGTTCGTCGTTCGGGATATAGCCGATCACGTCGCGGTGCGTCACGATCATCCGGTCGGGGCGTATCTCCGCGATGATCGGGTAGCAGCGGTCGCCTTCGCGCAGGCCGGCCTGCGCCCAGAGGGACTCCCTGTCGTAGAGCAGGCGGACCCGGCGGACGCCGTCACGCTCTTCGGCGCGTACGCGGACCCGGCTGCCGTGGCGGAGCAGGCACCCGGTGACGTAATCGGGCATTTCGGGCCGCTCCAGTTCGATTTCGATCAGCCGTTCCTGCTGCAAGACCCACAGTTTGCCCGCCCCGGCGGCGTGGGCCACCACCTGAAGGTCGTATTCGGTCCCCGGTTCGAGACTGTCCGGAACGGTGTCGCAGTCCGTGGTGAAACACTCCAGCACAGCCTCCGACGGAGAGAAACGCGAGACGAACGCCTCGACCGTTTCGCCCGCCTCGGGCCGGCGGGCGGTGTAGGGTTTCAGAATGCCGAAAACCCGGTCGTAGCCGATCCGGATTTCGTCCTCCCGCACGTCGCACACCTGCACCCGGATGCGCTTCCCTTCGGCAATGCCGGAGAGGGAGTCCCAGGGGTTGACCGGCGGCTGCGCCAGCCGGAAAAAGGTCTTTCCGTCCGACCGTCCGACCCGTACGGCGATCCGCTCGCCGGGCGAGAAGGCGATGTTGCGGGCCATCGGGAAGGAGTAACTGCCGACGGGAAGGAACCCGAACACCTCGCCGGCCCGCCAGAGTATGATCCCGGCCTGCCCGTCCTCGAAGAGCACCTCGGCGTCGAGCGTCAGACCCTCGTCGAGAGCCTGGATACGGTCGGCGATCAGACTTTTGAACTGGAATTTCGGATCGCCGTGCTCGAAAAAGCCGCAGACGCGCACCTCGGTCTCGAGCGAGTGTTCCCGGAGGTAGTTGTTCAGCGAGTAGGGCAGCTCCTGCGGGTGGAGGTGGAACGAGCAGGAGCGTTGGTCGATCGTGGTTCGGATCTCGGTCGTGGCCGGGATTTCCGTCGGGGTGATTTCGCAGCGGAGGATGTCGCCTTCCGCCAGCCCGTAATCGACCGTTTTGTCGAGCAGCTCGAACAGGAAATGGCGCTGCTTGTCGTTGCGTCTGATCATCTTCACCCGCAACGGCTGGTTCGGGAGGTAGATCCCGTTGCGGAAGCGTTCCACGCAGTTGGGGATCGAGTTCCTGTCGACGGTGTGGACCTCGCCGCGATAGCGTACGGAGAGTCCGTTGCGGGTGACGTTGTTGACATGGACCGTGACCGTGTCCCCGACATCGAGCGTCAGCGAGTCGAAGGCGACCGGGGCGTCGTCCGTTACGGGGTCGAACGTGTACCGGAGCCGGCCCGACTGCTCGTCGCGGGTTTTCGAAAGGAGCTTCGCCCGGATTTTCATGCCGCGGCGGTAGGCGGCGGCGATCTCGCCGCTGCGGAAACGCTCGTCGTAGTTCGGAAGCGACTTTTTGTGGATCAGTCCGTCGTTTCCGCCGAAGGAGACGAACAGGCCGAAATCGACCGCCCGGTTGACATAGACATCGAAACATTCGCCTTCCGCGGCCTCGACGGGAGCGGGACGCACCGGATTCAGGCAGACCGGTTCGTCGACATTGGTTTTCAGTCGGTTGAAATCCGTATAGTCCCAGCATTGCGCTTCGATCCGCTCGCCCGCCAGCAGCCGGAAGAGGTGCTCGCCCGTGCAGTTCTTCGGGTTGAGCGTGAAATGGCAGCTGTTGCCCGGGGCGTAGACCCGGAAGCGTCGGCCCGAAGGGGCGTGGGCGGTCAGTTCGCTTTGCAGCCGCTCCACGTCCGCCGCGGCCAGTCCGACTTCGAGTGTCGTATGTTCGCGGATCGAGGCGATGAGCTGGTCGAACGATTGCTGCACGGCCTGCTGCTGCGAGACCGCGTCGCGCCAGGGGGTTGCCCCGGCGGCGATCTCCACCTCGACGAAGGCTCCGTCGGCGTAGCGCGCCGCGTCCGCGTCGGAGACGGCGATCAGCTGGTCGAATCCGCAGTCGAGGTAGCGGCGGCCGCCGACGCTGCACACGCGCCCCAGCAATCGGTCGGCAGGGGCGGCGGTGCGGATGGGTTGCAGGGAATTCCTATTCTCCATGTGCGTTTTCGGTTGAAGGGGTTTGTGCCGGGTCGGGGGTCAGGTGGAGATACCACTTGCCCTTGGCGATGAAGAAGGAACACGGGGTTCCCTTTTCCCAGGCGGAAATGACCGACCACCGCTGGTTCGACGTGTCGTAGAGCGTGATGGTCACCTGCGACCGGGGAAGGCGCTTGTCGTCGGCCGCCACGGTGAGTTCGAACAGCGTCGTGCCGCTCGCGGCGTCCTGCCGGGTGACTTTGTCCACGACGCGGCCCCGGTAAGAGGGCGCTGCGCCCGCATACTGCACGTTGTCGGCCATCATCGTTTTGCCGGCGTTGCGCCGCCGCTTGTAGAGCAGGTTCTCCGTGGCGAAGAAGGTAACCCGGTCGCCGGGCTGGAGCGTCTCGTCGTCCCGCATCGGGTAGTAGTAGTCCTCCGTCTCGTTCTCCACGGAGATAAAGGCGTCGCGGCGTTCGTTGTAATAGACCACCACGCCCGTCTTGCACCCCATGCAGGGCTGCCGCGGAATGTCGCGCAGCAGGCGGATGCGGTGGTTCTTCTCGAAGAGGACATGGCTGTCGGCCTCGTAGCCGGGAGCCGAAAAACCTGCCTCCGTGTCGCAGGTGCAGGCCGTGGTCTTGTGCAGGGGCGAATAGACGGTCAGCCCCTGGGCGTTGTCCTGGGAGACGATGCGGCAGACGTCGAAAACCTGACCGCAGGTTTTCATCCGGCAGATTTGTTCGAAGAACTTTTCATTGTCGAGCAACAGGTAGGAACGGCTCTTGGCCACGAAAAATTCGATGATCTGTTCGTTTATGATCGTGACCGTATGGGCCATTTCGCTGCTGACGACGTCGCAGATGTCCGCGTGGTAGCGTTCGGGACGGCCGTATGCGATCAGCGGGAAGATCACCCCGAATCCCACCTGCTCGGGTTCCGTGCCGGACTCCCCGCGGCGGAAGAAATGGACGCTTCCCGTGTTGAGGATGCGCGGAACCACGCCCGTTTCGGTCTCCACGCCCAGGCACAGGTACTCCACGCCGTCCAGTATTTCGGTGACCGGGTTGCGGGGGCGGCACATGATCTTGGTGTCGTCGAGCGAAAGCCACAGTTTGTCGATTCCGGTCAGCGGCCTGACGATCCGGATTTGGTTGCTGCCCGCCTTGTTGTAGCCCAGCGAGTGGATTTTGTACAGCGCCTTGTCGACCTTGGGAATGTCGATCGTGTTGACGACCGGCATCAGGATCTCCACCCGGAGCCGGTTTGCGGCGTAGTATGCCGCGGCGTCCGCCTCCGCGCCGTCCGGGAAATCGACGACCGCCAGCCGTCCGTAACCCGTCCGCCGAACCGCGTCGCCCGCCTGGTAAAGCTCCATCTGCGTCTGGCGTCCGCCGGACGACAGGGTGATCCGGGTCGCCTGCGACACCGTCCGGATGAAGCTGTCGCAGTCGATGGCCGCTTCTCCGGCGCACCACACGAGGAGCGTGCCCGTCCGTTCCCCGACGGTGAGGTTCCGGAAGCCGAACATGACGCCGGGGAACTCTTCGAAGCCGATTTCGCCCGATTCCGGAAAGCGCAGTTCGGCGCGCAGTTCAAGTTCGACGCACCACTGCACCGGCTGCGGCGTCTGCCGGATGCACAGGTGCGCCGTCGAGCCGGGGGCGCGCAGGTAAAGCCCTTTGGCGAGCGGCATGCCCGAGTCGGGCACGAGAAAGCGGGCTTCGCGGCCCTGCAAGTCGATTCCCGCACAGCAGACGTTGACCAGCATGGTGGAAGGGCCGCGCGATTCGCCGGTGAACGAGAGCTGCGCGGGCTGCATTTCGTGCTTCAGCGTGATGGCGAGCGAACCTTTGGCCGGAACGGCGGACTGCCCGTCGGCAAGCTCCAGCTCCAGAAGCGACAGTTTGGAATTCGGCTCGTAATACTCCGCCGATTCGAGGCGCAGGCTGAGTTTCCCGACCCGGAAATCGTCCTTCCCGGCGATGTAGCGGTCGCAGACCGACCGGTCGCGAATCCGGGCCACGAAATCCTCGTGGAATATGCGCAGGACGAACGTGGTGCGGTTCGAGAGGCAGAAGATATAGGGGATATGCTCGGTCGAACCGTCGGGGAGCGTATGGCGGAGCGTTCCCGACGGTTTCAGGTCCCATTTGACGGACGAGCGCAGGGTGAGTTCCGCGAAGCCCTGCTGCATCTTGCATCCCGCGACGAACCGGCAGGCGGCCGACTGGTTTCTGGTCCACAGGCGGACGGATGCGCCGGGGTAGCGGTCGGCGTTCATCAGCTTGTCGGTGATCACCAAGGCCTTGCGGCCGGCGTACCCGAAGAGGATGTAGGGGGTCTCCGGGGCTTTGAGCGGAGCCTGGGTGATCGGCTGGAACAGCCGGTGGCTGCGGTAACGGTTCTCCGGGCGCGTACGTCGGTCGATGACGACCGGTGCGGACCGGTCGTCGCCGCGGAAGAAGGTGATTTCGCCCGTGAAGCGGGGAAGGCCGCAGGCTGCATCGCGCCGGAGCGTAAGGACGCGGTGGCAGATCAGCGGGGCGCTCACGGCGAAACGCAGGCTGCACTCGGCCGATCCGATCCGCACGCCGGTTCCGGCTTCGGCCAATGCGTGCAGCCAGGCGATCTCCGCCGTGTCGTAGCAGGTCACCGAAATCTCCTTGTTGCTGGCCGAGGCCGCATAGGCGAGTTCCGTCCCGTCCGGTGCGACGATCTTCCCCGAGACGGGCAGCAGCGAGCCGTCGCGGCTGCTCAAACTGAAGGTCTCGCCCCGGGCGTCGACGTATCCGTCGGCCTCCACGCGGCAGAACATGCGCGTGTCGTCGGTCCGGATACATGCCGTCAGCCCTTCGAACGGGGTGTTCGCATCCTTGATCGCGAGCCGTATCCGTTCCGCGTTCACATCGAAAATGCGGTAGATCAGCCCGTCGTCCGACTCTTCGCTGTGCGTCTCCTGGGTCAGGTAGTCGTAGATTTCGTTGTCGTAGCGCTTGCGGGCCTCGCCGACCGGAATCTTTTCCAGCGGGAAAGCGTCCAGCAGTTCCGAGAGGTTGCCGGGGGAGATTCCCTTGCGGCCCGTACCTTCGAAAAGGAACTGCATCAGGCAGCGCGGGAAGTGGTTGCGGAAGATGTAGTAGCGGAAGAGGTAAAGCGCCATCTGTTCCCGGTTCTGCAACAGTGCGAAGAAACGCTCGGTGAAAATGAACGCGGCCAGCCTTTCGTCGTCGTCGTTGCGCACCAGTTTGCGCAGCTGCGACCATCCGATCTTCGTCCGGGAGCGTTCCGCCGCGGGGAGATCGTATCTCGAAATCAGGTAGTCGACATCGTCGATACAGAGCAGCAGGGTGTTGGCGTCCTGCGCCAGATAGTGGTCGCCGCCCTGCCGCTGCGCGTCGGCTTCCCGCCACTCCGCGATATAGCCGTAAAGCAGTTTCTGGGTGTATTTATCCAGATTCCCGAAAAGCAGCGAAAGGAACTTCCGAATCCGCAGCGCCGAGCGGGGGCGGAACAGCACCAGGTCGAGGTAGCGCGAGTGCAGGAAACGGTAGAACAGCCTGACGTCGGTGCAGTTGTCGATCAGCGCCCGGTGGAGCGCCGACGCCTTTACGGAATTCTCGGGCAGCTGCATGCCGAAATCGTCGGCGACGGTCAGCAGCAGGGTCGTCAGCCAGTAGTCCGAGAAAAGCTCCCTGAAAATCCGTTCGCTCGACAGGACGACGGCGCATTCGGCCAGCTGCCGGATATAGTCGTAATCCCCTTCCGTGTCGGGAACCGGATGGCCGATCCGGTAGACGACCATCGTATTGAGCAGCCACGATTCGATCAGCAGCCGCGCGTTGGGATTCGTTTTGTCGGTATAGGGTTTCAGGCCGGAAGCCATCCGCGCCACGAGGGCCAGGTTTCCGTTGACGGCCGGTTTTGAGGGCAGGCCTTCGGTTTGCAGCACGCCGTCGGCGGTGGTTGTCGCGGCCGGCTGTGCGGGATTGCGCCCCAGGTCGTAGAGGGCCTTGACGAAATCGCGGCCGTCGGCGATGCACCCCTCCTTGCGGACCCATCCGCTGCAAATCAGCTCCAGCGTGAGTTTCAGGATTTCGAAATTGCGCTCGTTGGTTACATCCAGCTGCCCGGGCAGCGGCGCGTGCCGTTCGCAGAAGTCGAGCGCCAGACGCCGGGCGAAGAAATATTCGAGGTAGGTGTCTACGAAAAACGTGAGCCAGCTCCCTTTGTGGTCGACGCTTTGTTCGACGATGTGCAGTCCGATCAGGCTGTCGACGAGCTTCTCCACCCGGTCGGCCCCCTTGTAGCGCGGGTCGCGGGCGATCTCGATGACGAAATCCTCGCGCAGGACCCGTTGCCCTTCGGCCGCGATCCGCCAGGCCATCTGTTGCAGCAGGTCGAAGGCGTTGAAATTGACCGCTTCGTCCACCAGCTTCTCCCGGCTCCGGACGCTCAGCGACGACCGCATGAACATCTCCAGCAGTTCGCCCCGCTTGCCGACCGCCGGAATCTTGTATTCCGTGCTGCCGAGCAGCAGGGCGGCGATCATCATAAAGTTGAGCGGCGTGCCCAGCAGCTCCTCGATTCCGGCCCGGAGTATTTGCAGCCGGAATTCGTCGATTCGCTCCTCCGGGAGTCCCAGCTGGCGGAGGTAGAGCAGAATCTGGTCGAGCGAAATCTCGCAGAGGTGGTAAACCCCGCACCCCTCGATCCGCCGGAAAGCCTCGCGGCAGGCTGCGAATTCGTGAATGCGTCCCGTGATGTGGAAGCGGCACTTGTCGTATTTGGCGATGAACGATCCGAGCGAGGCGATGAAGAGTTCGGGGCGGGAGACCTTCAGTTCGTTCAGCCCGTCGATGAAGAGCGCGATGCGGCCCTCTGCGAGCAGCTGCTCGGCATGGGCGAACACCATGCGCTTCCGGTCCTCGGTCGTCGTGATTCCGAAACCCGCGTTGAAGGCCGTCCGCAGGGCGTCGTCCATCGTTTGGCCTTCGGTGACCGCGTTGAGATTGATACGCAGGGGCAGGATCGAACGGTCGCCGTTGTGCCACAGGTCCGCATACTGGCGGATCAGGCGGATCAACACCGTGGTCTTGCCTGCGCCCGGGTTGCCCAGAATCAGGCTGATGCGGTCTCCGGCGTCTATCAGGTCGTCCATCGCCATGCCGCCCTGTTCGCCGTCCGTAAAGTCGCCGCTTTCGTGCGGACGGCCGCCGTAGTCCGGGTCGGACAGCCCCTCCCCGGCATCCTGCCGGCGCTGGAGTTTCAGAGGCAGCAGGTTCAGCGTCTGCTGGTTGTCGATCCGGCCGATGAAGCCCACCTTCTGTTTTAGTTCGCGGTTCTGTTCGCCGAGCAGCTCCTCGAGGTAACGGTCCTTGAACCGTTCGAGGTCGAAGTCGTCGGCCGGAGATGCCGCTGCGGCTTTCTCCGGGGGAAGCTCGGGCCGGTGTTCGTCGAGATACCGCCTGTAATAGCCGGCATGGTGGTGGAGCAGCAGCAGCAGTCCGGTCAGCGTCAGCAGGAACAACCCGTCATAAGCATCGTTCAGATTGCCCCGGGGCATCAGGATGTCGCTTTCTTCCGTGTCGGTGTCGCTCGGGGAGTGCGTGATTCCGTTCCGGTAGCGGCGCAGCGTGTCGAAAAGACCTTTATACCGACTGTCGAACAGACCGCGTTTCCCGTCGGGAGACGGGACGCCGAGTTCGTTGAGGATGTATCCGAGGCCGTGTTTTTCGGCTTCGATCTGCCGCAGCAGGTCGCCGTTGCCGCACAGCAGGTAGATGAAGACTTTGATGTAGGATTCGAGCGAGATAAGCCCCATGCGCGTACACTCGATCCGGTCCTTGTCGTCCTTGTCCGGGAGATCGAGCCGGTTCCACAGCCCCTGGAATTTGGTCGCCAGCTCCGGCGTCGCCGCGCTGAACAGCACGATGTCGTCGAGCAGCTTCATCAGCTCCTCGAATTGCTCCAGGGGGACGATTGACCGGATCTGGACCTCCTCCACCAGATCGGAAGAGCACACGTCTGAACTCC
>ENA-UPWR01000086-UPWR01000086.1-human-gut-metagenome-genome-assembly--contig:-NODE-86-length-15704-cov-31.576118_pt1 | contig 15704 bp, 10 predicted proteins | sample MGYA00250053_ERZ773382 | MGnify/ENA primary metagenome ERZ773382 (study PRJEB29103, sample SAMN06112029) | human gut metagenome | biome: human gut; feature: ankylosing spondylitis patient; material...
TTTCAAGCAGAAGACGGCATACGAGATAAAGGAATGTGACTGGAGTTCAGACGTGTGCTCTTCCGATCTATGCTTCTTACGAGAATGAGTTCCGGGAGATTGTCTATCGTCATGTGGAAATGATTAAGGAAGTGATTCCGGCAGGCGAGGCGCAGGTTGCCTTGCAACGCCAGATTGGTGAGCTGCTCAACGAGCTGAAGGACATCTTTCAGGGCATTTATCTGATAAAGGACCTTTCGCAGAAGACGTCCGATACGATTGTGAGCTATGGCGAACGTCTTTCATCTATCATCGTTGCCCAGTTGACGGGAGCGGAGTGGTTTGACTCACGCAAGTTTATCAAGACGGAAAAGAAGCATTCCAAGCATGTGCTGGATACGGAGCTGACAAATTCGTTGGTGCGCGAGACATTCAGTAGCCTGCCCAAACGCGTATTGGTTCCGGGTTTTATCTCCACAGACAAAATGACGGGAGAGGTAACGAACCTGGGTAGAGGTGGCTCTGACTATACGGCGGCAATCATTGCTGCTGCACTGGATGCCGACAGTCTGGAAATCTGGACGGATGTAGACGGATTCATGACAGCTGACCCGCGTGTGATTTCCAGGGCATACACTATCAATGAATTGAGCTATGTGGAAGCTACGGAGCTTTGTAACTTCGGTGCGAAAGTGGTCTATCCGCCTACAATCTATCCGGTTTGCCACAAGAATATCCCCATTCTGGTGAAGAATACCTTCAATCCGGAGGGTGTGGGAACTGTCATCAAGCGAGAGGTTTCCGACCCGCAAAGCAAGGCCATCAAGGGTATTTCATCCATCAATGATACGAGCCTAATTACAGTGCAAGGCCTTGGTATGGTAGGTGTCATCGGTGTGAACTACCGTATCTTCAAGGCGCTGGCAAAGAATGGCATCAGTGTGTTCCTTGTGTCCCAGGCTTCTTCGGAGAATTCAACGTCTATCGGTGTGCGCAATGCGGATGCTGATCTGGCTTGCGAGGTGCTGAACGAGGAGTTTGCCAAAGAAATAGAGATGGGAGAAATTTCTCCTATTCAGGCAGAAAAGAACCTGGCTACCGTGGCCATCGTAGGCGAGAACATGAAGCATACGCCGGGTATTGCCGGAAAGCTGTTCGGTACGTTGGGGCGTAACGGTATCAATGTGATTGCTTGTGCGCAGGGTGCTTCGGAAACCAACATCTCGTTTGTAGTGGACAGCAAATCATTGCGCAAATCGCTGAATGTCATCCATGATTCTTTCTTCTTGTCGGAATATCAGGTACTGAATCTTTTTATCTGCGGCATAGGAACCGTAGGCGGCAGCTTGATAGAGCAAATTCACAGCCAGCGCCAGAAGCTGATGCAGGAGAACGGCCTGCAGCTGAATGTAGTGGGCATTGCCGATGCAAACAAAGCCATGTTCAGCCGCGAAGGTTTCGATTTGGGACGTTTTCGTGAAGAACTGCAGGAGAAGGGAAAGGACAGCTCTCTGGAAACGCTGCGTAATGAGATTATCGGTATGAACATCTTTAACTCTGTCTTTGTGGACTGTACGGCAAGTGCAGGCGTGGCTTCCCTTTACAAGGACTTGCTGCTGCACAATGTTTCGGTAGTGGCTGCTAACAAGATTGCTGCTTCTTCCGAATACGAGAACTACCGTGAACTGAAACAGATTGCCCGCCAACGCGGTGTGAAGTACTTGTTTGAAACCAATGTAGGCGCCGGACTCCCCATCATCAATACCATTAACGACCTTATCCATAGCGGTGATAAGATATTGAAGATTGAAGCCGTGCTGAGCGGTACGTTGAACTATATCTTCAATAAAATCAGTGCCGACATTCCTTTCAGCAAGACCATTAAGATGGCGCAGGAGGAACGTTACTCCGAGCCCGATCCGCGTATCGACCTCAGCGGAAAGGATGTTATCCGCAAACTGGTGATTCTGGCACGCGAGGCCGGTTACTGTTTGGAACAGAGCGATGTTGAGAAGAACCTCTTTGTGCCCGATGACTTCTTTGAAGGCTCCCTGGATGACTTCTGGAAGAAAGTGCCGAGCCTCGATGCCGATTTCGAAGCCCGCCGCAAGGTGTTGGAAGCCGAGAACAAGCATTGGCGTTTCGTAGCCAAACTGGAAAATGGCAAAGCATCTGTCGGTTTGCAGGAAGTCGGCGCCAACCATCCGTTCTACGGGCTGGAAGGCAGCAATAACATCATCCTGCTGACCACGGCACGCTATAAGGAATATCCGATGATGATACAAGGCTACGGAGCCGGTGCGGGTGTAACGGCTGCGGGGGTATTTGCGGATATTATGAGCATTGCAAACGTTTAATCTAAATCGTAATATAGAAAGATGAAACACATCATTATATTGGGTGATGGTATGGCCGACTGGCCCGTGAAGGCTCTGGGAGGCAAAACCTTGCTGCAGGCGGCTGCAACTCCCTATATGGACAAGCTGGCACGCATGGGACGTGTGGGAAGGCTGGTGACGGTGGCCGAGGGATTTCATCCCGGCAGTGAGGTGGCGAATATGTCCGTTCTGGGCTATAACCTGCCGAAGGTGTACGAAGGCCGCGGTCCATTGGAGGCGGCGAGTATCGGTGTGGACTTGCAGCCGGGTGAGATGGCGATGCGCTGCAACATTATCTGTATCGAGGGAGACAATATCAAGAATCATTCTGCCGGGCACATTACTACAGAGGAAGCGGATGTGTTGGTAAAATACCTTCAGGAGCATTTGGGTAATGACCGCGTGCATTTCCATACGGGCGTGCAATACCGCCATCTGCTGGTAATAAAAGGAGGGGACAAGCGCATTGACTGTACGCCGCCCCACGATGTCCCTTTGAGGCCTTTCCGTCCGTTGATGGTGAAGCCGATGGAGGGTACGGAGAATATTTCGGTCCCCGAAGGCGGTGCAGAGCTTACTCCGAAGCAGACTGCCGATTTGATTAATGATTTGATTCTCCGTTCGCAAGTGTTGCTGGAAAACCATCCGGTCAACATGAAGCGGAAGGCCGAGGGTAAGGACCCTGCCAATAGCATCTGGCCGTGGAGTCCCGGTTATCGTCCGCAGATGGAGCGCCTTTCAGACAAGTTCCCGCAGGTGAAGCGTGGTGCTGTGATTTCTGCCGTGGATTTGATTAACGGCATCGGCTACTATGCCGGATTGCGGCGCATCACCGTAGAAGGTGCGACGGGGCTTTATGATACCAACTATGAGAATAAGGTGGCTGCCGCCCTTGATGCATTGCGGACGGATGATTTTGTCTACCTGCATATCGAGGCCAGTGATGAGGCCGGTCACGAAGGAAATGTCCCCTTGAAGATTATGACGATTGAGAATCTGGACAGCCGTGCCGTAGGTCCTATCTACGAGGCTGTGAAGGATTGGGAGGAACCCGTTGCTATCTCCGTATTGCCCGACCATCCCACTCCCTGCGAACTCCGTACGCATACGGCCGAACCTATCCCGTTCCTCATTTGGCATCCGGGTATCGAGGCTGACGAAGTACGGACATTTGATGAAGTGCTTATTACGATGCTGCTGACGACTTTATGAAGCAGATCAACAGTCTGACAGGAAAAGAATTCCGTCTTCCCACGGAAGCCGAATGGGAATATGCAGCTCGTGGTGGAGATCAATCTAAAGGTTTCATGTATAGTGGAAGCAATAACCTCGGTGAGGTAGCATGGTATACTATGAACAGTAATGATGTAATCCATCCTGTAGCTACTAAGCAACCTAATGAATTGGGCATTTATGACATGAGTGGTAATGTATTGGAATGGTGTAGTGATCGGCTTGATAAGTACAGTGCTGGTCCACAAGTCGATCCGGAAGTGTTTATTCTCGGCTCTCATCCCATTTTGCGTGAACTCCATCAGCAAAAGCAACGACCCTTTGTATGTGGTTGACGGAATCGTCCGCGAAAGCGGTTTGGACGGTATCAATCCTGAGGACATCCGTTCGATGCAGGTTCTCAAAGATGCATCGTCCACTGCCATATACGGTTCCAGGGGTTCGAACGGGGTCGTTCTGATCACTACCAAGAGTGGTAAGGCCGGTGTGCGTGAAATTATGTTCGACGCATCAGTGGGAGTTTCCAATGTATATAAGAGATACGATATCCTTGGAGCATACGATTACGCTCTGGCGCTCAAGGAGGTCAAAGGTATTGATTTCTCAAACGAAGAGATGCAATCCTATCAGAACGGAACGGCGGGCATCGACTGGCAGGATGAGATTTTCCGTACGGGGATCACCCAGAATTACAAGTTGGCTCTTTCCAATGGTAGCGAGAAGACCCAATATTACATTTCCGCCAACTACATGAGCCAGGAAGGTGTGGTCATTGAATCGAAGAACGAGCGTTATCAGGCGAAGGCGAATCTTTCCTCACAGCTTACCGACTGGCTGCATATCACGGCTGACATCAATGCTTCCCACGGTGTGCGTCGCGGGGGATCTTTTGCCTCCGGTAAGGATAATCCGATCTGGATTGCTTTGAACTATTCGCCTACCATGACGATGATGGCCGAAAACGGGAACTATAACACCGATACTTATAATTCCATAGCTTCCAACCCGGTCGGTATCCTAAAGTTGCAGTCGGGAGAGACAATGACCAATGTTTTCAACGGACGTGTTGATTTGCGCCTTGATATAATGAAGGGGCTGACATTCACCACAACCAATGGCGTGGACTATTATGACGGGAAAAGTTATAGTTTCAGCTCCAAACGAGTGGGGACCAAGAGTGGTATGGGCAACAATGACACTTACCGCCTGATGCTGCAGAGTTCCAACAACCTGACATATACGGGTTCTTGGAACGACCATCATCTGACAGCCACGGCCGTATATGAGGTGACCTCCTCCGAAACCAGGACAATGGGTATAACCGGTAACAACCTGCTGACCGAGGGTGTGGGCTGGTGGAATGTGGGTATGGCTTCCTCTCGTGATGCAAACAATGGTTACGAGCAATGGGCGCTGATGTCGGGAGTGGCCCGTGTCATGTACAATTTTAAGGATCGTTATATGCTTACCGGAACATTTCGTGCCGACGGTTCTTCTCGCTTTGCCAAAAAGAAATGGGGGTACTTTCCTTCTATTGCCGCAGCTTGGACGTTGAGCAATGAGGATTTCATGAAGGATGTTTCCTCGGTTCAGGACATTAAACTTCGCGCCAGTTATGGTATTGTGGGTAGCCAGGCCATCAGTCCTTACGCAACCATGGGCCTTATGAGTGCTACTGCATACAATTTTGGAACCAACAGTAATTTTACCGGTTATTGGGCAAATGACATAGCAACTCCCGAGCTTACGTGGGAGAAGACCAAGCAGTTCGACCTGGGCCTGGAGTTCTCCCTGTTCGACAGGCGGCTGAATTTCAGTGTGGACTATTTCTATAAGCGTACTACAGATGCGTTGCTTAAAAGAAGTATCCCCGGATATGTCGGCGGTAACTCTTTTTGGGTGAATGACGGCGAAATCAGTAATCGTGGTATTGATTTGAGCGTGACCGCCCGGATTATGCAGAATGACCGGTTCCAATGGACCTCCACCTTGAACGGTACTTATTTGAAGAACCGCGTGGAACGCCTTTCCGGTGGTGAGAATGATTTCATCAACGGCTCCAGTCCGGCTGCCGGTATGGTTGATTATGCCACCATTATCAAGCCGGGTGAGGCCATCGGTACTTTTTGGGGATATGAATGGACCGGCTTGGATGAAAAGGGACATGACACTTACACGGATGTAGATGGAAATCAGATGATAGACGGTGGCGACCGCAAGGTCATCGGCAAGGCCAATCCCGATTTCACCCTGGGATGGAATAACTCCCTGTCTTATAAAAACTGGGATCTGAACCTGTTCTTCAACGGATCTTTCGGAGCCAAGCGTTTGAATCTTGTAAGATATACTATGGCTTCGGCCGAAGGGAATTCCCGCTTTGTAACTCTGGCAGACGCCTATCTGAAGGGATTCGACAAGATTGGCTCTTCGGCAACATACCCGAGCCTGACCGAAGGTGGAAATAATCTGCAGCCGGTTTCAACCAAATGGCTGGAGAACGCGGACTTCCTTCGTTTGGAGAATATCAGTCTTTCATACACTTTCCCCAAAAAGACAACGGGATTCGCTGATTTGCGGCTTACTTTCAGCTGTCAGAACCTTTTTACAATAACCGGGTACAAGGGGATGGATCCGGCCGGTACTACCTTCTCGAACAGCAGCGTTGACGTTGACGCGGGTATTGACATGGGAGCCTATCCTTCCCCAAGAACATTCACATTCGGTCTCCCATGCCGAGAAATCGAACTGGACGTTCAGCAACTGCACCAACGAAGGCACCTTCACCGTCACCTTCGCCGATCCCGGGCACCAGTTCCACTCGCTGGGCGGTATCCTGGCCACCGGCTACGGCGTATTCGACAATTGCGTCAACAAGGGCAAGATCATGTTCAACAACTCCAACGGCACGAAATATCGCCGCACGGGCGGTATCGTAGGCTGCGTCGGATCGGACGCAGGCCTGGGTTATACGCTCAGGATGACCAACTGCCGCAACGAGGCCGACATCGCGGCGTCGACGGCATCGGTCGGCGGTCTGATCGGCATTGCCGAAAAGGTGGCGTCGCCGGCCCTGATCGAAAACTGTGTAAACACGGGTAACATGACCAGCCCCACGATGGCCGACTACGACCTCTTCTACATGGGCGGCATCGCCGGCAAGGTCGCCGGAGCCTTCACGCTGAAGAACTGCATCAACCGCGGTAACCTCACGGCGGCCGTCGAGCGCGACATCGCGGGTATCGCCGTAGCCGGTGACAACAATGCCGTGTTCGACGGTTGCGAGAACTACGGCAACATTACGGTAGTGGCCAACCACAAAACCGACAAGTGGCGCCCGATCGTGGCAGGTATCGTCGCCATAGAAAATGACAAGGTCACCACAATCACCAACTGCACCTGCAAGTGCACGATCGATGCGACGCTCTACCAGGCGACCAGCATCGGAGCGGTCTATGTCTTCCAGAAAACCTGGGAAAAGGGTGTCGAAGATACGAAGACCGTATGCGACGAGGCATCCAAAACCAACTCCGCGGAAACGACAATCAAAATCACGACAAGAGAGTAAAACCCAATAAGAATACAATACGGTTATGAATAAATATCATATTATAACACTGATATTGTGTCTGTTTTGTCTGGGAGGGGCCGCCACGGCCTCTCCGGACAGGACGGCAGCCGCCCCGGACACCCAGGCGCGTTCCTCGCAGCTGAAGGTCTCGGGTATCATCAAGGATGACGCGGGAAGCCCGCTGATCGGCGTGACCATCGTCGTCAAAGGCACCTCCTCGGGCAGCGTATCGAACTCCGACGGCAGCTATACGATCACGGTTCCCTACGCCGAAGCGACGCTGATGGTCTCCTACATCGGCTATGCCCCGCAGGAGATAGGCGTAAACAACCGCACGAGGATCGACATCACGATGGTCGAGGACAGCAAGGCGCTCGAAGAGGTCGTGGTGGTAGGTTACAACGTACAGAAGAAGGAGACCATCACCGGTTCGATCTCGACGATCACCACCAAAGACCTCAAGCAGTCCCCCACTGCCAACATCAACAATGCGCTGGCCGGGCGCATGCCGGGCCTGCTGGTCAACCAGTTCAACGGCGGCGAACCGGGTAACGACGCCGCGCAGCTCAACATTCGCGGTAAATCGACCTACGGCAAGTCGGACGTCATCATGATCGTCGACGGCATCGAGCGCGACATGAGCTACCTCTCCCCGGACGAGATCGAGACGTTCACGATCCTCAAGGATGCTTCGGCAACGGCACCCTACGGTATCCGCGGCGCCAACGGCGTGATCATCGTCACGACCAAGCGCGGCCGAAAGGGTGAAAAGCCGACCGTCGATTTCAAGGCGTCGGTCGGTGTCAGCGAACCGATCCGCTACCCCGACTACCTGGGTTCGGCAGGCTATGCGACCCTCTACAACGAGGCGATGCTCAACGACAACCCCTCGCTGGATCCCGGCTCGGCATCGCTCTTCTCCCAGGAGACGATCAGCAACTTCCGCCGCGCCAAGGGCGACAACTCCGACGGCCTGGGCTACAACTGGGATTACTTCGACTACGCATTCAAACCGTCGATCCTCCAGGATTACAGCCTTTCGGTACGAGGCGGCACCGACCGCGCCCGTTATTTCATCCTCGGCAGCTACTACAACCAGGGCGGCAACTACAAGCATTCGAACTCCGACAACGTCAACAAGTTCCTGCGCTATAACTTCCGCGCCAACGTCGATGTCGATGCCACCAAGCGGCTGAAGATCTCGGTCGACCTGGGCGCCCGCGTCACGGAATACAACTACCCGGGCGCCACGGCGGCCAACATCATCTCGCTGGCCAACACGCAGCCCCCCTACCTGCCGATCATCCTGCCCAACAACCACAACGACGTCAACCAGGCCGATTTCGAGGAGAACGGCGGCTACCTGCTCTATGCCGACAACGACTACCGCTACAACATGCTCGGGCAGCTCAACCGCACCGGCTTCAGCAAACGTACGCGCCGCTACCTGCAGGGATCGTTCAAGCTGAGCCACGACCTGGACTTCATCACCAAGGGCCTGAGCGTCGCCGCCCAGTTCTCGTACGACACGTTCAACCAGCACACCATCAACAACAGCGTGCCGACCCACAGCACGGGCAACCTGACCTACCCGGGCTATTCGACCTGGATGCTCCCCACCGAATACAGCATCGACGAGTGGAAGAACAACGCCGACTACTGGATCAAGAACGGCACCTATGTAACCGCCAACCAGCGTACCACGGACGATGCGCAGAGCAACAGCATCAGCCACGGCTCGCCCGAAGGGACGTCGCGCTTCCAGGCGCGCCTGGACTACGCCCGCAAATTCGGCGACCACAACGTGTCGGGCATGCTGCTCTTCTACCTGCAGAACAAGGTCATCAGCAACCAGGTTCCCTTCCGCTACATGGGATTTTCGGGCCGCGCAACCTACGACTACCGGAACAAGTACCTCTTCGAGTTCAACATCGGCTACAACGGCTCGGAGAACTTCGCCCGCGGAAAGCGCTACGGCGTATTCCCGGCAGGTGCTGTCGGCTGGGTCATCACGCAGGAGCGATTCATGAGGGGCGTAAAGTGGCTCGACCACCTCAAGCTGCGCGCATCGTACGGTCTGGTGGGTAACGACCAGCTCTCGGGCAACCGTTTCTCCTACCTGCAGTACTATAAGTCGTCGGACGGCATGACCACCTATTTCGGCGAGACCGAGGCCGGCTATACCAGCTACCTGGTCGAGGGTGTGTTCGCCAACCCGAACCTGACGTGGGAGAAGGCCCGCAAGTTCAACTTCGGTATCGACGCCCAGTTCTTCAACCAGCGGCTGACCTTCACGCTCGATGTCTTCAAGGAGCACCGCTACGACATCCTCACCTCGCTCTCGGGGGATGACAAGGTCGGGTTCCCCTACATCGTCGGGCAGGTCGCTCCGATCGTCAACTCGGGTATCGTCGACAATCACGGCGTCGAATTCGAAATCGGCTGGAACGGTCATATCGGGCAGCATTTCCGCTACTACATCCGCCCGAACTTCACGTTCGCACGCAACAAGATAAAATACTGCAACGAAATCTCCTACATCGACAACAACGGCCGCGACTGCCCGTGGCGTTACCAGACCGGCAAACGCCTCGATGAGAATTTCTGCTACATCTTCGACCACTTCGTGGCCGACCAGGGCGAGGCCGACCGCCTGAACGCGATGAACGGCGGCAGCGGATTCGCCATCTGGGGCCCCGTACAGCCGGGCGACGTGGTCTACAAAGACCTCAACGGCGACGGCGTGGTCAACAACTACGACCGTGCCGCCATCGGCAACCCCCGTACGCCCGAGATCCAGTTCGGCATTCCGCTGGGACTCTCCTACAAGGGCTTCGACTTCAGCATGCTGTGGCAGGGCTCGGCACTCTGCTCCGTACAGCTGAGCGGCCCGGCCGTATGGGATTTCCCGCTCTACGACCAGTCGCGTATCGGCAAGGTGCGCCGGATGCACCTCGACCGCTGGACGCCCGAAACGGCAGCTACGGCGAAATACCCCGCCCTGCACTACGGCATCCACAACAACAATAAACAGCAGTATTCGAGCCTCTTCCTCTACGACGCTTCGTACATCCGCCTGAAGAACGTCGAGATCGGTTACACGCTGCCCAAAGCCTGGACTTCGAAAGCCGGCATCCAGAACGTCCGCATCTACGTGCAGGGACAGAACCTGCTCACGTTCGACAACCTGGGCGACGTCGACATGGATCCCGAGATCAAGAACGGCGACGGCAGCTGGTTCCCCGTACAGCGTGTCATCAACATCGGCCTTAACATGACATTCTAACCCAACAAAAACCAATGACAATGAAAAAAATCTTATATCTGCTCTGTAGCTGCTTTGCAGTCACGCTGATGGCTTCCTGCGAGGATTTCCTCGACAAGACCCCGCAGGGCGACAAAACGGATCAGGACATATTCTCGCGTTTCAACGAGACTGAAAGCCTGATCAACCGGCTCTACTTCTACGCCCGCGCCGCCGACCAGCCGCTCGTGCACATCCGTTTCTTCAGCGACTCGGCGCTCACGGACGAATGCGAAGGCTCTTCGGCCGAGAACGGATGGTCCAACAAGTTCAACGACGGCGACTGGGAACCGGGTTCCCAGCTCTACACCTCGTGCAACGCCACGACCAATGCGGGTGCCTGCCACACCTTCTGGCCCAAACTCTACGAAGACATCCGCTGCGCCAACGTCATCCTCGAAGGTATCGAGAAGTACAACACCCCGGATTCCGAGGCACGCCCCGGCACGCTCTCGCAGCGTATCGGCGAGGTGCTCTTCATCCGCGCCTACCTGCACTACTGCGTGCTGAAAAGCTACGGCGAATGCCCCTACGTCGACTATACGGTAAACCCCAACGCACTGCCGCCGTTCGAACGCGAGAACATCCATACGATCGTCGAGAAGATCTGTCGCGACTGCGACGAGGCCTATGCCCGCGTCCCGGCGCAGAACCTGATGGATCAGTTCGGCCGCGTGGAGAAAGGCGCCTGCCTGGCGCTGAAGGCCATGGCGCTCTGGATCGCAGCCACGCCGCTCTACAACGGGTCGACGCTCAAAGGCGACACCCGCAACTATGCGTCGGTCTACCAGTCGTACGACCCCGCGCGTTGGGACGCCGCAGCCGCGGCCGCCAAGGCCGTGATGGATTTCGAGGCCGAGGGACAGAAACGCTACTCGCTCTACCAGGGTTCGCCCAAAAGCCAGACGACCGACTCGGGCGGCACGGATCAGAGCAACGGCGCGGTTTACAGCCGCCTGTGGGAGCTGTTCCACCGCACGATGAACGACGCCAAGAAAGCCGAATGGATCTTCTTCCACCTCCACTGCAAGACCGTGGGTTACCACAACGACATGTACCCGCCTTCGGCGCAGGGACAGGCACGCGAGGTTCCCGTACAGGATCAGGTGGACGAATACGAGGTGATCGGCCCCGACGGCTACGGTTATCCGATCTATGCGCTCAAGCAGAACCACAAGGCGCTCTACGGCAGCCTGATCTCCGAGGAGGACATGGCCAAGGCCTATGACGACGGCAACCCTTATGTCAACCGCGACCCGCGTTTCTACCGCGACATCATCTACCACGGATCCATGTTCAAGGGCAAGTGGATCAACACGGCCACCGGTGCCGACGCCATCAACGCCGCCAACTCCACGTCGACGGGCTACTTCACCCGCAAATATTTCGACGGCTATTACACCAAGGGCATGTCGGGCAACTGGAACTTCGATGCGCCGCTGATCCGCCTGGCGACGATCTACCTGGTCTATGCCGAAGCGGTCACCCGCTCGAAGGGCGCCACCCCCGAGGTCTACAACCTGATGAACGAGCTGCGTGCCCGTTCGTTCATGGCCCCCATCCCGCCGGCCGCGCAGACCAACAAGGAGTTGCTGCTCGACTACATCCTGCGCGAACGCCGCGTAGAGCTCTACCACGAAAAGAGCCGCTTCTTCTCGACGCGGTTCTACCTCGAACCGACCAGCCCCGAAGAACTGGCCAAGGATGCCCAGTGGAGTTCGATCCAGGGGACGAACGACCAGAAGGCACAGTTGTATTTCGACAAATACGGCGCCTACCCCAAGACGCAGCACCGCATCTGCGGCATGCGCCCCGTGGAAGACCCCAACGGCAAGATATCGATATCCGGCAAGACCTACCGCATGGAACGCTTCTGGAAGGAGGACCGCGTATTCCTCGAGAAGCACTACCTCTTCCCGATCCCGACCGAAGAGTTGCAGCGGGCCAACATTCCGCAAAACCCCAACTGGTAATTGACAATCACCGACCCGACCGCCCGAACCGGCGGTCGGGTTGACAGTAAAACAAACTATGAAAAACGATTCAATCTTCACATGGTTCCGCCGGAAACTCCGCCTCCCGGCCGCAGCACTGGTAGCTGCGGCAATGATGGCTTGCGGCGGAGACGACAAAATGATCACCGAACTGCCCAAACCCGGCGGCGATGACGACGGGGGCAAAACGGAGATCACGCCCGACAAGGGCATCACCCTCTACGGGCTGGTAAGCGACAAGGAGGGCAACCCCCTCGAAGGGGTCGTCGTGAGCGACGAGTACAGCGTCGTGGCGAGCGACAAGAAAGGCGTCTACCAGATCGTGCGCGACCCCAACGCCAAGCACGTATTCATTTCGGTACCTTCGGGCTACGAAATCCCGGCACAGGCGAACTTCGGCTCCTACCAGGGTGCCTACCAGGCGGCCAACTCCGTCACCGGAAGCAGTTCGAAACCCTACCGGGCGGACTTCACGCTCACCAAACTCACCCAAAGCGACAAACGGTTCCTGCTCTTCGGGCTGGGAGACCCGCAGCCCGACAACAGCGACCATATCCAGCGGTTCCGCACGGAAGCCGTACCCGATGTGAAAAAGATCAGCGCGAAATACTCGATCCCGCAGGTCGGCATCGCCCTTGGCGACATCTTGGGTAAAGGCGACGCCCAGACCTTCACCTCGATGAAACGCGCCTTCGGCGAGACGGGCGTCCCGTTCTTCACCACGATCGGCAACCACGACAAGAGTTCGGTGGACTATACGGGCGACACCTACCGCGACGTGCTCGGGCCGCGCTGGTACTCGTTCAACCGCGGCGACGTGCATTTCATAGCGATGGACAACATCATCTTCACCGGCACGGAATACACGGGCGGCTTCACCGACGAGCAGGTGGCATGGCTGGAGAAAGACCTCAGCTTCGTCCCGACGGATAAAATGGTAATCCTCTACTACCACATCCCGCTGCGCGACAACACGGGCTACCTCAACCGCAAAAAGGTGCTCGACATGATCTCCAGGTATAAGAACCCCATCCTGATGTGCGCCCATACGCACTATTTCCAGCCTTACCACATGCGCTCGCACAAACTCTTCGAACGCATCCACGGCGGCACGTGCGGTTATTTCTGGCGTTCGACATGCGGCGGCGACGGCACGCCCAACGGGTTCATGGTCTACGAGATCGACGGCACGAAAATCATCGACACCTATTTCAAGGCCTCGCAGCGCGCCGACGACTACCAGATACGGCTCTATCGCGGCAACGCCGAGTTCGCAGGCCCCTATGCGACCTACAAATACGATGTCGGGGCGGACGTGGTCGTAGCCAACGTCTTCACTTCCGGAATGGACGGCACGACCTGGAAAGTCGAACTGTCCGAAGACGGCGGCAAGACGTGGAGCGTTATGACGGAGATGTCGCAGAGCTACGGCGACCGCTGGATCCGCGGCTACCACATCGGGGTCGAGAAACATCCGGTGGAAAGCGGCACCAGCCCCTGCTACCACCAATACCAGTGCAAGCTGAAAAATCCCGAAGCGACCGGCATCGTGGTTCGTGCGACCGACAGTTTCAACCATGCCTACACGCAGACGCGCTTCAACGAGAGCAACGATTTCACCGAAGCCGAGGGTTATTGACCCTCCCGGCCTCATCTATCGAGCGGGCAGCCACAGGGCTGCCCGCTTTTTATTTACACAGGGAGGGAGGGGGGGGGCACCGGATAAGAAACGGAGGGACCGTATGAAAAAGGAGGAAGGCGAAGCACGCAAAGAGAACAGGGAACCGCACACATGAAGGAGGGGAAGCGGCCGAATTCCCGGAAAAAGATTGCCGGCACAGCAACCGTTTCCAGGCTATTTTTCGTATCTTTGCCTCACGTCACAAACGGAGGGACAAAAATGGCAGACGATTATTTAGGCAGAAAAATGGAAGAGTACATGGCCCGCAAGGCATCGGGGCAGAGCAACCGCAGGCCGCTGGCGACATTGGGACGGTTACTGCTGAAAAACCGCAGCCACCGCGGTTACGACACCGGGTTCGTCGTACGCGAGGATCAGCTCCGGCGCATGATCGAGGTGAATACCAGGATCCCCTCGGCGCGCAACCAGCAAGTGCTCCGGTTCCGCCCCGTGCTGGCGGACGAAGCCCACAAAGTCCTGCCGCACATCCGCCTTGGCGGAGCCCTGCCCGCACTCCGCCTGCCCTTTCCGGGTACCGAGCCGAATGCCTTTATCATCATCTGCTCGACAGTCGAAGAGAACCGCTACGTCGACATGGATTTGGGCATCTCGGCCCAGAGCATGCTGCTCCAGGCAGCGGAGATCGGCCTGAACGGCATCTGCATCGGCGCATTCGACAAGGAGCGGATCAAACAGGAATTCCACCTGGCCTACGAACCGCTGCTGATCCTCGCCGTCGGCAAAGGCATCGAAAAGATCGAATTGGTGCCCATAGGCCCCAGCGACAGCCACACCTATTACCGCGAAAACGGCACGCATTACGTCCCAAAACTCCGCGCCGAAGAGTTGACAATCAAGGAATGATCCGCCCGTCGGTTCATTCGACCGCCTTCCACCATCGTCCGGGACGTCGCACCCCGGTGAGGGGATCTTCGGAATAGGTAATGCGGCAGGCCACATCGATTTTGCAGGTTGTAGTTCTCCAGATAACGCATCTCTCCGGTGTCGTAATCCTGCAACAGGCGCAGCGAACGGTCGAAGCTCAGCACCTCGCCGCTCAGGTTGAGCGACGGAAGCCGGCTCGCCTGGTAGGAGCGGAACGACCAGTACGAGGAGAGAAACGTATATTTGGCGACCATCGCGGCGATCGAATGGTTCTGCGCCGAATAGATCGCCTTGTCGAGCGTCAGGCGGAGCTGGATCTAAGTCCGGCTCGCAACCTTCTCCCGAACCGAATCCTGCGGCAAAGGCCGGTCTGCCCCGGATTGCGCCGAGGAAGAGATCGTGATACCTGCACAAACGATAAATATCAATGTACTTCGTACCGATATGAATTTCATAGGCTATTACAGTGAGATCGTGACGCAATCGGGGATATTACACAATACTATTATAAATCAGGAACCATCCACTCACCATAAAAACATTCCGGGCCGCTGCAATCGCACGACAACGAATCGACGGCAAACGAACCCGGATTTATTAAGTACTATGTATTATTCCACATATAAATTTAAATCAAAAAAATGAGATTTGCAACTATGCCGGAATAAAAGTTCGGGAAGGA
>ENA-UPWR01000088-UPWR01000088.1-human-gut-metagenome-genome-assembly--contig:-NODE-88-length-15634-cov-38.742881_pt1 | contig 15634 bp, 13 predicted proteins | sample MGYA00250053_ERZ773382 | MGnify/ENA primary metagenome ERZ773382 (study PRJEB29103, sample SAMN06112029) | human gut metagenome | biome: human gut; feature: ankylosing spondylitis patient; material...
CCCTAGTAGGGGAGCCTCTGGCGAAACCGTTCACTTTGCGGGGACTGCCAAAGCCTCCCCTACTAGGGGAGGTGGCAGCGCGTCAGCGCTGACGGAGAGGTTGTACAGAGGGAAGCCTGCCCTCTGTAGCAAGGCCCGCTCTTTTGCGCCATATCGGGCCTCAGGCGTCCAGTGGAAAGTTACCCGGCCTGCCAATGGCTCTCCCTCTGGGGGAGCTGGCGAGCGAATGCGAGACTGAGAGGGCGCCCCATAAGTACGACTTATTACGAAAATATGAACAAAAACCCGAAAAAGCCCTACCGTTCCCGGTCCCGGTCTGCTATAATTTTCTATGCTTGTTACAAAAACCTGAAGTGAAGTAAAGGAGCCAGGAATATGATAAAAAGCGCTGAACTGGAAAATTCGGCATACGAGTTTGAGGCGAAAATGCCGCTGCGCCACGCGGTCCCGCTGGGCTTGCAGCACGTCTTCGCCATGTTCGTGGGCAACCTCACCCCGCTGCTCATCATCACCAGCGCCTGCGGCCTCGCGGGCGGTGAGTTCGCAGACCTGCAGGTGAGCCTGCTGCAGAACGCCATGTTCGTGGCGGGCATCGTCACGCTGGTGCAGCTGTACGGCCTCGGCCCCGTGGGCGGCAGGGTGCCCATCATCATGGGCACCAGCTCGGGCTTTCTGGGCGTGTTCAACAGCGTGGCTGCCACCATGGGCGGCGGCGTCACGGCCTACGGCGCCATGATGGGCGCATCCATTCTGGGCGGCCTGTTCGAGAGCGTGCTGGGCGTCTTCCTGAAGCCCCTGCGCAAGCTGTTCCCGCCGGTGGTCACCGGCACGGTCGTGCTGTCCATCGGCCTGTCCCTCATCTCCGTGGGCGTCAACTCCTTCGGCGGCGGCAACGCAGCCAAGGACTTCGGCTCGGTGGAGAACCTGCTGCTGGCCGTCTTCGTGCTGGTGGTCATCCTCCTCTTCAAGCACTGGACCGGGGGCTTCCTCAGCTCTTCCTCCATCCTCGTGGGCATCGTCGCGGGCTATCTGGCAGCCATCGTCATGGGCTTCGTCCTGCCCACCACCGGCGTCACCGCCGACGGTGTGGAGTTCACCAAGGCATGGGTGCTGAACTGGAACAAGGTCGCTGAGGCCAGCTGGTTCGCCATCCCCAAGCTGGTGCCGGTCCAGATCGTCTTCGACCTCCGCGCCATCCTGCCCGTCATGATCATGTTCATCGTCACCGCCGTGGAGACGGTGGGCGACATCTCCGGCGTCATGGAGGGCGGCATGGGCCGCGAGGCCACCGATAAGGAGCTGAGCGGCGGCATCATCTGCGACGGCCTCGGCTCCACCGTCGCCGCCTGCTTCGGCGTCCTGCCCAACACCTCCTTCAGCCAGAACGTGGGCCTCGTGGCCATGACCAAGGTGGTCAACCGGGGCGCACTGGCCACCGGTGCCGTCTTCCTGATGCTCTGCGGCCTCATCCCCAAGCTGGGCGCACTCATCTCCATCATGCCCCAGGCCGTTCTGGGCGGCGCTGCCGTCATGATGTTCTCCTCCATCGTGGTGTCGGGCATCCAGCTCATCACCAAGGAGAAGATGACGCCCCGCACCCTGACCATCGTCTCTGTGGCGCTGGGCGTGGGCTACGGCATGGGTGCAAACGCCAGCATCCTTGCCAACACCCCCCAGTTCGTCCAGCTCATCTGCGGCGAGAGCGGCATCGTGCCGGCTGCCTTCGTGGCCATCCTGCTCAACTGCCTGCTGCCCCGCGATGAGAAGTAAGCGTTGGCGCACCGCGGCCTCCCTGTCTTTGCAGGGAGGTCGTTTTGTGCTATAATCTCCCCAGTCTTACAAGAGGGAAGGAGGACTCTATGGAACCGCAAACTGCCGCCCGCTATCGTCTTCTGGACGAGCTGCGGGGACTCGACCTCATCAGCATGATGCTCTACCACGGGATGTGGGACGTGGTGTTCCTCTTCGGCGTGGCCCAGAAGTGGTACACCGGACGCCCGGGCTTTGTGTGGCAGCAGAGCGTCTGCTGGGTCTTTATCCTGCTTTCGGGCTTCTGCCTGCCGCTGGGGCATCATCCGTTCCGGCGGGGAGCCGTCGTCTTCGGGGCAGGGGCGCTGGTCACAGCCGTCACCCTGCTCTTCCTGCCCGAGGACGTGGTGTGGTTCGGGGTGCTGACCCTGCTGGGCTCGTCCATGCTCCTCACCGCCGCGCTGGACCCGCTGCTCCGCCGCGTCCCGCCCGCCGTGGGCGTGGCCCTCAGCGCCCTGCTGTTCTGGGGGACCTACCCCACGATGAACGGCTTCTGGAACCTGCCGGGCCGCCGTCTGGCCCTGCCGCAGGCCCTCTACGCCGGCTACACCACGGCCTACTTCGGCTTCATGCCGAAGAGCTTTTTCTCCACCGACTATTTCCCGCTGCTGCCCTGGCTGTTTCTGTTCTGGGCGGGGTACTTCCTCCACCACCTCGTGGGCCGCGGACGCCTCGCGCCGCTGCGCCGGTCGGTCTGCCCGCCGCTGGGCTGGATGGGCCGTCACTCGCTGGTGCTCTATCTGCTCCATCAGCCGGTCATCCTGGGGGTGCTGACGGCGGTGTTCCGGCTGGTGAGAGCGGGGTAAAGCTTCTGGAAAAGTTAGCCTCTGTGACCGCTTGACAAAGGGGCGGCGCTGTGGTATCCTATGAACGGTTAGAGAAATCTAACTGAAGAGATGCGTCTGAGCCTGCTTCCGACGCATTTTTATGGAGCAAAATGTTAGAAGCAGCTAACCCAATAAATCAAAAGTGAGGCTGAATATTATGAGCAAAGTAGCAATCGTATTCTGGAGCGCGACCGGCAACACCGAGACCATGGCAAACTGCATCGCGGAGGGCGCGGGCGCTGCCGCCACCATCGTCCCCTGCGCCGAGATGGACGCAGCAAAGCTGGGCGAGTATGATGTGGTGGCCTTCGGCTGCCCCGCCATGGGCGCGGAGCAGCTGGAGGAGAGCGAGTTCGAGCCGATGTTCGCGGGCCTCGAAGGCTCTCTGAACGGCAAGAAGGTGGCTCTGTTCGGCTCCTACGGCTGGGGCGACGGCCAGTGGATGCGCGACTGGTGCGAGCGCGTCAAAGAGGACGGCGCACAGCTGTTCAGCGACGAGGGCCTCATCTGCAACGAGACGCCCGACGACGACGCTCAGGCTGCCTGCCGCAAGCTGGGCGCTGATCTGGCCAACTGGTAAAAAATAACACCGGCCCATCCTGCATCATCCCGCGTCTTTGGGGCAACCTAGGGACAAAGAGGTGATGAATGAATGGAAAACACAGGTGTCCGCTGTGATGTCTGCGAGTGCCGCCACAACGTGGGGAGCAGCAAGTGTGACTTGCCCGAGATCACGGTGACGGAGCGCTGCACCTGCTCTTCTCAGCAGGTGGACATCCCGCACTACTGCCAGAGCTACGAGAAGAAGTAAGTTCTGCAAAATAAAAGACCTCTGCCCGACGGCCTTGCCGGGCAGGGGTCTTTTGCTGTCAGAAGCTGTTTTCATAGGCGGGGTGCAATGCTTATGAAAACGGCTTCTCTAGTGGAGGCTGACGCCGAAGGTGGGCAGGCTGCGCAGCAGGGTGCCGACGCCGTGCATCTCGTAGATGCCGAAGCCCAGAGCGCTGGCGGGCAGGAGGTTTTCGGCCCGGTCGTCGATGAAGATGGACTCATCGGCCCGGAGACGGTACTTGTCCAGCAGGGCCTGATAGATGCGGGGGTCGGGCTTGTTGACCTTCACCTCGCAGGAGGCCACGCCGCCGTCGAAGAGGCCCTCGAAGTCCCGGTGCATCAGCAGGTCCAGCACGTCCTCGGGGATGTTGCTCAGGTAGTAGACGCAGTAGCCGCGCTGCTTGAGCTGCTCCACCAGCGTCTGCATCCGGCGGCGGGGGCGGAGCATGCTCATCCAGTCGTCCAGCACGCCCTCCACCTCGAAGCCCCGGCCCACGGCTCTGGCCCGCTTGAGCATCCGCTCGTTGGCCTCCCGGCGGGTGATGCGGCCCGCGTCCAGCAGCCGCCATTCTCTGCTGCCGAAGGTCAGGTCGTAGACCTCCTCTTCCAGCCCCCGGTTCCCGAACAGGTCGATGAGGTACTTGTGGGGGTCGAAATCCACCATGACGCCGCCGAAGTCGAACACGATATTTTTATACATCGATGATACCTCTTAAAAATAGTTTGGCTCTCCCTGCGCCCAGTATAGCACATCCGGGGCGGTATTTTCCAGTCCTTTTGCATCGTCCGGCCCGCCCCGGCATAGGATGGGACTGTAAGGGGGCGGGGGAGATGACCTTTCGGGAGCTGTGCAGCAAGGAAGTCGTCCAGCTGAAGGACGGGGCCTGCCTTGGCCGGGTGGACGATCTGGAGCTGGACACCGACACGGCCCGCATCGGGAGTTTGCTTCTGCTGGGGCGGCCCCGGCTCTTCGGGCTGCTGGGCCGGGACGAGACCCTGACCATCCCCTGGGCCGACATCGAGCGCATCGGTCTGGACGCCATCCTCGTGCGGACGGACATCCCCGCCCCGCCGCCCTCCCGCGGGGGACTGCTGGATAAATTGCATCAGTGGCTGAACGGATGAAAGATTTTCACCCGTTTTTTGGCCGTCAGGGCTGGATTTTGGAGGCAGGATGATTATAATAGAGGACTGGGGCGGAGTCTGCCGCCTCAAATAAGCTTCAAATAATACGAAAAACGCAGAAGTGAAAGGAACTTCTTTATGACACACCATCCGAGTGCTGCGTCCCTCCGGCTGCACGGGGCGCGGCTGCTGTTTCCGCCTGCGGCCACCCTTCTGTTCCTGGTGCTCACCGAGTACATCGCCCGCGGCGCCCTGAGCAAAGATACCTTTGTGCAGTACATCTTCCCCCACCCAGAAGCCTACCTGCTGGCGTGGGGGCTGCTCTTCCTCGTCTGGATGGCGGTGGACTGGCTCACCCGCTTCGCCCCGCTGGCCACCCTCCTGTCGGCCCTGCTGGGCTGTCTGCCCGCCACGGTGGACTTTTACATCCTCCAGCTCCGGGGCGAGCCCTTCCTCCCGTGGGATTTGATGCAGGTGTCCGAGGCGGCTGGCGTGGCCTCTGCGGCGGGCATCCACGTCCAGAAGAGCATGGTCGTCTCCGGCGTCGTGGTGCTGGCTCTGACCGTCGGCTCCTTCTTCCTCTACCGGGGCCGTCAGAAGCTGCCCTGGGTGCGGCGTCTGGCGGGCTTTGCGGCCAGCACAGCGGCCGCCTGCGCCCTCATCTTCGGGGTGTTTTTGCAGCCTGCCGTCACCCAGTCGCTGGGCATCCTGCCCGACGCATGGATGCAGGACCGCTACTACCGCTATTACGGCGTCATCACCAGCTTCCTCACCAACCTGACCAATCTGAAGATCGACAAGCCCGAGGATTACTCCGAGGAGGCCATCGACGCCATCCTCGACGACGTGGAGGCAGGGGAGAAGTACACCACCGGCCCGGCCTGGCCCGGCTCCTACGCCGCCCAGACCCCGGCAGACGAGCAGGTGAAGCAGCCCACCATCCTCTACGTGATGGACGAGTCCTACTGGGATGTCTCGGAGCTGGAGCAGTACGGCTTCCGGTTCGACACCGACGTCTCGGCCAACCTCCACGCCCTGCAGCAGACCAGCGCCTATGGCCGGGTCTACAGCCCCAGCTTCGGCGGCGGCACCTGTGACGTGGAGTTCGAGGCCCTGACGGGCTACTCGGTGTCCTATCTGCCCAGCGGCAGCAAGCCCTACCAGCAGCACGTGACGAGGCCCATGTTCGCCCTGCCCAGCTACCTCAAGACCCAAGGGTATCAGACGGCGGCGGTCCACTGCTTCTGGGCCAGATACTGGAGCCGCGACACGGCCTACCCCAACCTCGGCCTCGACGACTTCATCAGCCTCGAGAAGATGCAGGGCGTCCAGAAGGTGCGCCGCCACTACTGGACCACCGGCCTCGTCACCGACGACTCCATGGCAGACCAGATCATCGGCCAGTACGAGACCATGAAGGCCCGGTCCGACGCCCCCGTCTTCCTCCACGCCGTCACCATGCAGAACCATACCAATTATAATAAGGATAACTACCCCGACGACCAGCGGGTGAAGGTCACCGAAGCCCCGGCGGGCCTCAAGGCCAGCACCGTGGGTGCGCTGGAGGACTTTGCCACCGGCATCCGGGACGCCGACGCCATGCTGGGCAGGCTGACGGACTACTTCTCGCAGGTGGACGAGCCGGTCATCCTCGTGTTCTGGGGCGACCACTACAACCCCATCGATTCCAATTACGACATCTACACCCGCAGCGGCTACGCCAGCGGCTCCAGCGCCGACCCCCGCCTCCATCAGACCACCCTGCTGATCTGGTCGAACTACTCCGACCGGGCGGTCGACCTCGGCACCATCGCCGCCTACGACATCTCGCCGGTGATGATGGAGCTGTTCGGCCTCCGTCAGCCCGCCTACTTCCAGTTCCTTGGCCGTCAGCTCCGGGCCGCCTACCGGGCCAACACCCGCGGCACCATTCTGGAGAAGGACGGCACCGCCTCGAACGAGCTGACCCCCCTGCAGCAGAAGTGGAGCGATGAGCACTGGCTGCTCCAGTACGACCTCATGTTCGGCAAAGGCTATGCCCTGAGCCGGATGGGGCTCGAGAGTATCGCCGAGGGCGCGGATTGACGAAAAAGTACGATTCTTTTTCGGAAAACCGCAAAAAACCCCTTGCAACGGCCAGAGGTTTGTGCTATTATTACTTAGCATTACACACGCATCACTATGCCCTTTTGTGCCCAAAAGGGTGGAGGGCAGTCCGTCGGCATCCGATATGTCAGCGGATCACGGTGTGCGGAGGCAAAACAAATTTTGGAGGTAATTTTACTATGGCAGTCGTTTCTATGAAGCAGCTTCTCGAGGCAGGCGTTCACTTTGGTCACCAGACCCGCCGCTGGAACCCCAAGATGGCGAAGTATATCTTCACCGAGCGCAACGGCATCTATATCATCGACCTGCAGAAGACCGTCAAGAAGCTGGACGAGGCTTACAACTATGTGAAGGAAGTTGCAGCTGAGGGCGGCGACATCCTGTTCGTCGGCACCAAGAAGCAGGCTCAGGAGTCCATCCGTGACGAGGCTCTGCGCTGCGGCATGCACTACGTCAACGCTCGCTGGCTGGGCGGTATGCTGACCAACTTCCGCACCATCCGCAAGCGCATCGACCGTATGGCTCAGCTGCAGAACATGAAGGACAACGGCACCTTCGAGCTGCTGCCCAAGAAGGAAGTGGCCAAGCTGGAGCTGGAGATGGAGAAGCTGGACAAGTACCTCGGCGGCGTCAAGAACATGAAGACCCTGCCCAAGGCCATGTTCATCGTTGACCCCCACAAGGAGCGCATCGCTGTTGCTGAGGCCCGCAAGCTGAACATCCCCATCGTTGCGATCGTTGATACCAACTGCAACCCCGACGAGATCGACTACGTCATCCCCGGCAACGACGACGCGATCCGCGCTGTCAAGCTGATCGCTGGCGCTATGGCTGACGCTGTGCTGGAAGGCAAGCAGGGCAACCAGGAGGCCGCTCCCGCTGAGGACGCAGCAAACGCCTGATTTCCCGAAATTCTCACAAACCAACAAATACTGTGTAAGGGAGAATACCAAAATGGCTATTACTGCAAAGGACGTTATGGAACTGCGCAAGCAGACCGACTGCGGCATGATGGAGTGCAAGAAGGCTCTGACCGAGGCTGACGGCAACTTCGAGAAGGCTGTCGAGATCCTGCGTGAGCGTGGTCTGGCTACCGCCGCCAAGAAGGCAAGCCGCGTGGCTGCCGAGGGCATGGTCTACGCCGATTACTGCCCCGAGTGCAAGGTGGGCGTCGTCATCGAGGTCAACGCCGAGACCGACTTCGTCGCCAAGAACGACAAGTTCGTCGCCTTCGTCAAGGAGGCCACCAAGGTCATCATGAAGCAGGACCCCGCTGATGTCGAGGCTCTGATGGCATGCAAGACCGAGAGCGGCGAGACCGTCGATGAGGCTCTGAAGAACCTCATCCTGGTCATCAAGGAGAACATCAAGGTCCGCCGTTTCGTCCGTTACGAGGGCGTCTGCTCTGCATACGTCCACGGCGGCGGCACCCACGGCATCCTGGTCAACTTCGAGACCACCAACGGCATCGAGGCGAAGGACGAGTTCGCTGCATACGGCAAGGATGTTGCCATGCAGGTCGCAGCTGCCAACCCCAGCTACGTCGATGAGGCTGCTGTCCCCGCTGAGGTCGTCGCCAAGGAGAAGGAGATCCTCCTCGCTCAGATGGCCAACGACCCCAAGAACGCCAACAAGCCCGACGCTGTCAAGCAGAAGATGATCGAGGGCAAGATCAAGAAGTACTTCAAGGAGAACTGCCTGGTCGATCAGGAGTTCGTCAAGGACGGCGACCTGACCGTCGGTCAGTACACTGCCAAGGTCGCAAAGGACCTGGGCGGCGACATCAAGGTCATCAAGTTCACCCACTTCGTCAAGGGCGAGGGCCTGGAGAAGCGTTCTGACGACTTCGCTGCTGAAGTCGCAAGCATGGTGAAGTAAGCCAGCTTCTACTGCTTAAAGCATACGAGAGCCGCAGTGCCTGTAACAGGGCGCTGCGGCTCTTTTTGGTTGTGTTTGTAAGGGAAACGGAGGATGGATGAATAGGGCGGGCGATGGAATGGCCTCTCCGTCACGGCTGCACCGTGAGGGCAGGCTTTGCCTTCATACAACCTCTCAGTCTGCTTCGCAGACAGCTCCCCTAGTAAGGGAGCCTCTGGCGAAGAGGCAAAGCTTTACGAAATGCCAAAGCCTCCCCTCGGTAGGGGAGGTGGCACGGCGTCAGCCGTGACGGAGAGGTTGAGTCTAGCAAGAGCCTCACGGTCAGGCTGTCCTTTGTACAACCTCTCAGTCTGCTTCGCAGACAGCTCCCCTAGTAGGGGAGCCTCTGGCGAAGAGGCAAAGTTTTACGAAATGCTAAGGCCTTCCCTCGGTAGGAGCAACAGCAGTAAACGCAACCCCACCCCAGCGCACAGCACAATAAACAAACAAAAACGCCGCTGACGGTTCAGAAGCCGTCGGCGGCGTTTTGCGCTTATTCAGTCAGCAGCGGTCAATGGATCAGACCTTGGCCTCGCTGTTGTGCTCTGCCTTCTTGTAGGCGGAGAAGGAGTGGAACACGATGTTCAGGCCCAGAACGATCAGCAGCACAGCCAGGATGAGCTGCAGGCCGTTGGCGATGAACACAGCGCCCCAGGTGGTCTCACCGGCAGGGATGGTGACAGCAGCGGCATTGCTGATGGCCTTGACCATAGCGATAAGGCGCTGCACCAGAGCGGTGAAGGTGACGCAGAGCATGATGATCAGCGGGGGGAAGAGCATCTTGTTGCTGCGGCCGGTGACCTTCAGGAAGACGCACAGGGTAGACAGGACCAGAGCGCTCAGCAGCTGGTTTGCAGAACCGAACAGGGGCCAGATGTTGGCGTAGCCGATCTTGGTCAGGATGAAGCCGAACACCAGAGTGAGGAAGGTGGAGAAGTAGACGTTGCAGAGCAGCTTGCGCCAGCCCTCAGCGTGCTCCATGTCGTCCACGCTGAACAGCTCCTGGAAGCTCATGCGGCCGATGCGGGCCACGGCATCCAGACTGGTCAGAGCCAGTGCGGAAACGCACATGGTCATAAAGACGGTAGCGGCATAAGCGGGGACACCGAACATCTCAAAGAAACCGGCGACGCCGCGGCTGAAGATCTGGAAGGGAGTGCCGGCGGCGGGGGTGCCGTCAGCAGCGGCAGCGGCACCGGCGACGCAGAGAGCCAGAACAGCCAGCAGGCTCTCGAGGATCATAGCGCCATAGCCGACCTTCAGCATATCCTTCTCGTTCTCGACGGTCTTGGAGGAGGTGCCGGAGGAGACGAGGCCGTGGAAGCCGGAGACAGCACCGCAGGCCACGGTGACGAACAGGATGGGGAACATGGTACCCAGCTTCTCGTTGGTGAAACCGGTGAAGACGGGCAGGTTCATGGTGGGATGAGCGACCAGCAGGCCGACCACAGCGCCGATGATCATGGCCACGAACATGAAGGTGGTCATGTGGTCACGGGGCTGCTTCAGCAGCCACATGGGCAGAACTGCGGCAAAGAAGATGTAGACGAAGGTGATGTAGCTCCATGCAGCCTTGCCCAGAATGAGGGGCAGGTTCGCACCGATGACGAAGGACAGCACGATGAACACGATGCTGATGACGCTCTCCTTCCAGCCGGAGAAGTTGAACTTCTTCTGGATGAGGCCGAAGACGACTGCAAAGACCATGAACATGATGGAGACCATACCGGCAGCGCCGTTGGTCTGGGCAGCCTCCACCAGAGCGCCGTCGGCGCCGAAGGCGTTGAAGGTTCCGGCCACCATGTCCGCAAACGCCGCGATGACGATGCCGCAGAACAGCCAGCAGAACAGCAGGAACAGCTTGCGGCCGGTCTTGCCGATGTACTTCTCAATCAGCATGCCCATGCTCTTGCCGTCGTTCTTGACGGAAGCGTACAGAGCGCCGAAGTCGGTGACAGCGCCGAAGAAGATGCCGCCCAGCAGCACCCACAGCAGGACAGGCAGCCAGCCGAAGGCTGCGGCCTGGATGGCACCGGTGACAGGGCCTGCACCGGCGATGGAGCTGAACTGGTGGGCAAACACGGTCCAGCCGTTGGTGGGGACATAGTCACGGCCATCCTCGTGGACGACTGCGGGGGTCTTGGCGGTGGGGTCGATGCCCCATTTGTTGGCCAGCCAGCGGCCGTACAGCGTATAAGCGCCGAACAGACACACGGCTGCGATCAAAACGATGACCAGCGTATTCATTTCTTTATACCTCTTTCCTTTCTTTCACACCGGCAATGGCCGAAGCAGGACGGCTGTGCCCAAAAGCAGAGCAGGCGAAACGGCCCGGAGGGGTGAAAAAAGCCTCCGTCCTCATGAAAGACAGAGACACAAAGATGCATCCCATCTTCCTCGAAGACGAAGGCCAAACGGTGCAGCTGCACCGGTCGTTCTCCGCGGTACCACTTCGTTTGCTGCGTTCGGGAGCAGCCGCTTGCGCGTACAGGCGTTCCTGCCGCCGATACGCCGCCCTGTAACGTGGGCTGAACGGCCATGCACTACTGCCGCAAGCGGGTTCGCACAGGCTGCTCGCAGGTGAGGGCTGATCGCACTGTGCTGCCGTCTTGCACCGGAATGGCGGCTCTCTGAGCGCAGGGAATGCGAAAAGTCATGTCCTGTTCATTGCATTTGCCGAATGATTGTGTATACTTTAGTCCCGATTTCATAATTTGTCAATATAGTTTGGGTAAGTTAGGAGACTGTGCCATTTTTGCGGGGGAGAAACTAAGAAAATTTAGGCGATTTTTGTTCAGATGTGAGATGAATAAAACTGAATGCCTCCACAGGTGAAATCTGCTAAACTCCCGGAAAGAAAGACCGAGCACTTGACTTTTACACTTTCAAGTGCTAAAGTTACAGAGTGATAGAAAGACCCCTGCCGCGCCCTGCGGCACTTTGCCCTGAAGGAGGCAGCTATGGCGGACAAGAACCCCAGAAGAAACCCCACCATCGACGCACTGTTCGACGCGATCCTGAGTCTTGAGACGAGGGAGGAGTGCTACAACTTCTTCGAAGACCTCTGCACGGTCAAGGAGATCTCCGATATGGCCCAGCGTCTGGAAGCGGCCAAGCTCCTGCTCGGCGGCAGCACCTACGACCAGATCGTAAAGGCGGTGGAGATCAGCACCGCCACCATCAGCCGCATCAACCGCTGCATCCAGTACGGCTCCGGCGGCTACCGCGACACCATCGAGAAGGTACACAAGAGCGCAAAGCCGGAGTGACATCCGGGCGGCGAGGCACATAGGATGGACTGCGCCCGATCCCTATTATAGAAAGGAAGGTCCTTCTTATGGCTGATACCACCAACTGCACCCCCTGCGTTTCCTGCGGCTGCCCCGCGCTGCCGAGAGTTTCCCTCGACCAGGCCGTCATCGACCTGATGGAGAGCATCGCTTTGCAGGAGTCGGCCCTGAGCCACATCCTCTGCGCCGAGAGCCAGAAGATGAAAGCCGCCCTCAGCATGGAGGAGCTGGACCTGTGCAAGCTGCTGGAGGTCAACGACTCCGCCACCAACATGGTCCACGCCGTGGCGAACCTTGAGCTGGTTCTGAAGGAGAAGCTGGAATTCATCGCCAACAACCTCTACTACCCCTCGACGGGGAACTGCGCCGCCACCGAGAGCTGATGTCAAAATGCGACTGCCCGCCCGCAATGGGTGGGCGGTTTTTCCTTTCCGGGGCGGGGCTGCCTAAAAATATGTATAAAAGTCGGAAAAGTGTTTTGTTGGAATTGCTGAATATCGAAATCTGTGCTATACTATATAATGTTTATCCAAAGAGAAAGGGGAACCTGACCTTGCTGCACTACGATGCGATCCTGTTTGACGTGGACGGTACGCTCATCGATTCCGCCCCCGGCATTCTCAATACACTGGAAGAGGTTTTCAGCTCCATGGGCGTTGACGTCGCCCGGAGCGACCTTGGCCGCTACATCGGCCCGCCCCTCCGCAAGAGCTTCGGCGAGCATTTCTCCGACCCTGCAAAAATCGAGGAGGCCATGAAGCGCTACCGCGTGAGCTACGCCGCCAAGGGCTGCCACGAGGGCGATGTCTACCCCGGCGTGGTGGAGATGCTGGGCCGTCTCAAGGCTGCGGGCCTGACCCTCTGCACGGCCACCTGCAAGCCCACCGACGTTGTGAGGCCCATCCTCGAAGAGCAGGGCCTTGCGCCTTACTTCTCCTTCGTGGGCGGCGCGTCCATGGATGAGAGCCGCGACAACAAGACCGACGTCATCCGCCACGTCCTCGCCCAGCCCGTCATGCAGGGCAAGCGGGTGCTGATGGTGGGCGACCGCCGGGACGATATGCAGGGCGCTGTGAACTGCGGGCTGGACGCCGCCGCCGTGCTCTACGGCTACGGCGGCAGGGAAGAGGTCGCCCCCTTTGCGCCGGCCTTTATGGCCGCCGACTGCAAAGAGCTGACGGACTGGGCTCTCCGCCCGGTGGACGAGCCTTTCCATTCCTGAAACGAGAGGGACTGAATCTATGAGTCAAAAAAGACAACAACAAAACGAAACCATGACTCCCATGCAGCATCGGGCCGTTCTGGTCTGCGTCCTCTGCGTGCTGGCGGTGCTGCTGACCTTCGGCATCACCACCACCCTCCTCAAAAAGGAGGAGTCTGCCCCCTCCGTCCCGGAGTCCGTGGCAGACCCCACCCCCGGCAAAGACCTGTCGGGCCACTACCAGATCGACAACACCTCCGCCGCTCTGCTGACGGAGACCGCCGACGCCGGCACGGACTATCTGAACAACACCCTCTTTCTGGGCGACTCCAACACCGTCCGCCTCTATAACAACGGCCTCATCTCCCTGCAGCAGTTCTGCGCCAAAGAGGGCATCGGCACTCAGGTGGCGCTCAGCGAGGGCATCGTTACCTTTAAGAAGGACCCCAACCACTACACCATCCCTCAGGCGGTGGCCATGATGAAGCCCCGCCGTGTGGTCATGACCTTCGGCACCAACGACACCGGGATGGAAGTCCCGGACTTCATCGCCCACTACACGGCCCTCATTCAGGCCATCCAGCAGAGCTATCCCTACACCGACATCATCGTCAACACGGTGCCGCCGGTCCCGGCTGACCACTCCAACTACCCTCACATGGATCAGGCTAAGATCGACGACTTCAACATGGCCCTTCTGGCTCTCTGCGAGCAGCTGGGCGTCCGCTTCCTCAACTCCGCCGAGGCCCTCAAGGGCAGCGACGGCTACGGCATCGCGGACTACTACACCAGCGGCGACATCCACCTCAAGAGCGCCGGCCTCAAGGCAGTGCTGAACTATCTCCGCACCCACGCCCTGCAGACCGAGGACCGCCGCCCCGACACCAACAACATCCCCACCCGCACCATGGAGTATGTCTCCAACCCCAGCTCCGCCGTGGCCGCTCCCAGCTCGGAGGCTGTCAGCTCCAGCGAGAGTCAGGCCGAGAGCGCCGGCAGCTCGGAGAGCTCTTCCAGCGAGAGCACCAGCGAGGAGAAAAAGTTCGAGGCCCGCTACCGTGTGGACAAGAACGGCGGCGGCACCCTGAGCGTCGGCAATGACACCGGCAACAGCTCTGTGACCTACACCGTCACCGACCCCGATAAATCCATCACCGTGACCGCTGTCCCGGCGGAGGGCCACGTCTTCGTCAAGTGGAGCGACGGCCTCACCAGCAAGACCCGCACCGACACCGGCTTCAAGCAGAATCTGGACGTCACGGCAGTCTTCGGCACGGCCTCCGTCCAGATCACCAGCGAGGGCAAGGGTGCTGTGGGCGGCTCCTACACCTTCAAGGCTGCCTTGAGCGGCAAGTACGCCAAAGCCGAGAACCTGCGCTGGTACGCCAACGGTCAGGAGGTCCCGCAGGCCGCCGGCAAGTCCAGCATCACTGTGGTGGTGGACAGCTCCATGGTCAACGCTTCTTATAAGATCCACGCCGTCGTCACCTACAACGACTGCAAGGTGAGCAGCAACACCCTGACCATCACCATCGGCAGCGGTGTGACCGGCGAGTCCGGCTCCACCAGCAGCTCGTCCTCGTCCCATGCCGGTTCTTCCGGCAGTACATCCTCTTCCTCTGCAAGCTCGGGCAGCTCTTCGAGCAGCACCGGCAGTTCGTCGCCGGCATCGTCCGGTACGTCGTCCGGCAGCTCCAAGGCAGAGCCGGAGTCCGAAAGCAAGGCCGAGTCCAAGTCGGAAGCTGCTTCGGAGCCCAAAGCGGAGTCGAAGGCCGAGTCCAAGGCCGAGAGCAAGTCGGAAGCCTCTGCCAGCAAGGAAGCCGAAGGCAAGGCAGAATGACGCCCCGCACCTTCCTCTGCAAAGCCGCATAGGCTGAGCCGAGAGGAGGCGAGCGGATGCTCCGTGAAGAAATGCAAGTCCTCGGCCTGCCCGGCGCAGAAGATGTGACCGATGGCAGCGTGGACTACTACGACATGGATTGGGAAAACGTCGAGAACGGCGTGACGGAGGAGCAGATGGCAAAGTGCATCGCAAAAGCGTGCGCCTGCACGCCGCGCTGTAAGTGCAGCGGGAATCTGCCGGACCAGTCCGACGAGGAAGCCTATGAAATGACGTTGGAAGGATAAAAAATACGAGAAGCCAGCTCTGCCGGGCGGGGCTGGCTTCTCGCTGTTCTCAAACCGCACCCCAGCCGCACCCGCTCAAGGCGGCAGGCGGCCCGAAACATGATAGAGAAGGGAAAGAAAGATGGCAAAATATTATTGCATCCTCTTCGATGCAGACAATACGCTTCTGGACTTTGACGCCGCCGAGAACAAGGCGCTGGCGGAGACGCTGGTGGAATACGGCATCGAGCCGGACGCCGGGACGGTGCAGACCTACCGGGACATCAACTCGGAGCTCTGGCGTCAGCTGGAAAAGGGCCAGATACGCCGCGACAAGCTGATGGGGGAGCGCTTCACCCGCTTCCTCAAGGCCATCGACGCAGCCGGTGACGGCGCGGAGATGAACCGCTGCTACCACGACC
>ENA-UPWR01000096-UPWR01000096.1-human-gut-metagenome-genome-assembly--contig:-NODE-96-length-15502-cov-25.807455_pt1 | contig 15502 bp, 13 predicted proteins | sample MGYA00250053_ERZ773382 | MGnify/ENA primary metagenome ERZ773382 (study PRJEB29103, sample SAMN06112029) | human gut metagenome | biome: human gut; feature: ankylosing spondylitis patient; material...
TTTTTCAAGCAGAAGACGGCATACGAGATAAAGGAATGTGACTGGAGTTCAGACGTGTGCTCTTCCGATCTGACGTTTTAAGCAGAACACCGAAGCGTTTTGCATGAAACACCAAGGCATTTCAGATAAAACGCTCCGGCATTTCACTTAAAATGTCAAAGCGCTTCAGTCCCCTCAAAAATAAATATTCACAGGCATTAGGAATATTACAAAGACGTTACTAACTTTGCGCCACAATTTGTGTAACCGCATGAAGTTAATATTGATAACAACCCCTACTTATTTTGTAGAGGAAGACAAGATCATTACTACTCTGTTCGACGAGGGACTGGACATACTCCATCTGCGTAAACCCGACACGGCTCCGGTTTATGCGGAGCGTTTGCTAACCCTCATTCCCGAAAAATACCACAAGCGTATTGTCGTACACGACCATTTTTATTTAAAAGAAGAATATAAGCTCAAGGGCATTCACCTGAGCCATCGCAATCCGCTGATTCCGGACAACTATACCGGACACGTGAGTGCATCCTGCCATACCTTCGACGAGGTGATGGCCGACAAGAAAATGTGCGACTACGTATTCCTCAGCCCGATATTCGACAGCATCTCCAAGGAAGGCTATGCATCGGCCTTCACATCGGAATCCATTCGTGAAGCTGCCGAGAAAGGCATTATCGACAAACGGGTCATTGCCCTGGGCCTCTGCCCTACTCCTCCCACTAGCTGCACTAAGTCTCGCTTCCTGCGGCAATCAAAAGAAAGAAGAGACCAGACAACCGAACATCATCTTCATGATGACGGATGACCATACCACTCAAGCAATGTCCTGCTACGGAGGAAATTTGATTCAGACTCCTAACATGGACCGGATTGCCAACGAAGGTATCCGTTTTGACAACTGCTACGCTGTCAACGCTCTTTCAGGACCTTCACGCGCCTGCATCCTCACCGGTAAGTTCAGCCACGAGAATGGTTTTACCGATAACGCCAGTACGTTCAACGGAGATCAGCAGACATTCCCCAAACTGCTTCAACAAGCCGGATATCAGACTGCAATAATTGGTAAATGGCATCTTATCAGTGAACCGCAAGGATTCGATCATTGGAGCATCCTTAGCGGCCAACACGAACAAGGTGACTATTACGATCCTGATTTTTGGGAAAACGGGAAGCATATTGTAGAAAAAGGATACGCCACGGATATTATTACTGATAAAGCCATTGAATTCCTCGAAGGTCGCGACAAGAACAAGCCTTTCTGCATGATGTATCATCAGAAAGCTCCGCACCGCAACTGGATGCCTGCTCCCCGTCATCTGGGTATATTCAACAATACTACTTTCCCGGAACCGGCTAATCTGTTCGACGACTATGAAGGCCGCGGAAGAGCAGCCCGTGAACAGGATATGTCTATCGAACATACACTGACAAACGACTGGGACCTCAAATTGCTGACTCGTGAAGAAATGCTGAAAGATACCACCAACCGTCTTTACAGTGTATACAAACGTATGCCTGTTGAAGTTCAGGATAAATGGGACTCTGTATATGCCGGACGCATTGCCGAATACCGCAAAGGTGACCTGAAAGGCAAATCATTAATCAGCTGGAAATATCAGCAATATATGCGTGATTATCTGGCGACAGTTCTGGCAGTAGACGAAAATATCGGCCGCCTGCTGAATTATCTCGAAAAAATTGGTGAACTGGACAACACAATCATTGTCTACACCTCCGACCAAGGTTTCTTCCTTGGCGAACATGGCTGGTTTGACAAACGCTTCATGTATGAAGAATGTCAACGCATGCCGCTTATTATCCGTTATCCGAAAGCAATTAAAGCAGGAAGTACCAGTAATGCCATCAGCATGAATGTGGACTTTGCTCCTACTTTCCTCGACTTTGCCGGAATAGAGATTCCATCAGATATTCAAGGGGCCTCCCTGAAACCCGTATTGGTGAATGAAGGCAAAACTCCTGCCGATTGGCGCAAAGCTGCTTATTATCATTACTACGAATACCCTGCTGAACATTCTGTGAAGCGTCATTATGGTATACGCACGCAAGACTTCAAATTGCTTCCTGGAGGCCGTTCTGGCCCGGGGGGACCGGCGCATGGGGAAGGTCCTGGAGACCGCCTGGCGCAAGGGGGCCAAGCTGGACGCCTGGGAGGAGTATTTCTCCCTGGACCGCTGGCTGGAGGCCTTTGACCAGTGCGGGCTGGACCCCCATTTTTACGCCAACCGCACCCGGGAAAAGGACGAGCTGATGCCCTGGGCCATGATCTCCAGCGGCGTCACGGAAAGCTATCTCTGGCGGGAGCGGGAGCGGGCCTTTGCCGGGGTCACCACCCCGGACTGCCGCACCCACTGCAACGCCTGCGGCGCCAACCGGCTGGTAGGAGGGAAATGCGATGTCTAAGCTGCGGCTGCTGTTTGTGAAGGAGGGGCCCGCCTCCTATATCTCCAATCTGGACCTGCTGCGGACGGTGCAGCGGGCCTTTCCCCGGACGGAGCTGGATATCAAACACTCCCAGGGCTTCCATCCCCATCCCATCATCTCCATCGTGCTGCCGCTGCCGGTGTGCCAGTCCAGCGACTGCGAGCTGCTGGACTTTGAGGTGACCCAGGACACTGACGGGGCGGGCCTGGCCGAAACGCTCAACGGCGGCCTGCCGGAGGGGCTGCGGATCCTGGACTGCTATCCCGCCCTGCGGCCGGTGCGGGAGCTGGCGTATCTCCAGGCGGAGGTGGAGCTGGACTATGACCGGGGGGTGCCGGAGGGGGCCGTGCAGGCCCTGGAGGAGCTGTTTCACCGGGAAGAGCTGCTGATCGAAAAGCGCACCAAGCGCAAGCAGCTGGCCCAGGTGGACATCGCGCCTATGATCCGGGACATTTCCTTTACCCAGGGAGAAAATGTTCTTCGGGCCGCCGTGACGGTGCAGGCCCAGAACCCCGGCCTGAATCCCCAGCTGCTGGAAAAGGCCATCGCCCGGTATCTGCCGGGGCTGACGCCGGACTTTGTCCGGGTCCGCCGCCGCCAGCTGCTGGACGCCGACGGCCAGGTGTTCCGATGATCCCATCACCCGAAGGGCGACCCCCTTCGGGTGATTTTCTTGCCCCGGCGGTGAAGGGGCCGGAGGGCGGCGTCCTATGTTTCGTATAAATGGTGTTCCCGGTAACGGCAGATTTCTTGACGCTGGGGGCGGTTTGCGTTACAATAGGGCCAGAATGCGGTACTTTGTCCTGCCATCGACCCACTTCGCCCCGGCTTTCGGGGCCGTTATGATAACATTACGCTGATATAGGGAGATCATTCCATGAACGTTTCCGAAAACACAGAGCTTTACCGGACCTATGGCGCGCATCCGGCGGGGGAGGGCTGGTCCTTCCGGGTCTATGCCCCCAGCGCCCGGGAGGCCGCCCTGGCCGGTGACTTCAACCACTGGCAGCCCGTTCCCATGGAGCGGCAGGGCAGCGACTGGGTCCTGACCGTTTCCGACGCCCGGCCCGGCGACTGCTATAAATACGTCATCACCGGGGCCGACGGCCAGGTCCGCTGGAAGGCGGACCCCTACGGCACCTATGCCCAGCTGCGGCCCGACACCGCCAGCCGCCTGTTCGACGTGTCCGGTTTCCACTGGCACGACGACGTGTGGCGGGAGCGCCGCCGGGAGACGCCCCTGACCGAGGGGCCCCTGAACATCTATGAGGTCCACTGCGGCTCCTGGCAGCGGGATGAGGACGGCGGTTTTCTCAACTACCGCCAGCTGGCAGACCGGCTGGCCCCCTATGTCCGGGACATGGGCTACAACGCCGTGGAGCTGCTGCCGGTGACGGAGTATCCCCTGGACGACTCCTGGGGCTATCAGTGCGTGGGCTATTTCGCCCCCACCAGCCGCTATGGCGACCCCCACGACTTCATGTATCTGGTGGACCGGCTGCACCGGGCGGGGCTGGCGGTGATCCTGGACTGGGTCCCCGCCCACTTCTGCAAGGACGCCCACGGCCTCATCGACTTTGACGGCACCAGCCTGTATGAATACGGCGACCCCCTGAAGCGGGAGCACGAGAGCTGGGGCACCCGGGTCTTTGACTTCGGCAAGGACGACGTGCGGTCCTTCCTGCTGTCCTCCGCCCGGTGGTGGCTGGAGGAATACCACATCGACGGCCTGCGGGTGGACGCCGTGGCGTCCATGCTGTATCTGGACTATGGCCGGACCGAGTGGCGTCCCAACGTCCACGGCGGCCATGAAAATCTGGAGGCCATCTCGTTTCTGCAGGACCTGAACCGCCTGGCGGCGGCCATGGATCCCCCGGCCCTGACGGCGGCGGAGGAATCCACCGCCTGGCCCAAGGTCACCTGGCCCATTGAGGAGGGCGGCCTGGGCTTCGGCCTGAAGTGGAACATGGGATGGATGAACGACGTGTGCCACTATCTGAAGATGGACCCCTGGTTCCGCCAGTTTCACCACAAGGACGTGACCTTCTCCATGATGTACGCCTTCTCCGAGCGCTTCGTGCTGCCCCTGTCCCACGACGAGGTGGTTTATATGAAGGGCTCCCTCCGGGGCAAAATGCCCGGGGACGACTGGCGGCAGCTGGCAGGGGTCCGGGGCTTCACGGCCTATATGCTGGCCCACCCCGGCAAGAAGCTCACCTTTATGGGGGCGGAGCTGGGCCAGTGGCACGAGTGGGACTTCCGGGGCCAGCTGGACTGGTATCTGCTGGACCGGGACGACTGCGGCCGCACCCACGCCTGCATCCAGGCCCTGAACCGGTTTTATAAGAAGTCCCGCCCCCTGTGGGAAAACGACCGGGACTGGAACGGCTTTGAGTGGCTGGTGGCCGACGACAACCACAACAACGTCCTGGCCTTCCTGCGCCGGGACAACAAGGGCCGCGAGCTGATCTGCGTGGTGAATTTCTCGCCGGAGGCCCACGAGGGGTATCGCTTCGGCGTGCCCGGCAAGCTGTTTTATGAGGAAGTGTTCAACACCGACGACGCCGCCTGGGGCGGCTCCGGTGTGTGCAATACCGGACCCATCCCCGTGGAGGATATCCCGTCCCACGGGCGGGACAAGTCCATTGCCCTGCGGGTGCCGCCCCTGGGCGCGGTGTTTTTGCAGGGGAGGATCCGGCGCAGAAGCAACAAGGCATAACCGACAGACTGGAGGGAACGAACAGACATGAAAAAAGAATGCGTGGCCATGCTGCTGGCCGGGGGACAAGGCAGCCGCCTGTATGTCCTCACCGGCGACATGGCAAAGCCTGCGGTGCCCTTTGGAGGAAAGTTCCGCATCATTGACTTTCCCCTGTCCAACTGCACCAATTCCGGCATCGACACCGTGGGTGTGCTGACCCAGTACCGCCCCCTGGAGCTCAACAGCTACATCGGCAGCGGCCAGCCCTGGGAGCTGGACCGGCTCAACGGCGGCGTCCATATTCTGCCGCCGTACCAGAGCGCCTCCGGCGCCTCCTGGTACAAGGGCACCGCCAACGCCATTTATCAGAACATCGGCTTTGTGGACCTGTACGACCCGGAGTATGTGGCGGTGCTTTCCGGCGACCACATCTATAAGATGGACTATTCCCGGATGCTCCAGCACCACAAGGACGCCGGGGCTGCCTGCACCATCTCGGTGATGGAGGTCCCCTGGTCTGAGGCCAGCCGCTTCGGCATCATGTCCGTGGACGAAAACGACCGGATCACCGCCTTTGCCGAAAAGCCCAAGGAGCCTAAGAGCAACCTGGCCTCCATGGGGATCTATATCTTCACCTGGCAGAAGCTGCGGGCCTATCTGCTGGCGGACGAGGCCGACCCCACCTCCGACAACGACTTCGGCAAGAACATCATCCCCGCCATGCTGGAGGCCGGAGAGGTCATGTCTGCCTATCGGTTTGAGGGCTACTGGAAGGATGTGGGCACCCTGGACTCCCTGTGGGACGCCAATATGGATATGCTGGCCCCGGGCAGCGGGCTGAACCTGCTGGACAAGAAGTGGCCCATCTATTGCCGGACCCCGTCCTGCCCGCCGGCCTTTCTGGGGCCCCACGCCGACGTGGGCAACAGCGCCGTGGCCAAGGGCTGCGGCATCCTGGGCGAGGTGAAAAACAGCGTCCTCAGCTATAATACCCAGGTGGGCCAGGGGGCCAGCGTGTGCTACTCCGTGGTCATGCCCGGGGCCGTCATCGAGGAGGGCGCGGTGGTGCAGTACGCCATCATCGGCGAGCGCTGCCGGGTGGGCCGGGGGGCCCAGGTGGGCGCGCCGCCGGAAACCGCCCAGGACCCCACCGAGTGGGGCATCGCCGTCCTGGGGCCGGACACCGTCATCGCCCCCGGCGAGGTGGTGCCTGCCAAGGCCCTGCTGGACCGTCATCACGGGGAGGTGGAAGCATGAACGGTATGCACGGCATCATTTTCTCCTATGAGAAGAAAACCGGGCTGCGGGAGCTCATCGAGCACCGCATCCACGGCTCCATCCCCTTCGGCGGCAACTATCGGGTGGTGGACTTTATGCTCTCCAACATGGTCAATGCCGGCGTCCGGGACGTGGGCGTCATCATGCACGGCAAGTGCCAGAGTATGCTGGACCACCTGGGCACCGGCAAAAGCTGGGACCTCAGCCGCAACCACGGCGGCCTGACCCTGCTGCCTGCCTTCGCCTATGCCGAGCGGCGGGGCGATGCCGGCCGGTTCCGGGGCAAGGTGGAGGCCCTGGGCTGCGTGATGGACTATCTCAAGGACATCCGGCAGGACTATGTGGTGCTGACCGACAGCGACCTGGTGGTGAACCTGCCCCTGGACGACGTGCTGCGGGACCACATCGCCTCCGGCGCGGACATGACGGCGGTGTGCACCTCTCTGCCGGGGCCGGAAAGCGACACCTATTTTCAGCTGGATAACTCCGGGCGCATTGTGGACGTGGCCCACGACGTGTTCACCCCCGAGGGCTTCCGCTGCCTGAACATCTTCCTGCTGCGCCGGGACCTGCTGATCCAGCTGGTCACCGACTGCATGGCCCACAATCAGTACAGCTTCCGCCACAATATTCTCCAGGACAGGAAGGATGCCCTGCATTTCCGGGCCTATGTCTGGGACGGCTACGCCGCCCGCATCGACACCATCGAGTCCTACTACCGCCGCAGCATGGAGCTGCTGCGGCCGGAGATCCGCATGGAGCTGTTTGCCCCCCAGCGGCCCATCTTCGCCAAGGAAAACGACTCCCCCTCCTCCTATATGGACGGGTCCTGCGTCAACTCCCTTATCGCCGACGGCTGCGACATCCAGGGCACGGTGAAAAACTGCATCCTGTTCCGGGGCGTCCGCATCGAGCCGGGGGCCGATGTGGAGGGCTGCATCCTGTTCAAGGGCACCGTGGTCCGCCGGGGCGCCGTCCTGCGGGGCGTCATCACCGACAAATACGTCACCGTGCAGGAGGGGCGCACCCTGATGGGCCACGAGAACTATCCCCTGGTGGTGGCCCGGGGCGTCACAATCTGAAATATGACACACGTTCATCCGGAGGTGACCATATGAATATTCTGTATATCACCAGCGAGGCGGCCCCGTTCTGCAAAACCGGGGGCCTTGCGGACGTACTGGGCAGTCTGCCCCCGGCGGTGGCGGCGGAGGGCGACCATACCGCCGTGCTGCTGCCGCTGTATGGCCAGATTGCCCAGCGCTGGCGGGAGAAGATGAACTTCCGCTGCTATATCTATGTGGACCTGGGCTGGCGGCACGAATACTGCGGGCTGTTCTCCCTGGAATACCGGGGCGTCACCTGGTATTTTGCGGACAACGAGCGGTATTTCCGCCGCCGGGGCCTATACGGCGACATGGACGACGGGGAGCGCTTCGCCTTCTTCTCCAAGGCGGCGGTGGCCCTGCTGCCCCATCTGGCGGAGTATCCCAACGTGGTCCACTGCAACGACTGGCAGACGGCCCTGGTGCCGGTATACCTGCGGGACGCCGGAAACGACCTGCCGGTGGTGTTCACCATCCATAACATCGAGTATCAGGGCAAATACGGCCCCGAGACCGTGGAGGACCTGTTCGGCCTGAACCGGGGCTGGTACGACGGCGGCATCCTGCGGATGGACGGGTGCGTGAACCTGATGAAGGGGGCTATGCTCACCGCCAACGCCGTTACCACCGTCAGCCCCACCTACGCCGCCCAGCTCCATGACCCGGCCTATGCCTGCGGCCTGGAGCAGGTGGTGCACCTGATCGACTATAAGCTCTCCGGCGTGCTCAACGGCCTGGACACCGAAAGCTACAACCCCGCCCACGACGGCTCCCTGCCCCGGACCTTCGACCCCGACCATATGGAGGGCAAGGCCGTGTGCAAGGCGGAGCTGCAGCGGCAGCTGGGCCTTGCCCAGGAGCCGGACACCCCGCTGATGGCCATCGTCAGCCGCCTGGTGGGCCACAAGGGCATGGACCTGGTGTGCCAGGGTCTGGAGGGCATTATGGCCGCCGGCTGCCAGCTGGTGGTGCTGGGCCAGGGGGAGTCCCAGTTTGAGGACGCCTTCCGCTGGGCCCAGAGCCGGTGGCCCGGCCGGGTATCGGCCCAGATCACCTATTCCGACAATCTGTCCCGCCGGATCTACGGCGCGGCGGACCTGTTCCTGATGCCCTCCCGCAGTGAGCCCTGCGGCCTGAGCCAGCTGATCGCCATGCGCTATGGCGCGGTGCCCATCGTCCGCCAGACCGGCGGCCTCAACGACACCGTCCGCTCCTGCCAGGTGGGCCAGCCCGACGGCAACGGCTATGTGTTCTCCGGCTGCACCGCCCATGACCTGTGCCAGACGGTGGGGCAGGCGGTGGGCCTGTACCGGGGGGACCGGATGGGCTTTGACACCGTCCGCCGCCGGGGCATGACCGAGGACTTCAGCTGGAACCGCAGCGCCGGGGCCTACCGGCGCATTTACCAAGATCTATCACGGAGGAACCACTAAATGACTTATACCAAAGACGCCCTGAAGGAGGCCATCCAGCAGAAGCTGCGCCTGAACTATGGCTGCACGGAAAAGCAGGCCACCGACGGGGAGATCATGAAGGCCTGCGCCCTGGCCCTGCGGGACATTATGGCCGTGCGCAGCGTGGACACCCAGGAGCGCACCCAGGAGCAGCAGGAAAAGCGGGTGCACTATATGTCCCTGGAGTTCCTGATGGGCCGCAGCCTGATGAAAAACGCCTATAACCTGGGGATCCTGCCCCAGTTGACCCAGGCGGTGGAGGAGCTGGGCTTTTCCGCCCCGGACATCTTCGACATGGAGCCGGACGCGGGCCTTGGCAACGGCGGCCTGGGCCGCCTGGCCGCCTGCTATCTGGACAGCATGACCACCCTGGACATTCCCGCCACCGGCTACTCCATCTGCTATGAGCTGGGCATTTTCAAGCAGAAGATCGTGGACGGCCAGCAGGTGGAGCTGCCCGACGACTGGCTGAACCTGGGGGATGCGTGGCTGATGCCCAAGCCCCAGGAGGCCGAGGAGATTCACTTCGGCGGCCGGGTCCGCACCCGGTGGGACAACGGCCACCTGATGGTGGTCCACGAGGACTATACCCGGGTGCTGGCCATCCCCTGCGATATGCTGGTGGCGGGCTACAACACCGACCATGTGAACACCCTGCGCCTGTGGGACGCCAAGAGCCCCAAGCCCATTGATATGCAGCTGTTCAGCCAGGGGCAGTACCTGAAGGCCAACGAGGAGCGGGCCATGGCCGACTCCATCAGCACCATCCTTTACCCCGAGGACAACCATTACGAGGGCAAGTCCCTGCGGCTGAAGCAGCAGTATTTCTTCGTGTCGGCCACCCTGCAGTCCATCACGCGCCGGCATATCCAGACCTACGGCACCCTGACGAATTTCCACGAAAAGAACGTCATCCAGATCAACGATACCCACCCGGCGCTGGTGATCCCGGAGCTGATGCGCATCCTCATCGACGATGCGGGACTGGGCTGGGACGAGGCCTGGGACATCACCCGCCACTCCGTGGCCTATACCAACCACACCGTGCTGGCCGAGGCACTGGAGAGCTGGCCCCAGCGGCTGTTCGAGACCCTGCTGCCCCGCATCTGGCAGATCATGCAGGAGATCGCGCGGCGCTGGCAGCAGAAGGTGGACGACTTCTATCACGACCCCAAAAAGACGGAGAAAATGGCGGTTATCTGGGACGGCGTGGTGCACATGGCCAATCTCTGCATCGCCGGGGGCATGGCCGTCAACGGCGTGTCCGCCCTGCACTCCGACATTCTCCGCCGCGACGTGTTCCGGGACGCCTGCGGCATGGAGCCGGACAAGTTCAGAAACGTCACCAACGGCGTGGACCACCGGCGCTGGATCAGCCAGATCAACCCCGGCCTGGACGGCCTGATCCGGGACTGCATCGGCGACGGGTATCTCACCCACGCCGGGTGCCTGTCGGACCTGGACCGCTTCGCCGATGACGCGGCGGTGCTCTCCCGGCTGGAGCAGATCAAGGGGGACAACAAGCAGGCCTTTGCCCGCTGGGCCAAGCGCCAGCAGGGGGTCGCCCTGAACACCGACGCCATCTTCAACGTCCAGGTCAAGCGCCTGCACGAGTACAAGCGGCAGCTGCTGAACGTGCTGCACATCATCAGCCTCTATCAACAGCTCCAGGACGATCCCAACATGGACTTCCGGCCCCAGACCTTCCTGTTCGGGGCCAAGGCCGCCCCGGGCTACGCCGTGGCCAAGCGCATTATCCGCCTTATCAACTCCCTGGCCGACCAGATCAACAGCGACCCCATCTGCCGGGATAAGCTCCAGGTGGTATTCCTGGAGAATTACCGGGTTTCCATGGCGGAGATGCTGATGCCCGCCAGCGAGGTGAGCCAGCAGATCTCCACCGCCGGCAAGGAGGCCAGCGGCACCGGCAACATGAAGTTCATGATGAACGGCGCCCTGACCCTGGGCACCCTGGACGGCGCCAACGTGGAGATGCACCAGGTGCTGGGGGACGAGAATATGTTCCTGTTCGGCCTTACCTCCGACGAGGCCGCCCGCCTGCGCCAGAGCTATGACCCCTATCTGCTGTATACCCGGGATCCGGTGCTGCACCGGGTGCTGGACCAGCTGAAAACCGGCTTCCGGGACGGCGTCAGCTATGAGGACCTGTACCAGCGGCTGCTGTACGGTGCGGACTGCCCGGCAGATCAGTATCTGCTGCTGGCGGACTTTGCGTCCTACTGCGCCGCCTCCCACCGGGTGGTGGATACCTATGCCGACCGGGAGAAGTGGAACCGCATGAGCCTGCACAATATCGCCCGCAGCGGCATTTTCTCCGCCGACCGCTCCATCGCCGACTACGCCGAAGTCAAAATCCTTCCGTGTATTTTTGAGTTTCAGATATTAGGATTCATCACAAAAAAAGCACAGGGTCTCACAGCTTTGGGGAATCCGGTAAGCATTACCCGCATTCGGAACAAAAGAAAACTCTGTGAGGCTCTGCGCTTTTTTTGTGGTGAAGAATAAGAAACCTACCGCTCGGTATAATCTCCGTTCTTTCTGATAAGTTCAATCAGCTTTTCTACGGCTTCCTCTTCGGGGATATTCTTTTCGATACACTCCTTTTTCTTATATAGGCTGATTTTGCCCCGTCCTGCACCTACATATCCGTAATCGGCATCGGCCATTTCACCGGGACCGTTGACTATGCAACCCATGATTCCGATTTTGAGTCCTTTCAGGTGTGATGTAGCTTGCTTGATGCGGGCAATGGTGCTTTCGAGGTCGTAGAGCGTACGGCCGCACCCCGGACAGGATATGTATTCGGTTTTGCTGGTACGGATGCGTCCTGCCTGCAGGATACCGAAAGCCGTGGTGTCTACAACCTTGTCGTCTATCGCCTTATCGCTTTCCTTGCCGGTTTGGTTGAAAAGGAAAATACCGTCGCAGAGCCCGTCGATGATGAGTGCTCCCATATCAGCAGCCGATTTGATTTGCAGATTTTCAGCTTCAGTCTCAGCGTAATGTTGGAAGAAGACAAGTGGATTCTTTAATCCTTCATTCATCAGTTGGTGCGCCAAAGCACGGTATTCACCCTGTCTGTTGGGATGGTTGCTTTGTGCGACAAGTACCACTTCCGGGTGGTATTTCAGTCCGGCAATTACTTCGTCGTTCAATCCCATATAGGTGATAAACAGAAATTTCAGTGATGCGCTGCATCCGCTGATAAACGGCAGCTGTTCGCCTTTAAATGCAGGCCATGTGTTGGCTTGTCCTTCCCAAAGGTCGGCATCGATAATGTATTGTATGCCTTCGGTGGGAGATTCGGGCAATTGACGGCCCACGTATACATAGTCGGGCATAAACTGCGGATTGAAATCCATATTGCCGTCCAAGCGTGCGGCAACGACAACGGGAAGGTTTTCTCCGCCTATATTGCGCACGGCTGTCGTGGCTCTGCGTTCAGGAGACAAGTACTGGAATTCGGGAGCTACAGCACCCGGTATGTAAGGGTGGTTACGGCGTTGTACAATATAGTCCGCTAATTTCCGGGCAACAGGAATTTCTGCTTCGGGAGCTTCACTTAAAGATACGCGGATGGTATCACCCAACCCGTCTGCCAGCAAAGCACCTATGCCTAAGGCCGATTTGATGCGTCCGTCCTCACCGTCACCGGCTTCCGTCACACCGAGGTGCAAGGGGAAGTGCATCTCTTCTTTCTCCATGATGTGGGCAAGCAAACGTACGGTTTTCACCATGATTACCGTATTGGATGCTTTGATGGAAATGACTACGTCCATGAATTGCTCCGCAACGCAGATTCTCAGAAACTCCATGCACGATTCTACCATGCCTTCGGGAGTGTCTCCATAGCGCGACATGATACGGTCGGATAACGAGCCGTGGTTCACACCGATACGGATAGCCGTGTGATTGGCCTTGCAGATATTCAGAAACGGGACGAAACGGTCGCGTATCTTCCGGAGTTCCTGTGCATATTCTTCATCGGTATACTCCAGATGCTTGAAAGTGCGTGCGGAGTCTACGTAGTTGCCCGGGTTGATACGGACTTTTTCCGCATATTGCGCTGCCACATCTGCTACTTTCGGGTTGAAATGCACATCGGCCACCAATGGGGTCATGTAGCCGTCCTGACGTAAGGCTGCGTTGATATTCATCAGGTTTTCAGCTTCTTTGACACCTTGAGTGGTAAGACGTACGTATTCTCCACCGGCATCCACAATACGTTTGGCCTGTGCTACACACGCATCGGTATCTTGCGTGGAAGTGTTGGTCATACTTTGTATGCGGATAGGATTGGAGCCGCCCATAGGGGTGGCTCCGATATTCACTTCTGATGTTTCCCGTCGGGAATAATTGAATATATCCACGTTATTAGTGATTAATGGTCAGTGATTATCAATCACTTCTTTCAGTTTGTTTTATACTCGTATTTAACTTCTTTCAGGTCTTCGTTTGCTTTCACGATTTTCTTTTTCAGACCTTCTTTATAAGCAGTAAAGGCTTCTGCCAGTTCCTTGTCGCTCAATGCAAGCATTTGTACGGCAAGAATAGCTGCGTTCATTGCTCCGTTGATGGCTACGGTGGCCACAGGGATGCCCGGAGGCATCTGAATGATGGAATAAAGCGCATCCACTCCATCGAGTACGGAGCCTTTTATGGGCACGCCGATTACAGGCAGTGTGGTATTGGCTGCAATAACGCCGGGCAGGGCTGCTGCCATGCCGGCTGCTGCGATAATAACTTTAATTCCGCGTTTACGTGCCCCTTTGGCAAATTCTTCTACTGCTTCCGGAGTACGGTGGGCGGAGAGGGCGTTCATTTCGAACGGTACATGCAAATCGTTGAGCAACTGTGCGGCCTTTTCCATGACAGGAAGGTCGGAAGTACTGCCCATGATGATACTAACAATTGGAGACATATTATTTAAATTAGTGGTTAGTGATTAGCGTTTAGTGATTAGTGTTTAGTGATTGATGAGAAAAGATTTTAAAACAAATTATTACTGCTAATCATTACCCCTAATCACTAAACACTAATCACTAAACGCTAATTATTAATCAGTGCTTTGTATGCTTCTGCATCCAGCAGTCTGCCGAAATCTGCATCGGCAGCGGGTTTGATTTTGATGAGCCAGCCTTCGCCATACGGGTCTTTGTTAACCAGTTCGGGCTGCTCTTCCAATGCTTCGTTTTGTTCCAGCACTTCTCCGGCAACGGGCAGGAAAAGGTCGGAAATGGTTTTTACTACTTCGATGGTGCCGAATACTTCATCGGCTGCCAATGTTTCGCCTACGGTTTGGATGTCGACAAATACGATATCTCCCAATTGTTCTTGGGCGTAATCGGTAATTCCTACATAAGCTACATCTCCTTCGAGACGAATCCATTCATGTTCTTTCGCTCCGTTAGTCTATCCGCCCCTTTCGCAAAAGTTTACGGAAGCATTGAAGGATATTTATATCCGTCAGACCCGTTTGCAGTTGGTGGGGAGCAACGGCGACTTGGACCTGGAGGGTGAAATTACGGGCTATGACCTGACTCCTATGGCTGTAAAAGAAGATGCTTATGCCTCGCAGACCAAGTTGACGATTACGGTTCGGGTTCGTTATGCCAACCGGGTGAATCCGGATGAGGATTTTGAGCAGAGCTTTTCGGCATACCGTGAATTCGATGCGACTCAGATGTTGCAACAGGTACAGGACCAGTTATCGGAAGAGATTATTGACGAGCTTGTCGATCAAATTTATAATGCAACGGTTGCCAACTGGTAAAAATGAAAGCTGCTGATCTATATCGACTAATGGAGAGCCCGGCCCTGCTGACTGAGGATACACTTCAGCAGTTAAAGCAGATCGTCGATGAATTCCCATATTTCCAGATTGCCCGGATGCTTTACCTGAAGAACCTGGCGGTCTTGAACGATATACGTTTTGGCGCAGAATTGAAGAAGATGGCAATCTATGTCCCTGACCGTAGGAAGTTGTTCACCCTGATAGAAGGTGAACGGTTCGGTTTGCAGCTCCAGTCAGCGAAAGAGGAAAATCCAACCCGTGAAGATGCTTTTTCACTGATCGATGCTTTCCTGTCCAATCGTGAGGAGGAAGAACCGAAGACGGATGCGTCTCTTCTGTTCCTGCCGTCCGTTTCGTCGGATTACATCTATTGGTCATTGACGAAGGAAAACGGGCAGGTGGAGGAAAAAGAAGAGGAAGAAGAAGTCCGTTTGCAGCATCACGATCTGATCGATTCTTTTATAAAAAATGAAGAACAGCGGACTCCCGGCAGTGGTCTGAACCTGGATATGGAGACAACCGGAGCACCTGTTCCCGGAAATCTGGCGGAGTTGGAGGAGAACCAGCATAAACCGTTGGATGACTCCTATTTTACGGAAACATTAGCTCATATTTATGTAAAACAGAAGCGATATGAGAAGGGCTGACAATAACTGTCTCGGCACAAACCTCAAATACAGTGAACAAAAATTGCCCAAGAACC
>ENA-UPWR01000097-UPWR01000097.1-human-gut-metagenome-genome-assembly--contig:-NODE-97-length-15479-cov-52.295936_pt1 | contig 15479 bp, 6 predicted proteins | sample MGYA00250053_ERZ773382 | MGnify/ENA primary metagenome ERZ773382 (study PRJEB29103, sample SAMN06112029) | human gut metagenome | biome: human gut; feature: ankylosing spondylitis patient; material...
ATGATACGGCGACCACCGAGATCTACACTCTTTCCCTACACGACGCTCTTCCGATCTGAACCAAAATGGCCAAACGAGTTTATATCAGTCCCAGCGACCAGGTGGAAAACAAATACGCCTGGGGCAATACCAATGAACATGTCCAGTGCCAGAGGATCGCCGAGGCGGAGGCCGCCGCCCTGCGCCGCTGCGGCGTGGAGGTGCAGCTGGCAAAATTTGGAACCAGCATGGCCCAAAGATGCGCTGAATCCAACGCTTTTGGGGCGGACATCCACAATTGCGTCCACACCAACGCCTTCAATGGAAAGGTCACCGGCACCCGGCTGTTCTGCTTTGCCGTGCCCGGAAAGGGGTATGATGCCTGCCGGGCGGTCTTCGGCGCCCTGGCGCCGCTGACCCCGGGGACCTCGGAGAATATCCAGGCCAATTCCCGGCTGTATGAGGTGCGGACCCCGGCGGCTCCCACCGCCTATGTGGAGTGCGAATTTCACGACAATCCGGAAACGGCCCGGTGGATCATCCAGCACACCGATGAAATCGGCGAGGCCATCGCCCGGGGCCTCTGCCAGTATCTGGGGGTGGCCTATGTTCCGGCCCAGGCGGAAAAGCCCGCGCCCCAGCCCAAGGGAGACGGCCTGTTCCGGGTGCAGGTGGGTGAATTGACTTCAGAAGAAAAGGAAGTCTTCCTTCTGAATGTGAAGAATAATGGGGAAATGCGCGAGGAATTTATTGAGTATCAGAGTGTTGTTGCTCTTGTGGATTGGTCGTTCCCTAAAGATGATAAAGAACTTGCTAAGCAAAAACTATCTGAATTTATGAGTCGGATAGAGAATAGCGAAAATAAAAAGGCTTAAAAATACCATGAATAGACTTAATAACATCATATTACTAGTCGTCTTTATATGTACGCATGCTCATTCGCAACAAGCTTATTTTGTTGATGGATATCATGGAGGGATATACGGGCATTATCCGGTGAAGTGGAAAACTCAGTTTATTGTCGACCAGTTATCCAAGCATCCGGATTGGCGAATTTGTCTGGAAATAGAGCCTGAAACATGGGATACGGTGCAAATACAGACTCCCGGAGCCTATCGACAATTAAAAAACGTAGTAGTAACTAAGCAGGTAGAGTTTACAAATCCTACTTATGCTCAGCCTTATTGTTATAATATATCGGGCGAAAGCATTATACGTCAGTTTCAATATGAGAACCCAACACCACGCCCGACGTGCGCAACGCCACCATCACCGTCAGCGTAAAGGAGCACGTACAAGAAATCAACGTGGAGCAGGCAGCCTATATCCAAAGCGATGAACCGGAAAAATACACTGTACGCGAGAACCTCACGACTCACCAACTGATTAACGAAATGGGACTGGGCATCAACCTGGGCAACACGCTGGATGCTGTAGGCGACTGGATAGACCCAAGCTGCATTCTCAATTACGAACAAGCATGGGGAAGTCCCGTTATCACACAAGAAATCATTGAAGGATATGCCAAAGCGGGCTACTCATCCCTGCGTATACCGGTCAGCTGGGGCAATCTGCTGTCCGACGACTTCAAGGTGCATCCCGACCTGATGGACCGCGTAGAGAAAATCCTGAACTGGACCCTCGACTGTGGTATGGTGGCTATCATCAATATCCACCACGAAAACGAATGGATTAAACAAGTACCCACCGACAGCAAAGCAAAAGAAAAATTCACTTCCATCTGGAAACAGATATGCGAACGCTTCGAGAAGTACGGCGACCATTTATTGTTCGAGCCAATGAATGAAATCGGGTACGATGAAATTTGGACCCCGTGGAGCGGTAGTGAAGCCGACAAGGCAAAGGCACTGGGATACGTGAACGACCTCAACCAGCTCTTTGTCGACATAGTAAGAAACAGCGGCGGTAACAACGCCAAACGTCATCTGTTGGTGGAAATCTACAACACCAACTTGGAGTATGCCTACGATCCCTTGTTCAAGATGCCGAACGATCCCGCCAATCGACTTGCTCTTACTGTGCATTACTATACTCCCGCAGACTTTGCCATACTGGGTGGAGGTGAGGTTGTCGACTGGGGTGTAGGCCGAGAAAGCTGGGGAACGGAAGCTGACTTCAAGGAACTGAACGACAATATGGACCTACTAAAGAAGAATTGCGTAGACAAAGGAATCCCCGTCATCGTAGGCGAATATTGCGCCGAGTCCAAAAACAGAACAAAGGAAGTGATAAGGCTCTTCTGTGTTTCTGTAACCGAGGCCATCTACTCGCGCGGTATGTGCCCGATGCTCTGGGACACTCCGGGGGGACAATACAACCGACAGACTTGCCAGTTTGACGATCCTCTCTTCTTAGAAGAGATGATGGCTATTCCGGTTAAATATCCACGGAATTAAACAAATATTCATAATCAATAATCAAATAAAAATGAACAGAATCAGCACTTGTTTCGCCAGCCTATTGCTTTCTTGTGCATTGACGGCACAAGCACAGCAATATCAACTGAATTCACCGGACGGAAAACTAATTGTCAACATCGAAGCCGGGAAAAACCTCAACTGGGCGATTGCCCACGACGGTACCAGCGTTCTTTTGCCTTCGGACATTGCCATGCAATGCACGGAAGCTGAGGGAAAGCCCATTGCTTTCACCTTCGGCAAAGATGTGAAGGTGACCAAAGCTACCCGCACTTCCGTCGACACTTCCTTCCCCACTCCTTTCTACAAAAAGGCGAGTGTGAAGGACACTTATAACCAACTCACTCTGAAATGCCGTAACGGCTATAGCATACAGTTCCGCGCCTACGACGACGGAGCCGCCTATCGTTTTGTTTCCGAACTGCGCAAACCTTTCTGCGTGAAGGACGAGATTGCCGAGTTCAACTTCGACCGCGATTACCACGCTTTCGTGCCCTATATTAACGACAATCGCGCCGGCGAGCGTTACTGCTACTCCTTCGAGTCCTACTACGATGAGGCCCCCCTCTCTCGCATGTACAAAGACTCGCTTGCCATTACTCCGCTGATGGTAGAACTGGAGAACGGAAAGAAAGCCGTCATTATGGAAGCCGGATTGTCCAACTATCCCGGCATGTTCCTCACTGCCAACCCACAGATGCCCCACGGAGTGAAGGCAGAATTCGCCCCCTATCCACTGGAAACAGTCATCGGAGGCTATGACCGCTTGAACCTCGTCCCTACCAAACGTGCCGACGTTATCAGCAAGCCCAACAATGCCCCCTACTTCTGCCCCAACGGGCGTCCCACAGGGAAACAGACCTATCCTTGGCGTGCCGTGCTTGTTGTTACCCACGACACACAACTCGCCAACAACGACATGATGCAACGCCTCGCACCCGAATGCCGCATCGCTGACACATCCTGGATTAAACCCGGAAAAGTGGCATGGGACTGGTGGAATACTTGTAACCTGACCGGCGTGGACTTCAAGGCAGGCATGAATACGCCCACCTATAAGAAATACATCGACTTTGCCGCCGAAAACCAGCTGGAGTATATCATCATCGACGAAGGTTGGAGCGGAAAGGAATCATTAATGGAAGACATCAGTCCCGAAATCAATCTCGAAGAACTGGTGGCATACGGCAACCAAAAGGGCATAGGCATCATCCTCTGGGCAAGCTGGCGCAATCTTACGGGAGGAGGCGACATCTCCCCTGCCGTGGAACAAGTTATCAGCCACTACGCACAAATGGGAATCAAAGGTTTCAAAATTGACTTCTTCGACCGCGACGACCAACTCGCCATCTCTTCTACCGAACAACTCGCAGCATGTGCCGCCAAGCATCACATGTTGCTTGACCTACACGGACTGAAACCCTTCGGCATCCAGCGCGCCTATCCCAACATCCTCAACTTTGAAGGTGTGAAAGGACTGGAAAACAGCAAGTGGGAGCCCATCGTGAACGGTGCACCCTTGCATGACTTCCCGCGCTACGACGTTACCGCCCCCTATCTGCGCCAACTCGCCGGTCCGATGGACTATACGCCGGGAGCTATGGTAAATGCCACCCGTTCCCTGTTCCGCTCCGTCAACGACCACCCCATGAGTCAAGGTACACGTGTACACCAGATGGCTATGTACACCGTCTTCGAAGCACCCTTGCAGATGCTTGCCGACAGTCCCAGCAAATACATGAAGGAACAGGAATGCACCGACTTCATCGCCAAGGTTCCCACTACCTTTGACGAAACCATTGCTCTTGATGGTAAAATAGCCGAATACATCACGATAGCACGCCGCAAAGGAAACACTTGGTTTGTAGGCAGCATGACCAACTGGACTCCGCGTAGCTGCACCATCGACCTCTCCTTCCTCAGCGAAGGCAACTACGAAGCCGAAATCTTTGCCGACGGCATCAATGCCGACCGTGAAGCTACCGACTATAAAAAAGAAGTACGCATCGTCACTGCCAAAGACAAACTCAATGTACAACTGGCACCCGGCGGTGGATGGACAGCACGAATTACAAAAAAATGAATCTGAGAAAACTGTTTCTGCCATTGTGTTCAGTAGCCTTGTGCCTGCAATCCTATGCACAAGACAAATCCTTCCTTAAGGATATGCTCTGGTATATAGACAACCCTTCTGTATTTGAAAAAGGACAAGAGGAAGGACACGCTTGGCATATGCCCGAAAAGAGCATGCTACTGAATGGGACATGGAAGTTTTTCTGGTGCGATACACCGGAAGGGATACCTGCACACTTTTTTAACCCCGAATTCCCGGATAAGCAATGGGGCGACATCAAAGTTCCCTCAAACTGGGAAATGCAAGGTTATGGTGACAAGCTGTTCAGAAATGTATCTGCTCCCTTCGGGGTGAATCCACCACATGCTCCCAAAGAGTATAACCCTACCGGACTATACCGGCGAACATTCAAGGTACCTGCAAGTTGGGCAGCAAAAGACCAGATATTTTTAAGGTTCGAGAAAGTGGCATCCGCTTCTTTTGTATGGGTCAACGGTCATGAAGTGGGCTACAATGAAGGAGCACAAGAACCTGCCGAATACAACATCACTCCTTATTTGAAGCCGGGCGAAAACACGCTGGCTGTCTGTGTACTAAAGTATTCGGACGGCTATTACCTGGAAGGACAAGATTATTGGCGACTGGCCGGAATCTTTGACGACGTATGGTTGTACGCCACACCTGCTGTCAGGATATTCGACTGGCAAGTAATCACAGAGTTTGATAATACGTATACCGATTCGCAGTTAAGTATTCAGGTAAAAATCAAGGACTACCAAAAGAAGCCAAATGAGAATTATGGATTGAAAGCTTACTTAAAGGATAAAAACGGCAAGATTATCTGTAACTTTTCCGCAGCTCCATTTGAAATGGACGCTGCGGAAAAGACAATACAGTTGCATACCTTGGTACAAGAACCCCGGAAATGGACAGCCGAGACACCCGAGCTTTATACGCTCGGTCTGGAATTATCCAATCCGGCCGGTCTGCAGAAAGACAAGATAGAAACGGTCATCGGATTCAAAAAGACGGAAATCAAAGACGGTGTTTTTTATCTTAACGGTATCCCACTGAAAGTCAATGCACAAAATTCGCACATGCAGCATCCCGAAGAGGGACATGTCATGGACGAAGCCACCATACGCAAGGATTTTGAATTGTTGAAACAGTTTAATTTCAATGCCGTACGTACCTCTCACTATCCTCCGGTGAATAAGTATTTGGAACTGGCCAATGAATACGGGCTTTATATCATAGACGAGGTGGGCGATGAAGCCCATGCCTCGGAATGGATTTCAAGTCTCCCGGAATACGAAGAGATGTATCGCGAGCGATGCCGCAGAATGGTGTTACGGGACAGAAACCATCCCTGCGTCTTGTTCTGGAGCGCAGGAAACGAAAGCGGTGAAGGTATCAACATTACCCACACCATTGAAGAAGGGAAATCGCTGGACCCCACCCGCTTCTGGATGTATGGCGGAAATGCATTCTCCCATCCGGCAGAAGATATTATCGGACCCCGTTACCCTACTCCTATGGAACTGGAAATGCAGGTAGGCATAGGAGAGGATTCCCGACCATCGTTTATGGATGAATACTTATCGGTTGCAGGCAATGCCGGCGGTGCCCTGGACGATTATTGGGAAGCCATCTACCGACATCCCCGCCTGATAGGAGGGGCCATCTGGGATTTTGTAAGTCCGGGACTGACCGAACGGATAAGGCAAGTGGACGACCTTTCGCCCTTCCATACTCCCGCCCATCTGATGGGAAATGCCCGCTTGGTGAAGGAAGGAAAGAACACGGTGCTGGACTTGAACGGTCACGACCAATGGGTAGAGGTCTATCGTGCAGACAATGTGGAGTTGAACAGTAATGAACTGACACTCACTTGCAGAATCTACCCCCGGAAACTGGTAAGCAGTTGCGGCTCATTCATCACAAAAGGCAATTATCAGTTCGGGCTGCAACAACGCGGTAAAGACAAACTGGAATTTTATATCTATACTGATAAAAAGCATTCCGTATGCGCCTCCTTGCCTACTGACTGGGAATACAACTGGCATCAAGTGACGTGCGTCTACGACGGACAGAAAATGTCCATCTATATAGACGGAGCAGAAAAGGCCTCCACACAAGCATCGGGCAATATCCGGAACTTCCCCTACCCCGTCAACATCGGTCGGAATGCAGAAACACACGGCCAAGAGACTTCGGTCTACATCTGCGATGCTCAAATGGACGAAGTCGGCATTTTCGCCAAGGCACTGACTTCCTCTTTTCACCCGGAAGAAGCCGCTCTGTGGCTAGATTTTGAGCAAGAGACGGAAAATGGTACATTCTACAGTTACGGCATCGGTGCACGTACGTACGGCAGCATCTGGCCCGACCGTAGCGTACAGCCCGAAATGTGGCAAATGAAGAAAACCGGACAACCTCTTTCTTTTTCCATGTCGGATGTGACAGAGGGAGTCGTTGAGTTATGGAATCGCAATCATTATACAAATGCTTCCCGATATGCCATACGATGGGAATTGAAAGAAGATGACAAGGTTATTCAATCGGGCGACTTGGCACTCTCAACAGCGCCGCTTAGCCAAGAGCTGGTGCACATACCTTATAAGAAGCCAGCCCTGATTCCCGGCAAAGAATACCGCCTGATGCTTCATGCCGTCCTGAAAAAAGATGAATTGTGGGCAAAAGCCGGACATGAGGTGGCATGGGAAGAACTTGAACTGCCTTGGAGCCTGCCATGCTCTTCGGAAGAAAAGGCTCAAGGCGTACCTTCCTATTCACTTTCGGAGAAAGAATTGGTTGTCTCCGGAGATGGCTTCAAATATGTATTCAACCGTACCGACGGACAACTGACGTCGATGGTTGTTCAAGATATGGAACTGCTGGAATCACCGCTCCGGCTGAATCTTTGGCGTGCCCCGCTGGCCAATGAGCTGGACAACTGGAATGCCTCCAGCGCCCGCTCCTCCAACTGGAAAGAAGGTTACGAATACACGGTAGCCACAGAAATGTATTCTGCAGGGATTGACCGCCTGACACATCAGCCCCTCTCTTTTTCGGTGTCCGAAACCACCGAAGGCGTACATATACACATCATTGATGCGGAATTGATGGGCAAAGGAGAAAAAGAGAAAAAAGACCTCTACATCGAAGGAGTACAGAACAACGGCATCATCAACCACTATGAGTATATTATCAATAGTGAAGGGACGATAGAGATACGCCATGTATTGAAGCCTGAAGGGAAAATGCCGCTTTGGTTTCCTCGCATAGGACTTACGCTGACCGTAAGCGATGCGCTCGACCAAGTGAAATGGTACGGCCGAGGACCGCAAGAGAACTATCCGGACCGGAAAACCGGCTATCCGACGGGGATATATGCCTCTACCGTACAAGCTATGTACGAGCCCTATCTAATGCCACAAGATTACGGATTGCGGACAGATGTACGCTGGCTGCAACTGACCACGGACAAAGGCATCGGCCTTCAATTCAAGATGAACGAATGGTTCAACTTCAACATTTATCCGTACAGCACAGACAATCTGACGAAAGCGATGTATACCTACCAATTGCAGAAGCAGAAAGGCATGACCCTGAATCTCGATTATGCCACTACCGGGGTCGGCTGTACGGCCCGCGGTGTATTCGGTGCTTACAAGGCAATGCCGCAGGAATATCGGAGAACCATCAGCATAAGACCTATGATGAAATAAAAATATTGTATCGGACTGGTAAGATTATGAAAAACAAAAATTACTTTATTCTATTAGTGTTGTTTTTAAGCGCTTTACAAATAAAAGCGCAGTATTCATTCGACAACGTGCTTTATGGTGCAGCCTACTATCATGAATATATGCCCTATGAGCGACTGGATGAAGATATCCGGCTGATGAAAAGAGCCGGCCTGACAGTAGTGCGCGTTGGAGAATCTGCCTGGGGAGTATTTGAGCCGCAAGAAGGAAATTTTGAATTTGAATGGATGGACCACATTCTGGACAAGATGCATGCAGCAGGAATCAAAGTCATCTTGGGAACTCCCACCTATTCCATTCCTGCATGGCTGGCATACAAACACCCGGAAGTGCTGGCAGAACACACCAAAGGAAACAAAGCCTATTATGGAATCAGACAGAACATGGATTTTACAAACCCGACCTACCAATTCTATTGCGAACGGATTATCCGCAAGATGCTGGAAAGATATGCACAGCATCCGGCAGTCATCGGGTATCAAGTGGACAACGAAACAGAAGCGCGCGGAGTAAACAACAGAGACTATTTCTTCGGATTCAGGAACTACATCAAACAGAAATTCAACAATGACCTGAACCTGCTTGCCAAGGAATGGGGGCTGAACTACTGGGGAATGAACATCAATACCTGGGAAGAATTCTATCGGCGCGATGGAGTGACAAGCCCCTCGTACAAGAATGAATGGGAACGCTATAACCGGAAAGAAGTGGCCGATTTCCTGAATTGGCAGTGCGACCTTGTAAATGAATACAAGCGTAAAGACCAATTTGTCACCCACTGCTTTATGCCCGACTTCCATAATATAGACCAAGTGGAAAGTTTCAGGCAGATGCAATATCCTGCCATCAATGTCTATCACGATGTACAGGATAAACAAGACGGCCAGCGCATCGCTTATGCCGGTGACTTCGTGCGCACCGTGGCCGACAACAATTACATCGTCATGGAAACCAACGCACAAGGCATTGGCTGGGATGCCCGCACCCAGTTTCCTCCCTACGACAACCAGTTGCGGCAGAATGTGTACGCACATTATGCTTCCGGAGCCAATATGGTGGAATACTGGCACTGGTCTACCCTGCACTACGGGCAGGAGACATACTGGCGAGGCGTGCTGGGCCATGACCTCCAGCCCAACCGCATATACAAGGAATTCACCACCACCGCCAAAGAGTTGGAAAGAATAGGCAGCCACATCGCGAACCTGAAAAAGAAAAACCGGGCGGCTATCCTCTACAGTCATGATTCTTATCATGCTCTCGGCTTCATGCCCTACACTTACAAGAGCAATTATCCCATTGATATGGTGCATAAAGCCCTCTATTTCCAAAACATAGAAACGGACATCATCCCTTGTGACAAGACAACCGATTTCAGCGGATATGACATGCTTGTCATTCCCCCTTTGTATGTGGCTACCGACCAATTGCTATTAGCCATTGATGAATTCGTACAGTCCGGCGGACACGTGGTAATGATGCACAAAAGCAGTTACTGCAATGAGCACTCCGCAGTTCGGGCCACCTTGGCTCCCGGGCCGCTACGCAAAGCCTGCGGCTTCCATTACCAGGAATTCTCCACTATCGGTGACTTATCATTAAAGGATAACCCCTTTCAATTAGAGGGAAAGAACCAGATAAGCGACTGGTATGAATTCCTGATTCCCGAGACAGCCACCCCGTTGGCTTATGCAGAGCATCCGTTCTTCGGCAAATGGCCCGTTGTCACCGAAAACAAGTATGGCAAAGGCAAACTGACCTACATAGGAGCCTACCCTTCGCAGGAATTGCTGAATGCCATCGTGCGAAAGGCAGCCATCCATGCCGGTATCATCTCTTCAGAGAGCGACGTGTTCCCCATCATACAGCGTTCGGGAATAAACAAAGCCGGAAAAGCCATCCGTTACTTCTTCAATTACAGCAGCGAGAGCAAAGAAATCACTCATAACTATCCGACGTCCAAAGAGCTGATTTCCGGCAAGACTGTAAAAGAAGGAGACCATGTAACATTGCCCCCCTGGGGAGTTCTCATCATGGAAGTTTATTGACCATCAGAAAAAATGAGAAAAAATGAGAAAAAAGATATTTGCCTTTCTATTGCTAAGTGCCCTATATGCCGGCGCCCAAGAAGTTCCGGACTGGGAGAATCCTATTGTAGTCGGCATCAACAAAGAGCCGTATCATGCCACACTGACATTGCCTTCGCAAAAAGCCGATTGCAAAGAAATCAGATCCCTGAACGGCAAGTGGCGATTCCAATGGTCTGCCGACCCGGGAAAGCGCCCGGCCGACTTCTACAAGAATGATTTCAATACCGACACATGGGATACCATCACAGTACCGGGAGCATGGCAATTGCAAGGTTATGGGAAACCTATCTATTCCAACGTAAACTATCCCTTCCAGAAGGATGCACCCAAAGTGACAAGCGAGCCTCCCGCCGAATATTACAGCTACGGGCACAGAAATCCCACAGGCTCTTATGTCACCACGTTCGAAGTGACGCCCGATATGAAAGACAAGTGCCTATACCTTCACTTTGAAGGAGTAAAATCGGCCATGTATGTCTGGGTAAACGGAGAGCGGGTAGGCTACAGCCAGAATTCGATGTCGCCTGCCGAGTTTGACATAACCGAATTTGTGAAGAACGGAACCAATCGTCTGGCAGTGGAAGTGTATCGGTGGTCGGACGGCAGTTATCTGGAAGACCAGGACATGTGGCGGCTTAGTGGAATACTCAGGCCGGTAGAGCTATGGGTACGTCCCCGGACAAATATCCGGGACTATAGGTTCAGCAGCGACTTGTCGGACGACATGCGTTCAGCTACATTCGGAACCGAAATTTGGATAAGAAACCAGACCGACCGCAAAGTAAAAGACCTGACCGTAGAAATAAACCTGGTGGGGAAAGACAACAGAGGAAATAAACTCGACAAAAAAATGGTGGCTCCCGTAGGTACTATTCAGGCCTTTTCTGAAACGAGCGTCACGCTGTCCGAAATGCTCCGGGAGCCTCAACTATGGTCTGCCGAGAAACCGCATCTATATGACATCCACATCAAGCTTCGCAGAAAGAATGAACTTTTGGAATCGTTCGAATACCATTGGGGCATACGGAAAATAGAAATCGCGGGAGACGTCTTCAAAGTCAACGGGAAAGCCGTCAAGCTGAAAGGAGTGAACCGTCACGACTTTCATCCCCGTATGGGATTCTTTGTCGACAGCCGGACGATGGAGAGAGATATCCGGCTGATTAAACAAGCCAACATCAACATGATACGCACGTCCCACTACCCACATCTGCCATTGCTGTACGAGCTATGTGACAAGTATGGAATCTACGTAATGGACGAAGCGAACCACGAAAGTCATGCCTACGGTTTGGGGAACAAAGTATTAGGAGACAACCCTCAATGGACACTGGCCCATGTGGACCGGGCAGTAGCCGTGGTGGAAAGGGACAAGAACCATCCGTGCATCCTATTCTGGTCATTGGGCAACGAGGGTGGAAGCGGTGCCAATTTGCGAGCTATGGCAGACACAATCCGTGCCTTAGACCCCACCAGACCGATATACGACGACACAGACCGCACCGTATCCGATGTCTATGACGAAGCCTATCTGCATCCCGACGCTTTGAAGGAACTTGGCGAGAAAATAACCGACCGCCCCGTATTCATGAGAGAGTATGCCTACGCCATGGGAAATTCCATCGGCAACCTCAAGGAGTATTGGGATGTGATTGAAAAGGACGAAAGTATTATCGGAGCTGCCATTTGGTGCTGGGTAGACCAAGGCATTCCTAAAAAGCTTAACGGTGCACCGTTAAGTTTCGGCGAGAGCCCCTCGTCACTCCCATTACTGCCCGATGAATTCTGGGCGTATGGAGGAGATTTCGGGGACTATCCCAACGACGGTCCCACCGGCATTAACGGGTTGGTATCTCCCGACCGGGTGCCTCACCCCCATTACTATGAAGTACAAAAAGTATATCAATACATCAAGTTTGAAAAGAAGGGAACACAGCAAATCAAATTGACCAACGGGTATGCGTTTTCCGATTTGGATGAATTCGATTACAGCTATGAGTGGATATGCAACGGAAAGGCTGTACGCAACGGCGACCTCCACTTGTCCGAAGGGAATCTGCTGGAGGTACTTTCAAGACCGGATAAGTGTGGGGAACTTTGCCTCAATGTATATGCCACGTTGAAGGAATCCACGACGTGGGCAGAGAAGGGCTTCAAAGTTGCCAAGGAACAACTTACGTATCATGACTATGAATTCCCACAATTGAAGGATGACGGCGGGAAGGCCACGTTTAAGGAGACACCCGAAGCGGTGGAAATTATAGCCGCCGATGCCTTGTTCACCATAGAAAAAGGTACCGGTGCTTTGGTGAGTTGGCGAGTCAAGGGAGAAGAGTTGTTGCACAGTGCCTTGGAACCCTATTTTTGGAAACCGGCAAATGACATTCAGGTCCGCAACGGCTACAATGAACGTTTGAGCGCTTGGAAAAATGCAGAGCAAAAACGTATCGTAAAGACATACCAAGCAACCGTAAACGATGGTATGGTGATAGTGGATGCCAGTCTCTCCCTCCCCCGGATAGGAGCCGGTTACCATCTCCGCTACACTGTGGACGGCAAAGGCCGCATACAAGTAGAAGCAACCTATCAGCCTGAAAAGGAAGATATTCCGCTGATGCCCAAATTCGGTATGCGCATGAGAATGCCCTCGGCGCTGAACCGGATAGCCTGGTACGGACGCGGCAAGTTCGAGAACTATCCCGACCGCAAGAGCTCCGCTTTCCTGGGAGTCTACGAGTGTGGCATACACGAATTTATCACGAACTACATCGTACCGCAAGACAATGCCAACCGGTGCGATACACGCTGGTTCATGCTGGGAGACAGTGAGCGATGGAAAATACAAGTCAAAGGCCTGCAACCCCTATGTTTCCGTATATGGCCCTACGGGGAAGAAGACCTGGAAGGGAAAGAGCATGCGCACGAACTGCCCGAACGCGACTTCATCAACCTGAATATCGACTCCAACATACACGGAGTAGGTGGAAACGACGGATGGGGCGCACAGACCATGAAGCCATACACCATTGACGGCAATCGCTCTTACCGGTATGGGTTTATCATGGAGTATATGGACAAAACAGAATAATCCGTTCATCAATGCATTCAAAAAGGGAATAAACATTTTGTAAACAACAATAAAGGTATGAAAAGAAACATCTTTAAAACAATTCTCCTATCTGCCTGCATCCTACAAGGGAGCAGTGCATTGGCACAACAAGAGAAAGCAGAACCGGGCAAGTTCTCACCCACCTGGGAGTCATTGTCCCAATACGAAGTGCCCGAATGGTTCCGCAACGCCAAATTCGGCATATGGGCACACTGGGGTCCGCAATGCCAACCCGAAGCCGGCGACTGGTACGGTCGTGGCATGTACGAAGAGGGTGGTGCTGCCTACAAGTGGCACTTGGAGCATTACGGACATCCTTCGGAATTCGGCTTCAAGGATGTAATCAACGAATGGAAAGCCGAAAAATGGAATCCGGAGAGGCTGGTAGCCCTTTTCAAGAAAACCGGTGCCCGATATTTCTTTGCCATGGGCAACCATCACGACAACATGGACTTGTGGGACAGTAAATACCAATCATGGAACTCCGTCAACATGGGCCCCAAGCGAAACGTACTGGGCGAATGGGAGAAAGCGGCCCGCAAAAACAAACTGCCCTTCGGTGTCAGCATCCACTCCTCCCATGCTTGGACATGGTATGAAACTGCACAAGGAGCCGACAAGAAAGGCCCATACGCAGGAATCTCCTACGATGCCCGCGTAGTGACTAAGGAAGACGGCAAGGGAAAATGGTGGGAAGGCTACGACCCGCAAGAGCTATACGTACAGAATCATGCCCTGAGCGGACATGCTTGGGTGGCATGGGACTGGCCCGAAGGAACCTCTATCCCCCCGCAGAGTTACTACGACAACTTCTTCGACCGCACAGTGGACATGATAAACAAATATCATCCCGACCTGGTCTATTTCGACGACAGCGTACTCCCCTTCTGGCCCATCAACGATACGGGGCTGAAAGTCGTGTCGCACTACTATAACCAAAACATGAAGCTTCACAAGGGCAATCTCAATGCCGTAGTCTTCGGAAAGAAGCTGGAAGCTAAACATAAAGAGGCCATCGTATGGGATGTAGAAAAAGGGGTTCCATCGGAATGCCAGGACAAGGCGTGGCAAACCTGTAGTTGCCTCGGTACTTGGCACTATAACCGCTCTGCTTACGAAGACAACTGGTATAAATCAGCCGAGACCGTCATCCACATGCTCATTGACATCGTCAGTAAAAATGGCATCAATGACCAGATGGATGATATCTCAAACAATTACGTAATTGAAGAAATCTCATCAGGTAACAACAACATTCTTACATCATTTGTTGTTGAGTCTGGTTCGCACAAGATTACAAGCCAGTCAGCAAACAAGGTTACAGTAACACTCACAAAGGCTGATTCATGGAAGAAGAACAGTGATGGAAAGTGGCCTGAAACTGTAGAAGAGTCATACAGTAATTATAGACTTGCATACAAACCAGTTCTTAAGGACAAATACAAGAAAGTAAAAATGACTGTGTGGAAAAAGGATTCTGAAACAGGCAGTACACCACAGGGAGATGCAACATTGGAAGGCGCAGTGTATGGAGTATATTCAGATGCAGCATGCACAAAACTTGTAAAGTCATACAGGACAAATGCTAAGGGTACATTTGAAACAGACTATTACAGATGTGGTGTAAACATGTACTTAAAGGAAATCACACCACCTGAAGGTTATCTTAAAAATGACAAGGTCTACACAATCACAAAAGACGGTCAGCAGTTTACAAATGAATATAATTCAGCAGAAACACAGGTTGATGAGGACGTGGTAAAAGGTGACGTGGCGATTATCAAGGGAATGGGCAACGGAAAGCCGGGAATTGTTGCACCTGAAAACAAGGCACAGTTTCAGATTTATCTTGCAAGTGCAGGTTCATATGAAAAGGCAAAGGCTACAGAAAGAGACATTCTTACAGCAGACTTAACAGGTTATGCCAAGTCAAAGAAAATGCAATATGGAACATATGTGGTTCAGATCGGAAGAGCACACGTCTGAACTCCAGTCACATTCCTTTATCTCGTATGCCGT
>ENA-UPWR01000098-UPWR01000098.1-human-gut-metagenome-genome-assembly--contig:-NODE-98-length-15455-cov-33.598908_pt1 | contig 15455 bp, 9 predicted proteins | sample MGYA00250053_ERZ773382 | MGnify/ENA primary metagenome ERZ773382 (study PRJEB29103, sample SAMN06112029) | human gut metagenome | biome: human gut; feature: ankylosing spondylitis patient; material...
AGGTATATACTTTCGGATCCACCAAACGATGGACACAGGCCGGACGGGAGTGTATCATAGAACTGTGGCGCAAGAGGCATTTAAAGGAAATCAGGAAGCAATCATAGAGAATCTGTTGACAGGTAATGATACATTCGTGTTGATGCCTACCGGTGGAGGAAAATCTTTATGCTATCAGTTGCCTTCTTTATTGATGGAAGGCACGGGTATCGTGATTTCTCCTCTGATTGCCTTGATGAAGAATCAGGTCGATGCGATGCGTAACTTCAGCGAAGAGGATGGGATAGCCCACTTCATCAATTCTTCCCTAAACAAGAGCGCGATAGACCAGGTCCGGTCCGACATACTCAGTGGTAAGACAAAGCTGTTGTATGTAGCTCCGGAATCACTGACGAAGGAAGAGAATGTGGAGTTTCTGAAAACGGTGAAGATTTCGTTCTATGCCGTGGACGAAGCCCATTGTATTTCTGAATGGGGTCATGACTTCCGTCCTGAGTATCGCCGCATCCGTCCCATTATCAATGAAATAGGAAAAGCCCCTCTGATAGCGTTGACTGCGACGGCTACACCGAAAGTGCAGCATGACATCCAGAAGAATCTGGGTATGGTGGATGCGCAGGTGTTCAAGTCATCGTTCAACCGCCCGAATCTCTATTATGAGGTACGCCCCAAGACTGCAAATGTAGACCGGGACATCATCAAGTTCATTAAGAACAATCCCGAAAAGTCAGGCATTATCTATTGCCTGAGCCGGAAGAAAGTGGAGGAGCTTGCTGAAATCCTGCAGGCAAACGGAATCAATGCCCGTGCCTATCATGCCGGAATGGATTCGGCTACACGAACACAGAACCAGGATGATTTCCTGATGGAAAAAATTGATGTGATTGTAGCTACCATTGCTTTTGGTATGGGGATTGACAAACCGGATGTGCGCTATGTCATCCATTACGATATACCCAAAAGTCTGGAAGGATATTACCAGGAGACCGGACGTGCCGGAAGAGATGGAGGAGAAGGGCAGTGTATTACTTTCTATACCAATAAAGACTTGCAGAAGCTCGAGAAGTTTATGCAAGGCAAACCTGTAGCAGAGCAGGAAATTGGCAAGCAGCTTCTGCTGGAGACTGCTGCGTATGCCGAATCTTCCGTATGCCGCCGAAAAGCATTGCTTCATTACTTCGGCGAAGAATATATAGAAGAAAATTGTGGTAATTGTGACAATTGTTTAAATCCGAAAAAACAAGTGGAAGCTCAAGAATTATTGTGTACCGTGATTGAAGCTATTCTCGCGGTGAAAGAAAATTTTAAAGCGGACTATATTATAGACATAATACAAGGTAAGGAAACTTCAGAAGTGCAGGCGCATCTGCATGAAGATCTCGAAGTGTTCGGCTCTGGTATGGGCGAAGAAGACAAAACGTGGAATGCTGTGATCCGTCAGGCACTTATTGCCGGTTACCTGAGTAAGGATGTCGAAAACTATGGCTTGCTGAAAGTGACAGATGACGGTAAGAAGTTCCTTAAACATCCCAAATCATTCAAAATAGTGGAAGACAATGACTTTGAGGATGTGGAAGAGGAAGCACCTGCACGTGGAGGCGGTGCGTGTGCGGTAGACCCGGCATTGTACTCCATGTTGAAGGACTTACGAAAGAAGTTGTCCAAGAAGTTGGAAGTGCCTCCTTATGTCATTTTCCAAGACCCGTCTTTGGAAGCGATGGCGACCATATATCCGGTGACTTTGGACGAGTTGCAGAACATACCGGGTGTAGGAGCCGGAAAGGCAAAACGCTACGGCGAGGAATTCTGTAAACTCATTAAGCGGCACTGTGAGGAGAATGAGATTGAACGTCCCGAGGACTTGCGTGTGCGTACTGTGGCCAATAAGTCAAAAATGAAGGTGGCCATCATTCAGGCCATTGACCGTAAGGTGGCATTGGATGACATTGCCATGTCAAAGGGCATTGAGTTTGAAGAGCTGCTGGATGAGATAGAAGCTATCGTCTACTCCGGAACGAAATTGAATATCGACTATTTCTTGGAGGATATTATGGATGAAGACCACTTGCTGGATATCTATGATTATTTCAAGGAATCTACCACTGATAAGATTGACGATGCTCTGGATGAGTTGGGTGATGACTTTACGGAAGAAGAGGTACGTTTGGTACGCATCAAGTTTATTTCAGAGATGGCAAACTGATTGGTTTTAGTTGATAAAAAAGAAAAAAATGTTGCGTGCAAGTATACGGAATGGAATAAAAACCGTATATTTGCACGCAATAAATTTTAAACGCATAGCCCTATGTCATTTATTGCTGATAAGATTGTAATGGACGGATTGACTTACGATGACGTTCTGTTAATCCCTGCTTACTCTGAGGTACTTCCTAAAACAGTCGAACTCTCGACTAAGTTTTCACGTAACATTGAGTTGAAAATTCCGTTTGTAACAGCCGCTATGGACACTGTTACCGAAGCGAAAATGGCTATTGCCATTGCCCGTGAAGGCGGTATTGGCGTGATTCATAAGAATATGTCTATTGAGGAGCAAGCCCGTCAGGTTGCTATTGTAAAACGTGCCGAAAACGGTATGATTTACGATCCGGTAACAATCAAGAGAGGTTCTTCGGTAGCTGATGCATTGGGCTTGATGTCCGAGTATAAGATTGGCGGTATTCCGGTAGTGGACGATGAAGGACATTTAGTGGGAATCGTAACCAACCGTGACCTCCGTTTCGAGAAAGACCATAACAAGCGTATCGATGAGGTGATGACAAAAGACAACATCGTTACCACCAACCAGACAACCGATTTGGAAGCTGCTGCTCAAATCTTGCAGGAGCACAAAATCGAGAAGTTGCCGGTGGTCGATAAAGACAATAAACTGGTAGGTTTGATTACCTATAAAGACATCACCAAGGCTAAAGACAAACCTATGGCTTGCAAGGATAGCAAAGGCCGTCTTCGTGTGGCTGCCGGTGTGGGTGTGACAGCCGATACATTGGAGCGTATGCAGGCATTGGTCGATGCCGGAGCAGATGCTATTGTAATTGATACGGCGCACGGGCATTCCATGTATGTAATAGAAAAATTGAAAGAAGCTAAGAAGCGTTTTCCGAATATTGATATAGTAGTAGGCAACATCGCTACCGGAGAGGCTGCCAAGGCATTGGTTGAGGCCGGTGCGGACGGAGTAAAGGTCGGTATCGGTCCGGGCTCCATTTGTACCACTCGTGTCGTTGCAGGTGTAGGTGTTCCTCAGTTGTCTGCCGTGTACGATGTGGCAAAGGCACTGAAAGGCACAGGCATTCCTTTGATTGCCGATGGCGGTTTGCGTTATTCTGGTGATGTCGTGAAGGCTTTGGCTGCCGGCGGTTACTCTGTTATGATTGGTTCATTGGTTGCCGGAACAGAAGAATCTCCGGGTGAAACGATTATTTTCAACGGACGTAAATTCAAGTCTTATCGCGGCATGGGTTCTTTGGAAGCCATGGAGCATGGTTCTAAAGACCGTTACTTCCAGAGCGGAACGAGCGATGTGAAGAAGCTCGTGCCGGAAGGTATTGCAGCCCGTGTTCCTTATAAGGGAACTTTGTATGAAGTGATTTATCAGCTGACCGGCGGTTTGCGTGCAGGTATGGGATATTGCGGCGCTGCCAATATAGAGAAGCTGCATGATGCCAAATTCACCCGCATCACCAATGCCGGTGTGTTGGAAAGCCATCCGCATGATGTTGCGATAACGAGCGAGGCTCCGAATTATAGCCGTCCTGAATAAGGATATTCATCCATAAAGATATATGCCCGGAGAGTAAATTATACTTTTCGGGCATTATTTGTTTATGATATTGTATCTTTGTGAACTTGCTTGTTTATTGGTTTTGCCTATTTTAGACAGATGGTTATGATAAGGACTTGTTTGGTGATGATTTTTTCCGGAGTGAGCTGGCTTGCTTTTTCCCAGCAGGACCCGGTGTTGATGCGTGTCAATGGAAAGGATGTGCTGCGTTCTGAGTTTGAGTATTATTATAACAAGGATGCGGCATCGTTTGCTTCCGGGTATGTTGCACCGGAAAAGTATGCGGAGAAGTTTGTAGACTTCAAGTTGAAAGTATCTGCTGCCGAGACAGCCGGTTTGGATACGGCTCTTTCGTTTCGTGAGAAGGTTGAAAATTACCGCAATCGGTTGATAAAATCGTATCTGACAGATACGGCTGTCATTGAAAATGAAGCCCGCCGGTTGTATGATAAAATGAAAGCCGGTCATCATGCGGGACGCGTCCGTGTGAGTCATATTTTTAAGTATCTTCCTCAAAATGTATCCGGTCATGCATTGCGTAAAGCTATTGCCGGCATGGACTCCATTTACGAATATCTCCGGAGGAATCAGACATCCGAGGCTTTTGATGCCTGCGTAAAACGTTTTTCTGATGAGAAACAGCCATTTTGGGTGAGTTGGCTGCAAATGCCGATAGAGTTTGAGAATGTAGCTTTTGAGTTATCGGCAGGCGAAGTGTCCCAACCCTTTTTTACGCCGCAAGGCATTCATATTGTGAAAGTTATTGAGCGAATGGAAATGCCGTCTTTTGACGATGTGAAGAATGGAATGGAGCTTTGTCGGGCTCATCGTCACGGGACTGATTGGGGAGTTGAAGCACAGGTGGAGAAGTTGAAGAAAGAATATGAGTATGCTCCCGACAAAACGGGTATGGACGAACTGATACGTACAGGACAAACAAAACGTACGCTGTTTACATTGGCAGGAAAGAGTTATACGGGAAATGACTTTATCCGTTTTGCAGCAGCATATCCGGCTGGTGTACGCAGGCAGCTGGATGCTTTTGTAATGAAAACTGTACTTGATTATGAAAATGTATGTTTGGAGCGGAAATATCCGGAATTACGTTATCAGGTGGAGGAGTATAGGAACCGCTTGTTGCTGGATAAAATCACCGGACAGGAAATCCATAAACGAATCGGGTCAGATGAGGCCGGTCTGCAAACTTATTTTGAAAAACATCGTTCCGACTATCAGTGGAGGAAACAGCGGTATAAAGGTATTGTTCTGCACGGAGTAAGCAAACGTATTGTCAAACAAGCCCGTAAATTTTTGAAGAGTCTGCCGGAAGAAGAATGGAAAGATGCGATTCGGTTGACTTTCAATGCCGGTGCACAGCCTCAGATACAGGCGGAGCAGGGAACATTCGCTTCCGGTGACAATGTATATGTCGATGATTTGGTGTTTAAGGGCAAGGACGCAGCGCCTATGGTGTCATTCCCTTTTACTGCCGTGCTGGGTAAGAAGGTGAAAGCGCCGGATGACTATCGGGAAGTAAAAGACAGGGTGGTTACTGATTATCGGAATTGTCTGGAGAAGCAGTGGATAACCCGTTTGCGCACCTCGGCTAAGGTTGAAATTAACCAAGAGGTTTTAAAAACCGTTAATAATCACTGATGCAACCGATTAAAGCCGTATCTTCGTACCTTAAAATGTAGTAAATATCAGCTGGTAATGCGAACAACCTGTTTGGGACTTTTAATCCTTCTTTTCTGTGGCTCGTGCAAGGAACAGCACGATCATGGAGGGCGAACACCGTTAGTGGAATTGGATGGTAACTTCCTTTACCATGAAGACCTGCAGGCGGTGCTTCCCGCAGGGTTGTCGAAAGATGACAGCCTGTTGTTTGCGGAGCATTACATCCGTAACTGGGCAGAAGATGTGCTGTTGTATGAGAAGGCGCAGAGTAATATTCCCAACAGCGGAGAGATTGACAAACTGGTGGAGAATTACCGGAAGGCGTTGATTATGCATGCATACCAGCAGGCGCTGATAAACCAAACTCTTTCTGAAGAAATTTCGGAAACGGAACTGGCTGATTATTATGAGAAGCATCAAGAGCTTTTTAATGTGGAGAGTCCTTTGATAAAGGGATTGTTTATCAAAGTTCCCCTCACAGCCCCTCAACTGAGCAGTGTTCGCCGTTGGTACAGGACCGAAAACCGCGAGGCCGTAGAGCATCTGGAAAAATACAGTCTGCAGAATGCCGTGAAGTACGAGTATTTTTATGACAAGTGGGTTCCGATAACCGAAGTGATGGACTTGATGCCGCTGAAAGTGCCCGATGCCGGAGAATATCTGAATAAGAACCGCCACGTGGAACTGAAAGATACGGCTTTTCATTATTTTCTGAATGTGAGCGATTATCGTGCTGTGGGAGAACAGGAACCGTATGAGTTTGCCCGTAGTCAGGTGAAGGATATGATGCTGAACATGAAGCAGGTGAATTTTATGAAGCAGGTGAAAGAAGATTTGTATCAGCGTGCGGAGAAAAAAGATAAAATTAAGTATTATTAGTATAAGATACCAAGAATGAAGATGTGTATGAACTTTAAGTTTGTAGTTTTATTTGCCTTGACGCTGTTAGCCGGTTCTACCGTTTATGGACAAGACAATGTGATTGACGAGGTCGTGTGGGTAGTGGGCGACGAGGCTATATTAAAGTCCGAAGTGGAAGAAGCTCGCATGAGCGCTTTGTACGAAGGACGTAAGTTCGACCGGGACCCCTATTGTGTGATACCGGAAGAGATAGCCGTACAAAAGCTGTTCTTGCATCAGGCGGCACTTGACAGTATTGAAGTTTCCGAATCCGAAGTCATCCAGCGTGTGGATTATATGACAAATATGTATATCAGCAATATCGGTTCACGTGAAAAGATGGAAGAATACTTCAATAAAACTTCCAGCCAGATTCGTGAAACATTGCGGGAAAATGCCCGTGAAGGGTTGAAAGTACAGAAGATGCAGCAGAAACTGGTTGGTGAAATCAAAGTTACGCCGGCCGAGGTGCGTCGTTATTTCAAAGATCTGCCGCAAGATAGTATTCCCTATATACCGACGCAGGTGGAGGTGCAGATAATTACCCAGCAGCCGAAAGTACCTTTGGAAGAAATAGAAAACGTAAAGAAACGCTTGCGCGATTTTACTGACCGTATAACAAAGGGTGAGACCAGTTTCTCTACGTTGGCTCGTATGTATTCGGAAGACCGTGGTTCTGCCATTCGCGGTGGCGAAATCGAGTTTTCCGGACGTGGTATGCTGGATCCGGCATATGCCAATGTTGCTTTCAACTTGCAAGACCCCAATAAGGTCTCTAAAATAGTGGAGTCCGAATATGGTTTTCATATCATTCAGCTGATAGAGAAGCGTGGAGACCGTATTAAAACCCGTCATATATTGCTGAAACCGCATATCCCGGAAGAATCTTTGACAGCAGGTATGGCTCGTCTGGACTCTATAGCCGATGATATTCGTAACGGGAAGTTCTCTTTTGAGGAAGCGGCATCGGTGCTTTCACAAGACAAAGATACACGCAATAATCACGGTTTGCTGCCTAACCCCAATACCAATACCTCCAAATTCGAGATGCAGGAGCTGCCGCCTGAAATTGCAAAAGTGGTAGACAAGATGAAAGTAGGCGAGATTTCTGAAGCATTTACCATGATTCCGCAGAAAACCGGAAAAGAAGAATGTGTCATCGTGAAGTTGAAGAGCCGTACCAATGGACATAAGGCTACCGTTGCCGATGACTACCAGAACCTGAAAGAGATTGTTCTGGAGAAACGTCGGGATGAAATGCTGGACAAGTGGATTCGTGAAAAGCAGAAACACACTTACGTTCGCATCAACGAAAATTGGAGAAACTGTACATTCAAGTATCCGGGATGGATAAAAGACTGATATTTGGTTTGGTATGTTTGTTCGGCGTTTGTTTGTTGAGCGCGCAGGACAGGAAAAGTGAGCCTGACAAGAAAAAGAAACGTGTGGATTTGCTTTATGCCGATGAGGCGCAGGCGGATCAGCAGTTGCGCCCTGATGTGCAGGTGCTGATTGGCTCGGTCAGGATGAAGCACGATAGTATGTACATGTTTTGTGACAGTGCTCTGATTTACGAGAAAATTAACTCTGTGGAAGCATTCGGTAATGTTCGTATGGAGCAAGGAGACACTTTGTTCATATACGGTGATTATTTGTATTATGACGGTATGTCCCAGCTTGCCATGCTGCGTGATAATGTCCGTATGATTAACCGCAATACGGAACTTACTACGGATAGCTTGAACTATGACCGTCTGTATAATTTAGGATATTACTTTGACGGCGGTACGCTGACCGATGAAGAAAATGTCCTGACTTCCGAATGGGGAGAATACAGCCCGGCAACCAAACTGGCAGTGTTCAACCATGAAGTGAAATTGGTAAATCCGAAGTTTGTCCTGACTTCCGATACGTTAAAGTACAGTACGGAGTCCAAAATCGCTACGATTCTGGGACCTTCCGATATAGTCAGTGATAAGAATCATATTTATTCGGAGCGTGGAGAATACAATACCGTATCCGAGCAAGCAGAGCTGTTGGACCGTTCCATTTTGACTAATGAAGGCAAAAAACTTACCGGAGACAGTCTTTTCTATGACCGCAAGCTGGGTTATGGTGAAGCTTTCGATAACGTACAGATGAATGATACGGTAAACAAGAATATGCTTACCGGCAATTACTGTTTTTATAATGAGCTAACCGGTAATGCCATTGCTACCCAACGTGCCGTTGCTATAGACTATTCTCAGGGTGACAGTCTTTTTATGCATGGTGATACACTGCGTTTGGTAACGTACCACATGAATACAGACTCTGCCTATCGTGAAATGCGTGTTTATCACAAGGTGCGTGCTTACCGCACAGATGTGCAGGCAGTGTGCGATTCTTTGGTTTATAATTCCAAGGATTCCTGTTTGACGATGTATACCGACCCTGTTTTGTGGCACGGTGCGCAGCAGTTGCTCGGTGAGGAGGTAAAGGTCTACATGAACGACAGCACCATCGACTGGGCGCACATCATTAATCAGGCGCTGGCTGTGGAACAGAAAGATTCTATCCATTATAACCAAGTGACAGGCAAGGAGATGAAAGCTTTTTTCCAAAACGGAGATATGCGCCGGGTAGATGTGAACGGTAATGTCCTGATTGTGTTCTATCCGGAAGAGAAAGACAGTACAATGATTGGCATGAACTATGCCGAAGGCAGTTTTCTGCGTATTTATCTCAAAGACCGTAAAATGGAAGAAGCTGCCTTGATAGGCAAGTCCAACGGCATATTGTATCCTATGGACCAAATACCGGCCGACAAGATGAAACTTCCTTCATTTGTGTGGTTTGATTATATTCGTCCCTTGAACAAGGATGACATCTTTGAGTGGCGGGGTAAAAAAGCGGGTGAAACATTGCAGAAAAGTGACCGGAAACCTTTAACTTCGCCAAGAGATATGCATATAAAACGAACTAAAAAATAATGCTATGGGAATGTTTGCAATGCGTAAGCCGCGGGGATTTCATCATTCATACATTTATGTAGATGAACGGAAAGAGAAACTGGCCAAAATGGAGGAAGATGCCAAACGCGAGTTAGGCATGTTGCCGGAAAAGGAATTTTCGCCCGAAGATATCCGGGGGAAGTTCATTGAAGGCACTACCCATCTGAAACGTCGTAAGGAAAGCGGACGCAGACCGGTGCATCTGGGGGTGATACTGGTGGTTGTGGCATTGCTGATATATTTGTGGTATGCCATTACCAACGGTATTATCTAATTTTTTCTGTACCCTTTATTTCATACTTTATACTTTATACTTATCATGAGCGATATCATTCATTTGCTGCCCGATTCGGTTGCGAACCAGATTGCTGCCGGAGAGGTGATTCAGCGTCCGGCGTCTGTCATCAAGGAATTGGTAGAAAACGCGATTGATGCAGAAGCCACCGAAATACATGTTTTGGTAACGGATGCCGGAAAGACCTGCATCCAGGTTATTGACGATGGAAAAGGAATGTCCGAAACGGATGCGCGTCTGTCCTTTGAGCGTCATGCCACTTCCAAGATACGTGAGGCCTCTGATTTGTTTGCGTTACGTACAATGGGTTTTCGCGGTGAAGCGCTGGCGTCTGTTGCGGCGGTGGCGGAGGTAGAGTTGAAAACCCGTCCGGCCGGTGAAGAACTTGGTACGCGTCTGGTTATTGCCGGTTCCAAAGTAGAGAGTCAGGAGGCTGTTTCTTGTCCTAAGGGAAGTAACTTTTCAGTGAAGAACCTATTCTTCAATATTCCTGCCCGCCGTAAGTTTCTGAAAGCAAATTCAACGGAATTAAGCAATATTCTTGCCGAGTTTGAGCGCATAGCCTTGGTGCATCCGGATGTTGCTTTCTATCTGTATAGTAATGATGCGGAGTTGTTCAATTTGCCTGTCATGCCGTTGCGCCAGCGCATTCTCGCCATATTCGGTAAGAAGTTGAACCAGCAGTTGCTTTCGGTGGATGTAGACACGACGATGATAAAAGTTTCCGGTTTTGTGGCAAAGCCGGAAGCATCCCGTAAGAAAGGTGCGCACCAGTATTTTTTTGTGAACGGCCGTTATATGCGCCATCCATATTTTCATAAGGCAGTTATGGATGCCTATGAGCAACTGATTCCTGCCGGCGAACAGATATCCTATTTCATCTATTTCGAGGTAGACCCTGCGAATATAGATGTAAACATTCATCCTACAAAGACGGAAATCAAGTTTGAGAACGAGCAGGCTATTTGGCAGATACTTTCAGCGGCTGTGAAGGAATCGCTTGGAAAATTCAATGCTGTACCGTCCATAGACTTTGATACAGAGGGCATGCCTGACATTCCGGCATTTGAACAGAGTCGTCCCATCGAACCGCCTAAGGTGCATTATAATGCGGACTTCAATCCTTTCAAGACTTCCTCTGCCTCTTCTTATAGCAGCGGAGGAAGTTATCCGCGCCAAAGTGTAGAGTGGGAGGGACTGTATTCCGGTTTGGAGAAAGCAAGTAGAATGAATGAGCCTGTCGAGGAAGAACCGCTTGCTTTCGAGGAGGCGGTTTCCGCTGTAACGGAAGCCGTTGAGCCCGCTTCCCAATCTTCTTCTTTGTACTCCGGTGATTCTTCTTCCATGGAGAAGGGGGCACAGCATTTGCAATTCAAAGGACGTTTTATCCTTACTTCCGTAAAATCCGGCCTGATGTTGATAGATCAGCACCGTGCGCATGTCCGTGTGCTGTTCGACCGGTACATGACTCAAATTCGCCAAAGGCAGGGAGTATCTCAGGGGGTGTTATTTCCAGAATTGATTCAATTGCCAGTTTCCGAAGCTGCGGTGTTGGAAAGTCTGTCGGACGATTTGGCGGCAGTCGGTTTCGACCTCAGTCCTTTAGGTGGCGGCAGTTACGCTATCAATGGTATTCCTTCCGGCATCGAGGGGTTGAATCCGGTAGAACTGGTGCGCAATATGGTACATACCGCCATGGAGAAAGGCAGTGACGTCAAGGAAGAAGTCCGGACAATCCTTGCGCTGACACTGGCGCGTGCAGCAGCTATCGTTTACGGACAGGTGCTGAGCAATGATGAGATGTCCAATTTGGTAGACAGCCTTTTTGCCTGTTCTACGTACAAAAGCATCATACTGACCGTCACCGCTGGAACTTTCTTCAAATTCCTGTCCGTTGATTTCAATCTTCAGCGTAGCCATCGGCTTCAGACCGTAAGCAAGGTTCACGATGTATGTCTTCAGTTTCACTTTCTCATTCATCACTCCGTGCTTCAGTACATCCGAAACGATATAAGGCAAATCTTCCTGGGTAACCAGCTCTTTCTTGTCACCCAACTCGATAATCCGTTCTGTCACCTTACGCATGGAATCCTCATCCAGCGTCAGTCCCAGGTCTTCCAGATTCTTACGGATGTTCGCCTTACCACTGTTCTTGCCCAGTGCATATTCACGCTTGCGCCCGAAACGCTCGGGCAACAGGTCGTTGCAATAAAGGTTACTCTTATTGTCTCCATCTGCATGTACTCCCGCTACCTGCGTGAACACATTTTCACCTACAATCGGTTTATTGGCGGGTATGGCGATGCCCGAATAAGATTCAACCACCCGGCTGACTTCATTCAGACGCCCTTCGTCAATGTTAGTGATAGCATTGAAATGATCTTTCAGAATAGCCTGCACACTGGACAACGGTGCATTACCGGCACGTTCGCCTAGACCATTGATCGTGGTATGAAGTCCCTTCGCACCACTCAGCACGGCAGCCAGCACATTGCTCACTGCCAGGTCGTAGTCATTATGCGGATGGAAATCGAAGTGAGCATGCGGATAGCGCTTCACCATCTTCCGCATATATTCGATGACCTGCAACGGATTCAGCACACCCAGTGTATCAGGCAACATATACCGTTTGATATTCGTGTGCATCAGTGCATCCACCATCTGGAAGACATACTCCGGAGAATCTTTCATCCCGTTGCTCCAGTCTTCCAGATAAATGTTCACCTCCATATCCTGCTCATTGGCATAATTCACTACGCCAATAATATCCTCGATATGTTCTTCAGGGGTCTTTCTCAACTGACATGTGCAATGCTTCAGCGAACCTTTGCACAGAAGATTAATGACGCGGCAACCGGTAGCGTGTATCCAGTCTACCGACGTATGCCCGTCTACGAAACCCAACACCTCCACCCGGGGCAACAGATTACGCCGTGCCGCCCAGTCACATATCATCTTGACTGCGTCGAACTCACCGTCCGAAACCCGTGCCGAAGCCACTTCCACCCTGTCTACTTTCAGTTCTTCCAGTAGCAGACGGGCTATCATCAGCTTTTCATGGGGGACGAACGACACACCGCTGGTTTGCTCACCGTCGCGGAGCGTGGGCGAGCGGGAGGCATGACACGCACAGAAGCTGTATTCTATACTCCCATGAGCATGAGGTCGTGGGAGGAAAAAGTAACACTTTGCGAAATAAACGGACAGATTGTGGCCACCAGTGCCTGTTCTACCATACAGATAATAGACTGGGGGAAGAACAAATCCAATCTTAAAAAGCTTTTCAAAACCATGCAGCGCTTACACGACAGCCACTGCATTACAAATGACAAGGAGAGCGTGCATCCCTACATTGCCTATACCAGTGAGCAGAAAGAGGCGGTACAGGCACACATCCGCAAATATTTCGGCAGCATCAATGCCATTCTGCGAAGCGAAGAGACAAACTCTCCGGTAGAAATACTTCTCGTAGCTCCAACCAACCGATATGATTATTACACGCTGGTCACCTGTGGAGCAGGTGCCAGTTCCATGAAAATGCCACATAAGGATCTCCCCTCCCGGTGCGAGTTCTGCATCAGCCTTCCACCGGAATGGAACCCCGAAAGCAATGAACCGGAAGACAGATGGCCCGTGGAGTGGCTGTTCCGGTGTGCTGAACTTACCCGGCAGAAAGACATCTGGCTGACATGCGGACATACGGTATCCGACGGTAGCCCATTGCATGAAAACACAGCCATGGAGTCCCTTTTGCTCCTTTCCCCTGAAAAGCGGGATGAGCAGGCCGGAGAATGTACATTGCCCGATGGTGAGAAAGTAGCGTTCTACGAACTGTATCCCTTATATAAAGAAGAAACCGAATTCAAGCAGGCTAACGGACTGGCGAATCTACTTGACAAACTAAAAGACTGTTCACACATTGCCCGCACTGACCGTAGAAACACCTGTGAAGGTTACAGCGCGTTTCATTCCGCAGAAAACGACGGAGTCATACTGGACGATAGCAACAGAATGACATTCCGTTCCATACTGACCCCACGAAAAGGCAATATGGCCACCCCTATTTTGGTATACATCAACGTATCCATCTTCCTACTGATGGTGCTCTGCGGAGTAAATTTCCTATTCCCGACGGGTATTTCCATCCTTAAATGGGGAGCCGACTTCGGTCCGCTTACCCTCTCCGGCGAATGGTGGCGCACGTTTACCTGCAACTTTATCCACATCGGGGTCATTCATCTCCTGATGAATATGTATGCCCTGCTTTATATCGGTGCCTACCTGGAACAACTCGTGGGTACCGACCGGCTGAGTGTGGCATACGTGCTCACCGGACTCTGTTCTGCATCCGCCAGTCTGATGATACACCCTGACAGTATCAGTGCAGGGGCTTCTGGAGCAATCCTCGGATTATACGGTATCTTCCTCTCCTACCTTCTGTTCCATCGCATAGAACGTCACCAACGGCGGTCGTTGCTGTACAGCATCGGACTCTTCGTCGTGTACAACCTGCTCACTGGAGCCCGAACGGAAGGAATTGACAATGCAGCTCATGTAGGCGGACTGGTAAGCGGCCTGCTGCTGGGAGCAGGCTACGTGCAGGCCGACCGCATGCAAACAGACAGCCGGGCCATTTCCCGCATCGCCGAAGGAGTACTTCTGGTACTCTTCATACTAGCATTTACCGAACAGACACGTCTTGCTCCATCAGAATACGAGGAAATACAGGCAGCATGGAAAAGCGGAGAACTGGAAAAATATGCCACTGAAGAAACAGATGGAGAAGAAACTGCCAACTCTGACACTCCCATCTTGTCTCCTCCCACCACAACCGACCCTGACAAATGGGAAACTTATACTGTCGACCAGCTTGGATTCAGCTGTTCCTATCCGGCACACTGGATGACACAAAAATCAAACGAACAATGCATTCTCTATTTGCTGGATGAACAAAACAGCATAGCAATCAATCACAACAAGTTTGATACTGAAGAGGAACTGGACGAGATGCACCGCACCATCCTGCATTCCATGCAAGGAGAACCTGTTGAGAAAATAAACATCCAGGGAAAGGAGTTCGAAAAAATATCTGTTCCCATGGACTATCCGGTAGCTGGAGGAGGCACCATCCATGTTCAGCAAACCCTGGTATTCCGCCTGGACCGTGAAACACTCGAAGGCTATCTGATTATCTGCTTAACCACAGACGACAGCCATGAGGCTGAAGCCCAGAAGCTGATAGAATCCGTACAATTGAAATCCTGACAGAAATACTCACCTTAAAAACACATATCTTATGAAAAATCAAAATGACATGATAAAGGAAGTGCAGACACTTCTGGAAAAAGGACAAATAGAAGAAGCCATCCGACTGATGGAATCTGTTCCCGAAGCAGAACGAGGTTATGAACTCACCGGTCTTCTGGCACGTGAATACGCAAACTATGGTCACAGCATAAACCATGGAGAATCTTATCTGCTCAAGTCACTGGATTTGTTAGAATCGACCAGAAAAGAAGGCCGGAACGACCCGAACTGGCATTGCAGAATGGGATACGCGCTGATGCACCTGGAACGTGAAAAAGAAGCTATACCCTATTTCGACGCCGTCATGCAAATGATAGATGACGACCCCGAAACCCAGGAATTCTGGAGCGATGTGAAAGAAGCACTGGAAGAATGCCGGCATGTGACCGACTTCCTCGCCTCTCCTTCCGAACAGCCTTTATCCTATTACGAAGAAAAATCATACATGCTCGCCATTCCCTGGAGCGACCAGGAAGACACC
>ENA-UPWR01000108-UPWR01000108.1-human-gut-metagenome-genome-assembly--contig:-NODE-108-length-14883-cov-12.298257_pt1 | contig 14883 bp, 8 predicted proteins | sample MGYA00250053_ERZ773382 | MGnify/ENA primary metagenome ERZ773382 (study PRJEB29103, sample SAMN06112029) | human gut metagenome | biome: human gut; feature: ankylosing spondylitis patient; material...
GCCGATCTGGCAGAAAGGAGCGACCAGCCATGACGAAACCGAGAGAGAAAACCCGCGAAGAATTGACCGCCGAGATTGAGGAAGGCAAGAAGAAAATCCGGCAGTTTGAGAACCGGGAGAAAATCATCAAGCAGAAGCTATCCGTCGAGGAACGCAAGGCGAGAAACCACAGGCTTTGTAAGCGCGGCGGCTTCATGGAGAGCCTTGTGCCGGAGCTGATTGCCATGCCGGACGAGGACGCGAAAGCCTTTTTACGGCTTGCCTTGATGAGCGAGCCAGCACAGGAGTTTTTGAAAAAACGAGCCGGGGACGGGAATGCGGAGTAATCCCTTTGGAACAAAGGGCGCACTTATACACCCTTGCGGGCGTGTGCGCTCTGCCGAGGGCTCATCTCCGCACAGGGAACTTTCCCCGCGCTCCGATATGGCGACTTTGCCGCAACAAGGGGCTGCACCCCTTGCGCCGCTTACGCGGCTATCCCTGCACACCCACAAAAACAGTACACCCGCCGTTGGCGTCTGTACCATTTTTGCGGGTTTTATTATCCTATCCGGGAGGTGATACCCATAGCCATTTACCATTGGAACATCGGCATTGTGAGCCGAGGAAAAGGCAAATCAGCCGTTGCCGCAGCCGCCTACCGAAGCGGCGAAAAGCTGACAAACGAATGGGACGGAATGACCCATGACTACACCCGCAAAGGCGGCGTTGTCCATACAGAGATCATGCTGCCGCCCCACGCGCCACCCTCATTCTCTAACCGTTCAACCTTGTGGAACAGCGTGGAGCTTTACGAGAAAGCCGGGAACGCCCAGCTTGCGCGTGAGATTGACGCGGCGCTCCCCATAGAATTATCCAGAGAGGAACAGATCCGGCTTGTCCGGGAATACTGTTCCTCTCAATTTGTTTCCAGAGGAATGTGTGTGGATTTTGTTATCCACGACACCAACAGCGGCAACCCCCATTGTCATATTATGCTTACCATGCGCCCCCTTGACGAGCGTGGAGCATGGGCGGCGAAATCCAAAAAGGAATATGACCTTGACGAAAACGGCGAGCGTATCCGCTTGCCAAGCGGCAGATACAAAACTCACAAAGTTGACCTTACAGGCTGGAACGACAAGGACAACACCCTCTTGTGGCGCAAGGCATGGGCTGACTATACCAACGACTTTTTGGAGAGGAACGGAAGCCCGGAGCGTATCGACCACCGCAGCAACGCCGAGCGCGGCATTGCTGCCGCTGACCAAAGAGCGCGCCATGGAGCTGTTTATGCAGGACGTTCCCGTGTTCCTGCTCTATGCCGACAGCACCGAGGCCATGGCGCTGGACGCCGAGGATATTTCCTCCCACACCGGCGTGTTCGGCGTTGAGCGCGAGGAATGGGACGCGGTGCGCGGCGTTGTGACGCTGAGCGAACAGGCAGACACGGAAAAGCTGTTTCTGGAAAACTCACAGGACGCTTTCCTCATCTATCAGATTCGGCGTGGCGGTGAATTGGACGCTTACCGCTTCATGAACTATGACTACTTGCAGAGCAAGGGCATCACGCCGGAGCACGGCGGCTACGACGCGATCTACACCGGCGGGCTTGCCGACTATGGGGACAACAAAACCAATCTGGATATGATTTATCAGCGGTTCAACGTGGATCACCCTGCGGATTTCAAAGGACACAGCCTGTCGGTCAGCGACATCGTTGCCTTGAAGCAAAACGGCGTAGTATCCTGTCATTACGTTGACAGCATCGGCTTCCGGGAGCTGCCGAACTTCCTGAAGCCGGAGAATTACCTCAAAAACGCGGAGATGCTGCTGGAGGACGACTACGGCATGATCGACGGCATCATCAACAACGGCCCTAAGCAGCCCACCGTGGCCGATTTGGAGGCGCAGGTCAAGGCGGGCTTTTCCATTTCCCTGACGAAGCTGGCTGCGGCCTCCAACCGCGAACAGAAGAAGCCCTCCGTGCTGGAAAAGCTCAGGGAAAAGACGCCGGAGCAGACGAAAAACAAAACAGCGCCCAAACGGAGCGCGGAAAGAGAGCTTTGATATGAACGACAAGCATTTCACCCACGATGAAGTCAGCCTCATGAGCATCTACAACGCGGCAGGTACCCGGGAGGGCCTGATTGCAGCCCTCACAGAAATGCGGGGGTATCTGGATGCGGAGGAGGCCGAGCTGCGGGAGCTGACGGACAGCGCCCTCGCAAAGCTGCGCGGCATTACCGATGCGGAGTACGCCGCCCTTGACCTGACGCCGGACTTTGACCTCTGAGCGCTTTACGGCTAAGCGCCGGAAAAACGCATCATCGCCGCTTGGAGCGCGCCGGACGATATATCTTCGTCCGGCGCGTTTCCTTTGGAAGAACGAAAACCACGATAAAACCACGAAGGGAGGATTTAGCGTATGCCAAGCAAGCTGCAAGCCTATGCGGAGATGGCGGAGCGCACTGCGCGGCAGATCACCGGCAGCCATTTAGCGTGGACGGCGTTTCTGACCACCGCCGCAAGGCTGTATAAGTACCCCTACAACGAGCAGCTCATGATCTATATGCAGCGCCCGGAGGCCACCGCCTGCGCGGAGTATGACTTCTGGAACGAGAAGATGGGGCGCTATGTCCGGCGCGGCAGCACGGGCATAGCCCTCATTGACGCCACCGGCTACAAGCCAAGGCTCAAATACGTTTTCGACGTGGCCGACACGGGAGGCCGCGAAAATGCTCGCCGCGTCAACTTATGGGAGCTGAAGGACGCGCACACGGACAGCGTGAGCGCCATGCTGGAGCGCAATTACGGCGTTTCCGGCAGGGACGGCTTGACGGAGCAGTTCGAGAGCGTCGCTTCTCTGCTTGCTGCGGAATACTGGCGTGACCATTCCCGTGACATTCTCGGCATCGTTGCGGATTCCTATCTGGAGGAGTATGATGATTACAACATCGAGGTGGCGTTCAAAAACGCCGCGGCGGTCAGCATCACCTACTCCCTCATGTCCCGCTGCGGGATGCAGCCGGAGGATCACTTTGAACACGAGGACTTTTTCAGCATCTTTGATTTCAACACCCCGCGCACGGTAGCAGCCCTCGGCACGGCGGTCAGCGAGATCAACGAACAGGTTTTGCGGCAGATCGAAGTCACCATACGAAATTATGAGCGCGAACACAGCGCGGAAAGGACGGCAGAGCATGGAGAACAACCTGACTTACACGAAGAACGGAGATTACATGATTCCCGACCTGAAGATCGAGGTGCCGGAGCAGCCCCTCGGCAAGTACGGGCGGATGCGCCAGAAGTACCTGAAGGAGCATCGCCCCATTCTCTGGAACCAGATGATCTTGGAGGAAACCCTGTTTCCGCACCTGCTGGAGATCGAGCAGGCGGCGCAGAGCCGTCTGGAGCAGATGATGCCGGAGCTGGCGGCGGAGGCCGGAGCGACGGAAGCGCTGAAAGCCAGCGATCCCATGAAATGGGTGGGCCTGATGAACACCTGCAAGGCGCAGGCGGAGGAAGTGATTCTCGCGGAGCTGATCTACGCATAACAGAACACCCCACACGGGGCGGTCAGCTATCCTTTTTCCCCACCGAAGCGGAACAAATTGTATCCATTGAAGAAGCGGAGAGCGCACAGACGCCCTTCGCTTTTTCCGTTTCTCAGGCGCAGCTTGACCATGTGCTGCGGCTGGGCGGCAATTCGGACGATACCCGCATGGTCATTGCCGCCGCGTTCCAGAAGCAGAAGTCCACGGAGGACATTGCCGCGCTGCTGCAAAACACCTTCCACGGCGGAAACGGCTTCAAAACGCCGGAGGGCGAGCTTTCCGCGTGGTACGCCGTAGACGGCATCCACATTGCCCCCGGCAGGAGCGCGGAGTATGTGCGCAGCGCGCAGGTAATCGCATGGCAGAACGCCGCCGCGCGCATTTCTGAGCTTATGGACAGCGGCGCGTATGCCTCCAACGTGGAGCTTGCCGAGGCAGGGCAGCATGAGCGGATGCAGCTTGCCCAAGCCCTCTGGTATCTGAAACACGACCTGAGCGACGAGGCGCGGGAACAGGGCTATCTCTCCTGCATGGATACGCTGCGGGGCGGCGGCTTCCCTGATGAAACGGCGCGGCTGGCAGAGCAACTGACAAACACAGATTTCCGTGAAACGCTATCCGGCGAGTTCGCACAGTTTTACGCCGCCCATGAGCAGGACAGAAGCCTGCTGCGATTCCATTACCACAAGCTGGAGAACATCTGGCAAAGCCTGCGGGACCTGTCCTTGCCCCGCAGGGAGTATTCCTCCGAAATGACCGCAGTGCCGGAGCTGGCACGCTTCATCACGGAGGATGAGATCGACCACGCCCTTGACCGCGGCAGCGGTGTGGAGGGCGGCAAGGGCAGGATCTACGAATACTTCACCGCCGACCATACCGGCAAGGAAAAGGCAGCTTTCCTCAAAGATGAGTACGGCATAGGCGGGCGCTCCCATGCCGTTTCCGGTGCATCCCATAGTGATGAAAGCCACGACAGCCGCGGAATTGTCCTGAAAAAAGCAGGCTGTGCCAATGTGGAGCTGAGTTGGACGAAGGTGGCCGCAAGGATTGGCAGCCTCATTCAGAAGGACCGCTTCCTCTCTCCAAGGGAAAAGGAGCGCTACGCCCAGCTTCAGCGGGAAAAGGAAGCGGAGCGTGAACTGCCAACACAGGCACAGATTGACTACAATTCCATCAAGGAAGCCCACCCGGACGACATCGTGCTGTTTCAGGTGGGCGATTTCTTCGAGATGTACGGCGAGGACGCAAAACAGGCGGCGGAGGTGCTTGATCTCAACCTTACCACAAGAGCGATCCCCGGTGCTGGCCGTGTGGAGATGTGCGGTGTACCGTCGCACAATTTAGAGATGTATGTGGAGAAATTGCGCGATAAGTATGATGTGACGATTGCCGAAGCGCCGGACTTTAGAGGTGAACGCCACATTTACACGCTGCGCTCTATCGACCATGAGGCCGAAGCCGCCATTGACGCATACGAAGCCGAGTTCGGCGCGGACGGCACACGGGTATTCCGCGATCCTGCCGCAGAGCAAGTTCAGCCCACGGTGCAGGAGATGTTCGGGCGATACCGCCTGAGCGTGGGCAACGCGCTTTCCAAGGATGAAGCATTTCTCAACGCCTGCCGCAACTCCGACCGTCAAAACGCCTATCTGGAGGGCGCGGCGGCCATCCGGCGCATCGTCATGGCGTCTGAGGATTTGCAGCTCACGCGGCTCTATTTTGATATGCCCTCCTTCCACAACCGGCTCCATCAGGAGCTTTTGGACGAGCTGTATCCCACGCTGGCAACCACGATAACGCCCTCTCCCTACAAGGTGACGCAGGAGGACATCGACGCAGCCTTGCAGCAGTGGAACGGCAGGATTGAAAGCAAGCACGCAGTTGTCCGCTATATGAAGGCTCATGCCCGCGACCGGGACACCGCCGCATGGCTGGCAGCGGAATACGGCGTTGGCGACAGCTCCAAGCCGCTGCAAATCTCCGTGGGAAATTCCGAGCCGGTCACATTGTCATGGGCAAAGGTGCAGCGGCGCATTGCGCAGCTCATTCAATCCGATAACTTCTACACCGAGCAGGAACAGGACAACTTTGACAATATTGACCCCATCGCCATCCGGGAAGCCCTCGCTGAGCGCGGCATTGTGGGCGGGCGCATTGTGGACGCGGAAGCCCACAACAACAGCCCCTTCATCCGGCAGGTCATGGCGGATGTGGAGAGAATCGCGGCGCAGGAAGCGCAGGCGGCGCACATGGACTCACCGGACCGTTTTTCCATCCGTCTGCACCCCAACGAGGGCGGCATTACCGGCATCTGGGACTCGGCCCTTGACCGCTTCTATGAGGAGGGTGGGCAGGTGCTTCGCTTCGCGGAGCAATCTAACGCCATTGACTACCTCTCCAGTATTCAGCGCAGCCGCGGTATGGAGCCGGACGCGCCGGTTTTCACAACGCCGCTGGGGAATGCCTATCGCGTGGGCGACGGCTTTTCCTCCACCGCAGCCGAACAGCGGGATACTCTGATGGTGGTCGAGCGTGTAGACGAAGATAATGTTTGGTACACTCTGCCAAGCGTCCCGGAACAGGAAACGGTCAGCGTAGACCGCACCGTTTTTGAGCGTTACCTTGACACCGGCTATTTCTTCGCTGCGGAGCAGACGCAACCTGTCAAGGAGATCACTGCCGAAAACGAACAGGAAAACATGATTTTTCGTGTGCCGTATGCCGTGGGCGATACCGTCTATCTGGACAACACGCCCTTTGAGATCACGGAGGTCGGCGCGCTCAATGTGCAGCTTCGTGACCCGGCACTCCGCTATCCCGCATTCCGCGCCGAAAGCCGCGAGAATTTTGAACGGCTGCTGCGCCGGGATGAGCGGAACGTCGCCGTGACAGATTTCCTTCCCGCACGGAGCAGAAACGACGACCTCCGCGACCTCCTGATGAACGGCATCCTCACGCCTGACATCCGGGACGAGGTGCGGGAGCTGTTCCGGCAGGGCGAGGGCAACGCCGCCATCGGTGCGTATCTTTCCAACGTTTTCGCCGCGTCGGACGCGGACACCATGACGCTGGAGGACGGCACCGAGGCAGATTTCATCACCTCAAGAAGCGGCTTTCAGGCACAGGTGCATGGAGAAAAGGGCGTACACGACCTCGGATTGTCATGGCCGGACGCCGCTCCCGTGCTGCGCGCCGTTTTTCTGGAGGAAGCGCAGGCGCAGGGCCGGACACAGGCGCAAGCTGAACAGACCATTTCCGTTCAAGAGCCAGAAGTTTCCCAACCGGAACAGACACCACCGGAAGCAGCAAAACCGGAGCAGCCGCAGTTTACCACGGAAACCGTAGCGTTCTACCCCGGCGAGAAAAATCATCTTCCCTTTGATATTGAAATCCAGACTATCCGCACCACCGAGCCGGAGCCGCCCATGCCGCAAAGACCGCCTGCGGAAAACTTCCGCATCATGGACGATGAGCTGGGCTTCGGCGGCGCAAAGGCCAAGTTCCGGGCGAATATGGCGGCAATCAATCTTCTGAAGGAATTGGAGCTTGAGGGCGCACAGGCCACGCCTGAACAACAGGAAATTCTCTCCCGCTATGTGGGCTGGGGCGGCCTTGCGGACGCTTTTGATGAAAGCAAGGATAACTGGAAAGACGAATTTGCGGAGCTGTACGCCGCGCTATCCCCGGAGGAATACGCCGCCGCCCGCGCCTCTACCCTCAACGCCCACTACACCAGCCCCACCGTTATCCGCGTCATCTACGATGCGGTGGAGAATATGGGCTTCCGGACGGGCAATATTTTGGAGCCTGCCATGGGCGTCGGGAACTTTTTCGGGCTTCTCCCGCAGGAGATGCAGGGAAGCCGCTTGTACGGTGTGGAGCTGGACAGCATCACCGGCAGAATCGCCAAGCAGCTCTATCCCAAGGCGGACATTACCGTGGCAGGCTTTGAAACCACCGACAGGCGGGATTTCTTCGACCTTGCCATCGGCAACGTGCCCTTTGGACAGTATCAGGTCAACGACCGGGCTTATAACAAGCTCGGTTTTTCCATTCACGACTACTTTTTCGCCAAAACGCTGGATCAGGTGCGTCCGGGCGGCGTGATCGCCTTTGTGACCTCCCGCTATACGATGGACAAACAATCTCCCGAAGTCCGTAAGTACATCGCGCAGCGGGCGGAGCTGTTGGGTGCGATCCGCCTGCCCAACAATGCGTTCAAGGCCAACGCCGGTACGGAGGTGGTGTCCGACATCATCTTCCTGCAAAAGCGTGACAGACCCATCGACATTGAACCTGACTGGGTGCATCTCGGTGAAAATGAGGACGGATTTTCCATCAATCAGTATTTCATCGACAACCCCGAAATGGTATTAGGCCGACAGACCTCGGAGAGTACGCAGTACGGCAGACAGGACTTTACTGTGGAACCGTATGAGGATTTGGACCTTGCCACGCAGCTCAGATACGCCATTCAGAATATCGGCGGCAAGTACGAAGCCGCAGAGCTGCCTGACCTCGGTGAGAACGAAACCATACAGAATACCATTCCCGCAGACCCCAATGTGAAGAATTACAGCTATGCCGTGGTGGACGGCGAGGTGTACTACCGTGAGAACTCCGTCATGGTCAAGCCCAATCTGAACGCCACCGCAAGGGAGCGCGTCAAGGGCATGGCCGAGCTGCGGGACTGCGTTCACCGGCTCATCGACCTCCAGATGTGGGAATCCGACGATATTTCCATCCGCACCGAGCAGCAGAAGCTCAACCGCCTCTATGACCGCTTCACCGAAAAATACGGCCTCATCAACAGCCGGGGCAACGCCCTCGCCTTTGCAGACGACAGCTCCTATTACCTGCTCTGCTCCCTTGAGATGCTGGACGATGAGGACAAGACCAAGCTCAAGGGCAAGGCGGATATGTTCACCAAGCGCACCATCCGGCAGCGGCAGTCCGTCACCAGCGTGGATACCGCCGCAGAAGCCCTCGCCCTGTCCATTGGAGAAAAAGCCCGCGTGGATATGGCGTATATGTCCCAGCTCACCGGCAAAAGCGAGGACGACATCATCGACGAGCTGAACGGCGTCATTTTCCTCGACCCTGTGTACGGCGACTGGCAGACAGCGGACGAATACCTCTCCGGCAACGTCCGGCAGAAGCTGCGGGAGGCGGAGAACGCCGCCGTTGACAGTCCCGGCTATCTGCCCAACGTGGAGGCATTGCGCGCCGCCCAGCCCAAGGATTTGGACGCTTCGGAGATCGAGGTGCGTCTCGGCGCGACGTGGATCGACAAAAAGTACATTCAGCAGTTCATGTTCGAGCTGCTGGAGCCGCCTCTGTATGCCCGCCGCTCCTTGGAGGTCAACTACTCGGAGTTCACGGCGGAGTGGAACATCTCCGGCAAGAACAGCATCCCCTACAACGACATCAACGCCCGCATGACCTACGGCACCGACTGCGCCAACGCCTACAAAATCCTTGAAGATACGCTGAACCTGCGGGACGTGCGCATCTACGACACCGTAAGGGACGCGGACGGCAAGGAAAAGCGCGTCCTCAACAGTAAGGAAACCACCCTCGCCCAGCAGAAGCAGCAGGCCATCAAGGAGGCGTTCCGGGACTGGATATGGCGCGACCCCGACAGGCGGCGGGAGCTGGTACAGCTCTACAATGAGCGCTTCAATTCCACCCGTCCCCGGGAATATGACGGCAGGCACCTGATCTTTCCGGGCATGAATCCTGAGATCACCCTGCGGGAGCATCAGCGAAACGCCATCGCCCACGACCTCTACGGCGGCAACACGCTCCTTGCCCATGAGGTGGGCGCGGGCAAGACCTTTGAGATGATCGCCGCAGCCATGGAGGGAAAGCGCCTCGGCCTGTGCCAGAAATCCCTCTTTGCGGTGCCAAACCACCTGACGGAGCAGTGGGCGTCGGAGTTCATGCGGCTCTACCCCTCCGCCAATATCCTCGTGGCCACCAAAAAGGACTTTGAGACACGCAACCGCAAGAAGTTCTGCGCCCGCATCGCCACCGGCGACTATGACGCCGTTATCATCGGTCACAGCCAGTTTGAGCGCATCCCCGTATCCAGAGAGCGGCAGGAACGGCTCTTGCAGGAGCAGATCTGGGAGATCGAGGACGGCATCTCGGAACTCAAGGCCAGCCGCGCCGAGCGCTTTACCATCAAGGAGCTGGAGCGCACGAAGAAGAATCTGGAGGCCAAACTGCAAAAGCTGCACGACGCCGCCCGCAAGGACGACGTTGTGACCTTTGAGCAGCTCGGCGTAGACCGGCTCTATGTGGACGAGGCGCACAGTTTCAAAAACCTGTTCCTCTACACAAAAATGCGAAACGTGGCGGGGCTTTCCACCACCGACGCCCAGAAGTCCTCGGATATGCTACTCAAATGCCGCTATATCGACGAGCTTACCCACGGCAAGGGCGTTACCTTCGCCACGGGTACGCCCATCTCAAATTCCATGACGGAACTGTATACCATGATGCGGTATTTGCAGCACGATATGCTCAAGCGCAACAGCCTGACCCACTTCGACTGCTGGGCATCCGCCTTTGGGGAAACCACCACCGCCATCGAGCTTGCGCCGGAGGGTACGGGCTACCGGGCGCGGACGCGGTTTGCCAAGTTCTTCAATCTGCCGGAGCTGATGAACCTGTTCCGGGAGGCAGCGGACATCAAGACCGCCGACCAGCTAAACCTCCCCACGCCCACTGCCGTCTATCACACCGAGGTCACACAGCCCACGGCGCTGCAACAGCAGATGGTGCAGGAGCTGTCCGAGCGCGCCGCAAAAGTCCACGCGGGGAGCGTGGACGCAAGCACCGACAATATGCTCAAGATCACCTCGGACGGACGCAAGCTGGGCCTCGACCAGCGGGTAATCAACCCCGACCTGCCGGACGATCCCGGCAGTAAGGTCAATCGCTGCGTGGACAATATCCACCGCATCTGGCAGGACGGGCAGGCGGATAAGCTGACACAGCTCGTGTTCTGCGACCTGTCCACTCCCAAGGGCAAGGCGGCGCAGAGCGGCAGGATCGCCGCGAAAGGCACGGACAGCCCGGAACCTCACGCGCTGGAGGCGGCTATCGACGCGGAAACCGGGCCAGAGGAGCCGCCCTTTACCATCTACGACGACATCCGTGAAAAGCTGGTTGCCCGTGGGATTCCGAGGGAACAGATTGCATTCATCCATGAGGCGAATACGGAAGTCCGAAAGAAGGAGTTATTCGCAAAGGTGCGCTCCGGTCAGGTGCGCGTCCTCATGGGCAGCACCTTCAAGATGGGCGCGGGCATGAACGTGCAGGACAGGCTTGTGGCGCTCCACGACCTGGACTGCCCGTGGCGGCCGGGTGATCTGGAGCAGCGCAGCGGGCGCATCATCCGGCAGGGCAACCGCAACAAGGAGGTACACATCTACCGCTATGTCACGGAATCTACATTTGACGCCTACCTCTGGCAGACGGTGGAAAACAAGCAGAAATTCATCTCCCAGATCATGACCTCAAAATCCCCGGTGAGAAGCTGTGAGGATATTGACGAGGCGGCGCTCTCCTATGCCGAGATCAAGGCGCTGTGCGCCGGAGACGAGCGCATCCGCGAAAAGATGGACCTCGACGTGGACGTGGCGCGGCTGCGGCTGATGAAGGCCAATCACCAGAGCCAGCAGTACCGCTTGGAGGACAACATCCTGCGGCATTTCCCGGCGCAGATCGAGGAAAACAAAGGCTTCCTCTCCGGCTTTGAGACGGATATGAAAACGCTGGAAGCCCATCCCCACCCCAAGGACGGCTTTGCGGGTATGGAGGTCAAGGGCGACCTTCTCACCGACAAGGATAACGCGGGCGCGGCACTGCTGGAGGCGTTCAAGGACGCAAAGGGCTTGGAGCCCGTTCCCATTGGCAGCTACCGGGGCTTTGCCATGTCGCTGACCGTGGAAAACTTCGGCAAGGATTTCATTCTCACGCTCAAGGGGAAGATGAGCCACCGGGTAGAGCTGGGCAAGGACGCAAGGGGCAACCTTGTCCGCATCGACAACGCCCTCGCCCAGATGCCGGAGCGGTACAAAACGGTGCAGGGCAGGCTTGAAAACGTGCAGGCGCAGCTTGCAACGGCCAAGGCGGAGCTGGGCAAGCCGTTCCCGCAGGAAGCGGAGCTTCGTGAAAAGTCCGCGCGGCTGGCGGAGTTGAACGCCGAGCTGAACATCGACGACCGGACGCCCATGGAACAGGCGGCGGAGAATGTGGTGGCGAAACGCCCCTCCGTCCTCGACAAGCTGAAAGCGCCCAGCGTCCACGGTGCTGGGGAAAAGAAAAAATCTCACGAACAGGAGGCACGATGAATATGAACGAGGCATTACAGCAATCGTTATACGACAAGCTCTCGCGGGAGCAAGACAAGTACCGGGACTGGCTGAAGGGCCAGCCCCCGGAGGAAATCCTCCATCACAGCTATGAATACACCGTGCGGGAGGATATTTTGATGAGCATGGAGGAGCTGACGCTCAGCGAGGCGGAAACGCGGGCGCTGCTGCTGTCCCCCTCGCCCATGGCGATCCTCTATGATAAATTCTCCGATCTGGAAACCGGCTACATGGACACGATCCGCGACAGCGTGGAAGCTACGGCAAAGGACGAGGCCAAAAAACTCCGTGAGCTGCCGGTTTATCCCTATCCCGCCGACCACGCGCGGGAACAAGGGAAGCTGGACGTTTACCGCGCGTCCTTCCGCGCCAATGTGAGCTGTAAGGAGGCCATTGAAGCCGCCATCCGGGACAATTATCATGACAACCGCCTTGACACTGCGGCGGTGGGACAGGTGGCGGAGCAGTTCGGGCAGGAGCGGATGCTCTATGTCCTCGCCGCCACCGTCCGGCACTTTGACTACGACGGGCGCATCTCGCGGGACAACAAGCGCTGGGCGAATACCATCCCCGTCTATGAAAACAAAGACGGCATGGATAGCGACCGCTCGGTGCAGTTTGTGGTAAGCTCACATCCCGGTCTGACGGATTTGTTTCTCACGGGGGCGCGGCGTGAGCAGCCCCTCACAGCCGACGAGATCAAAGCGGAGGCGGCGCGGCTGCTGGGCAAGCTGCAAGAGCCTGTGCAGCCCAACAGCCCCGGCGGAACGCATTTCATGGCAGAGGTGTCCCGTGACTTCATGGAACGCGCCGGAGCGAAGGACACGGCGGCGCTGCAAAAGCTGCTGCCCTTTTCCACCCTTGCCCTCACGACCCTCAAAGACCGCAGGGGCGTGTTTGCCCTGATCGGCAAGGACGAGGACCGCAGCCAGAGCCTCCGGCGTCCCTCCGTCCGCTCCAAGCTGCAACAGGCGTCGGCGGAGCAGAAGCAGCCTGCCGCAAGGAAGAAGGATTTGGAGCTGTGACATGGCGAAGCGGAAACGGGACATCCAGCTCAAAGTCCGCGTGACGCCGGAGGAACGGGCGATGATAGAGGCGAAGATGGCGCAGCTCGGCACGACGAACATGGGCGCATATCTTCGGAAAATGGCCATTGACGGCTATGTGGTGAAGCTCGATCTGCCGGAGCTGCGGGAGCTGGTGTCGCTGCTGCGGTATTCCTCCAACAACCTCAATCAGCTCACGCGGCGGGTGCATGAAACGGGGCGCGTTTACGCTGCGGATATGGATGATATACTCCAAAATCAGGAGCGGATCTGGCAGGCGGCAAGCGGTATCCTGTCCCGGCTTGCCGCCATAAAATAAAGGGGTATTTATCCCATGTGGGGGCGGCTTGCTGCGCGCAGGCCGCCCCTGCTTTTTTGTTCCCCGTCATCCTTGCAATCTGGAGCATATTCCTGTATCCTGTTCTCACAATACAAAACGAATGGAGGAAAAAGAGATGCGCTTTCTTTTGAAACTTCTGTTTGCGCCCATCCTCGCGGTGCTTGCCGTCGTCACATGGTTTTTCGTGTTCGTCGTCAGCCTGTCCAGCAGCATCCTCTGCATCCCCGCCGCCATTCTCGGCTTCTTCGGTCTGTTCATCATCTTCGTGGATTCCGTCAGCTACGGCGTGGGGCTGCTGGTGATCGCGTTCCTCATAAGCCCCTACGGACTGCCCATGCTGGCGACGTGGCTGTTAGCAAAGCTCCACGTCCTGCGCTACGCGATTCAGGACTGGATCTACGGGTGATACATTTTTAGAAACGCGCAAAACATTTTGAAAAGCTATATTTTTGCGAAATTTTAGAAACACCATATTACGCAGCAAGCGCGGGGCGATATGCTCCGCGCTTGTATTGTTTATTCGATCTCGTAGTCCTCGCTGTCGTCGGCCTCTCCGGTGGTGCAGGTGAAGCACAGGTACGTCCCTGTGACGCCGCTGCCTGCCGCCCAGATGGGCGCGCCGCAGATCATGCACCTTGCGCCGTTTTTCTTGGCGGCAAGGGCCTCCCGCAGCGAGGCGATCAGCTCCTTACGGTTGGTATACTTGTTGTTTTTTACCACGCCGTCCGCAAATTCCTCAATGGAAATATAGGTGAACATATCATTCCTCCGGTTTGACCGCAACATATTTTTGATTGCGGCTGTTGGGCTTGTCGGGAATGGTCATGCGAAGCTGCCCGCTTTCCAGCAGGGGCTTCAGGTGTGCTTTAATAAAATGGTTCTTGTTCTTCAGTCCGCACATGGACATGATTTCCTCACGGCTTTTAGGCTGCGCACAGAAAGCTAAAATCGTTGCGACTGTACTGGTATCTGTGGCGATAACTGTGGTGGTGACTGGTGTGGTTCCACCACAGTTATCCTCCGACTTCGTATTCCGAATGGTGGCGTATAGCATAAACGCCTCCACGCGATACTCCGGCTGCGGCAGCCCCGCCGTCTCCATGACCTCGTACAGACGGTCTACGCCCTCGCCAAACTCCTGCACATATTCGTATTCATGCAAAAACTGCGCGATTTTCGGGTTGCGGGAAAAGTGAACGTGACGCATATTGTTCAGCCGCACGATTCCCGGCAGAGTGCCGGGGCTTTCCACAGTGATCCGGTCGTCGAACATCTTGATTTGGATGTCGGTCCCTTTGATGCTGTAATCGCGGTGCGCAACGGCATTGATGATAAGCTCCTTCCACGCGAACTCCGGGTATTCCGGCTCCGTGACAAAGCGCGTATCCGCGCCGAGGTAGGTGCGCTCCTTGATCTGGCTTCCCACAAACTCCAGCGCTTTCTCTGTCACCTGAAGGATGCGCCCCTCAAACATCACGTCCTTGATGACGTTCATCCTTGCGCCGACCAGATCGGAAGAGCACACGTCTGAACTCCAGTCACATTCCTTTATCTCGTATGCCGTCTTCTGCTTGAAA
>ENA-UPWR01000109-UPWR01000109.1-human-gut-metagenome-genome-assembly--contig:-NODE-109-length-14873-cov-24.926669_pt1 | contig 14873 bp, 11 predicted proteins | sample MGYA00250053_ERZ773382 | MGnify/ENA primary metagenome ERZ773382 (study PRJEB29103, sample SAMN06112029) | human gut metagenome | biome: human gut; feature: ankylosing spondylitis patient; material...
AGTGACGCCTACGGGCAGCGTCCAGTTCTGGGCGCGTGCTCCGCTGAAGGTCCGGGCCAGGTCTCCGTGTTCGGAGACCCCGGAAAACGGGCTGCCCCTCCCCGAAAAAAGGACGGCGCACGACGGTCATATCCCCTCGTGCGCCGTTTCTCGTTGCCGGACTTCCCCCGGAAACGTTGTGCCGTTCCGGTTTTTCACCCCTCCCGGCGCCATGCTTTCCGGGCGGTTCCCTTCTTCCGTCAACCTCCCTTTTCCCGGGTTGCGGGTTCCCGTCACAGTGTTTTCTCCGGCACCGGATCCCTCCCTGCGGCATCCGCTTTCCCGGACACCCGTTTCCAGACACTATTTTTCCCCGCCCTGCCTTTCGGGCGCACTACCAGTTCTTGCGCAGGTCGCGCGTCAGGGGGAACTCGGTGATGCGCAGCGTCGTGCAGCCGTAGGGGATCAGCGTGATCTCTTCGGCGGGGTTGGCGGTCTCGTTGGTGCTGTACGGCTGGGGGCCGGCGCTCTCCTGGTAGAGCACCCATTCGTCGAGTCTGCGCCCGCGCGCCCTGATCTCCACCGGGGCGTTTTCCAGCGTCCACGGATAGGCGTCGCCGATGTCGCGCCGCTCGACCCTGAATGCCTCCGCAATGCGTTCGGGGCGGACGTCCTCCTCGAAGAGCGTGTAGTTCCACGGGGTTGTAGGCCGCACCTCGTAATACCACGGGCCGTAAATCTGTTTGCCCGGGTTGCGGACTTTCGACCATTGTTCGCCGATGCGCAGCGAGTAGACCAGCGGCCCGCGCTCGACGACGGCCGAGCGTTCGTACCAGCGGCTGACGGCGACCTCCATCGGCAGGCGGAGCGTCACCACGTCGCCCGTGCGCCATGCGCGCCGCACTTCCGCCACGGAACCTTTCCCGGGCGACGCCACGGCCTGACCGTTCACCGCTACGGTCGCCCCCTCGCACCAGCCGGGGATGCGCAGGCGGAGCGGGAATTCGGCCGTTTTCACCTTGCGGCCGTCGATCCTTATCTCGAAACGTATCTGCTCGTCGAAGGGGTATTGCGTCCGCTCGGCGATCGTCACCCGTACGCCGCCGGCCACTTCGGCCGTGACGTTGCAGGGCGAGTAGACCATCGCGGCCAGCCCGCCGTCGTGGGTGGCATACCACAGGTTTTGCGTGAACTTGGGCCATCCCTGGTGCATGTTCGACGTGCAGCAGGCATAGCCCGTCAGCAGGCCGTAGAGGATGTCCGTGCCGTCGTGGCTCTGCTCGAAATTGCGGCGGTGGTCGGTAATCATCACCTGGTTGACCTGCTGGTAGTACTGGCGGGCGTCATAGGCGTCCGTGGCCTGCGTGGGCAGGGCGTTGAACGCCACGCGCTCCAGATGGTCGGCGAACTGCACGTCGCCCGTGATTTCGGCCATCTCCTCCAGCGAGTACATCATCTCCACGGCCGTGCAAAGCTCCGAACCCTGCGTCGGGGCGGCGCCGTGCAGCGCCTCGTCGCCCCCGTACAACCCCGTCGGCAGGCCGATGTAGCGGCGTATGTCCTCGAAGCCTTTCTTCACGGCCGCCACATGCGCCGGGTCGTTGCTGCGCTGGTAGTAGACCACCGGCTCCTTGATCCCCTGCGCGAGGTTCACGCAGTGCAGCGAGAAGGGCGTCGGGATCACCTCCCCGCCGGCGAGGATGCCCGTCCAGTCGAACGTCTGCCGGTGGATCAGGTCGCCCAGCTCCAGCAGGAATTCGTCGCCCGTGATGTTGTAAAGCCAGTAGACGATGCCCAGATTGTCGCCGCCGCGCTGTTCGCCCCAGAAAGTCCAGTGCCCCAGCGGGGTCTTCGGAAGCTCGCGCAGCTGGTAACGGAAATAGGCGCTCATCAGTTCGATGACGCGCTCGTCGCCCGTCGCCGAGTAGTATTGTTGCAGCACCTTGAGCATGACCATCTTGGGCCACCAGTCGCGGGCGTTGTCGCGCTGTATGGCCGGGCTTTCGAACGGACGGTCTTCCGCCGGGCCGAAATAGCCGTCGGGCTGCCGGCTGCCGAGCGCCCACTCGACCCAGGGGCGGGTCTTTTCGATCAGCCGTTCGTCGCCGAGGATATAGGCCAGCGGCAGCAGCCCGTCGATCCAGTAGGGGCCGCGTTCCCAGACGTCGCCGTCGCCGCCCAGCCAGCCGTTGCGCGGGCCCATCACCTCGGGGTAGACCGAATCGAGGTGCCCCGTCAGCCCGTCGGCCTGACGCTGCAACTGGTCGCGGAGCCACCCTTCGGCGCGGATGGCGCCCAGCGGAAGTTTCACGAAGGGCTTTTCGCGCAGCGGGGCGCGGTTGTTGGCATAGGGTGCCGCGGCCGTCGCGGCGGTCGTTACCAGGAGCAGGCCTGCCAGCAGCAGGGACATGAGTTTTTTCATACGTACGGTTTTGGTTAGCCGGGACAAAATTAACGAAATTCCCGGCTGCGGGGTGTATGCAAACGTGCAAATTCAGTATGCATCGGCGGGCGCGGTTTGTTATCTCCCTCTTTTTTGCTACCTTTGCCCAGTATCACCAATGTGAAGCAAGGCTGAAATGGAGCTATCGAAAGAGCGTATCGAATCCCTCAGGGAACTTCTCGCCCCGGCAAACCGTAAGATCGTGATTGTCGCCCATACCAATCCCGACGGCGATGCCGTGGGTTCTTCGCTCGCCTGGGCCGAGGTGCTGCGGGGAATGGGACACGAGGTAACGTGCATCGTCCCGAACAAATACCCCTATTTTCTCGACTGGATGCCGGGTATCGGCCAGGTCGTGGTCTTCAAGAACGACACCGCGGGCGATGCCGTGCGCGCCATCGCCGAGGCCGACCTGCTCTTCTGCCTCGACTTCAACGCCGTGTCGCGGCTCGAAATCCTGAGCGATACGATCGAGGCCAACACCACGGCGCGCCGCGTGCTGATCGACCACCACCTTTCGCCCGACGGGCATTTCGACCTCTCGTTCTCGTATCCCGATTCGTCGAGCACCTGTTTCCTCGTATACAGTATCATCGAAGCGCTGTTCGGCACCGATGCCATTACGCGGCAGATGGCCGAGGCGCTCTACGTGGGCATCATGACCGACACGGGCAACTTCGCCTACTCGTTCCTCACGCCGGAGCTGTTCCGCGCCGTGGCGGTGCTGGTCGAGAAGGGCATCAGCATCCCCGAGATACACAACAACGTCTATAACGCCTATACCGAAGGCCGCGCACGATTGTTCGGCTATGTCATCAACCGCAAGATGGAGATCATCCAGGACGGGACGGTGGCCTATATGTCGCTGATGGAGAACGAAATGCGCCGTTTCCAGTTCCAGCAGGGCGACAGCGAGGGTTTCGTGAACTACGCGCTGACGATCAAGAAGATGAAGATGTCGGCCATGTTCCTGGCCCACCGCAAGTTCATCCGCGTGAGTTTACGTTCGCGCGGAGATGTCGACGTCAACCTCTTCGCCCGCAAGTACTTCAACGGCGGCGGCCACAAGAATGCCGCGGGAGGTAAATCGTTCGTTTCGATGCAGGAGACTATCGACCACTATATCAAGTCGGTAAAGGAGTTCGCCCAAGACGGGCATCTGGGTTGAGGACGCTATGGCTGGTGGCCTTGCGCCGATAACCTACGAAAGTTATGGACGATTTCCGACTTAAAGTTTTTATCACCGCAGCCCGGACGCTCAGTTTCACCCGGACTGCCGAGCAGCTGTTCATTTCCCAGCCCGCCGTCAGCAAGCATGTCGGTGAGCTCGAATCCCGTTATAAGACGCAACTCTTCGTCCGCCGCGGCAGCCGCCTGGAGCTGACCCCGGCCGGTGAAACCCTGCTGACCTGCGCCGAACGGCTGGCCGGCGACTACCGCCGCATGGAGTATGAGATGAGCCTCTGCGCGAGTGCGGTCGAGGGCGAACTGCGCCTCGGTGCCAGCACGACCATCGCCCAATACCTCCTGCCGCCGATCCTCGCCCGCTTCACCACGCGTTTCCCAGGCGTGCGGGTCTCGATGATGTCGGGTAACAGCGACCAGGTCGAACAGGCACTGTGCGGGCGCAGCATCGACCTGGGGATGGTCGAGAGCCTCAGCCGCCGGCAGGGGTTGCACTATACGCTCTTCGCGCCCGACGAACTGGTGTTGGTCGCACGTACGGGCGGCCCCTATGCGCGGACGGATGCCGTGACGCCCGACCGTTTACGGCAGATTCCCCTCGTGCTGCGCGAGGGCGGGTCGGGGACGCTCGAAGTCATCAAGACGGCACTCGGCAAGGCCGGGATCCGCATCCCGGAGCTGAACGTGGTGATGCGCCTCGGCTCGACCGAGGGGATCAAGGCATTCGTGCGCAACAGCGACGCCATGGCCATCCTGTCGGTGATTTCGGTCGTGGACGAGCTGCGCAGCGGTACGCTGCGAATCGTCGATGTCGACTCCCTGGCGCTCACGCGCGACTTCGTGTTCGTGCATCCCGAGGCCGAACCTGCCCGGCTTGTCCGGCAGTTCGTCGATTTCGCCCGGGCCGACCGCTGACCCGGCGGGCATCCCGTTCCCGTTTTCGTATTCTGTTCCCGCATCCCGTTCCCGTTTCCATTTTCGGGCATCGCTGCGCGGCTGCAGTTTGCGTTATAACTTATGGTTATGTAGGATAACCGGTTCTTGTTCCATATCCCGCCAAAAGATGCGATCTTTGTCGGCGAAACAAAGGAAAAGTTATAACGGCTTCTTAAAAAAACACGAAGGATATGTTGAAAAAAGGTAATAGGGCGAATACCCTGCACGGGATTCTGCTGATCGTCCTGTTCTCGTTCGCGGCATTCTACATCGCCGGGTTCCCCCTCGTAAAGAAACTTTCGTTCAGCCCGCTGATCGTCGGCATCGTGCTGGGCATGCTCTATGCCAACAGCCTGCGCAACAAACTGCCCGAAACGTGGGTGCCCGGCATCAGGTTCTGTACCAAGCAGGTGCTGCGCTGGGGCATTATCCTCTACGGGTTCCGCCTGACGCTCTCCGAGGTGGCCGCCGTGGGTATTCCGGCCGTCGCGGTCGACCTGGTCGTCGTGACGGTCACGATCCTGGGCGGCGTCCTGCTGGGACGCCTGCTGAAGATCGACCGCGACACGGCGCTGATGACCTCGACGGGCAGTGCCATCTGCGGCGCGGCGGCCGTACTGGGTGCTGAGCCGGTCGTGAAATGCGAGGGGTACAAGACCGCCATCGCCGTCTCCACGGTCGTGATTTTTGGCACCCTCTCGATGTTCCTCTATCCCCTGATGTACCGCACGGGGATGCTCGACGCCCTGACGGACACGGGCGTGGCCGTCTATACGGGCAGCACGCTGCACGAGGTGGCCCATGTGGCGGGGGCGGGCAACGCAATGGATCCGACCGATACGCTGGGAATCGCTGGGACGGCCACCATTACCAAGATGATCCGCGTGATGATGCTTGCGCCCGTGCTGGTTATCCTGGGGTTCGTGCTGGCGGGCCGCCGGAAAACCGCCGGAGGGCACAAGGAGAAGAGCAAAATTACCATTCCGTGGTTCGCCTTCGGCTTCATCGCGGTCATCGGCCTCAATTCGCTGCTGCAATACCTGACCGGGGCGGAGAGTGTCCGCGACATTCCGTTGAACGGCGCCATCGAATATGTCGATACGTTCATGCTGACGATGGCCATGACGGCGCTGGGTACGGAAACGAGCATCGACAAGTTCAAACATGCCGGGGCGAAGCCCTTCGTGCTGGCGGGACTGCTGTATGTCTGGCTGGTCGTGGGCGGTTATTTCGTCACCAAATACCTGGTCGGGATCCTGTAACGGGGTTTTCGGCCGGGCGGCTTCCGGAGGGATCCCGTTTTTGCGCCCGGCTCCATTTTATGCCGATATGGCGCCTATCCGCCTGCATCGTCTGCATTGCCGGGGATGCCGGGAAAGAAATCCTGCCGCTGAACGGCCTATGCCGGTCGGAACCGTTGTCTTGCTGGAAGCGATCCGCTTTTTACGCTAAATTCGGCAGAGTGGGGGCTTCGTGCTCCGAATAGCGGAGGACTGCCTCCCGAACGAAGTCCGCAAAACTGCGGGCTTCTTCGTAGGTGATGGCGCCGGGATAACTCATCAGCACCAGCCGGTGGGGTGTGAAGGGCTTGCGGAACGACGGGTGGATGTATTGGTAGGGGTTGGCGACGAACCCCAGCCGCTCGTAGAAGTGCAGGCGGCGGATCGAAATGTCGTCTACGGGCGGGTCGATCTCGAGGATGACGCGCCCGACCTTCCGGCAGAAGGCCGAGAGTGCGGCGGAGCCCATGTTTTGTCCCCGCAGGGCGGGTGAGACGGCCAGGTGCTCGACATAACGGTACCCGTCGGCACCCCAGTGGAAGAGGATGCCGATGAACTCGTCGCCGCGCCAGATGCCGTCGGCTTCGAAATTCGGGTCGCCGAATGCCCGGTCGTAGCCTTCGGCGTTCCAGCGTTCGTTGTAGGGGAACGACTTTTCGTAAAGCTCCCAGGCCTCGGCCCAGCCTTTGTCCGAGCGGGACTTGAAAGGTATGAATTGCAGTGGTCGTGTCATCGTCCGTATTGTTTTGCGCAAAATTACTACAAATTCTGCGCATTACCAATCCGGTTGTGCCGGGAGGGGCGTTCCGTGACATAATGGTAAAAGGGACACCCCGGAGTGGGTGTCCCTTTTACTGCCTTGCGGCGTGAACTTTTTATTACTCCGTTTTCCCTCCGGTGATTTCCTCGGGGATGCCGTCGCAGCGTTCGTAGACCGAAATGTCCGAGCGGTCGTCCTTGGCTGTCCATATCATCTGTGTCTTCGAAAAGTCGGTCACGATGTAGCGGTGCTGCCAGTCGCCTACGCTGTAATCGTAGTTTCCGTAGATGATGGCGCCCAGCTCCTCGTCGGTTTCGATGGCGAAGCGTCCCGTGAGCTTGCGGGCGCCGAAGCTGTCTAAGTTCTGGTACATGACGTACTTCTGGTCTTTGCGGATGAACTCGATGTATACGTAGCTGCCCTCGGCGAGGGGCGCGCCGTTCCATTGGGCGAGCTGCCACGTGCCGGCGAGGTTGTTGGGCGTGACATCCAGGGGGGCTACATACGACTTGTCGTCATCGCAGGCGCAGAAGGCCGTCGCGATAAGTGCAAGGAGCGTAAATCTAAAAATTGTTTTCATATGACTCGTTTTTGTCTGTTTCTTTCTCTGTTTCTTCGAACCGGATCTGCAGCGTGCGCCCGCTCGGCGGGACATCGGGCCCTTCGAGGATCAGGGGCAGCTGTGCAGGAGCCCTGTGCGTTGCCTGCGCGGGGTCGAACCCGATGACCAGGTCGCCTTTGGCGCCCGGGGCGAGGGTTGCGGGCTCGCACCTGAGGGTGATTCCCCGCGGGAGCAGGTGATCGTCGCAGCGTGGCCGCATGGCATGGTCGCCCGTGTTCAGGCATTCGATGCGCTCGCTCTGCAACCCTTCCCGGGCGAACCGCACGGACTGCTGTTTGAGCCGCAGCGTCCCCATTGCATAGGGGTAATCGCCGTCCGTGAGTTCCGAGGCTATGACCGTGCCCGTGAGGTGCAGGATGGCCGTCGGCATCTTGTCCGAGAGCTGCGTATAGACGAAGATCCGCCTGTCGAAGCTCCCCGGGTGTCCCTTCGGGTGGTAGGTGACCGTCACCGTGCCTTCGCCGCCCGTGCGGACGGGCTGCCGGCCGTAGGTGGCCGCGGCGCAGCCGCAGGTGGTCTGCACGCGGGTGATGACGAGCGGTGCCGTCCCTGCGTTATGCCATTTGAACGTGTAGCCCGGCGGCGTGTCGTCCTCGCCGATATGCCCTGCGTCGATCTGCGTGCGTTCGAAGCGCATCGCTTCGGCCCCGGCGGCCGTGGCGGGGTGCGCCAGGCTGTCGAGTTTGGCACGGGGGACGATGCGGATCTGTCCGCAGAGCGGTGTGGCGGCGGTAACCGCCCACAACGCCCCGCAGCAGAAGAGCATACGTGCTATCGTCGTTCCGCAGCGCATCGTTCGTTAAAGCCAGCCGTTACCGTTTGCGGATTTACGCACCGTGATGTTGAAATTGTGCGTCTCGCCCTTGCTCGAAGTGATGCTTGCCCTGGTCGTACCGGCCTTCAGCCCCTTGACCGTCAGTTTCGCACCCTCCATCGACGCCGTGGCGACCGCCGTGTCGGCGATGCTGACCGTGTAGGTCAGCGTTTCGCCGCCGAGGAAGTAGTTGGCCGGGATGGCCTTCACCTCCTTGCCCAGCGAGATGTAGAGGTTCGGGAACGAAACCTGCTTGCCGTTGCCGGAGACCGCATTGAGCAGCCTGGCCGCATTGACCTGGCCCGTGCCCATCTGGTTGCGGTAGTTGGCCAGCGTCAGCTGCATGGGCTGGTTCAGGCCGACGTCGGCGACGTAGCGGTAGTAGTTTTTCAGGCCGGTCATGTAGGAGTCGATCGGCGTGGTGGTTTGGTAGAGCAGTGCCTTGAACTCGTCGGCCGTGAAGTGGCGGCGGAGCTGTGCGGCGTACGAGAGCCCGAGCGCGGCGACGCCCGAAACGTGGGGGCAGGCCATCGAGGTGCCTTCCATGTAACCGTAGCCCGTTTCGCTGATGTCGTAGGGCAGCGTGGAGAGCACGCAGCCGATCTCGCCGCGTTTGTGGTTGTCGTCGAAGTACTCGTAGTAGTAGTCCTGGTCGCCGCCCGGGGCTGCGATCGTCGTGCCGGGGCCGTAGTTGGTATAGGTTGCGGGCGTATAGTCGGCAGCCGTGGCCGATACCGAGATGCAGTCCTCGGCAGCGCCCGGGAACCCGGCCTGCGGGGCGCTCTCGTTGCCGCCTGCGAAGATGGCAAGACCGCCTTCGATCGGGCCGTTGGGCGACCCGGCGTTATGCAGGAAGTAGTCGAGGGCGTCCTTTTCCAGCGGGGCGTTCGTCGCCCACTCCTCTTCGTCCTTGAAGCCCGGCGTCCCCCATTCGTAGCTGTTGGCGCTGCCCGAGACATAGCCCCAGCTGCACTGCAGGATGACGGCGCCGTTGTCGGCCGCGTATTTGATGGCCCGGACGGTCGCCAGCGAGTTGCTGACCGTGTTGCCCGAGAATATCTGGCAGCTCATGATCTTCACGCCCGGGATGTCGCCGTTGCCGCCGGCGATCGAGCTGATGCCGATGCCGTTGTTGTTCTGTGCGGCGATCACGCCCGCCACGTGCGTGCCGTGACCCGTATCGCTGACGTCGTCCCACGAGATAACGCCCGTCTCGAATACGAAATTGTAGCCGTAGACGTCGCCTTTGTAGCCGTTGCCGTCGTTGTCCTGCTTCGAGCGGTAAACCTCGCCTTCGTTGACCCACATGCTGTTCTTCAGGTCGGGGTGTTCGACCATGACGCCTTCGTCGAGCACGGCGACGATGATCGACTTGTCGCCCGTCGAGGATTTCCACGCCTCTTCGCACTGCACGTCGGCATCGACGATCGACTTGTCGCCGAACAGGTTGCCTCGGTTGATCAGGTGCCACTGCATCGGCAGCAGCTCGTCGTTGAAGGGATAGCCCGTATCCCCGGCGGCACGGGTCGCACGCTGCATGGCGGCGAGGGCCTCGCGGGTGAGGGGCATCGCCTTCTTGCCGGCGTTGTAGGCACGGCGGATCGTGCGGTTGAGGTTCACGTGCTGGACTTCGCCCAGGGCCGAAAGTTTCTCGGCGACCTCCTCGGCGGAGTAGTCGTCGCCGAAGCGTACGACGTACCACAGGTGCAGCTCCGATTCGCGGGTGCGCTCCTCGTTGCGGCCGTCTACGGGGAAGACGCGCTCGATCTGGTAGCCGCCCACGATGTCGAGTACCTCGTCGACCGAAAGGATGCCCGAGCGGGTGGCGGGGCCGCCGCTGCGGGTCGCTGCGGCCGCCTTGTCGAGTATCTCGCTCACGTAAGGCGAAAATTTGACGAGTATCTCCCCCGACTTGTGCTCGACAGGGGTGTCCGGGCCCGTGCCGGGCGTCGGGAGCTCCTCGTTGGTGCAGGCGGTAAATGCCAGGAATGCAATGGCAAAAATGCCGTATAAATAGTTTTTCATCGTCTTGATTATTTGGTCGTATCCTCGTCTTCCTCTTCTGCGCCGGGGTCTTTCTTGTACCCCTCGTAGAATTCGTAGTAATAGTTCAGGTTGGCGGGTTCGTTGCCGAATCCGGCCGATGCGCCCGTCGCATCCTTGCCTTCCTGCGTGAACACGAGCTGGAAGGGTGACCACCAGTCGAGGGCGGGGTGGTAAAGCAGCCAGTCGGGCAGTTCGCCGGTCAGGCGGTTGAGGTTGATGGCGAAGCGCTTGGTGTGCGGCATCACCTTCGGGGTGCCGATCAGCGCGCGGGGCAGCGTGTCGGCGTCGATGATGTCCTGCTCGGTGTATTTCTCCCAGTCGTCCATCTTGGGCAGCGGCCCCTGCAGGTAGTTGACCGAGAGCTGCAGCGTGTCGAGATCCCATTCGATCATGCGGCGCGGGAATCCTTCTTCATCGACGAGGCCGCCGTAGTTGGTTTCGACGGTGTTGCTCAGGTCGTAGATGTTCCTGCGCGTGTTGGCGCCCATGAGCAACGTCCGCAGTTTTGGGAAGTTGGTCGGGTTGATCTCGTCGGGAATCTTCTGGAAGTTGTTGCTGCTCAGGTCGAGGAACTCGAGGTTCTTGAGCGCCGTGAAGTTCTTGTCCAGCGAAACCAGCCCGTAGGCGGCGATGGTGAGGCGTTTGAGCTGCGTGAGTTTGGTGATGTACTCGCCGGTGGTGAGGTCTTTCAGGAAGGCGTTGACGTTGCTGTAGAAGTTCAGCTCGTCGGCGGCCGTCAGGTACTGCACTTCGAAAGGCAGCTCTTCCTTGGTGTCGAACATGAAGAACCGGGCGTATTTCACGCGGCCGTTCTTCTCGGGCGTGTAACCCGCCATGCCCTCCTCCCAAAGGGTGACGTCGTCCCAGTTGTCCATGCGTTCGCCGTTCTCCCACGAACTGTTGGTTCCGAGCGTGCGTGCGATGGCCAGCAGGGCGATCGAGTCGCCGCTGCGGGTGTTCTCCTCGATGGGTTCGGCGGCGCCCTGCGTGACGAGCAGGTTGTCCTGGCGGGCGAGTTCCACCTCGCGTTTGGGCTTGAACACCACGTCGGCGATACGCTCGTTGGGCTGGGAGTTGATGCTCCAGTTGAAGCGTACGGTCACCTCGCGCGGGCGGATGCCGCGGTCGAGTTCGACCTTATAGCTGTCGAATTTGAGCCAGCTTTCGGCCGAGGTGGGGACTTCGACGGCGAAGTCGACGTTGGTCTTGACCTTCACGTCGAAATAACGGGTGCCGAAGGCCGAGAAGTTGGCCACGGAAACCTCTTTCTCCCCGAGCGTGATGGCGTAGTCGAAACCCTGCTGGTCGATGGTGATCTCCTTCTTGTCCCAGGTGTTCTGCTCCTGGATGCGTACCACGCCGCGGCGGGGCGAGTCGGTCAGCGCCGAGTCGATGAGGATCCTGCACTCGGTGGTGCCGCGGCCGTTGGCCGGCGAAATGGAAATCCACGGCTCGTCGGTGGTGGCGACCCAGTCCCCCGATGCCGATACTTTGATCTTGTGGCTTCCCCCTGCGGCTTCGGCTTTGATGGCGTCGCTGTCGAGCCCGAACGCGATGTTCTTGTCGGCGTCGGAGCAACTGCATAATGCGATCGAGCAGAGGATGACCGGTATGTAATTCTTTATTTTCATTGTCGTTTCTCCTTAGGTGTTATTCGAGCATTTTGTCGCAGTTCAGGATGTTCTGGGTCTTGTCGTAGATCAGGTTGTAGACCCCCTGCTGCCAGTAGTAGCAGATGGCCGAGGCATCGAACGTGATGTTGGGGTTGTCGCTGATGTCGAGGTGGTAGATCAGGTAGGAGATCGTGTCCTCGATCTTGCGCAGGTCGTTCGAACCGATGTAGAACCCGCGCAGGCCCGTGTGCTGGTAGAGCCCCGTGGGCCACTCGCGCAGGCAGCGCTTACCCTCGGCATCGCGCTGGCCGCGGATGGCGTATACGGTCAGCCCGGCGCAGTTGAGCGGCCCGAACGGGAACTTGTCGAACGAGTTGTACGATATATCCAGCCCGTAAAGGTAGGGCAGCTGCTCGGCCGTGAAATCCTTGGACAGGGCCTTCAGTTTGTTGTAGGTCAGGTCGAGCGATATGAGCGCCGTCGAGTTCTTGCCGCCAAAGCTGCCCTCGGGGATTTCGTCGATGCTGCAACCGCGCAGGATGATGTAGGAAACCAGCGAATTGGTCGTGCCGAGGCATTTGGGGAACTTCGTCAGCCCGGGGTTGGCCGCCAGCGAGAAGGTCTCCACCCGCAGGCCCTTGTATTTGCCCTCCTCTTCGCCTTCGAAGCCGTCGATCTCGTTGTAGGAGAAATCCACCGATTTCATGACGTATTTGGACTTGGCCGAGAAGATGTTGGGAACCTTCTTGAGCTTGTTGTAGGTCACCGAGAAGGTCTCCGTGTCGTCCGTGCCGCAGAAGATGCCGTCGCTGTTGGCCGGGAGCGAAGTGATGTTGTTGTGGTCGAGGTAGAGCTGTTCGGGTGCGACCTCCTTGCCCAGCGGATGGAGCGTTTCGATCTGGTTCCGGGACAGGTCGAGCAGGCCGATCTTCTTCAGGTTGCTGAACGACTCGGGGATCTCCCTGAGTTTGTTGTTGGTCGCATAGAGGATCTGGAGCTTCTCCTTCGATGGGCCGTTGGCGATGGCGTCGAGCCCCTTGTATAGCTCTTCGGCCGACCATTGGGCGTTGTTGGAGATGTTGACCGAAACGAGCTCGGGCATCTGTGCGATCTCCACCGGGAAGCGGGTCATCTTCGGGCAGTTGTAGATCTCCAGGTCGGTCAGCGACTTGAGATTGGCCACTTCGGCGGGGATCTCTTCCAGCTCGCCGTTGGCGATGTTGAGGTACTCGAGCTTTTCGAGTTTGCCGATGGCCGGGTCAATCGACTTGAGGCCGTTGGTGAGCTTGCCGTGTACGACGTCGTAGGGACGGATATTGTTCTGGAGGCCGGTCTTGCGGTCGATGATCTGATCCTCGGTGAAATTCTTGTAAAGCGACGTGGCCGGGATCGAGATGCCGTGTTCGGCCAGGGCCCGGGCGATCGGCTCGGACGTCTGGGTCGGGATATGGATCAGCGAGAGGAACTCCTTGTGGCGCTCCATGCGGGTACGGTTGCGCTCGGAGAGGCTCTTGTCGTGTGCCAGCGAGGGGTCGTATTCGAGCAGGTTGCCGTCGTTGTGCGTGCCCAGATACAACTCGACGAGCTCCGAGAGCTGGCCGATGGCTGCCGGCACGTGCCCGCGGAAGCCGAACTCGCCGATCGAGATCTTCGCCACGCGGCCGTTGGAGTGCACCTCCACGCTATTTTCAATTCAAGAAATTTACGGTATGGCACGATAAATGTGCCATGAAAGTCGGAACGGATGGCGTTTTGCTTGGGGCGTGGGCTAGCATAGAGAGATGTCAGAGGATTTTGGATGTGGGAACCGGAACGGGATTGATCGCCCTCATGCTGGCGCAGCGTAGCACCGCGATCCTAGACGCTATCGATATAGATTCAGACGCATGTTTACAAGCTCGGGAAAACATCGCGAAATCGCCTTTCGCCAACCGGATACAAGTCTATCAAACCTCGCTCTCCGAATATATGCCGGATGAGAATATCAAATATGACTTGATCGTATCCAACCCACCCTATTTTATTGATTCATTGAAATGCCCGGATACTAAACGTAATCTAGCCCGGCATACGGATACTCTATCACTCCCGGATTTATTGCGTGATAGCCGCAAACTGTTGGCAGCCGAAGGAAATATCGCCTTGGTGCTTCCCTTCGATCAACGGGAGTCTTTAATAGACCTCGCTCGAGAAGAGTCTTTGTCGCCATCGAGAGAAGCCCACGTTTCCCCCATACCGGACGCCCCTCCTAAGCGTTTATTAATAGAACTCTCAGCGACGCCGGTAGCAAAACCCAAGTCGTCTCATCTGACCCTAGAAATCGAGCGGCATCGATATAGCGATGAATTCACCGCTATAGCTAAAGACTTTTACTTGAAAATGTAAGGAAGTTTTTTATCGAAGAAGCGAGTTACCTCGTCAAATAAATTATGTACCTCCTTGGTGAAAGACACAACCTCCGGAGTCAGCACATGTAAGGCCTTCGGTTCCACCGTAATATCGATACGGCGATCTGCCATGATCGGTTCTCCATCCAAGTGCATCACGCCCGGATGTTGGCGAATAATCGTGACTTGCTGGGCTTTCATCGTCTTAATCTTACTATTCCGATCAATCTGTTTGGTAAACAATTGAATGGCCAAAGGAGCGATATCCAATGGCATAAAAGGGGATAAGATCGTAACGTCCATCCGTCCGTCCTGTATATTTGCGTGCGGAGCGATAAACGCATTATTACCATATTGCGAAGCATTCGCGCAAGCGACTAGAAACGCCTTCTCCTTGATCGTCTGATTATCTACCACCAATTCATAAGGCTCAGGCTTATAGCTCAGATACTCCTCTATCGTATTCTTTATATAAGTAAGAGACCCGCGCCGTTTCTCATTTGCGAATTTCTGGCTGACGGCGGCATCAAAACCGACTCCACAGGTACAGAAAAAGACCTGTCCGTTCGCCCGGCAGCAATCTATCGTCGTAACATGCCCTTTAGCGATCAGATCGATAGCCCTTTTCACGTCCATCGGTATGTGCAATTCTCTAGCTAAGCCATTGCCCGAACCTTTCGGGATAATACCTAAGATCGCGTTCGAATGGATCATAGCTCTCGCTATCTCATTCACAGATCGGAAGAGCGTCGTGTAGGGAAAGAGTGTAGATCTCGGTGGTCGCCGTATCATTAAAAAAAAAAAAAAA
>ENA-UPWR01000118-UPWR01000118.1-human-gut-metagenome-genome-assembly--contig:-NODE-118-length-14681-cov-14.952342_pt1 | contig 14681 bp, 16 predicted proteins | sample MGYA00250053_ERZ773382 | MGnify/ENA primary metagenome ERZ773382 (study PRJEB29103, sample SAMN06112029) | human gut metagenome | biome: human gut; feature: ankylosing spondylitis patient; material...
TTTTCAAGCAGAAGACGGCATACGAGATAAAGGAATGTGACTGGAGTTCAGACGTGTGCTCTTCCGATCTGTAGCGTCCGTCATGGGACTGTTCCTGCAAGGTGTTGGCCAGCACAAAGCCCACCCGCTTGTAGCCATACTGGTCAATAACGCTTTTGGCGCAGTCGGCTCTGAGATGCATTCCGTCAAAGTCCCTGCGGATGGCCAGCTCTATGGCCCCGGCGCAGGCACAGTTGGTGCGGAAGTTAGCCCGCCACAGCTCCAACTCGCCCCGCTCCCGAGCCTCTTTGGCCGTGTAGGGGTACATTGCCTCACTCGGCAGCATAGACAATGTCTCCTTCCTCCAAAAGCTGTGCCAGTGCGGACGGACAGCACCCACTCAGCATAAGCAGGGGCCGGATGCTGTCCGGTACCTGCGGCACATCCTCCATGTCTTTTTCGCAGTCGGCTGCACAGGGCATCCTGCACGCCTCCTGCAGCACACCCAGCAGTTCTACGGAGGCCCGAGATAAGCCCTCCAGTGCGTGCAGCAGCTGCAGTGCTGTCATTTCCTGCGGCATGAGCAGAATGTGGTCCTGTCCCAGCCATGCAGACAGGGAGATGCCCACCAAGCCCAGTTCCTCCAGCGCACCGTTGGGAATGAGCAGGCCGTTCTTTTCAAATTTCATTTCGCTGTTCATAGTAAAATTTCCTCCTAAATCTTTCGTGGTTTCTCCGGAATGTGGATCAGTTTGCAGGTTTTGTCCCCGCTGCCATATTCACTGAAAAAGGACATCTGCGGCGCAAAGGTGCGGGGATCGTAGTTGGTCATGATGTACTCCCGGTACTTGTTGTTTTTCTTCTTGGACTGGCTGTTGGGGCGCTCCACCTCGTAAATGAAGAAATCATCGTACAGCTCCCGGATGTATGGGCAGTTGTTATAGGACACCATAGCGAAGCCCGTATGCTTTACCAGTACATCGTGGAGCCGCTGGTGGTCGCTGCGTGGAAACTCCACCGTATAGCATTCCGCCTCATAGTAGGGTGGGTCACAGTAGACCACGGTCTGCGGGTCGTTGCGGGCAGTGATAATGCTCTCGAAATCCTTATTTTCCAGTACCGCATCCTTCAGCCGATGGGAGCACTCCCACAGATCCCGGAAAAACCGCCGTATATCGCAGGAGCCTACGCCATAGCTGTCTCCGCTGCCATTGTAGCTGTAGCGCTGCAGCTTATAAAACGCCGCGGCACGGCGCACATTGCCTAAACTGCCACGCTCCAAAAGCAGCTGCCGCACGACCTCCGCCTGGGGTGGTTCAAAAAACACCTCCGTCAGATCCAACTGCCGTTCCATGTACTCCATGGTGAAGTCCTCGCCCCGAAGCTGACGCTGCAACACATCGAATTCGTCATGGGCGTTGATGGGGAGAAAGCCCAACTCCCTGACCAGCTCCAGCGGACGCTCCTTGGCGCAGAAGAGCAGGTTATATAAATCGTGGTTCAGGTCGTTGTAGATCTGCAGACACCCGCTGGGGACGGAAGTATTCATGGTGATAATGCCGCTGCCGCCAAACACATCCACCAGTGTCTTGTAGTGGGTAGGCAGCAGCATTTGGATGGCCCACATGAGCTGGGCCTTGCCGCCTACCCACGGCATGAGCTTCGTCATCTGCCTACTCACCGAATTTCTCCAGCGCCCGCTCCAGTCCGGAGATGGCGGCGTCTAACCCGCTGCGCATTTTCTCAAGGCTTCGGATGGTGGCATAGACCTCTGCCGCCGTCTCCGCATAGTAATACCCCCGCTGATCTGCTGCGATCGGCACAGTGCCTCGCCGCAGGCGGTTGATGTGCCTGCGAAGCTCGTTTCCGCTGATGCCCAGCGCCCGCTCCAATTCCCGGCTGCTGACCACATTTTTATGTCCCTTGCATCCGTTCTCCAGATACCGGGAGATGGTCTCCTTCGTCATTCTTGCACTCCTTTCCGGGTACCGCTCACCGAAAAGGGTGCAAAAAGTGGGACCGCTGTCCCTTTTCGGAAAGCGGCCCCATTATTGATTCAGTTTACTGCATGGTTATATCCATGCCCTGCTGCGGCAGATGCATAGGCTGTCCATCCGGACGATGGACATAGCCATAGTCACTGAGGATGCCCCTATCTCTATACATCAGGTCTGCGCCGTAGGCGGTGAGATTCAAATTCCGGATGAGCAGGTCAAGCTCTGGCCCGTCTGCTATAAGGGAAAGTTCCTCCCGTGCCCGATCCTCCAACGAGTGGATATTCGGTTCGAAGGCGTATTCACTCAAGTGCTCTGTCAGCGCCATGGCATCCTCCAGCTTGTAAATATCCAGCTGACTGGCCACTGCCTTGAACGCCGCCAGTTCCCCATTTGCATCCAGCATTTCAAGGCGCTGCGCAAATTGGTTGACCTGCTCCATACTGGTGTGAGCCATATCCACGAAGGCCCACATCTCCGGCATGGCGGTGTCACATTCCTCCAGCTGCACCTCCTGCCAGCTATCCACCTCCAGACAATCCAGCACGGCATCCAGCTCCGCCTGCTTTGCGGGCAGGTACAACTTTACAGCACGGACATCACTGACGCAGAGGAAATGGATCATATACGGCGGCTTCCGGGGCGGCCTGCCCAAGTTGGGCGGGGCCTGCCGCAGCTCGGCTTCCCGTACTACATAGCCGTTCGGGGTCATAGCGCCGTGTTCGTCCCTGCGCATTTTTTCGCCGATCTTGGCATAGTCCAACAGCTCCAGCACACTATCCGGCACCTGTTCCAGTTCCGACAGGAAATCGTTCTCCACATAGAACCGGCCTAATGCCGCATCATCCCGGACCTCCGGCACCACATGGCAGCCATCCACACTGTATGCCAGATCCAGCAATCGCTGGAGGGTCAGTTCACCGCCATTGGTTTGGCACAGCTTGTCGACCTCCATCTGCACCAGTCCCTCAAAAGCGATGGCTTCTACATGGTCGAATGTGCTCAGCTGCTCCGCCAAGGCGTTGAACTGATACAGGTCACTGTCATCAAGGAGCGGGGCAAGAAATCCGTACCGTCCAATGTCCTCCACCTGCCAATAGGATTCCCGCCCATCCTCCAGCCGCAGCTTATCCAGTGCGTCTATCAGTTCCCACGGCGTGGCGGGCAGATCCAGCTCTGAGTGGCTGCTGCTATCCGGATCGCCCATATATACGGAAAAAACCTTTTTACCCAAGTTCCATACCTCCTCTCTGCTGCACGATGTCCATGCAGTGATCCGGGTCTGCGCCGGGGACATCCCAGCCGCACATGCTGCCGATCTTCATGGCCTCCTCCTGAGCGGGCGTCACACCCAGCTTCCGGTTCTGCTCGTCTGCAATGCGGCGGTTTTCCTGAGCATCCGTCGTAGACCAGCCGCTGGGATAGTACCCGCTCTCCCCTCGCTTCACGCAGATGAGCTGCCCCGTACCCGGTAGCAGGGTAAAGCACAGCTGAGGCAGCTTGTCCCGATAAGGCTCAAACTGCTCCTGCTCCGTCCGGATGCTCCAGTCCTCATCCTGCCACAGGTGCACATACAGCTCCCGGCCGCCATCCAGTGTGATCTCTTGCTGCTCGAAGCCCTCGCCCCAGCCGTCCGAGGCTTGGCCGGAGATGTACTTCTTCAGCGCAGCCAGCTCTCCGGCCGACAGTTCGCCGCTGATCTGACACTCCGCCACGCCCCACAGCCTGCCGTGCCGCTGCTCCACATCGAAGACAACGGAATGTACCTTGTCGTTGACGCTGTCCGGTTTTCTGTACCAGTACATGATGCCTCTGACCTGTTCCTCCTGCATGCGGTTTTTGAATAAGGCGCTGCGGATCTTGTCCTCATACGATGCCAATTCGCCGCCGGTGAGCCGTTCCGCCTCCTCCGGCATATCGCCCCACTCATCCGGCTCGTAGAGTTCGGCAGTCAGCGGCATATACAACTTCAGCACGCTGCGTTCGGGCGGCAGGACAGTGAAGCTGTCCTCGCCGGGGATGAGGGCCAGAGTCCGCCCGTTTTCCCATTTCATCTGAAATTGCCCGGCGTCATCTACGCACACAAGCGTGCCCTCTGTGCCGGGTGCTACCGGCGCATAGGGGTCCTCCATGGAAACCAGCCGGATGCGGGTGCCGGGCGGGTATTTTTCCCGCAGGAATTTCACCATTTTCTCGGATGTAAACATTTTTAGATCCCTCCTATTTTCTGTGTGTATTCAGATAGCGTATATGGATCATCCTCACTGAAGAAATCCAGCAAAATATCATCTGCCGCCTTGCAGACGGTAGGGTCGTCTGTCAGGACTTCGTAGCGGAACCCGGTGGTATCCCGATAGGGCAGTTCTTCCCGGATGCAGTCCAGAAACGACTCTGCATCGTAATAGAGAATGTCATCGTCTCCAACAAATGTGGCTATGCCAATAGGCTCCATCATTGCATCACTCCCTTCTTTCGCAATACACCACCAATCTCTGCCGCCCGCCGCTGGCGTAGGGGTGGCAGGTAATGAGCGTCAGCAGGTCACGCCCCGGCTGGATCTTGATCTTCTCCGCCTCATGGGGCTGGATGATTTGAATGTCAACCACCGTGTAGGTGAGCGTTTCCCACAGATTGGTAATCGTTACGGTATCGCCCACCTGCAAGCGGTCTATGTGCCGAAAATAATCTGCGCCATGCCACCCTCTATGCCCGGCAATGACGCAGTTGGTACTCATGCCGCCAATGGGCGCCGAGGTGTTCCCAAGCACCGCCGCCCCTGCGTCCAAATGTGCGCCGGACGCGCCCAAGTAGACCGGCATGACCAGCTCCAGCGTGGGTATCTCCAATACACCTATGATCTCGTCCTCCACGCCGCAGTCTCTCAGCAATACAGCAGGCTCCTCACAGGCCGCAGCGTCGGCCAGTCCCGCCTGCCGCTCCGTATAAATGCGCTGGTTATATCCCTGCAAGTCTGCCAGCAACTCGGGGTATGACTGTCTCGCCTCCTCCAAAAAGCCCTGTGCCGCCGCGCTCATGTCCGCTTGCAGCCTATGCCCGGAAACCACCGGCCACAGCAGAATACAAAGCCCCGCCACGGCCAGCGCCACCGCCAACAAAGCAGCTTTTTTATCCACGGCGTCGCCTCCTTGCAAAGAAGCAGACCCCGCCAGCCGCAGCCAACACACCAAGGCCGATGCCCAAGCCCGTGAGATAGTGCTGCGTCCACGAAGACGCAGCCTTCGGAGTTTTTCCATTTTCTACCACCAGCTCCGGCACATACGGCACCCGATGCCCCCGCACCAGCAGCCGGTGGGTGTTTACTCCAAAGGGCGTACAGGTCACCAGCGTCACCAGATCTTGCCCGTCCTCGATTTGCAGCAGCGATGTGTCCCCAGACAGCACCGTGGCGATCTGGTCCACCTCGTAGGCCAGCACCTCACCCAGTACATGGATGTAAAAAGTGTCGCCCTCCGCAAGCTGGTCAATGTCCGAAAACAGCTTCGCCGAAGCCATCCCGCTGTGGGCTGACAGCACCGCATGGGTGCCCGCCCCGCCCACAGGCAGAGAAGTCCCCACCACATGCCCCACGGCCCGTTCCAGCGTCTCCGCCTCCGTGCCGTGCCGCACCGGGAGATACACGCCGATCTTCGGGATGTCGATAGTACACATGGCTCCGCCTACCGTGAGTTGCTCTGCATAGTCCACGGGAGGGGCAGAAGCCCCTCCCGTACTGACTGCTGCCTCACCACGTAGCATAGCGTTATATTCTTTCGCCGCCCGCCGCTGGTTGGACAGCTTCGCATCGTCGGCGTCCGCAATGGCATTGACATAGACTGTCTCCACATCTGAGTGATACCGTTCATTCAGCAGCTCACTCATCAGCGGGTAGAGCAGCAGACCCAGCGCCAGAATGCCGCAGGCCACCGCCAGCAGTCGCCATTTCACTGGTCGTTCCTGTTGTGCTTCCGGCCACGGGCCACAATAAACGCCGCCGCACCCAGCAGCATGCAGCCGCCTACGGTGAACATCCAAGTGCCGTAGCCGCCCGTCTTGGGCAGGTCGAAGCCGGGATTGTTGATGACCGTCAGCGGAACAATGGCATTGCCGTCCTCCATGTTCGCAGGTTCGCCGTTGACGGTGCCGCTGGCAGTCAGGAGCTTTGCACCGCAGGTCTCGCAGGCGCTCTCGCCCTCCGCAGCGGTAATGACAATTTCAATACCGTCCTTCAGCAGCACATATCCCATGTCCGTGTCTGTCTCCGTCAGCGTGTAAGTGTCATCCTCCAGACCCATGACCCGGATGTGCCCCTCCCCGTTGGGCACGAATGCCGTGGCCTTGCTCTCCTTCGCCTCGTGGCCGGTGACATGGTACACGCCGCCCACCAGCTCCGCCGTCACAAAATAGCCGTCCGTGTCGTTGTGCAGCAGGAAATGAACATTTGCCAGGTCGCCCTTGCCGTCCGAAAACTGCTTCAGCACATCCACGCCGTAGGTGTAAAGATGGCAGCAGTCCTGGAGCGTATCATAGTAGCTGGTGTTGGTGCGCTTCCAAGTCAGCACCACCTCGTTGGGGTTGTCGGTATCGCCCAGCTTTGCGTCGGCGGTGAGAGTGGCCGCATAGGTGATCCGCATGGTGCAGTCGCTGTAACCACGCTTCACGCTGTCCGTGTAGACACTCTCGGACTCGTTGATGTCCGCCAGCCCGGCCTCGGTCATACCAATGCTCATGGTGTTGGCAGCGTCATCATAGCTAACGGCGAACTTGCCGGAATCCTCGTCCCAAGTGGTGATTTTATCTGTGCACTCGGCATCCCGGAAGAACTCGATGACCACATCATTCTTGTTGTAGCAGATCCCCTTACTCAGCGTGTCCACAAAAGTATAAGTCGTGAGGCTGGTAGCCTTGGAGGTAATGGTGGGCAGTGTGCTGATGATCTGATAGTCCACCACATCGCCCACAGAGGCGGTGGCGGTGTGTGCATAGCCATCCGCAATGTCGGTCAGGCTGCCGGTATTCTTGCCGGTGCTGTTCTTGTCCTCCCGGACGGTCTTTTCAAGGTCCGGGCTACCGGTCTGGTTCTTGGGGTACACGGTCACATCATAGTTCCAGCCTTTGCCGTCGATGGTGGTCATAGGCAGAGAGACAAAGAACGGATTGCAAGTGCTGGTGACATTCTCCGGTACACGGGTCTCCACCACCAGATAGAGCCCCTGCTCCAGTCCGCTGACCTTGCTGTGTCCGTTTTCATCCGTCTCGGGCATGGCCTTGCCGCCATTTCGGGCAGCAGCTTCCAGCGCATTTTTGACGGTGGTGGCGTTGGCGGTCAGTGCATCGCTCATGGCCTTGTTCAGCTTGTCGGCGGTATAGTAGCGGGTGCCGTTTTCGCTCTTGTGTGCATCTGCGGCGGTCAGGCCGATGGCCTGGAGCACGGTACCCTCGGCAAAGCCGTACAGCACACCTACCTGACGCTGCCCGTCCACCAGTTCATTGTTCATGGCGATGTCAGCTACCCGCAGATAGGTGAACTCCACGCCCTGAATAGCGTACTGCGCCAGCTTGTCGGTAACGGCATCGTCCTGCACACCGGTGCTGACATAGGACGCCGTATTCCACGCCCCGTCCTCGCTGGCCGCCGTGATGTCGTACTTATAAAGGGAAAGGGACGCTTTCCGTCCGGAGTCAATGGTCGGCGCTGCGAACGCTGTGCTGATAAGCCCCAAGGCCATGACCATGGCCAGAAGCAGCGCCCAAAGTCGTTTCGTTTTCTTCATGGTTCAGTTCTCCTTTTTCGTCGTGGATTTTTTGCAAAAATAAACACCCATGCAGAGCATGAGTGCTGCAAACAGAATATAAATCGTGAAGCCTGTACCGCCCGTAAAGGGCAGTGCAAAGCCCGCATTGTTGCAGGCGGTAATGGTGATATCATGGCTGCCTGCGTCCAGCGTTCCCACGAACAGCGGCTCCGTCAGCAGCGTCATTCCCTCCGCCGTCTGCACCTCTGTCACCCGGTAGTAGGTGCTGCCGTCTGCTGTCAGGTTTTCCCAGCAAACCGCCCCGTCCGCACCTGTTTCCGCCGCGCTCACCTCCTGCCAGTTCACCTGATCCGCAGAGGATTCCAGCAGAAACCGGATCCCGGACAGAGGATCACCCTCGGCATCCACCTTCTTCACCGTGATCCTGCCGGGGATGTCAGCAGTCTTGATTTTCAGGTAAGCCGTTACCGGGTCACGGACGCTGACAGAGTAGGTAACCACATCCTGAATACCGGTAGGTTCGCCCCACACGCCATCGCCCCATACCACCATACCGGCGCTGGTGGTGCCCTCTTTGGCGGCGGTAATGGTAACGGCATCCGAGATAGGCTTTTCCGCTGAGATGGTCAGCACATCTCCGCTCTTGCTGAAAGTCAGGTTGGCGTCCTCACAGCTGAAACTATACTTTCCCAGCATCCCGTTGGTGTCGGTGATGCTGCCGGTAAACTTGCTGCCGTCCCAACTCAGCTCCAGCGTCCCCGCATTGGAAGGCAAAGACCCGCAAAAGCTGGGGCGCCTACTATGGGTCTGCACAGAATCCACAATGGAATCATAGTAGCTGAGGATCTTGCTCCGCAGGGGGTGGGTTGCATCCACCCGCTCCAAGGCCTCGTCATAGCCCATAGATTTCACATCAATATGGTGGAAGCTGCTGTCCCGCTCACCGGCCACCACCTCCCAAATGAGGACCTGCGTGGCATAGGCCCAGGCCATCTTCTCCGCTGTACTCTCTACATCTGCCCACCAGCCGCCGCCAATGGTGCCGTGATAGCCGTAGCTCATAATGCGGCCGATCTGCCGCTGCACCTCACGGGGCGTAAGGGGATGCCCGTCAGGCAGGCTCAGGTGATCCCACCAGGTATCGTCGTGGTCTGTGATGGAATCGTAGTTTTTCTGCGGTGCGCCGGGTTCGATGCAGTAAGCTACCTCGCCCTGCCAGGAGTCCAGACACCGGAACTGCGTGTAGCTGGAAGCCCCTACCCGGTAGCCAAACCGCAAATTCAGTACACCGTGGCCCCAGTTACCGCTGGACTTCAAGGTATCATCTGACAGGGGAAAATTCCAGATATACACCTGTTTGGATGCGGCGAAGGCTGTGGTAGGCAGCAGGCATAGGCACAGCACCAACGCCAGCAGAAAAGCCGTCCCGCACTTGATGATTCGTTTCAAAATAGACCTCCTATTCTCCTAAATTTTTACATAAGAAAAAGGCCCTCCATGAGAGCCTTTTCTCTAATATGGCTGCCGTTATCCGCGACCGATGAACAGTTCGTACTGTCCGTCTCCGATCTGTTCTGCCCAGATCCAGACGGCGGTGCAGCCTTCCTGATCCTTATAGTACGTCAGATCACCCCGGATATAGGCGGCCAAAACATCTTCCGTCTTGCTGCTGCACCGGATGGGAGTGTCCCATGTGCCGGCTGCCGCAGGATCCAGCACCAGCCCGATGCTCACGGCATAGTCCTTGGCGTAGGCCAGCTAGTAGTCCATGGCAAAGGCTTTCTCCTCCGGCTGTGGAGCTGCCTCATCCGTCACGGGTTCAGAGGGGGCGGATCCTGTGGGCGGAGTTTCAGGCGGCACAGTCTCGGCAGGCAGCACTTGCACCGGAGGAACTTCCGCCGCAGGCTTCGCTTCTCCGGCAGAGGAATTGGTTTTCTTTTCTCCCGACGGCTCCGCATCGACAGGGCCGGGGCGTTCTGCCTCATCTTGTGTTACGACCTCCGAAGGGTTTTCGTTTCCATTTTGCGCCGCTGTGGTCCCGGAAGCGGCGGCAGATGCCACTTGCGGCGGATCTCCTTCTGTCGTTTTCGCAGATGCTCCGGCTCCGCCGCAGCCTGCGAGGAGAAGCACGCTCAGCATACCCGCCATGATTTGCAGTTTTTTCATTTTGTACCTCCAGTTTTTATTTTTCTTTTCCGTCCTGTGTTGGTACACAACACAACTACCACAGGATCGCCCACAAGTCAACGGGAATCTGCGCAGCTGCCATAGAAAACGGGAGGCCCTCTGGCACGAGCTCCGTTCCAGCTCATGCCATGCCGCCCATTTCCATGCGGGATGCTTCTTCCCGCGCCATGTTCTGCCGCTGGACATCCAGATCATAGGCCGTCAGATACCCGTTATAGTCACCAGGGGACGGATTACAACGCAGGCAGTAGCGGTAATGCTCCGTTTCCACGATGTAACCGTAGTTTTGTGTCCAGCCGCCACTGATTTTGCCACCGCGGGCATAACAGAAACGCTCCATGGCAAAGCGGTTTTTCAGCACACTCTCCCGCAGCGTGTCCACGACCTCCTGCAGCTCCGCTTTGAACACAGGGCTGTTCAGCTCCTCCGAGCCACGGGGCCACCATGTATGCCAGAACTCGTTGCCGCTGCGCCCGAAGTCCATGCGGACATGGCCAACGGTACCCAGCCGCTTATCTTCTTCGGGGTGCGGGGTATAAAATAAGCCCGCCTCCTCCGGGCGGGCGGGTCGGATATGAAATTTCATGTTCTCCGCGGGATACGGGAGCTGATGTGCTTCGCAGAACTCACGGAGCGTCATGTTGCCTTCATCGAGAAAACCGAGCTCATCCCGCACATCCAGCCGTCCGAACTTAGGCATCGCCAGCTTTTCCGGCATCAGTACCGAGCCTGCGTGGTTGACCACAACATTTTCTTCCATGTAGCACAGCTCACCGGGATCATCGTCAGAGCCTCGAATGTCATAGCAGTACCAGCCCTTCGGCACGGTATCACGGGCAATACGCCCGTTGGTGAACAGCGCGGGCTTATCAAATACTTCAATGTGTTGGAATTCCTCTGTTCTTGCGTTTACAGCCATTTGGTGTTCCTTCCTTTCTTGGTAACGGCAAACATACTACACATCTGCCGCAAAGTCTACTGAAACATTTGCTGCCCCTGCCGCTGCTCCGGGAAGGGCGGGTCCAAGCGGCGCAGCAGACCGAACTCCGTTTCCGTTACACCGTCATTTTCCATGCGGTCCTGACCGTATTGCTCAAAATCCATGTAGCCGTCCAGTTCGTAGATGGCCTCATCATCCAGCTCCAGCGTTTCCTGCAATCGCTGCTGACCGTAACCATAGGCGCCCTCCGTGATGCGCTGGTAGTTGTCCAGATCTTGCAGGAGATCACAGGCACGGTGCAGGGTCTCCGGCTTCTCAGCCTCCAGCACGGCGGCGTAGGTCAGGAGCGCACCGTCCTGCTGCCAGATGTCCTCCAAGGCTTCAGCAAAATCGTTGTAATCCTCCACGGCGGGGCAATCCGAATCGCGGATCAGCTCACCGATGTATGGCACCTTGAAGCGAATATCACAGAGCATGGCATCCGCGAAAACATCAATATCAAGATAAGCCTTCACCGCATCGAGGTATTCCTCGTCAGCGGGGAGGACGAGGGTGTAGTCCGGCTTTCCCTCGACGCGCAGCGTCATGCGGAGCATTTCATCCCTGCTCTCATCCCGCCAAGGCTCTGCCGGCGAAAGATAGCTGCGGTCGATCCCCATATCCGGCGTCAGCAAGCTGCGGGCGTTGGGAACAAAAGCGCTGTACCGGGCGTAGTTATATCCCTGTGGGTCAACAAGGAAACCGTCCTTTCCCTCCGCGTCGAGGATGAGCAGACAGTGCCTGGCATCCTCATTGTGCCGGATGGCGTTTTTATTCTCTGCGATGAAATCATAGTCAGCCAGCAGCGCGCGGCTGAACTGCTGGAACCGCTGGCTTGGCAGCTCTATGACCTTATCCACGGCGCAGGGTTCTGCCTCGCATCCTGTCTGCTTACACTTCAGTTCTGCTTGAATGATCACATCATCCCTCCCATCTCCATGCGGCTGCTCTGGCTGCCGTTCATCACTTCCTCCACGCTGTAATAGCCCTTATAGGCGATGTAGCCCCGGTCGGTGAACATCCCGTCCTCCTCATTCATGCGCTCCGTGCCGTACTTTTCATAGTCATAAAATGCGTCGAGATTTTCGTCATAGTCGAAATGACCGGACTGCTGGATCATGTACTTGCCGTATTCCTGCGGCGTATGCGCACCGGGAGCGAGGTCAAAGAGGTCAAGGCTTTCCGCAAGGTTTTTGATCTGTGCCGCAGACTTTGGCTTTGCCAGCATGACCACGGCGCCCAGCTTTTCCATATCCGCTTCTGACAATCCATCCGTTGCCCCTGCCAGTTCGTTGAGGTCGGAGAGGGTTTCGTACTCCATATCAAGAAGAACATCCACCTCGTTGGGGAGCTGGTTGTCCTCCAGCCGCAGGCGGACATTGGCGGGATCTGTGATGCCCCCGCGAAGGAGGGCGCGGTCGATCTCCTCCTGGACCACGGGGAGGAACAGCCATGTGATATGCTCTGTATCCTCCGGTTCGGCTTTAGAGGTCACCGCAACGGTGATGGCGTTCGGCTCATAGTAGTAGCAGGGGAAGAATCGACCGTCATAGATCTGCTCCAGCCTCATGCCGTTGTCGTAAACCACGCCGTAGGGGGTAATCGTGCCGCTGCCGCTTTCGATGAGCTGCCGTGCGGTTTTCTTGCCGTCCAGCGCGTTCAGTTCATCCACGCTTGCGCTGCCGCCGTGCAGGTTCATGTAATGGTCGCGGCCGATGGCGGCGAGGTCGGAAAAGTCAGTGATGACTGTGGCCTGTTGGCAGCAGAAGGTCAGGTTGATGAGATCCTTCAGTTCAAAAAGCTCCAGCTTGTGGGCCATGGCCTGAAACTGCGCGGCCTCGCCGGTGTCGAAGCTTTCCAGCCGCTTGGCAAGATAGTTCAGCTCCTCCACATTGACCGTGAGCATTTCCGTGCGCTTGAGCACAGAGAAAAAGCTATCAACCGCCTCCACCTTGCAGTCGGCCTTGACCGCATCGCCGATCTCCAATGCCTCCAACAAGTCCATGCAGTATGTGTATTGGTCGCGAGGAATGGGGAATGGAATGGTCGCCACACCGTATTTCGGGTGGTTGGGATTACTCAAAACTGCGCTCATCATGTTGTCTCCTCCGTTTTTCTTTCCAGATTTAAGACCACCTCGCCGTACCTGCACAGCAGGAGTGCTCCGAGGATGAGCCGAAAGGCCCTGTCACTGACCAGCTCGGAAAAAGCAAGGTCTTCTATCACGATGTTGTCACCGCCAACGGAAATGGTCTTCGCCGCCTGATAAATGCTGTACAGCTCCGGGTGAATACCGGAGAGGCGAATGGCGGAGAAGTCGAAGCCGCTGCTGTCGAAATGCCATAGGACTCTTTGCCAAAGCTCCTCATCGGCGGTAAGCAGAAACAGCGCAGCCGCGTTGCGCCCGGACATATCGTAGCAGCGGTTTTTCCAATGCGTCCATCGTTCTCTGTGGGCATCACCGAGGAAGAAGCGAAAGGGCTGCCGGTTCAGCTCATCTCGCAGCCGTCTTTGCAGCGGGCGGAACAGCCTTCCGCCGAAGCACTCCCGCGCCAGAGCGTTCAGCTCCACCACGCCGGCCTCGATGCGCTCCTCCAGACAGACGCATTCATTCAGGTGACAGGGGTGTCCGCTATCGTATCTCGTGCAGTCTTTGCAGCGCACATCGTCGGCACTGTAGCGAAAGCTGCTGCGGATGCGTCCGCTTCTGCGAGGCTGATGACGGGGTGGCGTCATCATCTGCACCTCTGCGGCGAACAGGGGTGTGAACCTCATAAAATATCGCGTCAAATAATCCCTCTCCTTTCTACAAATAAAAAAGGGCCGGAGTCTTATTGCTAAAACTCCGGCCCATGCCATACTGCTATTACATTGTCTGCTCCTGTGATGCTCGTTCCAATGCTTCCTCCTGCTGACGGACGCGCTCGTCCAGATCCGGTACGCACGCCCTGATCTGCTGCTGGATTCCGCGGATTGTTTCTTCCTGCGTATCCGTAAGCTCAAAGAAGTCCTCATCCACGGAATCGGCGCAGCAGCGGAATATCTCAGTCAGCTGCTCCGGGCTGAAAAGCTGTTCCTTTTGGATAAGTCCGGAGCGTGTGGCGAAATCCCGCTTGGCGGCGTCGTAGTTCTCCATGAAGTAGTGCCCGTGTACCACGCCCGTGCGGTCATAGTCCCAATCCCATGTGACGAATTGAACGCCGTATTTGCTTGGAGTACCTGCCAGCACCGTGCCGCCAAAGTCAGCAAGAATGCGGTAGTCGCCATCCAGCCCGCTGGCTCTGAGCTGCGGAGCGGCTTCCATAGCGGTCATATACTCCAGCGTTTTCGCGGCGATGTCCTCGACGCGATATAGGGCATCCTCTGCCTGGGGCGTGTCCGCGTCCTCCCGGCGATAGAACACACTGCCCTTGCCGGTGATGCGGCAGAGGGGTGCGCCGTTCCAAAGGACAGGCAACTGCTCTCCCTCCAACGGTAGGGTTCCAAAGCCCGCACGGTGCAGGGGAGTACGGACTTCTTCAAGGTAGCGAAGCTGACGGCTTGTGTTTTGGGTATCAATAAACTCCCTCCGGAATTCGGCCTCTACCAGATTCATCAACCCAAGTGCTTGGTTCGCCTTGGCAACTCCCCGTGCCGCCCGTAATCGATTCAGATGGTCAAACGCTTCCTCCTCATCATTGGAACATTCCGCCACGATCAGATGCATCTCGGAAATCCGCATGACAGGCATGAGATACGTGTAGATCGGAAGAGCGTCGTGTAGGGAAAGAGTGTAGATCTCGGTGGTCG
>ENA-UPWR01000121-UPWR01000121.1-human-gut-metagenome-genome-assembly--contig:-NODE-121-length-14513-cov-13.589014_pt1 | contig 14513 bp, 14 predicted proteins | sample MGYA00250053_ERZ773382 | MGnify/ENA primary metagenome ERZ773382 (study PRJEB29103, sample SAMN06112029) | human gut metagenome | biome: human gut; feature: ankylosing spondylitis patient; material...
TTTCCCTACACGACGCTCTTCCGATCTGGCGAGGAGGAAGAAATGGAAGATGAGAATTCATTATTATGAAACAAATAAGGAAAACGATTGGGAGAAAAAGTCGCTGCGATCCGTTTGCCCATGAAGAAAATCATATTGTGCTTCTTGCATACCAGGCCACCTCCTCCGACACATGATTAGACACTTTTATGCAAATTGGTCCATTCCACCTTTCCAGTTCTGCGCACAGGTTAGCCTACTCTAACCGACGGATGAAAGAAAAGGCAGGCTGCCTGTACGCAGTTTGCCTCAAATCCGACGGCACAGCGCCTGTGAAAAATATTGTACCATAAGTGCGCAGGGATTTCAATGTAGAACACCAGGCATCCCTGCTTTTCCTGCGAATTTTCCGTTTGCCCAATGTCATCCGTGTGCCGAGAGGGAAGGCCTCAGTGCTTTCAGCGAAAGGACCAGCCGATTCAAACATGTTTTCTTATTCCGCTTTACGGCTACTCAACACAGTGCCTCTCTGTTCACCTGTCTTGGATGCTTGAGCATATTCTTTTTCAATACTCGCCATACAGCGCAAGGCAGGAACACCGCAAGAGGTGTCCCTGCCTTTTCGGATAGGCTGATTGGCAAATGCATCCCGCGCAAGCTGCCGCTGAAGCAATCGTCAGCGGCAGGCATCATTTCTCACTCCACCAACGCCTTGCCCAAGGCGCGGCAGGCTTCAAGTGCCGCGTCGTCGGGCGTCTCCGTGCAGATCACACTCTCGCAAACGAGGTTCACCCCTGCGCTGTCGCAGTCACTCTCCCAAGTGCGCATCCACTCGCCATCGCCCCAGCCGTAGGAACCGAACAGTGCCACACGCTTCCCGCCGAGGCTGCGCTTGCAGGCATCGAACATGGGCTGGAACTCCATTTCCTCCAATACCTCGCTGCCCATAGCAGGGCAGCCGAAGGCGATGGCACCATAGGTGTTCAGATCGCCGGGCTGTACCTGATCGGGTGTGAGCAGCACAGCCTCCGCGCCCGCGGCAGTCATGCCCTCGGCAACAGCCTGCGCCATCGCCTCCGTATTGCCTGTGCCGCTCCAATAAACAACAGCAGTTTTCATTTTCGTAAATTCCTTTCTTTTTGTGATGTTATATGATCAAACTGCAACGGCAAGCTGCTCCAGCTTCGAGCCGCTTTGCCAGAGTGCGCAGTAGATCTCCGTGCATTTTTTGTATTTTGCGAACAGCGAACGCGCCTTTTCCTCGTTGCCGTAGACCTTCCAGAGCCCCGCGCACTTAAAATCGTTCGCGCGGTGGTCAATGAAGCCCTTCACATCCTCCGGCGGATAGCTGAGAAACAGCCCCACCTCGTGCGGAAACTCTCCGCTCTCGCCTCCTTTGAATGTTTGCCGGTTAGCATTCTCTAACCATATAGCCCTTGAGAAGCCGCCCGAAGGCGGCTCTTCAGAGATCACCGCCTGCCGCCGCGCCCCAATGCCATGGTTCTCAACCAAGTAAGCCTCGGATGCAGACCGGCATTGCTGATGTCGTCGATGCTTTACTTTATTCCCAGCAGCAATGTTGAGCCGCGAAGCATCAGGCGTTTGGCTTCCTTCGGTGTCATGAAGCTGTCGTCGGTCGTGTCGATCAGCTCTACACGCTCATAGCCCATGTCCCTGAGCTTTTGGGCAAACGCCAGCATATCGCCGTACCTACCAGACGACATCAGGTCGTGGATGGCAAACATTCCGCCCTTTTTCAGAACCCGCAGTGTTTCCAGCAGAAGTGCCTGCTTGTCTGCCCCTGTGATATTGTGATAGACATAGTTGCTGGTCACCGCGTCGAAGCTCTCGTCGGGAAAATCCAGCTTCACGGCGTTCCCACATTGGAACGAAGCGTTTTTCACACTCTCCGCAGCGGCGTTTTTTTCACACAGCGTCAGGCTGAAGGAGGCGTACTCCTTGCCCCAGCGGTCAATGCCGACCATTTTCCCCTGGGGATTGCGCTTTGCGCAGGCAATGGTCAGCGCGCCGCTGCCGCAGCCGATGTCCAGCCCCACGCCGCCCTCCGGGAATGTGATATGCTTCGCCGTGCCGTCAATGATCTGCTTTGAGAGCTTGCGCTCGCCGTCATAGGAAAAGCTCCGATAGGCATATATGCACCACTCGCTGTACTTTGCACAAACGACAAAGGCAATGCCGAACACCACGCCCAGTACGATGCGCAGCTTTCCGCCCACACCGATGCCGAATATGCCGAAAGCAAGCAGCAGTGCAAGGGACAGCACCGTCTCCGCGATGAGCAAAAACAGCATTCCCTTGGGGATCCAGTTTTTGTAGTCAGGCTTCATTCTTGGGACTCCTTTCTTTTCTAACGGTCCTCATGCGAAAATCGCAGCGGTCGTCGCCGCGTCCCAGCGTTTTCGTTCGATGCCAGACGAGCTTCGGGTGCAGACCGTCATAGGTGATATCATAGCTGTCGCAAAAGCAGCGGCACCTTCGCGCCTATCCCAGCGCCACATCCAGTGTCATCATGACGCTAAAGCCCACGGCAAAGAAAATCGTGCCGATGTTGGAGTGCTTTCCCTGTGACATTTCGGGAATCAGCTCCTCCACCACCACATAGAGCATAGCGCCTGCCGCGAAGCTCAGAAAATACGGCAGCGCCGGGATCACGAGCTGCGCCGCAAGAAGCGTCAGCACCGCGCCGATGGGCTCGACCGCGCCGGAGAGCACGCCAAGCCAAAACGCCCGACCCTTACTCTCGCCCTCCGCCCGGAGCGGCATGGAGATGATCGCTCCCTCGGGGAAATTCTGAATGGCAATGCCGAGGGACAGGACAAGCGCGCTTGCCGCCGTGATCTGTGTATTCCCCGCGAGGAATCCTGCGTACATCACGCCAACCGCCATTCCCTCCGGAATATTATGTAGTGTCACAGCCAGCACCATCATCGTGGTGCGTCCCAGCCTGCTTTTCGGGCCCTCCGCCTGATTGCTTCCTACATGAAGGTGGGGAATCAGCCGGTCAAGCAGGAGCAAAAACAGCACGCCGACCCAGAAGCCGATAAAGGCGGGAAGAAAGGACAGCTTGCCCATGCCCTCCGACTGCTCAATAGCGGGAATCAGCAGGCTCCAGATGGACGCTGCCACCATCACGCCAGCGGCAAAACCGGCAAGGGAACGCTGTATCAAATCACTAAGGGATTTTTTCATAAAGAACACGCAGGCCGAGCCCAGTGCTGTTCCCAGGAAAGGGATCATGATTCCAATAAAGGTTTCCATTCGTCTCACCGCCTTTGCGTTGCAGTATTATTTGTTTCTTCTGAATCCCGCCTCGTCCCGGTATTCGGGATGTTCCTTTAAGTATGGGTCTTTATCGCCGCAGATGGCATAGTCGCATCGGCAGCCATCCACGCAGGTAGTCGTCCGCACCAGCCTTGCGTGGAGCAGCTCCATGGACGCATAGTCCACATTGCACAGGGCAGGCATGATATCGGTAAGGCCGTGCCGGATAGCAAACTCCGCTGCCGGACACGATGTAAACTCATAATAAATAGGCTTTTTGGTTTCATAAGGCGCAACCGTCATCTCGTAATCGTGCCATTTGTCGCAGCCGCGTTTCGCCCGTACAAACGCTCTTTGCATCAGCTTCCTCCAGAACGGCTTGTTGCAGTTCACAAACCGCAACCTGCGGAAGATCGGCAGGATCAGGTTTTCCTCCATCTCCTCGATCTCGCGGAAGGATGTGGCGGCTTTGCAGACTGTGTAATAGCTCATGATGGCGATGCAGTCGTAGGTGCCGCCTACGCCGTTGTGGAAGTTCCGTTTGCCGCCCAAATCGGTACGCCAGTCGGAGAGAAAGTCCACATACTGCCGCTGTACCTGTTCCCATATCGTCTCCCGCTCCGCTTCCGGGTAGTGCAGGGCGATCTTCACCCGTATCTCCTTCTTGCAAGGCTTTGAATACAGCACATGGCATTTGTGGTCAAATAGGAGCTTCTTATCCTTCATCTGCCTGCCTCTCCCTCATTTCCGCGCCGTGATACAGAGCCAGCTTTTCTTTTTGTGTATCTGCACATCGTGAAACCCCGCCTGCTCCAGATATGCCTTTAGTTCAATGTCTTTGTAGATGGTCATGCCGCCGATGATCTCCGTCCACTTTTCGTCCTTGGCTGTGTCGCCATTGCTCTCGTTGCAGATGAGGAAGGTCCCTCCGGGCTTCAGCACTCGGTAAACTTCCCGGAAGCACCGGGGCAGGTCAGGCCAGAAATAGACGGTCTCAAAGGCTGTAATGGTGTCAAACCAGTCGTCCGCAAACACCATATCCGCCACGCTGCCTTGCAGGACGGTGCAGCGGCCCTCCGTGATGGCGGCTTCGTTGACCTTTTTGGATTTCTCCACGCTGACGGGCGAATAGTCGATGCCCTTCACGATGCCCTGCGGGCATTTTTTCAGAAGTCTCTTGATGTTCGCCCCGCCGCCGCAGCCGCAGTCCAGCACCCTGGCGTCCGGCGCGGCATTCAGAAATTGTAGTCCCCACCGGGCCACGGCGCTGTGACCGAGATTCATCATGGCGACCATAATTTTCCCGCCAAAGCCCACGGGCTTGCGGGTATTTTCAAAGAATGACATATCACACCTCCATTTTTACACACTCAGCATAGGTCAGCGGGAAAGATGCTTTCAGCACAGCGCTTTTCCGCACCGCCCAGCCGTTTTGCCGCAGGAAGCACAGGTATTCCTCGCTCGTCCACCTGCTGTGGAGAGGAAATCCTGCCAGCTTCATGAAAAATGCCTTGACCTTGCCGAAAATAGAATTCTCCGCGTGGGTGAAGGTGGGCGCGATGAGCACTCCGTCATCCTTCAGAACCCGGCGGATCTCGGCAAGGGCTTTCTCCGGCTGCGGCACAATGTGCAGTGCGTTGGATACGATCACTACATCAAAGGACTTATCCGCATAGGGCAGGCAGAACATATCCTGCACGGAAAAGTGCAGCTTCGCCGAGCGGTTGTCCCGCTTGGCCTCTGCAATCATCTCCGCAGAGGCGTCCGTCGCCTCAATATGCGCCGCCGCATTCACGATGTGCTTTGCGATCAGCCCCGTGCCGGTTGCCAGTTCCAGCACCGTTTTGGCTTTCACCACCGGCCGGATCAGCTCATACATCTCGTCATACGCCGCCCGATCCTTTCGCATAAAGCGGTCGTAACGACCGGCATTTTTGTCCCAAAAATTCTTATGATCTCGCATCGCTATCATTCCTTTTGCAGTGATACCCACCTAACCAATACATACAGACAACGCAGTTAGATGCAGCTAACCAGCTTGCCTTGGAAAGGCCGCAGATGCGGCCTTTCAGCTTATTCAAATAACTCCCTGCAGGCGCCGTACACCGGCGCGCCGGTGCCTACAGATCTCCGGCTTACGCCGATTCTTTCAGGCGAACGGCATTGATGACCACAGGCTCATTACTGCCTTGATAGCGCAGCACCTGCAGGTAAACCTCAACGTTATCCATGTGCTGGGCCATTGTAAACGTCAGCGTATATTCACCGGCCTCGGATACCGTCTGCTCTGCCTTGGTATAGCGTCCGTTATAGTCATTCACGCCAAATTGCAGCTCCGCCCCGCATTCGGCAACGTCCACGATCAGGGTGTAGGTTTTGCCCCGTTGCAGCCGTACCGTCTGCGTCATGCGATCCGTATTGGAGCCGGAGGCCAGCACGGCAGCGCCGCTCTCGATTGCCGTGCTTCCGGAGAGCCTCCAGTGGTCTGCTCCGTTGGAGAAGTCTCCGTTTGGCAGGAGGCTCGCACCCGCAGGCGGTGCAGGCTCCGGTTCCGGTGCAGGCTCCGGAATATTCCCCATCTCACCCTCTACCAGCGAGACGTTCCTTATGAGGACAGGATTGCTGCTTTGCTGATAGCGAAGCACCTGGAAATAAATCTTCACCGTGTCGATATGGGCGGCAGTGGTAAAGGTCAGCTGGACGATTCCGTCTGCGTCAACGACCTTTTCCAGCTGCGTGTAGCGTCCGTTGTAGTCGCTGACGCCAAATTGCAGCCTTGCTCCGCAGGATACGATATCGGCAGACAGCGTATAGGTTTTTCCCTTTTCCAGCTGCACCATCTGGGTCATGCGGTCCGTATTGGAGCCGGAGGCCAGCCTTGCAACGCCCTCTGCGATCTCAGCGCCGCCGGAAAGGCTCCAGCCGCTGCTCCCATCAGCAAAAGCGCCGTTGACAATGAATTCCTGCTTCTCTGCCGGCGGTTCCGCAGGCTCAGGCTCCGGCGCAGGGATACCAGGGGATGTCGGCGCATTTTTCCCACTGATCACCGAAATGTTATCCACGTACGCGGGAGCTCCATCCTGATACCGCTCCACCTGAACATAGACCTCCATTTCCCTGCACGATTTCCCGGTGGTGAAGGTAAGGAGCTTCTCTCCAGAATTCGTATATATCTCGTGTGTGTTGGCAGAACCGTTGGCCTTGCGGACGCCAAGCGTGACCCTTGTGCCATCGGAAACAATGTCTGCCTTCAGCGTGTAGGTCATGTTGGGCTGAACCGCAATTGACTGGGAAAGCGTGTGTGTGGCAGAGCCGGTCCTCAGGATCCCCCGCCCATCGGACACCTCCGCACCGCCGGAGGCAGTCCAATTCTCTGCTCCCACAGAGAAATCTCCGTTGCGGATATGCTCATACCGTTCGGCCTCAATATCCTCGGGGAAGGAATCTGCGGCCCAGCCATCCTTGGGATACGTTTCATTTCCCACCGTGTCGCCCGCCTCGCAGTAAGGGGTGATCCTGACAGAGTCAATTTCAAAAACAGCGGTATCAAAATCGGCGGTTCCGGTCCAGCCGGTATCGCCAAAGCCGTCCCCGTCGCTGTCCTTGGACGCCGGGAACCAAATACCCAGCCACAGACGGCTGGCATGGGTGGGAATATGCTCGTAGCTGGTATACAGCAGCTGCCCATCCACATAGAAATCCACGCGGGGCTGCTCGTTCGCATCTCCGGTATGCCAGTCGAAGCGGTAGGTATGCCACTCTCCATCGTTTACCGCCTCAGGAAGCGTCTGAAAGTGAGACTTGCTGCGGTTTTCCATTTCGTAGGTATTGAATCGCGCAGCATGGAAGGTGGGTGTGTCGAAATCGGCGTTTGCCGTGGGAAGCTCAATGTCGATCTCGTGATTCACGATGGCGAGCTTGCCGGTCTGGTCGGGGTAATTCTTGTACTCCTCGGAATCCTTGTCGTATTCCTCGTACTCAAATGTCCAGATTGCGGAGCACGCGCCAAGCACCGGTGCCACCTTCGCCACAACCTCATAGCGCCCAGAGGCATAGTAGTCACGGGTGGCAATGGCCGCTCCGGTACGAATGCCGCCGGGGAGATTTTTGTTGCAGCCCTGCACATCGCCGGTGTACAGATTGCCGTGTCCCTCCAGCTTCAGCGTACCGTTGGATACGGAGACGTTTTCAGGAACAACACCGCCATTCCAACCGCCCCACATTTTTTCCGCTACCAGCCATTTGCCGGTATCCAGCGCGTCGCCGGAGAAGTCATCAAAAAACGCCTCTGTCTGACCGGCCTGGTTTATGTTTTGTGGCTTCTCCGCCGCAACCACCTGGGGCGCGCTGATGGTCATGATCATCATACACGCCAAGATTGTGCTAACAAGTTTCTTCACTTTCATACGATCGCCTCTTTTCTATTTTATAGTTGCCGATGATAGGTCGGGAGCTTTCGCGGTTTTTCTCGCTCCCGTGGGTCTAGTCTAACATGGCGCTGTGTGGCGTGTCAATTGAACGGATCCGATGATTATTCCGTATTTCACAAGATTTCTTTCCGGCAGGCGAGGCAGGAGAAAAGCCGGCAGTCTATGCCATGCGCGGCTTCACATCGTCGCCAAATCTCCCCATGCGGCCTCGATCAGCTCTAGGCCGCCCGTTTTCTCGATGCGCCCCTCCTTGAGCCATGCGGCTCGGTCACACAGGGAGCTTGCACACCGGCGGTCGTGGGTGACGGTGACAATGGTGCCGCCCGTGCGCGTATGCAGAAGGTTCAGCGCATGGAGCAGTGTCCGAAGCCCCTCTCTGTCCTGCCCCACGGTAGGCTCGTCCAACAGCAGCAGCTCCGGCTGAGAGGCAGCCACGGCGGCAATGGACACCCGGCGCTTCTGCCCCTCGGAAAGGGAGTGAGGGTGTCTCTCTGATAGATGCGCAATGCCGAACAGCTCCATGATCTCCCGCGCAAAGTCCTCGCTTTTGGCGGCGAAGGCCACCTCCTGGGCAACCGTCGGCATAAAGAGCTGGCAGTTGGGGTTCTGATACACCACGCCCACCCGCCGAAACCACGCCCGGCTGCCGCGCCGCTGTCCCAAGGCGGGGTCGATGAACTGCCGGATCTCTCCCGCCGTGGGACGCGCCAAGCGGGCCATCAGCCGCAGCAGGGAGGTCTTTCCGCAGCCGTTATCGCCAAGGAGCAAAAGCCGCTCGCCACGGAACAGGGTCAGATCGACGCCCTCTAAAATGCTGCGTCCGCCCGCGCGCCAGCCCACGCCGTGAAGCGTCATGACCGGCTCCTCCCGCCTTGCAACTGCGGGAATAGGCTCAGCCGCCTCCGGCTGGGCGGCGCAGAGCGCCTCCCGGCCGGTCTGCCGCTCAAGCGTTCCGTTTCGGAGCCGCCATACCTCATGGGCAAAGGGCAGGACCTGCTCCAGCCGGTGCTCCACGATCAGCACCGCGTAGCCGGACTCGGCCAGCGTCCGCAGCGACGACATGAGAAACGCCGCGCCCTTGCGGTCCAGGTTTGCCAGCGGCTCGTCCAAAAGGAGAATCCTTTGCTCGGTTGCCAGGGCGGAGGCGGTGATGAGCCGCTGCTTCTGCCCGCCGGAGAGGGTGCGGGTGCCCCACTGGGGACACAGCGCCATACGGCCGCAGGCCTTTTCGATGCAGCCGCTGATCTTCTCCGGCGAAAAGGCGAAGTTTTCACAGCCGAACGCCAGTTCGTCCTCCACCCGCTGGTGGATGATCTGCGCGTCGGCGTTTTGCAGCACCACGCCCGCCCTGCGGCAAATGTTGCTTATCCTCTGCCCGGATACGTCCTCGCCGCCGATGCGTACCTCGCCGGAAAGCGTCCCCTTGGTCACGTTGGGGATGACGCCTGACAGGATGGACAACACCGTGCTTTTCCCCTGACCCGAATCGCCGTACAGCAGGGCAAGACGCCCGTATTCCAGCGAAAAGGAGGCGTTTTTCAGCACCGGCTCCGGCATATCCTCATAGCGGAAGGACACGTTTTTGAACTCGATGGCTCTCACAGCAGCACCGCCCCCATGGCGCACAGTGCGCTCAGCGCCGCGAACGCCCCGTCCTTCACCTGCAAATACACAGGCCGGTACACGGTGTACGGCGCGGCTTCGGTGGTAAAGCCCCGGGTCTCCACGCTCAGGGCCAGCGTGTCCGACAGGTTGACCAGCCGCACCATCAGCGGGATCAGAAAGGCCCGGTAGAAGATAGCGGGGTTCAAAAGTCCGCCCGCGCCCCGCGTGCGCATGGCCTCCCGGGTCTGCCGCACCTCCGCCCGCAGCAGCGGAAAAAACGTGAAGGTGATGAGCATGGCAAGCGTCAGCACGCGGGGCAGGCGCATACAGGAAAAGCCCCGGACAAGGCAGACGGGCGCAAGCCCCAGCCCCGGTATGGCCGCGACACACAGTGCCAGCATCCGCGCGGCGGCGGCAGAGGTCTGGGCGGCGTCCCGGGAGATGGCGTAGGTCAGGGCGCAGAAAATGCCGCACAGAAGCACCGCGGCAGGCAGCACCGCAAGGCAGGGACGAAGATACCCAAACAGCGCCAACAGCAGCCATATTCCGCCCAGAAAGAAAAACACGCCGGGGCTTTTTGCCATGGCAAGGCCAAAGGCAAAGGTGAATACAGACACGGCAATGCCCGCCATGGGGAAAAGGGGATGCTTTACATACAGTTTTTCGCTCATTTCTTCAGCACTCCCGTTTTTTTCAGCTCTCTTGCGATCTTGATGCCGATCAGCGCTCCCAGCGCGGACACGGCGACGACGGCCAAGGTCATCCCCACGGCGGCAAGCGGCGCTCTGTCCGCTACCGCCGCAAGCGGACTGTCCGCGCCCTTTATGAGCCGGTTATAGAGATAGTTGAAGGGCAGCGACAGGGGCGTGTGCAGCATGGCGGCCACAAATACGGCGGCGTCCTTTTCATAACCCCTGAACAGCAGCAGCACGATAAGCTCGATCAAAACGCCGTTCAAAACGCTGGAGAGGAACATGGGCGGCGACATCATCAGCTGGATCAGCCCCATCATCAGCGCCATGATCAGCAGTGAACCGGGCTTTCGCACCTTATACAGGCCGATGGCGAAGAACACGCCGATCTGAAGCGCCGTGACCAGCTGGGAAATGCCGAAGATCAGCGGCTGCAGGCTGATCACCAGCGGCATCACCGCGCAGGTGGCCAGCGCCACCGCCGACATGATGGCGAGGAATACCACGTCCTTGATCTGAAATTTTTGAAAGTATCCGCGATTCATATTGCTTGCTCCTCCATTTGTCCGTTTTCCATTTTATATACCCGGTCCGCCACCGCCATGGTAGACGCGCGGTGGGATACCAGAATGATCGTCCTGTCCTGCTTGTGCTTGAGCAGCGCCCGCAGGATCACGCCCTCGTTGATGCTGTCCACATTGCTGGTAGGCTCGTCGAGCAGGATAAGCGGGCAGCCGGAGAGAAACGCCCGTGCCAGACCGATGCGCTGCCGCTCGCCCATGGAGAGCCGCCCGCCCAGCAGTCCGGCGGGGGTACTAAGCCCCTCGGGCAGCGCCTGCACCAGCTCCTCGGCGGAGGCCATCCGCAGCGCCGCCATCAGCTCCCCGTCCGTGGCGTCGGGCTTTGCGATGCGCAGGTTCTCGGCAATGGTAGCGTCAAACAGATAGGTGCTCTGGCTGACCATAGTGACGTTTTGGTACAGGCTCTCGGTGTTGATTTCGTCAATATCCGTGCCGTTATAGCGTAGCTGGCCGCCAGAGCGCTCCCAGAACCGCAGCAGCAGCTTCAGCAGCGTGGACTTTCCACAGCCGCTTTCCCCCACGATGCCGACGATCTCATTTTTGCGGGCGGCCATGGAAACGCCCCTGAGCACCGCCTCCCCGCCATAGGCGAAGGATAGGTCGTGTACCTCCAAGCCCTCGTAGGAGAGTTCCGTGCCGTGCTCCACGGTCTCCACCTCCGGCTGCTCCTCCAGCAGACGGAGAATGCGTTCCCCGCTTGCAAAGGTCTGGTTGAGGTTTGCGGGCAGGGCGGACACGGCGATGACCGGGCCGAAGCTGCCGAACACGGCGGTCACGCCCAGCACCATGCGCCCCACGCTGAGGCTGCCGCTGTGAACGAGAAAGATTCCTACAGCCAGCACTGCCAGCACCGATAGCGACACGGCGGCCTCCGTAGCGGCGGCGGAAAGGGCCGTTTCCCGCTTGAGGGCCTTCGTTCTGCCCAGCATGGCGTCGGAGCGGCGGTCGACTTCGGCGGCCCGGGCCTCTCCGGCGTTATAGAGGACAAGCTCTCGTATGCCCTTAATGCTGTCGAGAAAATACGCGCCGAAGTCCTCAAGCTCCCGCCTGTACCGCATACCGGTCTCGGCCATGCGGCGGGAGAAAAACCGGGGCAGCAGAACGCCGATGCACAGATAGGCCGCCGCCGCGATCATGGACAGATACCAGCTTGCAGCAAGCCCGGTGACCGCCATCACCGCCGCCGATACAAGCACGGCGATGCAGACGGGGGAAACGGTGTGGGCGTAGAACACCTCCAGCGTTTCGATGTCCGCCGTGATCATGGTGAGAAGGCTGCCCTTCTGCCGGCTTTCCAGCTTGGCGGGGCAAAGGGTCCGGAGCTTGGTGAAGATTTTGTCCCGAAGCACCGCCAGCAGCCGGAAGGCGATATAGTGGTTGCCGTACTGCTCCAGATACCGCAGTCCTCCGCGCAGTGCGCCGCAGCCCACGCAGAGGGCCGCAATGGCGCCGTAGGACAGGGGAATGCTCTCGCCCAAGGCCTTCGCGATGCCCACCGCGCCGAAAAAGGGCACGCCCATGGCGCACAAAAAGCCAAGGCTTCCGTTCAATACCGCCAGTAGCATAACGGCGGAAAGCCTGCCGCCCAAGAGCTTCATCAGCTCCGCCGCGATTTGCACGCCGCTTCTGCGGGATAGCTCTTTTTTCATGCCTGCGCCTCCTTTATCAGCTCCAGATAGCCCTGCTCAAGCTCCCGCTGCGCGCAGAACAGCGCGGCGTAGCGTCCGCCTCGGGCCATCAGTGAGGCGTGGTCGCCCCGCTCACAGATACGGCCGTCCTCCATGTACAAAATGCTGTCCGCCGCCGCCACGTTTGCAAGGCGGTGGGTGATGACCGTCACGCCGGCAAAGGTGCTGAGGGAGCGTATGACCTCCATGATGATACCCTCGCTCTCTGCGTCGATGTTGCCGGTGGCCTCGTCAAAAATGTAAATTCGCTTGGGCGCGGTGAGGTTGACGGCCAGCGCCAGCCGCTGCTTCTGCCCGCCGGAGATGTCCGCCGCGTCCTCGTTCAGCACAAAATCAAGGCCGCCACGCTCCCGCACAAGGCCGTCCAGCCGCACAAGGGCAAGCGCCCGCCACATTTCCTCTTCCGCCGCGTGCGGGTTTGCCAGCAGGAAGTTTGAGCGTATGGTGTCATGAAAGAGGAAGGTTTCGCAGCTCACATGGGCGAGGGAAGCGTAATACGCTTCCCTGTCAAGGCTTTCGACCGGCTTGCCGTCTAAAAGCACCCGACCGGAGTCGGGGCGCAGCGCCCCGGTCAGGAGCTTGGCAACCGTGGTCTTGCCGCAGCCGCTTTCCCCCATGATGGCGGTCATGCCCCGCTCAGGGAATACGGCGGACACGCCGTGCAGCGTCCCCCGCCCCTGCTCGTAGGAAAAATGTACGTCCTCCAGCTCCAGCCGCCCGCCGCAGGGCTGCTTCCCGCCCCATGTCGGCTCCGGTTCCTCCAGCAGCGTCAGCATCAGCTTACCCGCGCTGACCCCGTTCATAGCCACATGGAAGGCGCTTCCGAATGCCCTAAGCGGCAAAAAGAACTCCGCCGCCACCAGCACCAGAAACAGCGCGGCGGCAATGCCTCCGCCGTTCTGCGTTCCCGATACTGCCAGCGCCGTACCGATGCCTGCGCCGCCAAAGGCCACAAGGTCCATGATGGTCACGCTGGCAAGCTGCATGACAAGGACTTTCATGGTGATTTTTCGAAATTCCTCGGCGTTCTCGTTCATATACGCCTGCTGCCTTGCGTCCGCGCGGAAGACCTTCAGCTCCTTCAGCCCCTGCACGCTGTCTAAAAACACGTCGCCCATGGCGGTGTATTTGCCCCAGTATCTGGCGAATATGCGCTTTGCAAAGCGGGACACCGCCACGATGGACACCGGGATCAGCGGCACGCAGGCCAGCAGCACCGCCGCCACGCGCCAGTTGAGGAATACGCAGATGCCGAATAGCAGCAGCGGCGAGAGCATGGCGTAGAAAAACTGCGGCAGATAGGAGGAATAGTACAGATCCAGCTGCTCGATGCCCTCCGTGGCCAGTTGGGTAAGCCCCGCCATCTTCACGGTTTTCGTCTCCCGCACGCCGAGGCGCAGGAGCTTTGCGTATAGCTGCGTGCGCAGGCTTTTCTTCACGCTGCGCCCCAGTCTGTCCCGCACCGCCGCGGCGCGGGTGGTAGCAAGGAAGCGTACCGCCCCGCATACCGCTCCCAAAGCGAAAGGAAGCGGATAGAAGGACGCCTTCGCATCGGTAAGGAGCAGATGAAGCCCATAGCACAGGCAGGCCGTAAAGCCGATGCTGCCGAGAGAGCCTGTGAGCATCCACAAAACGGCGCGGTAGATATATCGTTTGTCCTCGCCCAACAGGCGCAAAAGCTGTTTATCCGGCATGGGCGTTTCTCCTTTTCCTTCGCATGGTTTCCGCCATATGGCGCAGCACCAGTATGGGGTGGGTCAGCAGCATCCGCGGCCCTGCATAGCGCATCACGGCGCGCATCTGTTGGCGCATTTCCGGCTTGTAGCAGTGGATGGGGCAGTTTGAGCAAAAGGGCTTGTTGTCCTCGTGCGGGCATCTGTCGCGCCGCTGTCTGGCGTATTCCAGCAGTGCATTGCACGCCGGACAAAGCGCCTCGCCCCTTGTCCCATGCACACCCCGGCAATACCGATGCACCATGAGGGTAACGGTTTCAATCTCCTTTTCCTTGTTCAAGTTTTGAAGTCCTTTCTGTTTTATACACGGTTAGTCGCCTCTAACTGTCTGGTGGAAGAAAAGGCAGGCCACCTGTATGCAGTCTGCCTTTTGTCTGATGCGAAAGCCCGCAGCCGCGCGGGGCTTACAGCACCAGCGAGGGCGCGGTGTAGACCCGTGCCTTCAACTCGCTGTTGAGCATATACAGCCCCTTGCTGTCACCGCCGAACAGCTCCATCTTGGTGATGAGGTCGGCGGCGTTCT
>ENA-UPWR01000124-UPWR01000124.1-human-gut-metagenome-genome-assembly--contig:-NODE-124-length-14405-cov-81.018774_pt1 | contig 14405 bp, 10 predicted proteins | sample MGYA00250053_ERZ773382 | MGnify/ENA primary metagenome ERZ773382 (study PRJEB29103, sample SAMN06112029) | human gut metagenome | biome: human gut; feature: ankylosing spondylitis patient; material...
AAATGCGTCCCATGGCGTGCCCGTTGACGTAGACAAGTCCCTTGCCCCAAGTCTCGAAGTTTAGGAATGTGTCGCTGCAAACCGTAGAAATAGAAATCAATCAATTATAACCTAAAAATCATTCAAAAGCAGTGTTATTTTGTCATTTCGTCCGACTTTATACGAATCACGCTCAAAGAATAAGCCGGCATTTCATACTGCGACAATTCTGTCACGGATACATCTTTCTTCACCGGTCGTGCATTTTTGTCGGTAGGTTTTCCACTCAAGACCTGCAAAACTGCTTTTCCATTTTCAGTTTGCGTCAAGCCTTCCACTTTCGTCTTTACCGGAACTGGCAACAAGTTCACCAGCTTCACAATCCAATCTCCCGTCTTACTGTCACGTACCACAGAAGTACCGATACGTTTCTGCACATCCTGACGAGGATTGTCTATTTTCCGGTCGGCAGGCAAGTAAGTATCTCCGGAATTCTGTCCGTAAAGCTGCTGGGTGTAATAACCTACGGTAGGTTTCACCTCACGGTTATTGAAATAAATCAAATCGGGGTTCCACTGAGTGTGTCCTTCCTTGGCCAACAAAGGCGCATAAGAAGTCATTGACACGATATCACCATTACGTTCTACCGAAGTCAGATACAGCGCCTCAGCCAAAGCTGTTTCAATGTTATTGGGACGTCCCGGCAAATGTGCGGCGTACTCTCCTAAATACACTTTAGGTTTTGTACGGTCATAACGGTCGTAATAATCCTGATTATTTATAAACCAGCCCGGTGTATTATAATAATGTTCATCCACCATCGGCACATTCAGGCGCGTAGCAAACTTCCATCCGGCTTCATAATCCGTACCTTCATAGAAAGGACCGACCGTACCAATCACCGTGATTTCCGGATACTTTTCTTTTACTGCCTTGAAAATCATTTCAAAACGCTCCTCAAAAATAGGCGTAATCAAATCCTCGTTTCCAATGCCGATGTACTTCAAGTTGAAAGGTTTCGGATGGCCTGCTTCTGCACGCATCTTTGCCCATTTATTCTTTTTCGGGTCACCATTGGCATATTCTATCAGGTCCAGAATATCCTGCACGTATGCATCCATCTCTTCCATGGGAATACCTCCCTGCTGTCCGCCGCTCAAAGGTTTTCCCGGAATACAAGCTGAATTCTGACATGGAACACCGGCCGCCAGCACTGGAAGAGGCTCTGCTCCTATATCTTCACAGAACTGGAAATACTCAAAGTATCCCAAACCTAATGTCTGATGATACCCCCACAAGTTCCCCATCGGTTTACGGGCTTCCAGCGGACCCACTGAGTTTTTCCAGCGATAAATATTATCAATTCCGTTTCCATGTGCCACACAACCGCCCGGGAAACGTACAAAGCGCGGATGCAAATCGGCCAACGTCTGTGCCAAGTCAGCTCTCAATCCGTTTTTACGCCCCTTGAAAGTCTCTTGAGGGAACAAGGAAACCATATCCAGATGTAATTCTCCCGTCACTTCCGGTTCCACTGAAAGCACAGCTGCATCCACATCAGTCTGAGCCGTCAGCACAGCCGACTGCTTTTTCCATTTTCCGGCTGCTACCCGTACAGAAGATTTCGCCACTTCCTTTCCCTCATTATCCAGCAAGCGTACGATTATCTTTCCACCTTTGCTTCCTTCAGGCATACGAGAGAAGACAGAGAAATCATACTTTTCTCCTTTCTTCAACGTAATTCCATCAAAGCCTGAATTACGGAGGGCCATTCCAGGCTTAGCCTGCAATACAACATAATGCGGATTGTTCTCATGCAAAGGATTTTCAGTTGACACCTTCACAGCCGACGACTGCCCGTTCTCCCATACACTCCAGGCATAGCCACTGTCAAATCCCTGATGTGCATTGTCCTTCGGAGAATACTCAAAGTCACGATTCTGTACCAGTTCCGCATAAAGTCCACCATCTGCTCCGTAATTAATATCTTCAAAGAAAATACCAATCAATTTATCACTGATAGGCTTCGCCTCTTCCGGACGTACCGTCAATTGCAGGGATACAGGAGCCAGTCCGGCAAAACGTTGTGCATCCTGTTCTGTACGCTCATTGTGCAACTGGTCTCTGTAAGCCCGATAGTCCACGAACTTCAACAGACGATCCACGTCTTCCCAGGCCACTTTCTGCACATATCCTTGTTCCAATACACCTTCCACTACAGCTTTCTTACGCGTTTCACTTCCTCGTTTTACGGTCGGGACCTGTTCACCATCCCGAGCAGGCTGCATATAATAAGTCTGCGGATTCCACTTCATTAAATCCGGCGAAGTGGCATGTCCCCATTCTTTTCCACTTTCGTTCAACTGCCAGAAGCAGTGCCATACTCCCTTTTCATCACGCACCAGATGAGGATTGAGCATACGTTTCTCGGCTCCCCAGGTGCCATAATCACATCTCACGTATCCATATCCGTTGCCGATACTGAACCAGCGTGTTGCATCTGTACTCCAGGCTAATTTCAGGCCACTACGCCCCGCATCGTTCACGGTAGCATACGAAAACAGATATACTGAATCCGGTTCATTCATCACTTCCTGCACATGCGCTGATACAGGAAAACTGGTAAGGCACGCACATAAGGCTGCCAAATGTGTCAGGTGTTTCATAGGTAAGAAGGTTTTATTTAAGATTATTATTTGGAAACTTTCACCCGCTGAATCGTGCCGTCCGCATTAAATTCCATTCGGTCGATACAAACTTCGCGGTGTACACCAGGAGCTTTGTCTTTATCCAGGTAATTTTTATTGATACGATGGTACACGATATACCACTCATCCGTACCCGGTTTACGAACTACGGAATTATGTGCCGTACCATAAATTTCTTTCGACGGATCTTGTATCATCACAATCGGGTCCTTAGCTACCTTAATCGAACCTAGAGGAGAATCCGATGTGCCGTATGCCACATGATAGTTCGCTGAACCCGTATCATCTACCGACCACAGGAAGTAATATAATCCCTGACGATAGAACACGTATGGCGCTTCACGATACGCATAATCTTTCAATGTACCTCCTTTCGGAGTCATCACCTTCAATGTTTCCTTTTTGATAGACACCATGTCATCGTTCAGTTCAGCGCCGGCCATATAGCCATTACCCCAGTACAAGTAAGATTTACCGGAAACCGGATCGGTAAACACATCCACATCAATCTGCTGTCCGTGTCCGACCGGAGAATCTGTAATAATCGGTTTACCCATATCCTTGAAAGGTCCTATAGGAGAGTCTGCCACAGCGACTCCAATCTTCTTGCCCGAATCATCGTTCGGGTTACCGCTATAATAGAAGAAATATTTATATTTTCCATCAATCAGTTTCTCTTCAATAGCCGGTGCCCAGGCATTTCCATTCGCCCATGGAACCTGCGGAGAACGTAAATCCAGCATCACTCCTTCGTAAGTCCAGTCTTTCAAGTCAGCCGAAGAGAATACGGTAAAATACCATCCTCCCCATCCCGGTTGTCCGTCTGTAGTAGAATAAATGTAATAACGTTGAGTTTTCTGTGAATACAGCACTTCAGGGTCTGCATGGAATCCCGGCAATACCGGATTTACCGGCAGTTCACCCAGTTCAGCCGGTTTTCCCCATTTGTCTGTAATGCGCTTCAATTCTGCACGGGTAATAGGAATGATGGTACCATGACGAGGATGGAAATTCATCTTCACCGCATGATCTATCACTTTGAAGTTTTTCAAGTCGGTTGTTTCCGTGAACTGATAAGCTCCCTTCATGTATACATCGTACATCAGAATGTACTTGTCCTGTCCAATCAGTTTGAACGTACCGGCTCCTTCCACCGCTTCCTTTGTCTGCTGTTTATAGTCCGGTTGTTCTTCCCATTCTCCGGAAGTCAGCGAACGAGTGGTTGCCACTTTAATACCGTTACCGTGTCCTTCCGTTTTATAGAAAAGATGGTATACCCCGTCTTTATACACGATATCACCGTCTATACAAGACTTTTTGTCCTTCGGGATAAAAAGAGGTTTCGGTTCTCCTTCCAAGTCCGTAAAATCTTCATTGGCATACGCATAATAAATTACGTCTACCCCACCGGCATACTGCATGGACCAGTATACCATGTACTTTCCAACCTCCTTATTATAAATAGTCTGAGGAGCCCATACACGTTTCAGCTTTTCCTGTCCCGGATAACGCTTCTGCATATTAATGACAGAATGCGACCAGTTTACCAAGTCAGTAGATTTCAGCAGCACCATCGCACGGTTAGAATCCCAACCATTATCCGACACCATATCGGTCAGTACCATATAAAAAGTCTGACCGTCTTCTCCTCTCAGGATATGAGGGTCGCGCACGCCACCGGTAGAGCTGATTACTTTTGAATCAAGCACCGGTTTGTTATTATTCAGGGCATAATAGGTATATCCATCCATACTTACCCCATAACATACGGCTTCTTCGCTGATATGATTTCCCGTAAAATAAGTAAACAAATAAGCTACATAATCTTTTTCTTCCACCAACGCGGCAGACACTGATTCCGAAATAAACGGAAGCAAGAATAACAAAGACAGGATTCTGTTTCTCATATACTTTACATGTTAACGTTTGATGCAAAGATAGGGAATTAGTGTATCACATACAACTATTAATCATGCAAAAAAGGAGGAGAATCGTGCATTTTTATAACCTATAAACCGTTATTACCCTGGAAACTTAAAGTAATTTGTATATTTGCACTTACTGTAACCGTAAAAAGAGTTGTGACACATGCAGTATAAGCCTATACCACTGCATTATAAACAAAAACATATCACCATGAAAAAACAAATGAAACAAATTGCCTTACCTCTCTTTTTGGGAGGTTTGATAGCATGCAGTCCTAAGACTGCCGTAAATGAAACAGACTTGTTGGGCAACTGGACAGAAATACTTCCTCCTTCATCCAACTTCGTACAAGGAATGACACTGGCCAAGGAAGGAAAAGCCTCCTCCATCGGCATGGCCACTCTGCAATATGAAAGCTGGCAGCTTCTGTCGGACGAACAGCTTGTACTGAGCGGAAAAAGTATCGGTAACGGACAGACAATTTCATTCTCAGATACACTGGCCATCCTTTCTTTACAACAAGACACTCTCACCCTCCGGAAAGGAGCCGATTATCAGATAAAATATGCACGCCAGCCGGAATCAGCACCTTTAGTCGGAACAGACAAGGCTTCTACGGGATACACCTGGTCGGACGTATTACAAAAAGACATCCGGATTTTTGAGACAGGACAAAAAGTACTCTCTTCCACCGACAGCCAGGCAACCCAAGCCGGCTTCTTAGTGTTTGCAACTGATTCTTCAAAGGTAGAAGTGTTCTTACCTGATACCAAAGTCATACTCGACCACCGTGTACGTCCTGACGGCATTGCTGTCTGGAACGTAGAAGACGATGACACCTATCAGGTGCAAGCCTGTGCAGACTCCTGGATTGTATCCAGAAGAGGACGACTGCTTTATAACACGCACGGAACCGATAAAAAAATAGAAACCTCCTTCCTCACCGAGGAAAAGACAGAAATCCCTGTGGCATTCTATCCGCATGAAGCCCTCGCTGAAGTCTGTCTGGACGGACAATACATGTTGCTCTCGCAGTACCGCACAGCCTCAGGTTACGGTTACAAGAATACCATTCTCGATTTGCGTGGCAAAGGAAAAGAAGCTACACTGACACGTAGTACAGACGGAAAAACGTTCCAGCTAACAGAAAAGGACTAAAAACTGTATCGTATGTGGATGAATCTACTTTTATTAATCGGCGGATTAGCTTTGATTTTAATAGGAGCGAACGGACTGACTGACGGAGCAGCCTCTGTAGCTAAACGTTTTCGTATCTCCGACCTGGTTATCGGATTGACCATTGTAGCCTTCGGGACCTCTGCTCCAGAACTGGTTATCAGCGTACTCTCCTCACTACAGGGAAGTGCTGAAATGGCTATCGGTAACGTGGTAGGAAGTAATATCTTCAATGTGTTGATGATTATCGGATGCACCGCTCTGGTTCTTCCCATACAAGTGGGACAGGGTACTATGAGTAAGGAAATTCCGCTGGTCATTCTTTCTGCACTGGTACTCACCTGCTTTGCCAACGACTGCATACTCGACGGAGGAAGCCGGGACATCATCAGCCGGATAGACGGGCTGGTACTATTAGGCTTCTTCCTTATTTTTATGCGTTATACTTTTGCCATCGCCCGCAACGGGAACGAAGATGGTGGCGAAGAACAGAAGGTGAAGGAACTGCCGGCATGGAAATCAGCCCTATATATTATAGGAGGACTGGCCGGATTAATTTTTGGCGGACAATTTTTTGTAGACGGTGCCAGTGGTATTGCCCGTTCATTAGGTGTCAGTGACTCTATCATCGGACTTACACTGGTGGCCGGAGGTACCTCTCTGCCGGAACTGGCAACTTCCGTCACGGCGGCCTTGAAAAAGAATCCGGGCATTGCCATTGGTAACGTCATCGGCAGCAACCTGTTCAATGTATTCTTTGTATTAGGATGTAGTGCAAGCCTGTCTCCTCTCCCTATGGGAAATATCAACAACATCGACATGGCTGTACTGGTAGGCTCTTCCATCCTGTTCTGGCTGGTGGGTTGGTTCTTCAAGAAACGGACCATCACCCGCATAGAAGGAGGACTGTTGGTAGCATGCTACATTGCTTACACGGCCTTCCTTATTTCACAACAATAAAGAACCTTGTTATAAATATTAATCATGAAAAGAATTCTTATCCCTTTGGCAGGTCTTTGCCTATTGACAGCCTGCAATCCGTCTTCTAAAAAACAAGCCGGAGATTCCGACATTCAGACGGAACTAAGTGAAGTATTCCCCGAAAGCCCCTCCAGAGAAGCATACGAAGGCTTCCAGTGGCAGACTGTCACGGGAGCTGGTTTGCGGCTATGGGCACAATGCAACGAAAACCTACGTATCGTCACCGACGCTTCTATTCCGGGTGCACGCATAGAACGTATGGAAAATGGCCACAAACAAACTTCGGACCCAGTTATTCAGATATTGGATATACCGGGCAAGGACATCCATTCACTTATCCCGTTCCTGCAGTCTCACCCACGTATTCTCATGGATAAGAATTGGGCGGACAGCCTGACCTGCGATTTCCGTGAAGTAAAATCCAACCGCGCCGGAGTAACCCGCTACATCCTGGAGCCCACCGGGAAGTCAGCGAAAGAACTGGCAGACCGCGGTCAGCACGAACCCGTGCCCTTTACTTGCCATGGCTGGGGAGTAGGCAACAGCGGAGCACGTTATTTCGAGGTATTCCACACCCATCCCAGAAAGCAGTCTTCGTTGAGGTGGGACAAGATATGCCTTTGTTTGATGAGCAGAGCATCCAGCTATTCGACTCCATTCAGGTACTCCACGGACAACTTATCATGGGACACGAAGCCTACAGCTTCACTCCCGATGCAGACACTACAGCCTATTGGGTTATTGACAAGTCGGGCGAGCTGAAGAAGCGCTATGAGTCAGCTCTTCCCTCCGATGCAAAACCCTATACAGCCATACCAGCCAAACTAAAAGTCCGCATCCAGGGCCCTTCTTCCGAGGGTTTTGCAGCTGAGTATGCAGGCGTAATGGAAGTAATGGAAATTAAGGAAGTGGGAGAATAATACTTCTCTTGACAAGAAACAGTCTTTTACACAAAAAGGGTGAAAAGACTTCACAGCCTTTTCACCCTGCCTATTAAAAAGAGAGATTTTATTTTTTATAGATGTGTTTTCCTTCGGTTACTACCTGAGAGGGGTTACCGGTATAGCTAATACTTCCGCTACCATACGTTTTCGCCGTAATGGAACGAGAGGCACGGCAAGACAAATCACCCGAACCATATACAGCCGCATCAACTTTAACGGCTTTCAGATTATCTGCCGACAAATCACCGGAGGCATTGTCACGAAGTACGGCTTCCTGGCAGCTGCCTTTTATGACCATATCGCCACTGGCATTGACCGTAGCCGTCACCACTTCCTGACATTGCAAATTAGGCACCATCAAATCGCCGGATGCATTGATGGTCAAAGACGCATGCTGACATATGGCTTTGTGAACCGTCATATCTCCGCTGGCATTGATACTGGCCTGTAACTTTTGGCAGTTGACCTGCTGTATATCAATGTCACCACTGGCATTGATTTCAGACTGAAAGCTATTGCACTGCACCGCAGGGCATTCAATATCACCGCTGGCATTCGTCTGAAAACGTATGTCTCCCTGTGTTTTCAATCCTTTGGGAATAGATATATCACCGGAAGCCATCGTGGTAAAGCGACTGACAGAGGGCGCATATACATCTACCCGGCAACGGTTCTCACCCTGGATGCTGGTACCGTCCTGATAATAAACCCTCAGTTCACCTTTTGACTCCTTCAGTACCACATAGGGCATGACATTGTCTGAAGCATAGATTTCTGCATACGGACTGCCGGAAGTCTGATGATACACCACATCGATGGAAGAAAGTGTAGACACTTCCCGTATATCTCCCAAAGAACGTTTTTCCGTCTGGTAGTTTTTACTTGGCTGAATAGTATGAGCAGTTCCTATACAGCTGAAACAGGTCAAGGCACAAGCCAATGTGAGTATGTTCATTCTGGTTTTCATTATTCTATCTCCTTTATTTTTATAGTTATACATTCTATTTATTCTGTTTTCAGATTTTCAGTTGGATTGGCCCGTGCCGCTTTCCATACCAGCCCGAAGGCTACCAACCACACTACCAGACATACGATAAGGATACATCCGGCAAACAGGTACCACGTGAGGTCTATCTTGACAGCAAACAATTGCAAAAGCTGTTCGCCTACCTTCCAGGCGCACAAAGCACCTATCACTACAGCCGGAAGAGCTATCTTCAATAAATCAAGCAGGAAGATTTTCTGCACGTCGGCCATGGAAGCTCCGTGAATAAGACGGATGGCAATCTCCGAACGGCGGCGTGACACTTCATCGCGCACATACGCCACCAGTCCTGTCAGAGCAATAATCAGGATACACAAGCCCGCAAAGAGTACACTGTTGCGTACATGCAACACGGCATTATAAAGATTTCCCATCTCGAGCGACAAGCTATATACCTTCAACTGTTGGGAGGAAATGGTACGGTCGATTACTTGCTGTACTTCTTTCATCGCTTCAGGCGACATCCGGTTCAAGGCGACATACAAATAGCCCCAAGGTTTACCCCTATAGAACATCACCGTAGGACGCTCGTCATGGCTTTCCATGACCTGAGAGCCTAAGTGAATATCTTCGTACACCCCACAGATAGTAGCCATTGTCCGATGTTCGGTGATATACACTGGCTTCCCGATGGGAGAACCTGTCCATCCGACCAAGGTTTTCATGCGTTCCACAAACTGACGGCTGACCATTACTTGTTGTGACAAGGTATCCGTCAGCGTAGGCGTGAATATGTTTCCTTCGATAACCGGAATTTGGAAAGCCTTGTGATAATCGGGACCTACATAATACATATCGGCAATGTTCATGTATTCTTCTCCTGTTTCGGGATTGTACACATTATTTCCGCTACACGTCCACGACATGAGTTGATAGCCCCAAGTTACAGCCTTTACCTCCGGCAGTTTCTTCAGTTCCTGCACACAACGCTCCCGTTCCACCATCTCAGTGCCCGACAAGTCGGTGTACAAGGTGTTCCGGTATTCAAATCCGGGATTGAAGTTCATCAGCGTGTGATACTCCAGACCGATGACTGCCAGCAGACAAACGAAGAAAGCTGTCAAGGCAAACTGCAAACACAACAGTCCCAGTTTCCACCTCCGCTTGTTTTCTGTGTAACGACGATAAGCGTAAGTCACCGGAATACGAGTATAAAGATAACCCGGCATCACTCCGCAAAGCAAAATCACTCCTAAAGTCACTGCCAGACAGACCCATACGGTAGATAAAGGGAAAAGCGACTCCAAGCTGTGTCCTATCTGTTCCTGCAAGAAATCCTGTAAGCCGAAAATAATCAATACAGCAAGCGCCAGACTAATCAGTCCGTGCAACAAAGATTCCGAAAGAATCATCCGGTAAATGTCGCCACTTCCTGCCCCATAGCAACGGTAAGTGGCAATTCCCTTGGCACGGCTCACCATGGACGAAACAACCAGCAGGATATAGTTCAACACAGCCACCAGCAACATGATAATCGCAAAACTCAGAAAGACGATGTTCATGATGCGGTTATAATCAGACGAGGTAAATATTTCGGCTACCGGACGGAGAGAGAGTTCAAAACCCGTACCAGACTGAGCCATCTCTTCCGTCACATGATTCACTTCCAGCATACGCTCCATGCCTTCCTTCAAGTCATCCGGAGTACTTCCTTTCCGCAGGCGGACATAGGTCTTGTAGCGGTCATTTCCGAACCAGTTGTTCGTTCCATCATAAGCCACCTGCCCGATGGTCGGCAGGGCAATGAGCACATCCATCTGTGGCAGATGGGTATTCTCGGGAAAAGCCTCAAACACCCCGACTACGGTCACATGAAACTCGGGATATTGTTTCCACGACAATGTTTTCCCGATAATCTGTTCGCCTGCCACCTCTAGCAGTTTGGAAGAGATATAGGCATTGTTGGCCTTTTCCAACCCCGTATAAGGCTCCTCGCCCATCAGCAATTTCCGCGGAAAGATCCGAAAGAAAGTACTGTCGCAAAACCAAGCCTGCCCCTCCAGGTCTTTATGGTCTTCCGTGGTCAGTGTCATCGATCCAATTCCCGTGAAACGGGTGGCCACTTCCACCGCCGGACAATAGCGCTGTAACCCCGGTCCGATGGCACCGGGAGTCTGCGCATACTCCCTCCAGTCGGTTCCTTTCTGTTTGTAGCGTTCTTCCACCCGGTAAGTATCTTTCAATCCCGGCAAGAAGTTGTCATACGACCGTTCGAAAATGACTTCTGCCAGCATAACCAGGCCGATGGCCAGTCCCACGCTCAGACAGATAATCTTGACCACATTGGCCTCGCCTTTCCGAAATAATCCTTTCCATGCACGTTTCATAAGGTACTATTTTTACATTTCTGCAATAGAAGCCACAATCTGTCCGTCGAACAGGTTAATCACACGACTGGCAAAACCGGCATCACGCTGACTGTGTGTCACCATCACAATAGTTGTTCCTTCCTTGTTGAGTTCAGTCAGCAATTCCATCACTTCCTGTCCGTTCTTGGAATCCAGGTTACCAGTCGGCTCGTCGGCCAGAATAATCTTCGGTCCGGAAACCACGGCACGTGCAATGGCCACACGTTGCTGCTGACCACCAGACAGCTGCTGCGGATAATGCTTTGCACGATGGCTGATGTTCATTCGTTGCATGATTTCATTTACCCGACGCTTCCGTTCGTCAGCCGGAATCTTCAAATAAGTCAACGGAAGTTCAATGTTCTCAAACACGTTCAATTCATCTATCAAGTTGAAGCTTTGGAACACGAAGCCGATGTTTCCCTTACGCACATTCGTACGGTCTTTTTCTTTCAGACTGCCTACTTCCTTTCCATCCAGAAAGTAACTGCCGGAAGTCGGATTATCCAACAGCCCCATAATATTTAATAAGGTAGACTTTCCACAACCGGAAGGTCCCATAATTGCCACAAATTCCTTGTCTCTTACCTCCAAGCTTACTTTATTCAGTGCCAGTGTCTCTACTTCTGTGGTGCGAAAAGTTTTTGTCAGGTTTTCAATCTTAATCATAATCGTATTGTTTTATAGAGTTTGTATTTTACATTTCGGATTTTCATTTGGGAATGTTGCCGAGTGAAGCGGAAGTGCGGAAGCATGGAGAGGAGCTGAACAAAGTATGGCAGTCATTAAGGCGGTATCTTCAAAGGCGGGCATAGGGCACGCAATAGATTATGTGACGAAAAAAGAAAAGACAGAGGAGAAGCTTGTCAGCGGTCTGCATTGTGAGCCGGAGACGGTCAAGGAGGAAATGCAAGCCACAAAGGAGCTGTGGGGCAAGACGGACGGAAGAACCTATAAGCATTATGTGCAATCCTACCATGAGGACGAGGAAATAACCCCGGAGCAGGCTCACAAGAACGCTGTCGAGCTGGCAGAGCATACAAAGGCATGGAAAGGGCATGAAGTTCTGATAGCCACGCATATAGACAAGGGGCATATACACACGCACTTTATTGTCAATTCCGTAAATTATGAGAACGGTCATAAGCTCCAATGGAGTAAGCACGACCTTAAAGACTTAAAGGAACGGTGCAACGAGCAGAGCTGGGAACAGGGCTTGCATGTGCCGGAGAAAGGAAAGACATTTGCTGGAGAAGTCCGGGAAGAAACGGTGGCATGGAGCAAAGACACCTACCAGCTTTTGAAACAGGCAGAGCAGGGAAAGGTCAAAAGCTATGTGCAGGATATTGCCCTTGCGGTGCTGGATTGTAAGGAAACAGCGACCAGCCGGGAAACCTTTATCCGGCTGATGAATGAAAGAGGGTACGGAGTGGACTGGCAGGACAGCCACAAGTACATCACATATACCGACTTAGCCAGGGAACAGGCAGGAGAAAAGGCTTGTAAAATCAGGGATAACAAGCTGGAAAAATACTACAATATGGATTTCGGAAAGGAGAGTATGGAGCATGAGTTTGAGAGAAATGCACGAACAGCAGAAGCAGAGCAGTCCAAGAGAGCAGCTTCAAGAGTTAAACCGACAGAGCCGGACAGAGCTGGAAAACAGTCTGCTCAAAGAAGCGTTGGCGATGTCGAGCGAGAACTGCGAGGAATTGATGAAGCAGTCAAATCAAGAACAAGTAAGGGCAGAGCAGAACAGGCAGAGAGACGCAGAGCAGAACAGGAAGCTCATCAGCGAGCTGAAGCAGAGCGTAGAGCTGCTGAAGAACAGCAACGAATTGCTTCAAGACGCTATATCGGGCGAGATTGGGAGCTTGAAAGATGAGGTTAAGGAAAACACCGTCCAAGAGGTTAGAAAGGCGTTACAGGCGAATATAGAGGCTATACAGAGGGCTACAAAGCTTCTTGAGAAGCAGTCTGATACACTTACGAGCGTGATGAAGCAGAAGATCCGGGAGCTTGAGGAAAGTAAGAACAGTTTTTTTAGATATGAGGGCTTGAAGTTGTACCTGTTTTGGGGCGGTATGGTCTGCATGATCGCTTTTACTGAAAGATTGGCATTATGAGCCCAATGACCGGCGAAGTCATCAGTGCATAATTGGTTCTCCGGGTCCTGTCCATACTCTACGAGATAGTTTGTCCAAGTAGTTAAGAGATCCCAATATTTTTTTACATAGTCAGCGTTTCCTTCGATTTTGCTAATAGCAGCAGCAAGAATTACCATGTTACCTCCTTCTTCAATTGGCATGTCACCTCCATACACTTGACCATTAGCAATAGGATAAGTCCCTAAATCGTGTGCTGGAAAAGGTTTGTTCCAACGACCGCTAGCACTATACTCAAAGATGCTAGTCATCATAGCTTTCTGTAATTCAGGGTTATAAACCAAAAATAGTGGTGCGGATGGATAAGTTAGGTCTACTGTATTTACACAACCATTACTGTTGTTTTCTTTAGAGAACCATAACAAGTTACCTTCTTTATCAGTAAAGAGTTTATGAGCAGAGATCACTTGGCGATAAGATGCCGAACAGATTTCTGCATATTTTTTGCCACCTGCCTTTTCTGCATCGTCATAAATAAGTTCGTCAAAGGCGCGACAACGTTCCATAATAGCCTGATAGTTGTCTCTCAATTTTTCGAAAGCATCGAAGATAGTCACTTTGCCATCATGCTTCCAATAGCCCATACGCTTCTCGTACATATACTCAATAGAGTAAATGTCATCATAACCAAGCATCATGAATCCTTCTTTCCCGCTATTGGAGACAGAACCGAGATTGTGAACATATGCCATAGCCGGATTATCTTCCTCTTTACGAGTTGTCCATTTAGTCTTTGTAGTGGCTAATGTACCATTTTTCACGAATGATTCTTTCATTCCGTAATAGTCTCCCAAACTGACTGATTTACCTGATCCATTCGTACTAGCAAGATATGCATAACCCCAATCAGCACAAATCAAGTCACCTCTTCGGTCACATATTGGTTGATCGATTGAACCTGCTTCTACATAACTGATACCATTCTTTGATAAGGTACGAGCAACAGTAGGCTGGTTACTTTCGTTAATAGCCAGTTCAGGAGTTGTCTCCATATAGAATTGTACATCATGAGTTTTTTTATCTAATGAACGTACATGATAAGAAACATAGTTTATACCTAAACCTTAACCCCTACCTCCATACATCTGTTCGTAATACTTCTGATAGTCACCGCTGGTCACTTCTTCCACCCA
>ENA-UPWR01000125-UPWR01000125.1-human-gut-metagenome-genome-assembly--contig:-NODE-125-length-14385-cov-72.659701_pt1 | contig 14385 bp, 9 predicted proteins | sample MGYA00250053_ERZ773382 | MGnify/ENA primary metagenome ERZ773382 (study PRJEB29103, sample SAMN06112029) | human gut metagenome | biome: human gut; feature: ankylosing spondylitis patient; material...
TTTTTTTTTTTTTTTTTAATGATACGGCGACCACCGAGATCTACACTCTTTCCCTACACGACGCTCTTCCGATCTAATGATTTTTCTCCTTTCGATTTTCAAATGTGTTGTTGTATGTCAGTTCCAGTTCATCAGCCCGTACCCTTTGATACAGGCATAGTCAAGGGGATAGCTCTTAATCTTGCAGGCGTCGCCGGAATTGCCCTCCACGGTATAAACGCGGCCCTCGTCCCTGCCGATAACAAGCCCAACATGGTCTGCGCTGCCGTCTAAGTCCCAGTCAAAAAAGATAGCGTCACCGGGGGCAATGTTTTCATAGCCCCGCGCTCCCCATTGTCCGTGAGAAGTAAACCACGGAATACCCTGCGACTGGCAGGCGGCAAAGCGCGGCTCGGAAAGTCCCATTTGCCCGTAGCACCAGGACACGAAACAGGCGCACCATTCCACGCGGGAATTAAAGCCGTACCAGCTCCAATACGGATAGCCGCCCACATTTCCGACTTGCCGTTTTGCAAGGTCAACGATAGCGGTATTGCCGGGGCGCGTTCCGTTTACAAAGTCCACGCCGCTTAAATCTTCCGACGCGGAAGTGTCGGGAGAGCCGCCGCCAAAGATAAGGGGCTTGTTCCCGCTTGTCTGTAAGTACACCCGGTACATTTCCAGTTGTTCCGGGGTCAGATTGTTTTCCGCAATGGTGGATAGTGGGGTATTCGTCAGCTTGACGTTCAAGATGTAATACTCATAAGACTCAGTCTTGAACCAATACATGGCGGAGATACGTGATGTGCAAGTACAGTCCGACCGTATGCGTTTCCGCCGGAACATCGAACGCATCGGCGAAATCATGGCGTACGAAATGAGTAAGGAACTCACCTATTCCGAAAAGCAGGTACAAACGCCGTTGGGGATAGCCCCCGTCAGCACTTTCGATGATGATGTGGTGATTGCCACCGTCTTCCGTGCCGGGCTTCCCTTGCATACCGGTTTTCTGAATGTGTTCGACCGTGCGGGCAATGCTTTCGTTTCCGCTTACCGTTATTATAAGGATAAAGAGTGCCGTACGGTGGATGTGCACATCGAGTATATCGCCACTCCCGACCTTTCCGGCAAGACTCTGTTACTGGTTGACCCGATGCTTGCTACGGGCGAAAGCATGGAACTTGCCTGGAAGGCTTTCCTTACCAAGGGCACGCCTGCCAAACTGCAGATTGCCTGCGTCATTGCCAGCCGGCAGGGAGTAGAGCATTTGCAGAAACTCTTCCCCGGCGACGAGGTTTCCTTGTGGTGCGGCGCTATCGACCCGGATATGAACGAGCATTCGTATATAGTACCGGGGCTGGGCGATGCCGGAGACTTGGCATTCGGCGACAAGCTGTAATCAGCAGGGCGGTTGCGGCCGTCCAATCCGAACCCCGGCACTGTTCATTGAACCATAAAGAGAGCCGTATCAACTCCGTTTGTGAGTAATGATACGGCTCTTTTATGTTTGCAAGCTACTGCATCAGGATATCCATTCCCGCTTCGCTCTCATTGTTCACTTGGCCCAGAACAGCTTTTCCGTATACGTGTCTGTACCGGCTACATCCTTATAGTACGGATTGTAGTTCACTTCCGTGCTGGGGTATCTCCAGCGGTTCGGCACATTGGGGATAGTACCCGACACTTCCGGGAACACCAGTCCCGAAGGATAGCCTGTGCGGCGGATGTCACTCCATGCCTCACGGCTGACGAGGAAACCGAAGTGCAGCCATTTCTGCGTGATGATGGCATCCAGTTTGTCCACGTATGCCGTACTGTTCCATTTGGCATTGGCAAAGTCTGCAATCTCTTCATCGGTAGGAGCGTCGTAACGGCGGCAATTCTCTCCCGAGCCTATCGAATCGTAATAGTAATACAGGGCGATGGATTGGCTGACAGCCGTCTTGAATTCCTCTTCCGCCTTCGCCATATCCTGCGCCACACCATACCCCATGGCATAGGCTTCCGCTTTCAGGAAATGTATCTCTGGCGAAGCCATTATCAGCATATCGAATTTATCGTTTTCCCAGAAAAAGCCTCTTTGGGTAATCTGCGAGAAACCTTTGTTGGCGGTGTTCACTTCGTCTTGTGCCTGAGCGCTGTAATACTCCGTCAGCTCGTCTGCTACCGTGAGGTCCGTACCCAGGTAACGGTGTTCGTCCATCTGTCCGGTTTCGCGGTTGGTGATGCTCACGGGATTGTAGTTCAGCAGGATGCGGGGGTCGTCTTCGCCTTTGACGTAGACGCCGCTTAGCGGATCGCTGCTGGTCATGTCATAGTTGCCGTGGCCCAGCATACGGTCTATGATGGCGCCCGAAGCAAGACGGTTCGTAACCCAGTCGCCCAATCCGTGGCCGGCGGTGAAGTTCAGTTGCCCGGACTTCTGGTTGACGATGAAGATGTTGTTTCCCTGCTCCTCTACGAGCGGATAGTCGGCGGGGTTTTCCAATATCTCCTTGATAACCGCACGTCCTTCCGCCTGCAAAGCTCCCTGCGTGGCTACACGCATGGCAAGGCGCAGGCGCAGGGAGTTTGCATAGCGTTCCCATTTCTCCATATCTCCCAGGTTGATGAAGTCCTGGGTACTGAAGTTTTTCGGTACGGTTGCCGAACGGAAACGCGGGGCGATGTCTTTCAGCTCGTCAAGGATTGTCTTATAAATATCTTCCGCCTTGTCGTAGGGAGCGTAAGAACCGTTTACGTCGTTGGTCAGCGGCAGGGTGCATGCTTTGAAGAAAGGCATGTCGCCGAAAATATCCACCGTTGCGGCAAAGAAGTCGTACAGTTGCACTTTGGCTGCCAGCATAAAGGCTTCGTCCTGTGCTTTCTGCGTATCGTTCTCTTCATTGTACAGCGATTCCATCTTGCGGTATTGCATCAGTGCCGAATACAGGTTGTCCCATTGCCCGTCTATGGCAGGCGCATATCCGGGGCTGTACATACCGCCCGAATAGCTGTAGCCGAAGGTCTGCGCGTACTTGCCCACAAACTGCGAGTCGAAGCCGAAGAAACGTCCGTACTCATATATGTCATAATCTTTCACTTTCTGGAAAACTCCCACCATGAGGTTGCTGATGGTAACCTGGTTAACCTTTGAGGGGTCTTCGTATTTGCTGTCGAAGTCGGAGTCCGTACAGCCGGAAGCTGTCATCAGCATGGCTCCCGCTATAACGAACGCTCCTATATTTATCTTTTTCATATCCATTGTCATTCACTCTAAAGTCTTATTTTTCAATTCTCTATTTCCTAAAAGCTTGCCCGCAGCGACACACCGAAATTACGTGTTGCCGTAGTGGAGCCGCCCACTACCGCCTGGCTTGCCCAGGATGTTCCTACGGAAGATTCCGCATCGTAATTCTTCAGTGCCTTGTAGAAGTAGAACAGGTTGCGTCCGAACACTGAAACGCTCAGCCGCGTCATGCCCAGTTTGGAAATCAGCTTTTCCGGAAACTGGTAGCCGATGGTCAGCTCGCGCAGCTTCACATAGCTGTTGTCGAATACCGAGTGGCGGTACGTAAGCTGTTCGGGCTGGGTACCCCAGTTGTAGGTCTGGTTGTAATAGTAGCCGGCAGGGATGATGCGCGTGTTCTTCTCGCCGGTGGAGGCCACTACGCCCGGCAGGATAACGCCGTCGTGATAAACGGTTTCTCCGTTAGGCCCTGCACCCAGTGACGGGTCTACCTGCACGGGCACGCCGCTGGCGTTGTTGTTGCCCGGATAGTAGTAGGACAGGCCGCCGTGTTCCGTATCGCGGAATTGCAGCGACTCCGGTGTCAGACCCGATGCGGTGGAATACTGGTACATCTCGTTGATGACGTCGCCGCCTATGCGGAAGTCGATACTGAAATCCAGGAAGATGTTCTTGTAGGAGAACGAGCTGAACAGACCGCCTACGCCGTCGGGGTTGATGTTTCCTACTCTTTGCAGTTCGGTCTGATTCATGTAAAGTCCCTTGTCCGATACGAGATACTCTCCGTTTTCGTTCATCTGGGGCACTTGCACGTAGATGTCACCCATCGGGCGTCCCTCTACGGCCTGTATCTTGGCTCCGCCACCGCCTATGTTGGATATTTCGAGGTACGGTACGCCGTCGGCGAGCTTCACGACCTTGTTGCGGTAGATGCCGTAGTTGGCCGTCAGGTCCCAGCGGAAATTCTTGGTCAGTACCGGAGTGGCGCTTACGGAGATGTCCCAGCCTTCGTTGGCCACCTCTCCCACGTTCATCAGCACGTACTTCACACCCGATGTGGAGGGTTGCGGTGTGGAGAGTATCTGGTCTTTCACGCGGTTGTTGTAGTAGGATACGTCGAAGCCCAGCCGGTTGTTGAGGAACTTGCTTTCAAAACCTATTTCGTATTCGTACTTCTTTTCGGGGCGGATATTGGCATTTCCCCACGAAGAAGGAACGTAGTTCCATGTGAAGCCGTTGTCCGAACCCTGCTCGTAGATGATGTTGGCGGCATACGTTTCCGGTGCGTTACCTACGACGCCGTAGGAGAGGCGGAGTTTGCCGTGATTCCACCATGCAGGCATGCGGAAGGCGTTCGAGAACAGGAAACTGAGGTTGGCGGAGGGGTAGAAGAAACTTTGGTCTTTCAGTGTGGACGAACGTTCCTGACGCCCGGTGAGTTCGAGGAACAGGTAGTTGTCCCAACCCAGGCTCAGCGTACCCATGTATCCCGTTTTCAGCAGTTCCATACGTTGCAGCGTGCTGCTGGCGGTGTAGCGGCTGGCGTTGAGGTCGAACCAGTTTTCCGTAACCAGACCGCCGTTGGTGGAGACGCGCATGTTGTTCATGTTTTCGTAACGTCCCGTCCAGCCCAGTGTGGCGGCAATGTCGAAACGGCGGATGTTGTAGTTGAAGTTCAGCATCACATCGCCGTACACGATGTCATAACGTCGGTTGATGTTCTGGAAACTGCCGCTGGGATCGTACAGGGAGTTGGGGCGTTCCGTCTCGTACTCCAGCGTCTGTTTGGTATCCGTGATGTCGGTAGAGAGCTGGGCGCGCAGACTCAGCCAGTTGGTTATCTGCCAGGTGGGGCGTATCATACCGATGAGGCGGTTCTCTGTCTCCTTGCTGTGGTGGTGATACATGTTCCAGAGCATATTCGATACGCCGTTCAGGTATCCCGGGTCGTATGCCCAGGCTTCGTCCGGTGTCAGTGTGGCATCGCCGCCTGCGTATGTGTTGCGGTAGCCCAGGCTGGTGACGTAGCTCTGTTTCAGATAGGGAATATCCATGAAGGAGGAGAACATGTTGCTGAAACTGCCGTACAGGTTCAGCGATGTTTGCGGACGGTCCTTTACGTCCTGCACGATGTAGTTCAGCGAGTATTCTATGTTCAGCGTCCTTGCCGGTTTGTAAGAACCCGTCAGCTTGAAGTTATGTTTGGTGAAGCTGCCCGTCAGCGAGTTGGGCGTTTCACCCATGAAGGTGTAGGAGAAGCGGTTGCTGCTGGTCTCCGTACCCTGCGAGATGGCGAGGTTGTAGGTCTGGTTCCAGCCCGTGCGGAACAGCTCTTTCCACGGATTGTCCGTAGCCGGCAGGTAGGGGCGCATCTTGCCGTCCCAGTACAGCACGTCGCTGCCGTCGTACTTCGGACCGAAAGACATGGTCGTATTATACAGACTTCTGTAGCTTTCGCCGTTCATGGTGCGTTGGTAGAAACCTCCCGTCTGTTTTTCGTAATCGCTGTATTCCGTGTTGTAACGTCCCGGGCCGTATACGGTCTGTACTTTCGGCAGATAGGCGGGCAGGTTGGCGGTGACCTGCGCGGTGAAGTCCACCGTCAGTTTGCCGCTTTTGGCGCGTTTGCTGGTGATAACCACCGCGCCGTTTGCCGCTTCCGAACCGTAAAGTGCCGTAGCCGAAGCACCTTTCAGCACACTTACGCTTTCAATATCTTCGGGGTTGATGTCCACCAGACCGTTGGAACGTATCTGCCCGTCGTTGCCGAATTCGGCAAAGTCGGTACTCTTGCCCGTTCCGCCGTTGCGGATGGGCACGCCGTCCAGGATGATGAGCGGCTGGTTGTTTCCGGTGATGGACGTGAGTCCGCGTACATTGATAGACACGGCTCCGGCGGAACCGCCCTGCGTCTGCGTGATGCGGATGCCCGGCGCCTTACCGTACATGGCGGATGCAAAGTTGGTTGCTCCCGCCTTCACTATCTCGTCCGATTCGATAGTGCTCACCGCGTAACCCAGCCGTTTGGTATCCTTCTTGATACCCATAGCCGTGACAACCACCTCTTTCAACTGTTGCGAGTCCTCTCTCAGCGTTACCCTCAGGTCGCCCTGCTTCTTGCGTTTTGCCAGATGTATTTCGCGGGTGGCATAGCCCATATAGGCTATGGACAGCGTTGCATCGGCAGGCACGGTCAGTGTAAAGTTTCCGTCCACATCGGTAATGACACCGTTGTTGGTTCCTTTCTCTATGACACTGGCGCCGATAAGCGGCTCTCCCGTCACATCCCTACCGACCGTGTACGGTGACCCGCACTTGGGACATGCACGCCCTGCCATCACTTTCGACCTGCTGTTCCGCTACCTGACGCACATCGGCTACAAGGTGCGCTATGTCCGCAACATTACCGACGTGGGCCATCTGGAGCACGATGCCGACGAAGGTGAAGACAAGATTGCGAAAAAAGCCCGTCTGGAACAACTGGAGCCAATGGAAGTGGCACAGTACTACATCAACCGCTATCATAAGGCGATGGATGCATTGAATGTGCTGTCTCCCAGTATCGAGCCACATGCCAGCGGCCACATCATCGAACAGATAGAACTTGTAAAGGAGATATTGAAGAACGGATATGCCTATGAAAGTGAAGGTTCCGTTTATTTCGATGTAGAAAAATACAACAAGGACCATCACTACGGCAAGCTCTCCGGACGCAACCTGGATGATGTTCTCAACACCACCCGCGAACTGGACGGACAGAGCGAGAAGCACAATCCCGCAGACTTTGCCCTCTGGAAATGTGCGCAACCGGAACACATCATGCGTTGGCCTTCCCCGTGGAGCGACGGCTTCCCCGGCTGGCACGCCGAATGTACAGCCATGGGAAAGAAATACTTGGGCGAGCACTTCGACATTCATGGTGGCGGTATGGACCTTATCTTCCCGCATCACGAATGCGAGATTGCACAATCCGTAGCTTCCCAAGGAGAAGATATGGTACATTATTGGATGCACAACAACATGCTGACCGTGAACGGACAGAAAATGGGTAAGTCTTACGGTAACTTCATCACATTGGAAGAGCTCTTCAAAGGCACACACCCCATGCTGGAGCAAGCCTACAGCCCAATGACCATCCGCTTCTTCACCCTGCAAGCCCACTACCGCAGTACGGTAGACTTCAGCAACGAAGCTCTGCAAGCCGCCGAAAAGGGATTGGCAAGACTGATGGATGCTGTACATGGACTGGACAAGATTACCCCTGCTGCAACCTCCACCATAGACGTGAAATCCCTGCGTGCCAAGTGTTACGAAGCCATGAATGATGACTTGAACTCACCGATTGTCATCGCCCACCTCTTCGACGGCGCCAAGATGGTAAACAATATCCTGGCTGGAAACGATTCCATCACAGCCGAAGACCTGAAAGAATTGAAGGAAACCTTCCACCTCTTCTGCTTCGACATCTTAGGATTACAAGAAGACAACGCCTCCAACGAAGAGCGTGAAGCTGCCTTCGGCAAAGTAGTGGACATGCTATTGGAAGAGCGTTCAAAGGCAAAAGCCAACAAAGATTGGGCTACATCCGACAAAATCCGCAATGAACTCACCGCGCTCGGTTTCGAGATTAAGGACGGTAAGGACGGAAGCGAATGGAAGCTGAATAAATAACGAAGGTATCATAACTCACCACAGAATCATACAGATTGGGGTAAGTTTTAGACAGAAGAACAAAAGAACATATTTCTCTCTCTTGTTCTTCTGTTCTTTTAACTGAAAAATAAAATCTGTATAATCCTATGGTGATTGTGTATTTTGATACATCCCTGTTAGAATACGAATCCGAACCCGGCATACCACCCTACTTTCTTCGTCTGGTTGGACCAATTCAATTGTATCTCCACTGGTCCCAGAAAACTCTTGTACATATAGCCGATGCCTACCCCTGCCATATCAACCGATTCGGAAGAGTCAAGAATCTGATGAAACCTCCCGGAGTTTCGCCCATAACTGCCCATCACTGATATATACTGGTTTTTCAAGATACGCTGTCTGAGGTTCAGCCCTGCAACCAGCAATGCGGCTTGTGACAGTTCCGCACGGTTGATGCCCGTAAACGGTATCTGCTGTGGCATATAGCGCCCCGGTATGGTTCCCCCCACCATATTAATGATGGCAAAAGGATAATTACCGCTTCCGGACAATACGCGTCCATAAAACGAAGGAGTGACAGTGAACTTACTCGAGGGAGAGAAACATCCCTGCCAACGGGCATCGAAAACAGAAATAGGATTGTTGTCCTTATACTGGAAGAAGTTATCCGTATAGAGATGATAGGATACCGCCCACGACATACCTTTTGTAGGGGCGCTCCTCTCATTCAAGTTGTTGAACACAAGTCCGGCAAAGTAACTGAATAAGGACGAATTTTCAAACAGTGCCGAAGCTAACGGGTCGAGCGACAGCAAATCATGATAGTGGTAGTAATCAAAGTCAATGCCCAGACTGACCTGGATATTGTTCCAGTCCTTCGCCGCCCCCATACGGACCAGCTGATGTGTAAAAGTCAAATCCAGCGCCCGTTTGCCTTCATTATAAATATTCATATCTTTATAGTCGAACTGATAGGCAAGTCCTGCCTGCCATCCACCGTCCCATTGATAACCATATCCAAGTCGTGCCAGTGTACGCTTGCCCAGACGGGCGGTGAGGCTGACCAGCGACTCCCGCTGCCGGCCGAAATAGAAGTCCGTATTTGCCTGCAACGCCGCCAGTTCTTCCGTATCAAAACGAAAACCGACATTCAACTTGTTCTCCCGTACAGCAGGGACGGCTATTTGGGAATCAACGGGAATCTCCCTATCAACAGCCGCGCCAGGCAAGCGGAAAGGTCCCGGACGGCGAGGCTGATAATCTTCTGCAAGTCCCAGCTTCCGTTTCAGGGCAAGCAGTCCGTCCCAACTGTCCATGGCAGCACGCTCTCCCCGCACCATCAAAGTGTCGATGGCCTCTTTGGTGAAACTTGCAGCCGAATAGCCGGTGACATCCACCTTTATCAATACGTCGGTATTACGCAGATTCTCACGGTATTTCTTCTCTCCTTGCAGATTGATGATTTGCCCGAAGATGTCTTTCACCGATTTCAGCTCGGAAGCCTTAAGCAGCGGACTCTGCACATCCACCCCGATAATGTAGTCGGCCCCCATGGCAAGCGCCACATCTACCGGATAGTTATTCACCATTCCACCGTCCACCAACACCATTCCATCCAGGTCTACCGGAGCAAACACACCGGGAATGGACATGCTGGAACGCATGGCAGTAGCCAGTATTCCCTCATGGAACACTACTTCGCTGCCATTCACCAGATTTTCCGACACGCAGGCAAACGGAATAGGCAGACGGCTAAAATCCACAGAATCCTGGTAACCTTCTGTCAATGTGGAGAACAAACGTGCCAGGTTCTTCCCTTTTATGATACCCGCATCCGAAACAGCGGCAGATTTCAAAGAAAACGGAATGGAGAGTACATAGCGCTCCGACTTCAACCGGTCATCCAGCAACACATCCTTAGGATTGGGGGCATCCGAGAGCAAGAATTTCCAGTTCTGGGCATTCACCATACTGTCCAATTGCTGTGGGGTATATCCGATAGAATACAAACCGCCCACAATGGCCCCCATACTAGTGCCCACCACATAATCTATAGGGATACCCGCTTCTTCAATTACTTTCAGAGCACCGATATGCGCCGTCCCTTTGGCGCCACCCCCACTGAGTACGACAGCCACTTTCGGACGCCCGGACGCCCAAAGGACCATCGGCAAAAACAACAAACAAGCCCATAGTCTATACTTCATCTCCATCATTTACTTAATACGTATTGGTAATTTATTCCACTCTGAATCAAACAACCCGCTCCGACAAATAGTTCACTATCAGTCGAAGCGGGTCGCAAAAAACGTTCAAGCAATTTATGGAGGATTATCTATAACCCATTTCCAATCAATAAGGTATCATATCCTTCAAGATACCTTCCTTATACCAAGGATCATCAATCTCTTTCAACACTTTGCCCATCTCTGCGCAAAGGTCTTTTACGACTTCTTGGTTTTCTTCCAAAGAAAGGTTATTCATCTGATACGGGTCCTTTTCATCGTCAAACAACAAACTTTTGACCAGCTTATGGTTTTCGCGGTCAATGTAGAGCGCCAGCGTGTAGCGCGCCGATTTAAAGCCGCGCGACGAAGGGAAGTAGGAACGGACCATGCCTTCCGCATCCTTCTCACCGTCCAGGTTCTGGATGTAGAGAGCGCCGGTGGGACGTACAATATCCGCCTTTTCATCGAAGAAAAGCGGTGCATAGTTGCGCCCCTGCACCTCGGCCGGAATGGAGTCGGCAAGACCGGCAAGCCCCAACAAGGTAGGCATGATGTCCGGCGAGGAAAGCATCAAGTCGTCCACGCGAGGCTTAATCTTATCGGGAAAACGCACCAAGAAAGGAACGTTCATGGACTCGGAGTACGGGGAATTCTTCGGGTCTTCCGTATGCTGGCTACACATGGTCTCTCCATGGTCGGAGGCAAACACGACAATGGTATTCTTGTCCAGCCCGAGTTCCTTCAAGGCATCAAGTATCTGACCGAAAGCACGGTCGACACCCGTCACAGAAGCAAAGTAGTAGCGTGCACTCTCTGCCTTGAGCATCTTGGAGTCGGCATTCGGACGGACGAGCAAGCTGTCCAGAGGCTGGTTTTTATAGAGATTGAAATCTTCCTCCATACAGTCGTCCAAAGAACGGTACGGACTATGGGGAGGATTCATGCCTACCATAATGAAGAAAGGTTTCTTCGGGTCGCGTACATTCCCCTCGTTCTTCAGATAAGACACCACCTTGCCCGATTCGTGTAACGGTGACCACTCGCGCGGGTCGTGGCGACGGCCTTCCGTATCCCAGTAATGCGGATTCTTGTGTTCGTCAAAGGTACCGTAAGAATACCAGTAATTGAACCCATGACGACGTTCTTTCGGCGTATAGGCATCCCATGCAGGTACACGGTCTTCCACATACTGTCCGGGACGTTCGGGGTCGTTGGGGGTAGGAAAGTCGGCATGCAGTTTGCCAAAGTAGGCACAGTCATATCCGGCATTGCAGAAAACATCACTCACACACACAGCATCCTCACGCAGGGAGCTGATGGGACGGCTCGAATTGCAATTCAATGGAATACCACTCTTATTAGGATACATTCCCGTCAACAGAGAACCACGGTGGGGACTGCTCAACGGGCAGTTGCTCATGGCAGATGTCAATACCACCGACTCCCGGGCAAAATCATTCAAGCGTGGGGTATGCACCGGGTCATTCCGAAAGTTCACTTTCTCGCGAAAACCTTCCTGGCCCCAGAACTCCATCGCCTGATTACGGTATTGGTCGGGAAAAACGTAAATGACATTCGGCTGGACGGATTGTTCCGCCTGCGGGGCTTTACAGCCCTGCAAGGCGAACAAACCTAAACCACCTAACAAAATATTTAATTGAGTTTTCATTTTTCCAAGTCTCTTTTACGCATCAATCCTTCCAGGAAGTAATAGTCGGCATAATTCAGCGGTACATCAATCTCCGCACCGTGAGGAATACTGCCCACAGAGTGCATCAGGATGAAGTTGCCGTTGGTACCCACCTTGGCACGGTAGGAAGGAGAAGCGAGGCTTTCCATAATCCGGTCGGCGGTTTCCTTGTATCCCTTATCCGGCAGATAAGTACTCAGCTCGTAAAGGGCGGACGCCGTGCAGGCAGCTGCCGAAGCATCGCGAGGTTCATTCGGGATATTGGGAGCATCGAAATCCCAGTAGGGAACCAAGTCTTCCGGAAGATTCTTGTTGTTGAAGATAAAGTTGTAGACCTTTTCAGCCTGTTCCAGGTATTTGGCATCGTGTGTATAGCGATAGCACATGGTATAGCCGTACAAGGCCCACGCTTGTCCACGTGCCCAAGCAGACTCGTCGGCATAGCCTTGTGCAGTCTGTCTCTTACGGACTTCACCGGTTTCGGGGTCATAATCCACCACATGATAGCAGCTGTTGTCCTCACGGAAATGGTTAGCCATAGTCGTATCGGCGTGCTTCCGGGCTATGTTATAGAAAGTGGAGTCGCCGGACAGCTTGGAAGCTTCGAACAGCAGTTCGAGGTTCATCATATTATCAATGATAACGGGACATTTCCAGCCACGTTCAGCCTGCCACCCCTTGTCTGCATCCCATGACTGAAGTACGCCTGCTGCAGGGCGGAAACGGGTAGACAATGATTTGGCTGTCTGTATGATGACCGGCTTGTACTCCTCCTTACCCGCAAAACGGTATCCGTTCAGGTAGCTGCTGCCAATCATAAAGCCCACATCATGGTGCCAGGTAAGGTATTGTACCGAATCCAAATCCTCGGTATACTTCTCTGCCAGCGGCAGCCACTTCTGGTCACCGGTCAACTCGTACATATGCCAGATATTACCGGGGAAGAAGCCGGAACACCAATCGTCGATAGGTACATAGACAATGTTCCCATCCTTATCAATGGTACGGGGATTAAGGATTTTACCGGATTTTTCGATAATGTCTGTCTGAATTGTCTCCTGAGCCACAGCATTATCACTTTCAATCTCGGATGTTTCTTGTCCTTGTCGGACAAAATAACCTTGTCGGCCGGAAGTCGCCAGTCTATGCCTAGATCGGGGTCGTCCCATGCGATTCCTCCTTCGCTTTGCGGAGCATAATAATGGTCACACTTGTATTGGAACAACACCTCGTCACTTAGTACCGCAAAGCCGTGTGCGAATCCGCGGGGGATAAAAAACTGCCGGTGATTCTCTCCGGTCAATTCTACGGCCACATGCTTTCCGAAAGTAGGAGAACCTTTCCGGATATCTACAGCCACATCCAGTACCGCTCCCTTGATTACACGCACCAGTTTGCTTTGTGTGAAAGGAGGTTTCTGGAAATGCAGGCCGCGTAATACACCGTAAGTAGAGAAACTCTCATTATCCTGTACAAATGTAGTCCTGCATACTTTTTCTTCAAATTCACGTCCTGAGAAGCTTTCAAAGAAATACCCTCTTGCATCATTAAAAATACGGGGTTCCAAAATGAAAACCCCGTCTATTGCTGTTTTTATAACTTCCATTATTCTAATCCCAGTTCTTTTATAACTTTCAGTAAATATTGTCCGTATTGGTTTTTAAGCATCGGCTGGGCCAGTTCCTGCATCTTTTCCGGAGTAATCCAGCCTTTTCTCAAAGCTATGCCCTCAAGGCACGCCACTTTCAGCCCCTGGCGCTTTTCAATGACTTCGATGTAGGTACTTGCCTCGGCCAGCGAGTCGTGAGTACCGGTATCCAGCCATGCGAAACCTCTGCCCAATGTCTGTACTTTCAATTCCTTGTCCTGAAGAAATTGCTGGTTTACGGTGGTGATTTCCAGTTCTCCCCGTGCCGAAGGCTTGATATTCTTGGCTACTTCCACCACCTTGTTGGGATAGAAATAGAGTCCCACCACGGCATAGTTGGACTTAGGTTGGGCAGGTTTTTCTTCAATAGAGAGGCAGTTGCCTTCCTTGTCGAATTCCGCTACGCCATATCTTTCGGGGTCACTGACCCAATAACCGAATACCGTTGCTTTCTTGTCCTCTTCGGCAGCACGTACGGATTCTCTCAACATGGCGGACAGGCCGTTGCCGTGGAATATGTTATCACCCAGTACAAGGCAGACGGAATCATTTCCGATGAATTTCTCGCCGATGATGAAAGCCTGAGCCAGTCCGTCGGGCGAAGGCTGTTCCGCATATTCAAAGCGTACTCCGAAATCGCTTCCGTCTCCTAACAGTCTTTTGAAGCTCGGTAAGTCGTATGGGGTGGAGATAATGAGTATTTCCCGTATGCCGGCCAGCATAAGTACCGATATAGGATAATAAATCATGGGTTTGTCGAAGACAGGGAGCAACTGTTTGGATACTCCTTTGGTAATAGGATAGAGGCGCGTGCCCGAACCTCCGGCTAGTACAATACCTTTCCATCCCACTCCATTCCACTCCATGCCACTCCATTCCACTCCACTCCACTCCATTCCATTCCACTCTATTCCACTCCACTCCACACCACTCCACTCAACAGAACTCAAAACCATCC
>ENA-UPWR01000154-UPWR01000154.1-human-gut-metagenome-genome-assembly--contig:-NODE-154-length-13542-cov-20.393613_pt1 | contig 13542 bp, 11 predicted proteins | sample MGYA00250053_ERZ773382 | MGnify/ENA primary metagenome ERZ773382 (study PRJEB29103, sample SAMN06112029) | human gut metagenome | biome: human gut; feature: ankylosing spondylitis patient; material...
TTTTTTTTTTTTAATGATACGGCGACCACCGAGATCTACACTCTTTCCCTACACGACGCTCTTCCGATCTGTATCGCCTTCAGGAATGATTTTCCCTTGGTTGTCTTTGGCTATAATTGCTTTCCGAACAGCTCCTGGGCGTATAAATCTACTGTAGTTTGGGTCAGCGGATTTTCCTGGTTGGTAAGCTTTCTTTTAAGCGTATAGCCTAGCCAGTCTGAACATGAAGAATTTCAGATCAGCCACCCCTCTTAACTGGCTTCGAAAAGCTTTGATTTTAGCATTGAACGACTCCGCTGAAGCATTTGTCAATCGTTCTTCAAAATAATTTATGATGGTCGTACTATGGTTTGAAAAGGTATCAAGTACCTTGTTGAACTCCATATAGTCAAACTTTTCCACTTCATTGTACCATCTTGCGAGATTTAGCCTTGCTTCATCGGGACCTGACTTCTTGTTGAAGATGTCTGTCAGTTTCATGCTAAGGCTGTATCCTTCCAGAAGCTTGGGGAATTTATCAAAGAGAATGGCAGCCCTGGTCTTTTGCTGTTCATTCCATTTGCTCCAGTGTTTCAGTATAATATGCTTGCTTCTGCTTACTATCTGTGGCAGGGTTTCTCCGTTCTCCATTCTTTCAGGCTCCCATTTCCCTATTCTCTCCCTTTCCGCCTTACTCTTTGCTTCTTTCTTCTTTTGACGGTGCTCCCTGATAGCCTGATTTTCCGCATCAAGTACTTTCCACCGATAGCGTATTCTTAACTGGTCAACAGCTTCAGACATGAGCTGCTGTACATGAAAACGGTCATTGATCAGCTTTGCGGCAGGAAACACCTTTCTGACCGTCAGCATCATGGCTGAAGATAAATCTGTAGTGACAGTCTTGACAGACAGCCGTTTCCGGTGCGGAAGCCTGCGCAAGATTCCGCTTACCGCATCTGTGGCCACTCCACGAACCATTGCAACTAAAGCCCCCTTACGGCCTTTGGCTGCTTTATTGGTCAGAATCGTATAAACATCTCCATTGCTCAGGCAAGTTTCATCCAAAGAAAGGTTTTCTCCAATGTTTTCAGGATAAAGGAGGTAGTCATGCGCATGTTCGAGTTGGTCCCAGTTCCGGTAATCACTGATTTTCTCCTTGTATTGTTTACGAAGAGTCTGTCCTTTTACGCCATAACGTTCCGCAAGCACACAGATGCTCACAGGAGTAGATTCAATCTCCTTCTTTTAAAAAAGAAACGAACTCAGAATTGAGCCGTGTACCGTCAAATTCGGATAAATCCCAGTCATAGCTGAAGATTTCATTGGAAGACTTGTCAAGCCATTTACGTTTACGGACATGGAGATAAGTGGCGCGACCACGAATAGGATAGTCTTGGATTGTACGGTACTCACCAAAACCATAGGATATGATATCCGGGTTGGTCTTATCTTCTTTTAGCTGAACTTTTTTTTCATCAAGATAAATATCAAAACGGTCAGCACTCTTGTCGAAATTGACAATATCAAAGTTGTCTATAAGCACATCCGGAAGGATGGCACGAAGGAGTCGTTCGGGTTTCATAAAACAAAGGTAAGCAAAGATAGCTAATTTTAAAACTTACCAACCAGAAATTTCCGCTGAGACGCAGCATACCGAGTTCTGCGGCCTTCCTACTCCAGCCAATGCGCTGTTTTTCATATCTTTGGGGTGGATTAAGGTGAAGACGGGTTTCGACTTGGGTTACTGGTTGCTGCTGCTCATCCCTGTGATGTCGTGGCTGCTCGTTTCGCCCGTGCGGATGTTCGCCTTCAAATTCCAGCACTTCGCCTGGAAAGGCAACGGGGTGCGTTATGTTTTTATTGTATCGGCGGCGCTCCTGCTGGCCGTGCTGGGTGTCCGTGCCGTGCCGGTCGTGATCGTCCTCTACATCGCAACCTCGGTCGTACGCTGGTTGTCGATGAAGGCAAAAGGCTGTGGACAAGCCGGATAGTTGTGTATTTTAAGAATTTTTATTAATTTTGCCCCGGATTAGCGTTCCATGTCGAGGTTGACGAATAGAATATTGCTGGCAGCTTTGCTCGGTCTGTTCCTTACAGCGCCCGGCATCGTCCGTTCGCAGGGTTTCAACGCCAGGACGCTGCAGCGTGCCCAGCAGCGCGGGGAGACGGGGAACCTTTACGGTACGAACCCTTACGAGCAGACCGGCGAGGAGGGGGAGGAGGGCCAGGACGGCCAGCCGCAGGATACGACCAAGAAGGAACGCCGGATCCGCAAGCCGCTCGAATCGTATTTTTTCAGCGATTCGATCCGCGCCCTGAACAATTTTCGCTGGAGCGTCAAGCGCGACTACAACCGCGTGGAGATAAGCCCGCTCGACACGACGCTCACCGACTGGCGCATCGACTACCCCTTCTTCCGCGAGGAGGTGGGCGACATCGCGCAGGGCGCCCTCGGGCAGACATCGCTGCCGATGAACTATTTCCGGCGGCCGCAGTTCTTTGATTTCAGTTTTGCGAGCCCCTACTATGCGTATACGTACGACATGGAGAACGTTCCGTTCTACAATACGAAGAAGCCCATCATCCGCATGACGTACCTCGAGTCGGGGCAGAAGCGTTTCCGGGAGGAGAACTTCAATATCATGCACGCGCAGAATATTTCGCCCACGACCGGGTTCAACGTCGACTACAAGGCACGGGGAACGCGCGGACAATATGTCTGGTCACGGACGAAGAACCACAACCTGTCGGTCGCCTTCAGCCATACGGGCAAGCGCTATTCGGTGCATGCGGCCTATTACAACAACCACATCGAACAGCAGGAGAACGGCGGCGTGGTCGGGACATGGGCTATCGCAGATACGACGTTCCAGATGCCTTCGGGCGTGCCGATGAAGCTGTCGGATGCCGAGGCGCAGAACACTTACCGCAACAACGCCTTTTTCATCACGCAGTCCTACGCCCTGCCGTTGCAACGCGTGACGGAGAACGACTTTTCGCTCGCCGACCTGTCGGCGGTCTATATCGGCCATTCGTTCCAGTACAGTTCGTGGAGCAAGGTCTATTCGGACAAATATGCGCGGTATATCGACGAAAGGGCGCACCGGGACGAACAGGGCAATTTCGTGCCCGATACGCTGGACTACTACCAGAACTGGTATATCAACCCCGACCAGACGCGCGACTCGATCTACGAGCGTGTGATTTCGAACCGCTTCTTCGTGCAGGCACAGCCTTGGGATCGTAACGGCGTGGTAGGCACGATTGATGCAGGCATCGGTATCGACATGCATACCTACTCGCAATTCGAAATGAGGGATTACCAGACGGGAAAGTATACGAAGGTCAACAAGACCAGCTATTTCGCATACGGTTCCGTCGGAGGAAAGATAAAGAAATATGTCGACTGGGACGCGAACCTCAAGTTCTACCCGTCGGGATACAGAGGCGGAGACCTCACCATCGGCGCCCACCTGGCGCTGACGGGATATCTCCGCGGACACCCCCTGATTCTCGAAGGCCGGTTCACGATGGATCGGCGTTCGCCCAACTACTGGCAGGAGAATCTGTTCTCGAACCACTACGTGTGGTCCACTCCTTTGAATAAGGAGAATGAAACTCGGTTCGAGGTGAAGTTTTCAGTCCCCGATTATGCGTTTGAAGCGGGGGCATGGCAAGGTGTGGTCGGCAACAAGATCTTTTACGACAAGGAGAGCCAGATCGCCCAAAGCAGTGACAACGTAAGCCTCACGAGTGTGTACGCTCGCAAAGATTTCCGCTTAGGCGGACTTCATTTGGACAACAGGGTATTGTTGCAGTGGAGTACGAATCAAGAAGTTGCACCCGTTCCGCTTTTGAGCGCGTTCCTTTCGTATTATTACGAGTTCTGGGTCGTGCGCAACGTATTACGCCTTCAGATCGGTTTGGACGGACGCTATAACACGCGTTATTATGCGCCCAGTTACAACCCTGCGCTGTCGGCCTATTACAACCAACGGGACGTCGAAGTAGGCAATTACCCCTACATGGACGCCTTCGTCATGGGAAAGTGGAAGAGAATGCGGATATTCCTGAAATATCAGCATGTGAACAAGGGACTGTTCGGTAACGGAGAATATTTCTCGGCGGCTCGCTATCCGCTCAATCCGGGCATGTTCAAAATCGGTATCTCATGGGGATTCTATGATTGACGTGCTGTTCTGCGCGGTGTAAGCTGCCCGCAAAACAACATTTTATGTTAAAAAAGACAGTTTTAACTTTTGCGTTCTTAACAATCCTGACGACTTTTTACGGCTTTAACGCCCAGTTCAGCACACCCGTGACGGACGACATGCTGCTGAACGACGATGCGGCCGATTTCGGCAATTCGCTGCTCGGTGAGGGCGACTATGTGATCTCGGCTTATGACAATGTCATTCGCAACATCAGCGAAAAAGAGGGCCACGACTGGCGCCTGATGAGCGCCATCGCCTACCATGAATCGCGGTTCACGCCCGACATCACCTCGCGCAGCGGGGCCCGCGGGCTGATGCAGATCATGCCCTCGGTGGCACGCCAGTTCGACGTCCCGACCGAGCAGGTCTCCAATCCCGAGACCAACATATGGTTGGCCAACAAGCTGATGTCGAAGATTATGAACACGCTCCGTTTCCCCGAGGGGACTCCCGAGAAGGATCGGATGAGCATCATCCTGGCCTCGTACAACAGCGGGATCGGCCATGTGAACGATGCGAGGCGCCTGGCACGGCTCAACGGCGAGGATCCCAATTCGTGGGAGGTCGTGGCCCGCTACCTGCAACTCAAGGCGCAGCCCGAGTATTACGAGAGCGAGGCGGTCAAGTGCGGACGTTTCACCGGCAGCCGGCAGACGCTGGCCTACGTGAACGACGTGATAGGACGCTATGACAAATACTGCCGGATTGCTCGGAGATAACTCCGGCAGGAATTGAAAAGTCTGAATCTACAGCAAAAAGGCTGAACCCAGGGGTTCAGCCTTTTCTCTTTATATCTTCTGAGTTGCCGGCGGACTTGTCCGGCGCCGGGTCAATAGACCCACTGGAAATCGTCGACGTACATTACATTCGTCGTGCAGCCCACCATGTAATCGCCGTAGGCACTCGTGGAGCAGGAGATGATGATGCTGTACTTGCCGGTGGGGCGTCCCGCAGCCGGGTCGTAGAAGTTGAGCGGCAGGGTGGCCTCTACCATTTGCTCGCCTTCGGTCGACTTGTCGACGAACAGCGACCCGTAGGCGATGAGTTTCCCTTCTGCGGTCTGGGTGGTTTCCGCCGGATCCCAAATGCCCGTGGGGTCTTTGGTGCCCGAAGCGACCCGGTGCCGGGCGTTCCAGTCGATGATGGCGACGAAAATGCGGGCTTTGTCCGGGTCGCCTATGCCGACCGGGGCCCCGGAATGTTTGCTTGCGTCGATCGTGCCCAGTGTCGCGTGGTATTTCACCTTCATGCCCGAAGGGCGCGCCGTCCAGTTGTAGGGCTGTCCGAATTCTACTACGCCCGTCCACAGGCCGTCTTTGTAGAAGATGCCGGACATCAGGTTGCCGGCTGCGATGTTGACGAGGGGAGGGGCTGCCGCGGCCAGTTTCGCGCAATAGCTGCCGCCCATTCCGTTGAAAGTCCCCTGCCTACAGAGCTTATCCGCAAATGTGTTGTTACCGCTGGCCCAGAACTCCGCATTCGTATTTTCGCTCGTGAAGCACGACAAGCCCGGGTTTTCCATGTTCCCGTCGGGAATCGTGTCGCCCGCGGGTGCCGTGTATTCGGCGGTTTCGGTCTGCTGCCCGCCGACGAGAAGCCGGAATTCATACGTTTGCCCGGCGTAGACGCCCTTGGTCGTGACGAGGCGTTTTACGGGGATGCCCGCATCGTTGGTGAGGCTTGTCCATTCGGGTGCGATCGAGCTCGTAAAGATGCCGCTTTCGTCCTGTGCGCCCTTCTGCGTCGTCTGCCAGTCGGCGGTACCCTTCAGACGGTACTGGATTTCGGCGGTGGCGTAATCTTCGGGCGTAACCATCGTGGTTACGACGGCCGTGTTGTTCCAGAGGTCGATCTCGCGGACACCGATCTTCACGTTGGTGGGCTGGACATGGAGCATCCACCGCTCCGTGCGGCCGTGGCAGGTGACGTCGACCAGACGAACCGTTTCGAAGCCCGTGGCGGAAAGTTCCTCGGCCGTGGGCGAGTAGGCGGTGATGTCGGCAGGCCCCAGCTTGAGGCTGGTGACCGTGACGGCCTTCAGGTCGGTGCCTTCGGCGACATAGGCCGTGGCCGTACGCGCCTGCGTGTCGATCAGTGTCGATCCGATCTGCCCGGCGACGGTGAACGACCGGGCTATGGGCTGCTCGGCCACGATCGTCCACTCGTAGTCCTGGTAGAGCGAGAGCGTGACATAGAGCGGCGCCCGCAGGTCGAACTCCCCGCTCAGCGGCTGCGAAGTCCTGATCTGGCTGATGAATTTCTCTTTGTCGGTCATCATCGGGTTGGATGTGGCGACATCGAATTCCGCCTTGTCGATGGTGACCTTGCGGATATCGGTCTTCTCGTCCAGCGTGAGCGTCACGGTACGGTTCACGAGGCTGATGCCGGTCACCGTGAACCCCTCGCCTTCGATGCTGCGGATGCTGAGTTCGATGGTGGGATACGGTAGGTCGTTCTCGATGCACGACGCTGCCAGCAGGAGCGCCGCCGCCGAAAAGAGTATGCGTAGGTATTTCATAGTTTACTGCTTTTTCTTGTCCCACAAATGTATCGTCATACCGAAGTTGATGGCCGCGATATTGAGCCGGAAACGCATGTTCGAAGCCTTGCGTGAACCGATCTTGTTGCCGTCGGCATCCTTCTGGGTGATGCTCGTATACTGTATGCCGCCCAGCCCGAACGAAATCGTCGCACAGACGTTGGGGAAGATGTATACGGCAGCTCCCGGGTTGAACGCCAGCTTTACCTGCGTTTTGTCGTTGTAGGTGCGGTTGGGTGCGCCTCCTTCGTTATGATCCGGGTCGTATGCGAAGCTCGAATGTCCCGTCGAGAGCGCCAGCTCGAACTCGGCGAAGAGTCCGAAGCGTCCTTTGGGGTCGAGCCCCGCATAAGAACGGTGGAAAATGCCGAATGAGTATTCGTCGCTCGAAAGATCGACGTAGGGGAGCTGCCCCGAGAGGTCGTTGCCCTCGCCCGCATCGAAATAGGTGTTGTCGAGCGTGCCGCCCATGTGGCTGTATCCGAAACGGATGCCGATGCAGTTGTTATCGCGGTAGAAATAACCGACGAAGGGTTTTACCGTTGCGATCGTGGCATCCGCATCGATGTTGTCGAAGATGAGCATGAGGTCGGTGTCGTCGCTCGAAACCGTACCGTAGGAGGCCGTAAGACCCATCATCACTTCGCCCTTGTAGGCGAATTTGAGTTTGTTGATCTCGCGGTCGATGCGGCGGCGCGTGGGCAGGAAACGCTCCACCTGGGGACGCTTGTGCTTTTCGGCCGGCATGGCTGCGGGCATCGGCGCCGAGGGTGCCGCCGGGGCGCCGAGGGTGCCCGCTGCGGCTGCGGTGCCCGTTTCTGCGGCGAGTCCCGAAGCTGTTTCCGCCGTGGCTTCGGTGCCCGTTCCGGGGGTGTCCGAAGTTTCCGGGGGCACGGTGTCCTCGTTGCCGGAGGGGGTTTCTTCGACTGCGGCCGTAGCGGCCCGCTGCACTGCGGGGAGGGCTTGTTCCGTCTCCGCTGCGGCGCCGAGCGTGATGAATACCGATAAAATGGAAAGTATGATTCGTTTCATGTGCGTGCCGTGTTTAGAGATAGAATGCCATGCCGAGCCCTATCGAGAAGATATTGACTTTGAAGTTCATCATGCTGGCGTCGCGCTTGCCGACCGTCACCTGGTTGTGTACCTGCTTGGTGTGGCTGTAACTGATGCCCATCACGCCGACGTTGACCTCGACGGCCATGTTGTTCGTGGCGAAGGCGATGATACCCGGCGAGATGCCCAGCGAGAAGGTATAGCCCGTCTGGTAGGTGCCCTTCACCGGGGAGTCCTTGGCAAAGCGTGCCTGCGTACCGCCGCCCGAGAGCTGCATCTCGTTGAAGAGCGCGAAACGCTTGTTGCGGCCCAGCGGGATGTACTGGCGCCAGATCATGGCCACCGAATAGCTCTGTTGCAGCGAATAGCAGTCGTTCAGTTCGAAATTCAGGTCGGAGTCCTCGCCGCCCAAGTTGAGGTCGGCCTTGTCCAGCTTGAGCAGCGAGCGCGAATAGATGAAACGGCCTCCGAGTGCCATGTTGTCGCGGAAGGCATAGGCGATCATCGGGCTGACCTTGAACGTGTAGCCCTTCGATTCGATGCCCTCGATGACCAGGAACCTGTACGTATCGTTCGAGTGGGTCGAGTAGGAGGCCGTTCCTCCGAAGATCCATTGCCCGCGCGGGACGAAGAGGTTGTGTTTTTCGGTAAGGCCGCGCTGGCGCCGCATTTCGTTGACGGTCTGAGGACGTTCCTCGTGCTGCATGCAGCTCGTGCTGTCGGCCTGCGGGGCGAGGGACGCCGCGGCGTTCGTCTGTTGTGCACGGCTCTCCGGCGCCGTGCCTGCCAGGAGCAGGAGTGCCAGGAGCGTACTGGTGGTTATCTTGCGCATTGTTGTGCGTTTACGTTTAATCGTTAATATACCCATTCGAAATCGTCGACGTACATCACGTTTTTCGAGCAACCGGTGAAATAATCGCCGTAAGCGTTGCAGGCACATGAGATCACGAGCGAATACTTCCCTTCGGCAGGGCGCGTCTCGTGGTCGTACCATACGATGTCTAATTCGGCGTCCTGCATATCCTCGCCATCCGTCGATTGCGTGATCCAGAGCGATCCGTATCCCAGGATTTTGCCTTCCGATACGTTGTCGATGCCTTTTTCCGGATCCCATGCACCTTTGGTGGTCGTCATGCCGGATACGACCTCATGCGGGGCGTTCCAGTCGACGATCGCGACGAAAATACGAGCCATGTCCGGATCGCCCTTTTTGATATAGGGACAAATATCGCCCGAGGTGCGTACTTTGTCGACCGTGCCGACGTGGGCATGGTATTTTACCTTCATTGCCGAAGGACGTGCCGTAAATGCGTATGTTTGTCCGAACTGGACGGTGCCTGTGAAACTTTTATAGGCGAATTCTCCTGTGAACAGGTTGCCTGCGGCCAATACCAGCATATTGGTGCTGGTTAGTTTTGCAGCCGGTGCAGACTTCCCGAATTTCACGTCGGTAGAGGTGCAGAGCGTTTTTGTCATGGTATTGTTGCCGCTGCTCCAGAACGATTCTCCCGCGGCGTTGGGAAAAGCGAAGCCTCCGGTCATGCTCCAGCCCGACATGTCGCCGTTGGGGATTGGCTGTACCTCTCCGGCCGTAAATGTTCCGGTAGTTTCCGTGCCGTTGATAATGGCTCTGAAGTCGTAGCTGTGTGTCGCGATGATTCCCGTGCCGGCGGCCTGCGTATATACGGTTTGCTCTTTTACGGTTTGCGGAACCCACTGGGGCGCATAGGTCGCCGTGATGAAATCGTCGCCCTGCGACGTCCCGGCCATCGGCTGCCATTCGCCGCCGCTGCTGCGCAGGCCGAATTGCACGGTGGTGCCGGGCGTGAACGAAACCACGCGCAGCGTGACCGTATTGGCCCACAGGTCGTAGTCGTCCGCCGTTACGGGAACCAGTCCCTCCAGGCGGTAGGTCGTAGCGACCTCCGAGGAACCGCCGTTGGCGTCCTCGATGCGGAGCGTCACTTTCTGGTCGCCGGCCTGGCACGAAGCGAAGAACGCATCGGAGAGCGTCAGCCGGACGTTGTATTTGTCGACCGGTTCGAGGAAGATGCCCTCGGTCGTGCCGTTGAGCGCGTCGTAGCTCTTGTCGCCTACCGAAACCGTAAACCGGGTCAGTTCCGAGAAGGCCATGATCCGGTATTTCTTCTCTCCGGATCGGTACTTCTGGATTTCGGTGATGTCGAACCCTTCGCTGATGACGGCCGGATCGGGGCTGAAGATAATTTCGTCGTCCTTGTCGTCGGTATCGGGGTCGACGCTGATCAGCACACAGTCGATATAACCGGGCAGATCGGGCGAATATTTGAACGTGAGGGTATACTTGCCGCCGGCTTTGACATTGGGGATGTAATCTTCCATTTCCACGTTCTTACCCTCGACATGCGTTCCGCGGAAGAGCCAGGCCAGCGACGTCATGCCTGCGGGCAGGGTGTAGTAACCCGTCCCCTCGGCCGTGAACCTGAGCGCCGGGACGCTGCCCGCTTCGGCGGCTTCCTCGTCGACCTTTTCCCCGCCGGCAATCCATACGGAATAGCCGGGGGCGAGGTTCTCGGCGATCGTATCGTCGAATTTCACCTCTACGACGGTGTTCACGATCTGGCAGACGACCGCAACGTTTGTGGTTTCGCCGGGTTTGACGGTGAACGTCTCCTCGCCCTTGTATAACCGTTTCGTGAAATCGGCGGGGGCTTCCTCTCCGGCTTCGACCGCTACGCGATAAGTGCCGGCCAACAGTTCCAGCCGTTCGGGACAGGCCTCTTTCGAGGTGTATTTGCGCAGCAGGCCGCCCTCGTCGTTGTAGATGTAGACGGTCTGGTGCTGCAACGGGTCGTATTCGCCGGTGTCGGCTGTCTGCCGGGTCGAGACCGTCATCGCCATGACGCCCGTGCGATTGTCGCTGCCCGCGGCGGAGTCGTCTTTCGAGCAGGCCGCGCCGAGGAGCACCGCGAGCAGTACGGCAAAATATGAGATATATCGTTTCATTATCGGTCGGCTTTAGTGGACGATGAGTTTGACAGTCTTGTGTGTCAGTACATTATCGTTGTCCGTCACGTCGAGGACGAAATTATGCTCGCCCGGGATTTCCAGCAGTATCTCGACGAATTTGGTGATCGAGAAGGTCACCGACGTCCGGTTCTTTACCTGCTCGTTGATCGGGAACCCGAATTCGCCGTGCAGGACTTCGACCAGTTCGTCGGGGATGTCGCAGATGTCGAATTTCTCCGGCAGGTTGATCACCGGCAGCAGCGGCCTGAGCGTTTCGGAGTCGATCGTCACGAAGAACGACTTGATGCCTTTGTCGGCCTCGATGTCGATGTCGATCACCATGTCCTTCTGCACTTCGTATTGCTGGTCGATGTCGTAGCCGCGCCACGTGATCCGGGGGCCCGTCTGCCCCGAGCTTTTATCGACTACGAGCGTCAGTACAGCTTCGGACGAGACGCCTTTTGCATCGGTCATCGTGAAGGCGAAGGTGTGCGTACCGTCGAATTCATAGAGCGCCCTGATCTGCCCTGCGATGTTGAAACTCTTGGCCGTCTGTCCTTTGAGCTCGCTACCTACGGGGTAGCCGAAGCCCTTGAGGATAATCCCTGCCGCCGAAGATGCGTCGAGGGCGCAGAGGTCGAATGTTTCGGGCAACTGGATGGCGGCCATCGACGCCAGGAACTGGCTGTTGGTGGAGCCGACGGTCACTTGCAGCGATTCGATGCCGTTGGGTGAGGAGAGGTCGAATGCGAACGGCTCGATGCAGTTCCCCTCCGCGTCGAACATGGCGTCGGTCAGCGTGAAGGGCTGCGTCATGTCGTGCCCGGGCCAGGTGAGTGCCGGGGCGTTGGGGTCTTCGAGGAGCTCTTCCCCGAGGTTTTCCGTACCGTCGACGACGAACTTGTTGTCCTGGAGGATGCTGTTGTCGACTTTGACCGAGAAGAGGATGTTGCCCTTGTCGGCGTAGCCGATTACGACCGAAACCTTGCGCCACTGCCCGGCCTTGACCCCGGTGATCTGCTTGCTGAATTTAGCGGGGACATCGGTGTCGGCGAAAGTGCCGTCGAATACGAAGTCCAGGGTGTTTTCCAGTGCTTGCGGTTTGAAATAGGCCGCCCGGGTTTCGGTTTTGAGGAAATCCAGGCTGGTGTCGCCCAGCGATACGGTGGCCTTGCTGGTGTCGGCCAGCATATCGGCCAGCTCGGGCGAATATTCCACCGAGACCTTGATGTTCTGCAGGGTGCAGACCACCTCTTCGGGCGAGGTCGTCTGTGCCTTGGTGATCGTAAAGTCGCTCGTCGCACCGTAGACGGGGTGTTCCCAGTCCACGCCGGGCATCGTGTCTTCCGAGCGGACTTCCATGCGGTAGGCGCCCACCTTCAGTTCCATCGGCGTCTTGAGCTGCTCCTTCAGCTCGGCATAGGTCATTTCGAGTACCTGCGCGTTGTCGGCGTCGAGGATCTCCACGATAAAGCTGTCCACGTCGGGAGCCGTAGCGCGCGTCCCGGATGCGGTGCGTGCGGCCTGCGTCTCGTCCGACGTGTCGTCGGGACGGATTTCGGTTTCGTCGTAGACGACTGTCATCGAGAGGTTGCCGATCGACAGATAGCCGGTCATCCCGGCGGGCTCGGGGTTCGGATCCTCCTTGTACGGGGGCTCTTCGTTTACACAGCCGGTCGCGAAGAGTGCCGCAACCGCTAACATCGTAAGAAATTTGGTAAATGTTTTCATATCTTTCCCTGTTTTTATTTCTTTTCGGTATCGTCGATGGCTCCCTCGTTGACCTCACAGTCAAGCGTCCGGGTATCGGTGTAATCCTCGCCGAGTGTGATGGTCAGCGTGGCGCTGCCCGCGTTTTTGGCATCGTAGGTGATGATGTGGCAGGTGCGCGGCGTCGTGGCGTCGAGCGTCTGGGCGGAGAAAGTCACCTCGGGGCCTTCCCCCGTGCCCGTCGGGCTCTGGCGGCGTGCCGTGCCGGTCACCGTGAGCCGCGTGCCGCCCTTGACGAACACTGGTTCGTCGGCAGGGTCGCTGCCGGGCGTGAAGGCGAATTCATTGCCCGAGGCCGTCGTCACGGTGAACCTGGCATCGTGGAAATAGGCGAGGAACTGCTCCGTGGCGCGGATTACCACCTGCGAATTGGCCACCGTGGCGGTCAGGTCTGCATTTACCGTGCGCCGGGGCAGCACTTCGATCTTTTGTTCGGCATAATAGTAAGGTTTGCCGGCTCCTTCCGCATCGGGGTTGCCGTGGGCGATCGCGACGGTGTAGCTGCCCATCCGGAAGACGGTTTCGCTCTGCTCGAACTCGGTGAGCGTATCCCATTTCTGCGTGCCCGTTTCGCCCGTTACCGTGAGCGAGAAAGCCCCGGCTGCGGGCGCTTCGGGCATGCCTGAAGCCTCGGCCGAAGCCGTGTCGATCGACGTGTCGGCCGTGCAGCTAACGGACAGGGTGCCGTACCCCGTCGTTTCCGGGGCGTTTTCCGTGGAGCATCCGGCGGCCAGCAGGCCCGCCGATGCCAATAGACATATAAGTTGTTTTTTCATAACAGTCCGGATCGTTCGGTAAAAGATGTTATCGGAATTCTCGGTTGCCTCGTGCGCTGCCGGGAGTACGGCGGGATATGCCGTTGTGCCGCCGGTCGGATTACCGGTATATGAAATATCCCGAGGCGTTTGCATGGGTCGGGATGTCCGGAATTTTATGCGCATAGATCGGAAGAGCACACGTCTGAACTCCAGTCACATTCCTTTATCTCTTATGACGTAT
>ENA-UPWR01000156-UPWR01000156.1-human-gut-metagenome-genome-assembly--contig:-NODE-156-length-13500-cov-19.026745_pt1 | contig 13500 bp, 8 predicted proteins | sample MGYA00250053_ERZ773382 | MGnify/ENA primary metagenome ERZ773382 (study PRJEB29103, sample SAMN06112029) | human gut metagenome | biome: human gut; feature: ankylosing spondylitis patient; material...
AAAGGAAACGGAAACATCACCGCCGCTGAAAGCACCTCGGTGGAACACCTGCGCACCCTTCAAAACCACGGTCACGACGATCGCCTCTCTTTCCTCAAGTTTTTGATAGAATACCACGCGAGGATCGCCTTGTCAAGACAAAAAAATGGTTTTTCGGCGATAAGTTTTCTCAAGATGCGATATAAGCGTATCTTATGAATTGTCATAACGATACAAATATAGCTAAGATTTTCTATCTTCTTTCTCCTTTTTGCGGAATGGACGAAAAGCAGGGCGTATGGTACACTGAATTCAAGTTGAGCCCCTTGTAACTGATTGAGCCCCTTGTAACTGACGGAATGTGGGCTACCACGGGGGAGCAGGGAGCATCGCTCTGAGGCGGCGCGTTTCAGAGGCCGACCGTCCGGGCACTCCAACTGCAAAAGGCAGCGGAGCGCCTATTTTTATGTTTGAAGGAGGGAACGCAAATGAGAAAGGTTGCGATCGTTATGGGCAGCAAGAGTGATCTGCCCGTCGCGGAGAAGGCCGTAGGCGTATTGCGAGACTACGGCGTCCAGATGGAAGTGCGCGTATTATCCGCTCACCGCTGTCCGAATGAGGCAAGGGAATTTGCCGCGTCGGCTCGGGAGGGCGGATTTTCTGTTATCCTCGCGTTCGCCGGCATGGCGGCGCATCTTGCCGGCGCGATGGCGGCAAACACCACGCTGCCGGTGATCGGCGTGCCGTGCAGCGGGACGAAGCTTGACGGCATGGACGCACTGCTCTCCACCGTGCAGATGCCGAGCGGCATCCCTGTGGCGACGGTGGCAGTGGACGGCGGGAAGAACGCCGCGCTGCTGGCGGTGCAGATCATGGCGGTCTCCGACGCGGAGCTCGCCCAAAAGCTGGACGAGGCGCGGACGCGGGAACGGGACGCCGTGCTGCGCGCGGATGAAGAGGTTCGGGCGCTTTATCAGTAAATAAGGAATACACTTCAAGAAATAAAAGGAGAGCTGAAAGCAATGAAACTCGTATATACCGGAAAGACCAAGAATGTATTCGCACTGGACAACGGCAACTACCTGCTCAGGTTCAAGGATGACTGCACGGGCAAGGACGGCGTGTTTGACCCCGGCGAGAACAGCGTGGGCCTGACCATCGAGGGCGTGGGCAATGTCAACCTACGCATGACCAAGCACTTTTTTGAAAAGATCAACGCCGCCGGCATCCGCACGCACTATGTCTCCGCGGATCTGAAGGAGACCACGATGGAGGTCCTGCCCGCGAAAGTCTTCGGCCACGGGCTGGAGGTCATCTGCCGCCTCAAGGCGGTGGGGAGCTTCCGCCGCCGCTACGGTGAGTACATTGAAGAGGGCGCCGACCTGCCCGCCTATGTGGAGACGACCTTCAAAAATGACGCGCTGGGCGATCCGCTGGTGACGAAGGACGGCCTTGTGGCGCTGGGCGTGATGACCGAGCAGCAGTATGACGACATCAAGGCCATGACGCAGAAGATCACCGAGATCGTCGCGGACGACCTGCGCGAAAAGGGCCTTGTCCTCTATGACATCAAGTTTGAGTACGGCTACGCGCCGGATGGCAGCGTGATGCTGATCGACGAGATCTCCTCCGGCAATATGCGCGTCTATCGGGACGGAAAGTACATCGACCCCATGACGCTCTCCGAGCTGTTCTTTGCGTAATGGGGGGCTTTTTCGGCGCGGTCTCGGACCGCGATGTCGCGCTGGATGTCTTCTTCGGCACGGACTATCATTCTCACCTCGGCACGCGCCGCGGCGGAATGGTGCTCTTTGATAAGAAGGAGGGCTTCCAGCGCCAAATACACAACATTGAAAATACGCCCTTTCGGACGAAGTTTGAGCGGGACCTCGCGGACTTCCGCGGCCACGCGGGGCTCGGCTGCATCAGCGACAGCGACCCTCAGCCGCTGCTCGTGCGCTCCCATCTGGGCCTGTACGCCATCGTGACGGTCGGCATCATCAACAACACTGACGAGCTGGTGAAGACTTATCTCTCCGACAAGGGCCAGCAATTTCTGACGCTGAGCAGCGGCCGCGTGAATGTCACCGAGCTGACCGCCGCGCTCATCAATCAGGAAAACGACCTTGTCTCCGGCATCCTCCACGCGCAGGAGGTCATCGACGGCTCCATGACGATCCTGATTTTGACCGAGGAAGGAGAGCTGATCGCCGCGCGTGACAGCATGGGACGCCTCCCTGTGCTGATCGGACAGCGCGAGGACGGCTACTGCGTATCGTTCGAGTCCTTCGCCTATCATAAGCTCGACTATCAGGACGCCTATGAGCTGGGGCCGCGGGAGATCGTCCGGCTGAACGCCAAGGGCTTCCAAACACTCTCTCCCGCAGGGAAGCAGATGAAGATCTGCGCCTTTTTGTGGACCTATTACGGCTACCCGAACTCTAACTACGAGGGTGTGAATGTGGAGCTGATGCGCTACCGCAACGGCGCGATCATGGCGCGGGATGAGGCGGAGCGCGGCGGCGTGCCCGAGGTGGATTTCGTCGCCGGCGTGCCAGATTCCGGCGTGCCGCACGCCATGGGCTATGCCAACCACAGCGGCAAGCCCCTTGCGCGTCCCTTTGTGAAATACACCCCGACCTGGCCGCGCTCCTTCATGCCGGAGGATCAGCAGGTGCGCAGCAGAGTGGCGCGCATGAAGCAGATCCCCGTGCCGGAGCTGATCGAGGGAAAGAAGCTGCTGTTTGTGGATGACTCCATCGTGCGCGGCACGCAGCTGCGCGAGACCGTGGATTTTTTATACAGCACCGGCGCGGCGGAGGTCCATATGCGCTCGGCCTGCCCGCCCATCATGTACCCCTGCCGCTACCTGAACTTTTCGCGCGGCAACAGCGCCATGGACCTGCTCGCGCGCCGCATGGTGCAGGAGCTGGAGGGCAACGAGGGCCAAAAGCATCTGGAGGAATACGCCGACAGCCGCACCGAGCGCGGAAAATGCCTGCTGCACGAGATCTGCGCACAGTTCGGCTTTGATTCACTCTCCTATCAGTCCCTTGACGGGCTGCTGGAGGCGATCGGTCTTGACAGGGACAAGGTCTGCACCTACTGCTGGACCGGAAAGGAATGACATTATGGGCATCTCTCACTCGGAAGCATACGCGGCCGCCGGCGTTGACATCGAGGCGGGCTATCAGGGCGTAAAAATGATGAACCGCTATGTACAGCGCACGTTCACAGCCGATGTGATCTCCGATCTCGGCGGCTTCGGCGGGCTTTTCTCCCTGGACCTGCACGGGCTTGAAAAGCCTGTGCTGGTCTCCGGCACGGACGGTGTGGGCACCAAACAGCGCATCGCGCAGCTCATGGATCGTCACAACACCGTCGGCATCGACTGCGTGGCGATGTGCGTCAACGACATTATCTGCTGCGGGGCGAAGCCGCTGTTCTTCCTCGACTACATCGCCATCGGCAAGAACATCCCGGAAAAGGTCGTTTCGCTGGTCTCGGGCGTATCCGAGGGCTGTGTGCGCGCGGGCTGCGCGCTCATCGGCGGCGAGACCGCTGAGCACCCCGGCACGATGAAGCCGGACGACTATGACCTTGCGGGCTTTGCCGTGGGCGTCGTGGACCGTGACAAAATTCTGGACAAGAACAAAATGCAGCCGGGGGATGTGGTCATCGCGCTGCCCTCCAGCGGACTGCACTCCAACGGCTACTCGCTCGTGCGCAAGGTGTTCGATGTGGAGAACGCCGACCTCGGGCAGTATTACGGCGAGCTGGGCTGCGAGCTCGGCGAGGAGCTGCTGCGCCCGACGAAGATCTATGTCCGTCCTGTGTTAGCGGCCGTTGAGGCCGCCGATGTCCGCGGCATCAGCCACATCACTGGCGGCGGCTTTTATGAGAACATTCCGCGCTGCATTCCCGACGGCCTGTGCGCGAAGATCGAAAAGAAAGCGCTGCACATCCCGCCCATCTTCCCCCTGCTCGCGCGCATGGGCGGCATCTCGGAGCGCGATATGTTCAACACCTTCAACATGGGCACGGGCATGGTGCTCGTCGCTGCAAGAGACAGCGCCGATAAGGCGCTCGCCGCGCTGCATTCTCTCGGTCAGGAAGCGGGCGTCATCGGTGAGATCGTATCGGGCGAGGAAAAGGTGGCGCTATGCTGACACGCGCCCGCATCGCCGTGCTGGTATCCGGCGGCGGCACGAATTTGCAGGCGCTGCTCGACGCGCAGCGCGACGGAAAAATGCCGCACGGCGAGATCGTGCTGGTCGTTTCTTCCCGCGCGGGGGCCTATGCGCTCACGCGGGCGGAAAACGCGGGTGTTGCGGCACGCGTGCTCTCGCCCGCCTGCGGGCAGAAGCCGTTTGAAAACGAGCTTTCCGCACTGCTGCGCGAGCAGGAGATCGACCTCATTCTCCTCGCAGGCTTTACGTTCATCCTCAGCGCGGCGTTCACGAGGCAGTGGCCGCGGCGCATTCTGAATGTCCATCCGTCCCTGATCCCCGCCTTCTGCGGCAAGGGGATGTATGGCTTGAGGGTACACGAGGCCGCGCTCGCGCGCGGCGTGAAGGTCACGGGCGCGACGGTACACTTTGTCAACGAAATTCCCGACGGCGGCGAGATCCTGCTGCAAAAGGCGGTGGAGATCGCGCCGGACGACACGCCCGAAACGATACAGCGGCGTGTGATGGAGCAGGCGGAATGGCAGTTGCTGCCGCTTGCGGCAGAGCGCGTCTGCGCAGAGATCGTAAGAGAGAAGGAGCAGAAAAATGACTGATTTTCTGGAGTTTTTAAAGGCGACCTCTTATCCCGGCCGCGGCATCCTTGTCGGACGCCGCTGTGTGTATTATTTCATCATGGGGCGCAGCGAGAACAGCCGCAACCGCGTCTTTGTCAAGACCGAGGACGGCATCCGCACCGAGGCGCACGACCCCGCCAAGCTCTCTGACCCCAGCCTCATCATCTATCATCCCGTGCGCACGATGGGGCGCGACCTCGTCGTGACGAACGGCGACCAGACCGACACCATCTGCCAGCACGGCGACTTTCGCCGCGGCCTCATGACACGCGAATACGAGCCGGACGAGCCGAACTGGACGCCGCGCATCTCCGCCATCATGCACGAGGACGGCTCCTTCGAGCTGTCCATCCTCAAGCGTAAGGATGGGCGCTGTCTGCGCGAGTTCTTCTGCTACGAAGGCTGCGACGAGGGCAAGGGCTATTTCATCAGCACCTATCAGGGGGACGGAAACCCCCTGCCCACCTTTGCGGGCGAGCCGATGGAGGCGAGCGTCCCCTCGCCCGAAGAAGTCTGGGCGGCGCTCAACGCGGACAATAAGGTGTCCCTTTATGCGAACGTGAACGGCGAAGTGAAGCTGTTCAACAAAAATTCAGGCGACTGAGGAGGACGACATGAACGAGCTGGAACTCAAATACGGCTGCAACCCCAACCAGAAGCCCGCGCGCGTTTTCATGAAAAACGGCGCAGCCCTTCCCTTTACGGTTCTCAACGGCAAGCCCGGCTACATCAACCTGCTCGACGCCTTCAACTCGTGGCAGCTCGTGCGCGAATTGAAAGAGGCGACGGGCCTTCCCGCCGCGGCGAGCTTCAAGCATGTCTCCCCCGCGGGCGCGGCGCTCGGCCTGCCGCTCGACGAGGTGGACAAAAGGGTCTATTTCGTCGCGCCCGGCGCGGCGCTCTCCCCCATCGCCTGTGCCTACATCCGCGCCCGCGGCGCGGATCGCCTCTGCTCCTACGGCGACTGGGCGGCACTCTCCGACGAGTGCGACGCCGCCACCGCCGCGTATCTGAAAAACGAGGTTTCCGACGGCATCATCGCCCCTGCTTACAGCGACGAGGCGCTTGCCATCTTAAAGACGAAAAAGGGCGGCAAATACAACATCGTGCAGATCGACCCCGCCTACACTCCCGCGCCGCTGGAGCAGAAGGATGTTTTCGGCATCACCTTTGAGCAGGGGCACAACGACTGCAAAATCGATGAGAGCCTGCTCACGAACATCGTCACCGAAAATAAAGACCTGCCCGAGGGCGCAAAGCGCGATATGCTCCTTGCCCTCATCACGCTCAAATACACCCAGTCCAACTCCGTCTGCTATGTGAAAGACGGTCAAGCCATCGGCGTGGGCGCGGGCCAGCAAAGCCGCATCCACTGCACCCGACTTGCGGGACAGAAGGCGGACAACTGGTATCTCCGCCGCCATCCGAAGGTGCTCGCCCTCTCGTTCGTGGATGACATCCGCCGTCCCGACCGCGACAACGCTATCGATGTCTACCTCTCCGACGAGTGCGACGATGTGCTTGCCGACGGCGCGTGGCAGCGCGTCTTTCAGGAGCGCCCCGAGGCGCTCACGGGCGAGGAAAAGCGCGCTTGGCTCGCGCAGCAGCGCGGCGTGACCGTCGGCTCGGACGCCTTTTTCCCCTTCGGCGACAATGTCGAGCGCGCGCGCAAGAGCGGCGCTTCCTACATCGTCGAGCCGGGCGGCTCGATCCGCGACGACAATGTCATCGAGACGGCAAACAGATACGGCATCACTATGGCGTTCACGGGTATGCGCCTGTTCCATCATTAAGCAAGGAGGAATTTCTCCATGAAGCTCATGGTCATCGGCGGCGGCGGCCGCGAACACGCCATCATTAAAAAGCTGAAGGAAAACCCCGCGGTCGAGAAAATTTACTGTCTGCCCGGCAACGGCGGCATCGCCGCCGACGCGGTCTGCGTCAGTGAGATCGGCGCGAAGGACATCCCCGCGCAGGTCGAATTTGCCAAGGCGCACGGCATTGATTATGCCGTCGTCGCGCCCGACGACCCCCTCGCCCTCGGCGCGGTCGACGCGCTGAGCGAGGCGGGCATCCCCTGCTTCGGCCCTGACAAAAAGGCCGCCGTCATCGAGGCGAGCAAGGCGTTTGCAAAGGACTTGATGCAAAAATACAACATTCCCACCGCAAAATACCGCGTCTTTACCGACGCGCCCTCCGCCTGTGCCTACATCGACGCCGAGGGTGCGCCCATCGTCGTCAAGGCGGACGGCCTCGCGCTCGGCAAGGGCGTCGTCGTCGCGCAGACAGTTGAGGAGGCGAAGGCCGCCGTGCGCGCGATGATCGAGGATAAGACCTTCGGTCAGAGCGGCGCGCGCGTCGTCATCGAGGAATATATGGAGGGTCCCGAAGTCTCGGTGCTGAGCTTCACCGACGGCGAAACGCTTGTGCCGATGGTCTCCTCCATGGACCACAAGCGCGCGCTCGACGGTGACAAAGGCCCCAATACCGGCGGCATGGGCGCGGTCGCGCCGAACGCGTACTATACAAAGGAAATTGCGGCGGAGTGCATGGAGAATATTTTCCTGCCGACGATCCGCGCGATGCGCGCCGAGGGCCGCCCCTTCCGCGGCTGCCTCTATTTCGGGCTGATGCTCACCAAGAGCGGCCCGAAGGTCGTGGAGTACAACTGCCGCTTCGGCGACCCCGAAACGCAGGCGGTGCTGCCGCTGCTCAAAAGCGACCTGCTCACCGTCATGCAGGCGACGACGAACGGTACGCTCGCGGATGTGAGCGTGGAATTTTCGACTGATTCTGCCTGCTGTGTCGTGCTCGCGTCCGAGGGCTACCCTCAAAAGTATGAGAGCGGCTTCCCCATCACAATGAGCGAAGAGACCGCCGCGCACTGCTATGTCGCGGGCGCGAAAAAGGACAGCGATACGCTCCTGACCGCGGGCGGACGCGTGCTCGGCGTCACCGCCGTCGCCCCCACACTGAGGGCCGCCGTCGAGGACGCGTACCATCTGGCGGAGGGCGTAGATTTTGCCAACAAATACTGCCGCGGCGACATCGGCAGCGCCGCGCTCGCGGCGCGGGAGGAGAGAGGATAAAATGGTATTTCGGACCTACGTGGAAAAGCGGCAAGGTCTCGCGCCCGAGTGCGAGGCGCTGCTGACGGACTGCCGCGATTTTCTCGGCGTGCAGGGCCTGCGCGCCGCGCGTATCTGGAACCGCTATGATGTAGAGGGGATCGAGGCCCCTCTCTTTGAAAATGCCTGCAGGAGCGTGTTCTCCGAGCCGCCGCTGGACCTTGTGTCCGACGCGGTGGACACGCAGGACGCCTGCGCGGTCTTTGCCGTCGAGCCCCTGCCCGGTCAGTTCGACCAGCGCGCGGACAGCGCGTCGCAGTGCATCCAGCTTCTGAGCCAAGGCGAGCGCCCGCGCATCCGCACGGCGAAGGTCTACGCGCTCTATGGGATGCTGACGGATGCCGATGTCGAGGCGGTCAAGCGTTATGTCATCAACCCCGTCGAAAGCCGCGAGGCGAGCCTTGCAAAGCCCGAAACGCTCGCCGAGGAGCTTGCCGAGCCGAAGTGCGTTGCGTCCGTCGAGGGCTTCACCGCCATGGACGAGGCCGCGCTCTCCGCGCTGCTCTCCTCCATGGGGCTTGCCATGGATATTGCCGACCTCAAGGCGCTGCAAGACTATTTCCGCGAGACCGAGCGCCGCGACCCCACCGTGACCGAGCTGCGCGTGGTCGACACCTACTGGTCCGACCACTGCCGCCACACGACCTTCTCCACACACCTTGACGAGATCCGCATCGACGATGACGCCGTCAAGGGCGCCTACGCGCGCTATCTTGCTGCGCGCGAGGAGGTCTACGGCGCGGAGAGGGCTGCCAAGCGCCCGCAGACGCTCATGGATATTGCGACCATCGGCACAAAGACGCTCAAAGCCCGTGGGCTGCTCCCCGAGCTCGACGAGAGCGAGGAGATCAACGCCTGCTCCATCCATGTGCCCGCCATGGTGAACGGCAAAGAGCAGGACTGGCTTTTGATGTTCAAGAATGAAACGCATAACCATCCCACCGAGATCGAGCCCTTCGGCGGCGCGGCCACCTGCATCGGCGGCTGCATCCGCGACCCGCTCTCCGGCCGTGCCTATGTCCATCAGGCAATGCGTGTGACGGGCGGCGGTGACCCGAGAAAGAAGCTTGCCGAAACGCTTTCAGGCAAGCTTCCGCAGCGCAAGCTCGCGCAGACCGCCGCGGCGGGCTATTCCTCCTACGGCAACCAGATTGGCCTTGCTACCGGCCATATCGCGGAGCTGTACCACGAGGGCTATGTCGCCAAGCGCCTTGAGTGCGGCGCAGTCGTCGCCGCCGCGCCCGCGGACAACGTTGTGCGCGAGCGTCCCGCGCCGGGCGATGTGGTCATTCTGCTCGGCGGGCGCACGGGGCGCGACGGCATCGGCGGCGCGACCGGCTCCTCCAAGAGCCACGATATGAAATCGCTTTCCACGATGGCGAGCGAGGTGCAAAAGGGCAATGCGCCCGAGGAGCGCAAGATCCAGCGTCTGTTCCGCGACGGCGCGGTCACGCGCCTCATCAAGCGCTGCAACGACTTCGGCGCGGGCGGCGTGTCCGTCGCGGTCGGCGAGCTGGCGGACGGACTCATCATCGACCTCGACGCCGTGCGCAAGAAGTACGAGGGCCTCGACGGCACGGAACTGGCGATCTCCGAATCGCAGGAGCGCATGGCGGTTGTCGTCGCACCGGAGAACGAGGCGAAATTCATCGCCGCTGCCGCGGCGGAAAACTTAGAGGCCTACCGCGTGGCGGTCGTGACCGAAAGCCCCCGCATGGTCATGCGCTGGCGCGGACAGACGATCGCCGACCTCTCCCGCGCCTTCCTCGACACCAACGGCGCGACGAAGCACGCCTCCGTCGCCGTCCCCGCGAGGGAATGTGCCGCTCCCGCCGCAGCTCAAACGCTGCGCGGCATGGCGGGCAGCCTCAAGAGCGCGTCCCGCCGCGGCCTTGTCGAGCGCTTCGACTCCACCGTCGGCGCGGGGACGCTCCTCATGCCCTTTGGCGGCAGGACGCAGCGCAGCCCCGCGCAGGCGATGGCGGCACTCCTGCCCGTCCTCCCCGGCGAGAAGACCGCGCAGGGCAGCGTGATGGCCTGGGGCTGCGACCCCGACGCGCTGAGCGCCGACCCCTATCGCGGTGCGCACGACGCGGTCTATACCTCGGTCGCCAAACTCGTCGCCGCAGGCGCAGACTATCATAAGGCATATCTTTCCCTGCAAGAATTTTTTGAAAAGCTCCGCAATGAGCCCGCGCGTTGGGGCAAGCCCTTCGCGGCGCTGCTCGGCGCGCTGGACGCGCAGTTGGAGCTGAGCGCCGCCGCCATCGGCGGCAAGGACTCCATGTCCGGCAGCTTTCTTGACCGCGATGTGCCGCCGACGCTCATCTCCTTCGCCATCGCGCCGCTGCTCGAAGGCGAGCTGCTGACGACCGACCTGAAGGCGGTGGGCCACGGCGTCTACCTCTTCGCAGGCAAAACGCCCGAGCAGCAGACCGCCGCGTGGGAGCGTTTCACCGCGCTTGCGCGCGCGGGCAAGGTCGTGAGTGCGTGGGCGGTCGAAAACGGCCTTGCCGAGGCGGTGATGAAGATGTCCTTCGGCAACGAGATCGGCTTCGCCGCGGAAAATACGGTGCTTGACTGGTTCGCCCCCATGCCAGGCGCGATTGTCGCCGAGCTGAGCGATGAAGTCTCCGACGCCGTGCGCATCGGCGTCACCACGGCGGAAAAGGCCATTGCCCTCGGCGCGGACAGTGCCTCCATCGAAGATCTTGCCGCGCTGAACGACGCCGTGCTCGAAGCCGTCTACCCGACAAAGATGCGGGACAGCGGCACGGTCGAGAGCTTTTCCCATGAAACGAAGACGCGCGTCGCCCCCGCCGTCAAGCAGGTGCGTCCGAAGGCGCTCATCCCCGTTTTCCCCGGCACGAACTGCGAGTACGACACGCAGCGCGCGCTTTCGGAGGCAGGCGCGTACGCCGAGCAATTCATCGTCCGCAACCTCACGAGCGCCGATGTCGCAGACAGCGTCGAGCGCTTTGCCGCTGCCGTCAGGACCGCACAGATGATCGTCATTCCCGGCGGCTTCTCCGGCGGCGACGAGCCGGACGGCAGCGCCAAGCTCATCACCGCGTTTTTCCGCAACGCCGCCGTCCGCGAGCAGGTGACGGCGCTGCTCGAGCAGCGCGACGGCTTGATGCTCGGCATCTGCAACGGCTTCCAGGCGCTCATCAAGCTTGGCCTCGTGCCCTACGGAAGGATCATGGATACCGACGAGTCCTTCCCGACACTCACCTACAATGTCATCGGCCGCCACCAGTCCAGGCTCGTGCGCACGCGCGTGTGCTCGACGCGATCTCCGTGGCTTGCGGGAACAGAGGTGGGGGATATTTACACCGTTCCCATTTCGCACGGCGAGGGGCGTTTTCTCGCCTCGCAGGAGCTGATCGAACAGCTTGCCGCAAACGGCCAGATTGCCACGCAGTATGCAGGCCTTGACGGATATGCTACAATGGATACTGCTTTTAATCCCAACGGCTCCGTCTGCGCCATCGAGGGCATCACCTCCCCCGACGGGCGGGTGTTTGGCAAAATGGGGCACAGCGAGCGCATCGGCCCCGCGCTTTACCGAAACGTGCCGGGGACTTACGATATGCACCTGTTCGCCTCGGCGGTGCGTTACTTCAAAAAATAGGAGGGCAAGTCATGGCCTATTACTATCCCGATCCGTCTCATACCTTCAGCGAGTACCTGCTCGTACCGGGCTACACCTCGGAGGAGTGCGTGCCCGACCGCGTTTCGCTCAAAACGCCGCTGGTCAAATACCGCAAGGGGCAGGAGGACTGCCCCATCAGCCTGAATATCCCGATGGTCTCGGCGATCATGCAGTCGGTGTCGAACGATACGCTCGCCGTCGCGCTTGCCAAGGAGGGCGGGCTTTCGTTCATCTTCGGCTCGCAGTCCATCGAAAGCGAGGCGGAGATGGTGCGCCGCGTGAAGAGCAGCAAGGCGGGCTTCGTCGTCAGCGCCTCGAATCTCACGCCTGAGCACACGCTGGCCGATGTGCTCGCGCTCAAGGAGAAAAACGGCTTCTCCACCGTCGCCATCACTGAGGACGCCATGCCCAACGGGAAACTCCTCGGCATCGTCACGAGCCGTGACTACCGCGTCAGCCGCATGAGCACAGACCTCAAGGTGCGCGATTTTATGACGCCGCGCGAAAAGCTCATCACTGCTCCCTCCTCCACCACGCTCAAGGAGGCCAACGACATCATTTGGGAGCACAAGCTCAACGCCCTGCCCATTGTGGATGAGAACGGCTGCCTGCGCTACTTCGTTTTCCGCAAGGACTACGCCGAGCACAAGGAGCACCCCCTCGCCCTCCAGGACGCGCAGAAGCGCTATCTGGTCGGCGCGGGCATCAACTCCCGCGACTACCACGAGCGCATCCCCGCGCTCGTTGAGGCGGGCGCGGATATTCTCTGCATTGACTCGTCCGAGGGCTACTCTGTCTGGCAGAAGAAGGTCATTGACTTCGTGCGTGAGAACTACGGCAATACCGTGAAGATCGGCGCGGGCAATGTGGTCGACCGCGACGGCTTCCGCTTCCTCGCCGAGTGCGGCGCAGACTTTGTCAAGGTCGGCATCGGCGGCGGTTCCATCTGCATCACGCGCGAGACCAAGGGCATCGGCCGCGGTCAGGCGACCTCTCTCATCGAGGTCTCCGCCGCGCGCGACGAATATTTCCGCGAAACGGGCGTTTATGTTCCCATCTGCTCCGACGGCGGCATCGTCCACGACTATCACATGACGCTTGCCCTCGCCATGGGCGCGGACTTTCTGATGCTCGGCCGCTACTTCGCCCGCTTTGACGAATCGCCCACGAATAAGCTCCTTGTCAACGGCGTGTATGTCAAGGAATACTGGGGCGAGGGCTCGAACCGCGCGCGCAACTGGCAGCGCTACGACATCGGCGGCAAGACGGGTCTTGCCTTTGAGGAGGGCGTGGATTCCTATGTCACCTACGCAGGCTCTTTGCAGGATAATGTCGCGCGTAGCCTTTATAAGGTCAAATCCACCATGTGCAACTGCGGCGTGACCACGATCCCCGATCTTCAGAAGAACGCGAAGCTCACGCTCGTCTCCGCCACCAGCATCGTCGAGGGCGGCTATCACGATGTGATGCTCCGCTCCACCGGCAAGGGGAATGACTGAGCAGGGGCGCGCCAATTGACAACGCAAAGCGCATCCAGCTTATCGCTTATTGGGCGTAGATTTTCAGAAATTCGCGGATCTGCGCCGCGTTCAGCTTTTTTCGCAGGGCAAAAAAACGGCGGCTCGAAAGCCGCTGCACATAACGCTTATCAAAAACAACGATGACCCTTGGCCGATCTCCTGCGTTTCACGGCCAAGGGTCATCCATGGTTCTTAATATCTAACATCATTGACTACCTCTCTTTCTGCGGAGTCACGGCATACAAGATCTTTCCTGTGCTGGGGTGCTCTCTGCTATGCAATGCACCGTTGCGCGGTTCTCATGATGCGGGGAACATTGGAGTGTTTTTCTCAGATCCCTTGCAGCCAGATCGGAAGAGCGTCGTGTAGGGAAAGAGTGTAGATCTCGGTGGTCGCCGTATCATTAAAAAAAAA
>ENA-UPWR01000157-UPWR01000157.1-human-gut-metagenome-genome-assembly--contig:-NODE-157-length-13496-cov-49.168343_pt1 | contig 13496 bp, 10 predicted proteins | sample MGYA00250053_ERZ773382 | MGnify/ENA primary metagenome ERZ773382 (study PRJEB29103, sample SAMN06112029) | human gut metagenome | biome: human gut; feature: ankylosing spondylitis patient; material...
GAGTTCAGCTCGGAAGTTCCCGGCAAGATGCATGGCTGCGGCCACGATATGCATACGGCCATGCTGCTGGGCGCAGCGAAGCTGCTCAAGGCTCACGAGGAGGAGCTGGAAGGTACGGTCAAGCTGGAATTCCAGCCCGCCGAAGAAATTTTCCAGGGCTCCCCGGATATGATCGCGGGCGGCCTGCTGGAAGACCCCCATGTGGACGCCGCTGTGATGTTCCATGTGCTGGCCGGAATGCCGCTGCCGGTAGGTACGGTGCTGGTGCCGGGCGGCGGCATCACGATGGCCAGCTGTGAGCAGTACCATATCGTGGTCAAGGGCAAGGGCGGTCACGGCTCTACCCCGGAAAACTGCATCGACCCCATCACGGCTGCGGCCCACATCCACATCGCCCTGCAGGAGATCAACAGCCGGGAGCTGAAGCCCGGCGATTTCGGTGTGCTGACCACCGGCCGCTTCGAGGCCGGTGCGGCATCCAATGTCATCCCGGATGTGGCCCAGATGTGGGGGACCATCCGCACCACCGACCCGGAGAATAAGACCGGCGAACTCATTCGAGCCCGCATGACCGAGATCGCGCAGGGCGTGGCGGCAGCCTTCCGCTGCACCGCAGAGGTATCCTTCGCCGATTACTGCCCCTGCATGGTGGTGGACAAGCCCCTCGCCGAGAATGCGATGGACTATATGACCGAGCTGCTGGGGAAGGGCGCTATGGACATGACCGCCCTCACCGGCGGCAAACCCGGCGGCGGCAGCGAGGATTTCGCCTTCGTGAGCCATGAGGTGCCTACTGTGAGCATGTTCATCGCCGCAGGCGGCCCGGAGCAGGGCTGCTGCTACGGCCAGCACCACCCCAAGGTGCGGTTCGACGACAGCATCCTCTACGAGGGCTCTGCGGCCTTTGGCTGGTTCGCACTCCGCTGGCTGTACGACAACGCCGGCATCGCGTTCTGATATTAAGACAGCAAAAGGCCCTCTCAGCACCGCTGAGAGGGCCTTTCTATCGCTATCAGGTGTGGGTGCAGAGGTAATCCACCCATGCGTCGTACCCGGCGGGCAGCAGATGGTAGCCGTCCGGCTGGGCGTATTCCTCGATGAGGTCGCCGTTCTCATCGGCCAGCGCCTCCCAGAGGTTCAGGAAGGTGCAGCCCTTTTCCAGCGCGATGGCCGAAAGAGCATCGTTTATCTCACAGAGCCGCTCCTTGTAGAGGCCGGGGGACTTTTTGCGCACTTCAGGCCGGACCGGGGTGATGGACTGGACGTAAATTTTCGTGTTGGGCAGTGCCTGCGAGATCATGTCCAGCATCAGCCGGTAATAGGTGAGGAAGCTGGTATAATCACTGTCCGCGGTCAGCACATTGGTACCCAGCAGGATGTAGAGTGCCCGGGGCTGCTGGGAGGCCAGCGCCTCCATCGGGACTTCCTTTTCGCCGTCGGCCCGGCGGCAGGTGGTGTTGTTGACGACGGCATTGGGGCCGACGCCCTTATAAGCGCAGAAGTGCGCGTTGGGCAGGCCGGTGTCGTACAGCTGCATCCCCTGCGTCAGGCTGTCGCCCAAAAAACTCACGTCCGAAAAGCTGCTCCGCTCCACGGCAGGGCTGGCAGGCTGGGCGGCGAGGCGGAAATCCATCGCGGTCATCCCGTTGTCGAGGGTCTGGACACTGAGGCGTCGGGCCGGGGTGTAGCTGATGGTGTTCCACTCGCTGCCGGTCAGCTCCTGCTGCAGAATGGTGGGGCCTTGGGCCGTATTGGGGGCTGGCTCGCGGTGAAGGCGCTTCCAGAGGACGCCCACAGCGGCCAGAAGCACCAGTAGGATGAGCAGCGCAGCAGTGATGAACATCCTGCGCCAGCGCCGATGAAGGATGCGGCGGCGATATTCCTGATAATCTGCCATAATGTCCTCCTGTGGCGGAATGGTTACTTTCGCCCCTATTATACAGCACAGCCCCGGCCCGTGCAACCCGTGAGGAAAAATTCCCATATTCCGGGGGCCTGCCCTTGCGTTTTCTATTATAAATATGATATACTAAAGTGAATCAAGTATGATAGGGAGGCTTTCACGATGCCATTTACTCCAAAACTGACTTATAAAGGCAAGCCCCTCGTCCGCAAGGACAATGAGCTGTATTACGGCTGCATGACCGACCCGTATGTGCTTTATCTGCAGATCCAGTCCACCAAGACCGTGGGCGGTGTGGATGTGGCAGACAAGGTCCATCTGCAGCTGCTCTCTACCGATGAGTCCAAGCCCCGTGAGGCCCGCGTGGCACGTCAGACCACCAAGAACGGCCTGTACAATGCACTGGACATCGGCAGCATCTGGCTGCAGAAGGCAAACGAGAACGGCTGAACCCAAACGCGAACCGCAAGCTGCTGAAAGGGACTGCTCCTGCATGGAGCGGCCCCTTTTTTGCTGTGCAAATATTTTGCGTTATGCGGAGCTTTGTGGTATACTTATCCTGATATTTTATGCACAAAAGGCAGGAATGAAATTATGCTGCATGATCCGGAACTGCATTATCTGGATAACGCCGCCACCACCATCGTTGCTCCCGAGGTGGCAGACGTGATAGACAAGGCCATGCGGGAGCACTGGGCCAACCCCTCCAGTCTCTATGCCCCCGGCGCACGGAGCGAAGAGGCCCTGAACGCCGCCCGTGCCGCCGTGGCCCGCACCCTGGGCTGCAGGCCGAAGGAGCTGTACTTTACCTCCTGCGGCAGCGAGGGCAATAATCTGGCCCTGCTGGGCGCCGCCCAGACCCGCACCTTCGGCAAGGGCATCGTGGTGTCGGGCTTCGAACACCCCAGCGTCCAGCGCCCGCTGGAACGTCTGGCCGCGCAGGGCTATAACGTCACTGTCGTGAAGCCTCAGGCCGACGGCACACTGGACATCAACAAGATGCTGGATGCCGTGGACAAGAATACCATCCTCGTGGCCTGCATGATGGTCAACAACGAGATAGGCACCCGCAGCGACGTGGAGTGTCTGGCCGCCGAGGTCAAGCGCCGCAACAGCCGCACCATCGTCCATGTGGACGCCGTGCAGGCGTGGATGCGCGTCCCCATCAAGCTGGACAACATCGACACGATGACCGTCAGCGGCCACAAGATCCACGCACCCAAGGGCGTCGGTGCGCTCTACCTGAGTGACCGGCTGGTGCAGGCGTTCCAACCGCCCTATCTGGGCGGTGAGCAGGAGCGCGGCCTCCGCCCCGGCACTGAAAACCTGCCCTATGCGCTGGGCCTTGCCGCCGCGGCCACCCGCCTGGCCGGCAGCATCAAGAGCCGTGACAAGGCTGTGCGCGCCCTCAACGACCGCCTCCGCGCGGGGCTTTCTGTGTTCCCGGAGGTGGAGATCAACAGCCCGGCGGGCGCTGTGCCTGAGGTGCTGAATTTCAGCGAGAACTGCATCAAGAGTGAGACGATGCTGGCATGGCTGTCCGAGAGGCAGATCTACGTCTCGTCGGCCAGTGCCTGCGGCAGGGGACAGCCCAGCCACACGCTGGCGGCTATGGGCCGCGACCCGCTGGCCATCGACACGGCCATCCGGGTGTCCTTCTGTGCCGACAACACCCCGGAGGATGTGGATGCCTTCCTCGAGCGCTTTGAGGATGGCATGAAGCACTTGCAGAGAATCAAAAAGTAAGGAGTAACGATGAGAGAAGTCATTATGGGCTATCAGGGCGAAATGTCCCTGAAGGGCCTCAACCGCAACCAGTTTGAATCGACGATGATGAAGATCCTGCGCTACCGCCTCAAGACGGTGGGCAAGTTCCGCGTCTACTGCACCCAGTCCACCTTCTACATGGAGCCGGAAGAGGAAGACATTGATATGGACCTCGCCTTTGAGCGGGTGAGCAAGGTGTTCGGCCTTGCGGCTCTCAGCCGTGCTGTGGTCTGTGAGAAGGATTTCGACACCATCTGCCAGACCACCGAGGATTATCTGGGCGACAGCCTCCACGGCATCAAGACCTTCAAGGTCGAGGCCCGCCGTTCCGACAAGACCTTCCCCATGACCAGCCCCGAGCTGATGCGGGAGCTGGGTGCCTATCTGCTGGGCAGGCACAACTACCTGCGGGTGGACGTCAAGAACCCTCAGTTCAAGGTCATCGTGGAGATCCGCGATTACGGTGCGTATATCCACGGCCCCAAAATACAGGGTGAGGGCGGTCTGCCTGTCGGAACCTCCGGCCGCGCCCTCAATATGCTGTCCGGCGGCATCGACAGCCCTGTGGCGGCATACCGGATGGCAAAGCGCGGCCTCGGCCTCGACCACATCCATTTTGCGTCCCCTCCGTATACTTCCGAACGCGCAAAACTGAAAGTTAAGGCTCTGGCCCAGCTCATCACCCCCTATACCGGCAGCACCAACCTCTTTGTGGTGCCGTATACTAAGCCCCAGGAGTATATCCGCGATAACGCGCCCGACGTTCTCTTCACCGTCCTCATGCGCCGCAGCATGATGCGCATTGCCAACATCATCGCCAGGAAGCAGGGCTGTGAAGCCCTCGTCACCGGCGAGAGTCTGGCACAGGTGGCCAGCCAGACCGTCAAGGCTCTGCAGTGTACCGACGCCGCCCAGGACCTGCCCATCCTCCGCCCCCTCATCGGCATGGACAAGACCGAGATCGTCGAGACGGCCCGCCACATCAACACCTTCGAGACGAGCATCCTGCCCTACGAGGACTGCTGCACCATCTTCACCCCGCCGCACCCGAAGATCCGCCCCGAACTGAGCGAGATCCTCGAAGCCGAGGCCGGGATGCCCGGTCTGGCAGAGCTGGAAGCCGAGGCCGCAGAGGCCACCGAGCGCATCCGCCTGCGCATCACCGACGACGTGGAATTCGAGGGCTGAGCCATGACAGCAGAGATCATCAGTGTGGGTACCGAGCTCCTTCTCGGCAACATCCTCAACACCAATGCCCAGTACCTCAGCCGGGAGCTGGCCGATCTGGGCATCACGGTCCAGCGGGAGAGCACCATCGGCGACAACCATGGACGTCTGGCCGATTTCGTCAACGAGGCCAAGAGCCGCTGCGACTTGCTGGTCTTTACCGGCGGTCTCGGCCCCACGGCAGACGACCTGACCAAGGAGACCGTTGCCGCCTGCTTCGGGGATGAGCTGGCCTTCGATGAGGCCGAGTGGGACAAGATCACCAGCTACTTTGCCCGCACCGGCCGAGAGACGACCCCCAACAACCGCAAACAGGCGATGGTCCCCACCAAGGGCCATAAGATCATCAACAACCACGGCACTGCCCCCGGCGCGTGGTTCGAGCAGGACGGCCACTGTGCCGTCCTTATGCCCGGTGTCCCCCATGAGATGAAGGCCATGTGGACGGAGAGCGTCCGCCCTCTGCTGATGGAGCGCCAGAACTGCACCCTCCACTCCGTCACCCTCCGTGTGCTGGGCGGCGAGAGCGATATTGAGTATAAGGTGCGCGACCTGCTGGAAAATCCGAATCCCACCGCCGCCATCTACTGCAAGACCGGTGAGTGCGAGATCCGCATTACCGCCCGCGCCCGCTCCGACGAGGACGGCGAAAAAATGTGCCGCGCGTATGCCAAAAAGTTCTATGATATGCTGGGCGATGCGGTGTATGATGAGGATGTGGCCGGTCTGGAAGAGACGGTGGTCCATACCCTGCAGGAAAAGGGGCTGACCATCGCCACCGCCGAGAGCTGCACCGGCGGCCTCATCGCACAGCGCCTGACCTCCGTGTCCGGCTCCAGCGAGGTGTTCGGCTATGGCTTTGTCACCTACTGGGAGCAGGCCAAGGCAAAGCTCGTGGGCGTGGACCCGGCGGTCATCGAAAAGTACAACGTCGTGTCCGCCCCCGTGGCGGCACAGATGGCTCTGGGCGCGGCAAAGGCTTCGGGCGCTGACATCGCCGTGAGCGTTACCGGCGTGGCCGGCCCCACCGGCGGCGACGAGGTGCGCCCTGTCGGCACCGTCTATCTGGGCGCTGCCCGGGATGGCGTGGCCTGCGTCAAGAAGCTTTTCGTCTCCCGGCCTGACCGTGCGCTGGTGCGCGCCCGGGCCGCACAGGCTGCGCTGGAACTGGTGCTGCGTCTGGCACAGGGCAAAGTCCCTGCCGGGACGCAGGCCCTCACCGCAGCCCAGCAGTCGGACGACGAAGCGCTGGCTGCACTGGATGAGGCGTTCGTCCGGTAAAAATCAAAAATGAGGGGTTGATGGGATTTGGCAGAGGAGACCCGCTGTGTGCTGCGCCTGTACGGTGCGCCGCAGGGGCGGCTGGCGGCCGCTGTGGCGCTGTTTGCGCCCCAATGGAGGGCTGAGGCCCAGTGGAAGAGCCGGGGCGCAGAGACGCTGCTGGCTGTCCATGCGGACACGCCCACGGGACTGAAAAAGGCGGCCCAGAGCCTCCGCAGCAGCTTTGGCGCGGACGTATATGGTGCAGGCGATACCAGTCTGGCCGCTGCCGCCGTGCAGGCGCTGGAAGCCCATGATCGTCTGCTGGCCTGCGGTGATGCCGCCGCCGGTGCGCTGCTGGAATCCCGGCTCGAGAAAGTCCCCGGTGCCGAGAAGGTCTACGACTTCGGCACCATGAGCTATGCCGACGCCAAGGTCGGCCCCCAAATCGAAAAGCGTGCCCGGGCCAGGCTCGGCGGGGAAGGGGACAACCCCGACCCTGTCCGTCTGGCCCTCGCCCGGGCGCAGGCGGCCCGCCGCGTCGTGGGAACAGAGCTGGCCGTGGCCTGTGCCGAGCGGGAAAGCGACCATGTGCTGGTGCTCAGCACCAAAAAAGGCTGCTGGCTCCGCACCGTCTCCGCCGCAGATAACCCCGGCCTCTGGCTGCTGGATATGGTGCGCCGCGCCGCTGCCGGTCTGCCGCAGGCCGAGGGGACAGGCTTCCTTCCCGCCGGACAGACCAAGCAGAGCGATCCTCCGGGCCGTTCGCAGGGCAAGGCCCCCACCCCAAAGAAGAAGCATCCTCTCCGCGTTCTGCTGGCGGTGCTGGGGATCCTGGCGCTGGCGGCGTTCGGTGTGGCGTGGTATCTCACGGGCGGCGATCTCGCCGCCCTGCCCCAGCGCCTGAAGACCCTGCGTCTGCCCGAGTGGGTCACCCTCTGGCAGGCCCATGAGCCGAAGCCCGGTGCAAGACTGATATAAAACACAAAGGGGCCGCTTCCCGGCAGAAATACGGGAAGCGGCCTCTTTTTATACAGCACAAAACCCGCCGCAATGGGATACTTCCCAATGCGGCGGGGCATTTGTGTTAAAATACAGTCAAGTGACAGTGCTTAGAGCTGGCTCTGATATTCCTTGCGGTAGCCTTCCAGCTCCTTCTGGTTGCCATAGACGAAGTGACCGTTGGCGATCTCCTCCCAGACCGGCTTGTCCACGCTGTAGTCGTGGCAGCTGGGGTCGTAGACCAGGAGCTTCTTGCTCTTTTCCAGGCCCGGGTCGGGGATGGGAACAGCGCTCAGCAGAGCCTTGGTGTAAGGGTGCAGGGGATGGAGGAACAGCTCTTCAGCCTCTGCCAGCTCCACGATGCGGCCCTCGCTGATGACGGCGATGCGGTCCGAGATGAACCGGACGACCGACAGGTCGTGGGCGATGAACAGGTAGGTCAGACCGCGGGACTTCTTCATGCTGTTCAGCAGGTTCAGCACCTGCGCACGGATGGAGACGTCCAGTGCGGAGATGGGCTCGTCGGCCACGATGAACTCCGGCTCCATGACCAGCGCACGGGCGATGCCGATACGCTGACGCTGGCCGCCCGAGAACTCGTGGGGGAAGCGGGAGGCAAACTCCGGCAGCAGGCCGACCTCGTGCAGAGCGTTCATGACCTTTTCGTGCAGGTCATCCTGGTCCTTGTACAGGTGGTGGTTCAACAGACCCTCAGCCACGATGTACTCGACCTTGGCGCGCTCGTTCAGGGAGGCCATAGGATCCTGGAAGATCATCTGCACCTTGCGGATGACCTCACGGTCCAGCTCCTTGGAGATCTTGCCGTTGATCTTCTGGCCCTTGAAGAAGATGTCGCCGCCCGAGGTCGGGTTGATGCGGCAGATGGCACGGCCAATGGTGGTCTTGCCGGAGCCGGACTCGCCGACCAGCGAGAAGGTCTCGCCCTTGTAGATGTCAAAATTGACGTGGTCCACGGCCACGAACTTCTTTTTGCCGGAGCCAAAGGTGATCTGAAGGTCTTTCAGCTCAATCAGCTTTTCACGCTCAGCCATTTAAGTTGGAACCTCCCATCTTTCCCATTTTCTCACGCAGGTTCTGGATGGAGTGCGGGCGTTCCATCTTGGGAGCCCGGGGGTCCAGATACCAGGTCTTTGCCGCGTGGGTCTCGGACACCTGGAAGAACGGAGGTTCTGCCACGAAGTCGATGGCCAGCGCGTGCTTGTTGCGGGGTGCAAATGCATCGCCCTTGATCTCATTGAACAGGTTCGGCGGCGTACCGTCGATGGTGGGCAGGGCCTCACCCTTGGTACCCAGCTGAGGCAGAGCCTGCAGCAGAGCCCAGGTGTAGGGGTGCCATGCGTCGTAGAAGATCTCCTCGACGGTGCCGTACTCGACGATCTGGCCGGCGTACATGACGGCCACGCGGTCTGCCACGTTTGCCACAACGCCCAGGTCATGGGTGATGTAGATAACGGACATGCCCAGCTCCTTCTGCAGGTCACGGATGAGCTGCAGGATCTGTGCCTGAATGGTCACGTCCAGAGCGGTGGTGGGCTCGTCGCAGATGAGGATCTGCGGACGGCAGGCGGCAGCGATGGCGATGACGACACGCTGACGCATACCGCCGGAGAACTCGTGCGGATACTGCTCGTAGCGGCGCTCCGGGTCGGGGATGCCGACCTTGGCCAGCATCTCGATGGCGGCCTTCTTGGCCTCCGCGCCCTTCAGGCCCTGATGGTGCTCGATGCTCTCCTGGATCTGCTTGCCGATTTTCTTCAGCGGGTTCAGGCTGGTCATCGGGTCCTGCATGACCATGGCGATCTTCTTGCCGCGCACGCCCAGCCAGTCCTTCTCGGTGAACTTGGTCATGTCGCGGCCTTCGTACATGATGGAGCCGCCGGTGATCTTACCGTTGACATCCAGCATACCCACGAAGGTCTTGGTGAATACGGACTTGCCCGAGCCGGACTCGCCCACGATGGCCAGCGTCTCGCCGTCATAAAGGTCCAGCGAGCACTTGCGGATCGCGTTCAGCTTCTTGCCGCGCAGGCTAAAGGTGATCTCCACGTCTTTGGCAGAGATGATCGGTTGTCTATCCATTTTTGTGATTTTCTCTCCCATCTGTTAAACGTGGTTGCGCGGGTCAGCAGCATCCGAGAAAGCGTTGCCCATGATATAGAAGGAAATGGAGATGATGGACACGATGGATGCGGGGAAGACCAGCAGGTAAGGATAATCGAGGAAGAAGCCGCGCACCTTGCTCAGGATGAGGCCCAGAGACGGAGTCTCGATGCCCAGACCGATGCCCAGATAGGACAGGGTGGACTCGAGGTTGATGGTGGCGGGGATGCTCAGCGCCATGCGCAGGATGATGACGGAGACCAGATAGGGCAGGATGTTCTTGGTCAGAACGCGCCACAGCGGGGTGCCAAGGCAGCGGGACGCGAGGTTGTACTCGCGGTCACGGAACATGAACACCATGTTGCGGACGCGGCGGGCCATGACCAGCCAGCCGATGGCGATCATCGAGACGGCCATGATGGTGAAGCTCTGGCCGACGACCAGTGCGATCAGGGTCATGTAGATGATGTAAGGCACATTGTCGATGAGGTTGTACAGCTCGGTGAAGAAGCGGTCCAGCTTACGGACATAGCCCCAGATCAGGCCGATGATGACGCCGAGGATGCTCTCGCCCACGGCAACGATGAGGGCCAGACGGATGGACACCTGCGTGGCGTACCACACCTGACACCAGTAGTCGCGGCCGAGGTTGTCGGTGCCGAACCAGTATTCGCTGTTGGGCTTCCGGAAGGCCAGAGAGGAATCCGTCACCAGCGTCTGATAATCGTACTTGCCGATGGCCAGTGCGATGAAGGAGAAGATGACGAGGAACAGGAACAGGATCAGGCAGACGACAGCAGCCTTGTGCTTGAGGAAGTTCTGGATGACAGAACCCCAGTAGCTGTAGTTGGAGTAGCCGACACGCTCGGCTTCCTCCGGAGAGTAATCGACGAAGTAGAACAGTTCGTCCTGCTTCTTGCCCTCAAAATCAGATGCTTTAGCCATCAGCGTGCGGCCTCCTTTCCGGTCAGAGTAATGCGCGGGTCAACCAGCATCATCAGCACGTCGCCCAGGAAAACACCCACGATGCCCAGCGCAGCGTAGAGGATGACCAGAGTCTGGACGACGTTCAGGTCATAGCGCTGGATGGCGTCGGTCAGCAGGGGACCCATGCCGGGAACGGAGAAGAACCGCTCCATCAGCAGAGAGCCGCCGACCGTCAGCAGGATGGACTGGGGGATATACTGCACCATGGGGACCATGGCGTTGCGCAGCACGTGCTTGAACATGATCTCGCTGGAGCTCAGGCCCTTGACGCGGGCCAGCTTGATATAATCGCGGGTCAGCTCGTCCACCATGTAGCGGCGGGTCCACAGAGCGTAGCCTGCGATAGACGCCAGCGACAAGCAGACGATGGGCAGCACGCTGGACGGGCCGACATTACGGGTGGAGTACAGCGTGGGGAAGCCCAGGTATTTGGAGCCGAAGACCAGCACCAGCGAATAGGAGACCAGAGAAGGCACAGCGTTGACGAAAACGGTGTAGGCCGTGCCGATCCAGTCAAAGACCTTGTCCTTGAAGGCGGTCTGCAGGATGCCCAGCATGATGCCCACCAGCAGAGAGATGCCGGCGGAGATCAGGCCGAGGCGCATGGAGACGCCGAATTTCTTGCCGATGACCTTCACGACGGAAGCGCCATTCTGGATGCGGCGGGAAGTGCCGAAGTCCAGATGGAGCAGGTCGTTGTAGAAGTTCAGCAGCTGGGTGCCGATGGGGTCGGTCAGACCGGCGGCTTCCAGCGCGGCGTATTTCTGCTCTTCGGTAAACTTCATGAGCTGTTCTTCCGTGAAGTAGTAGTCCGTAGGCAGGCAGCGCATCAGCAAAAAGACGATGGTTGCGATCAATAAGATCGTGACGAGCGACTGAGCCAGCCGCTTGACGGTGTATTTTAACATGATAACCAAACCTTTATAAAATAATCATCAGGCTTTGGTTGCTGCATTGAAAGCAGCGGAGAAAGCCTCGTACTCCTCGGTGGTGTAGCCGTCGCCCTGACGGGTCTCCCAGTTGACGGCCTTGTAGTTGCAGGGACCGTACATGGCGTTGATCTTGGTGTACTCGTTGACGTGGGTCAGGCACCAGAGCACCTCGTACAGGCAGGGGATGCACAGTGCGTTGTTCAGCATGGAAGCCTCAGCCTTTGCGAATGCGGCATAGCGTGCATCGGTATCGGTGACGATAGCCTTTGCCTCAGTGACCAGATCGGTGAACTCCTGATAATCAGCCAGCAGGTCCTTCTGGTAATCCTGAGGATCCTTCTCAACGGCTGCGATCCAGGAGGTGGTCTGAGCGTAGTAAGCGTTGTCGTCGCTCAGGACTTCCTGACCCAGGAAGTTGATGGGGTCGCCGAAGTCAGCGCCCCAGCCGTTCTGCAGGATGGAGTGCATCTGGACGTTACGGACTTCCTTATAGATGGAAGAGACATAGGTGCCGATATCCAGCACGACGAAGTCATCGCCCAGGCTCTCGGAGAAGCACTGCTTCAGGACGGTGGCGGTATCCAGAGCATTGGTGTCGCCGCTCTTGATGTAGTGGTAGCAGTGGACGGGGAAGGTGACGCCGATAGCGCTCAGCTCTTCCATGGCCTGCTTCTTCAGGTCAGCGATGTCGCCGCCGTTGTCGCGGAGGCGGATCATGGTCTTGCCGTCGTAAGCCTGACCGTCGAAGCCCATCTCCTTGGCGACCAGAGTGGTGTACTCCTCACCCTTGGTGTTGTAGCAGACACCGGGCATGGTGTAGTAGTCGTTCTCGCACTTCAGGGGGTTGATCTTGTTGGTACGGGCGTAGTAGTTGGTGAAGTTGATGCCCTTGTAGAAGCACTGACGGAACGCGCGGTTTGCAACAGCCTTGTTCCAGTTCTCGTCCAGATTGCCGTTCTCATCCTTGCGCTGGAAGTTCAGGTGCATCTGGAAGCTGAACTTGGTGGGGCGCTTCTCGCACAGGAACTTGTTGTGCTCGTTGTTGGGGTCGGAGGTGATGGTGGTCAGGTTGGACTCGGTCAGGTCGATGTTATCGACTTCGCCGTTCTCGTACAGCTGCAGGCCCATGGACAGGTCGGGGATCATGGTGATGGTGTGATGCTCGAAACGGGTGCAGTCGTTTGCAGCGTAGTAGTTGGGGTTGGGGATGAAGCTCTTGGTGTTCTGCTGGATGTACTCCTCGATGAGGTACGGACCATTGTACCACATGGTGGAGTAATCGCAGGCACGGAAGCCATCGATGCCCAGCTCCTTGATGAGGTCCTCAGAGGCGGGGTAGAAGCTGTTGTAGGCAGCGACGGTGTCGAAGTAGGGGCAGGGGTTCTTGCAGGTGAAGACCAGAGTGTAGTCGTCCGGTGCCTCGACGCCGACACCGGCAGCCAGCATATCCTCATAGGTCATGTCAGCAGCAGCGTCGCCCTTGTCCTTGGTCAGGTCGTAGTACTCAGCAGCGCCCACGACGGTCTCAGAGGGCATGGAGGTGTTGAAGGCCTCGTTCTTGAGGGCGTTCAGGACCCACTCAAGACCCACGAGGAAGTCCTTGGAGGTCAGGTGAGACTTGACCTCGCCGTTGACGTCGCACCAATCGACATCGTCGCGCAGGTGGAAGGTCCAGACGGTGGAGTCGTCGTTGTGCTCCCAGCTGGATGCGATGGCGGGGGCTGCCTTGCCGTAGCAGTCGAAGCTCAGCAGGCCGTCCCAGCAGTTGGTGATGACGTTCAGGTCGGAAGCGGACTGGCTGTACAGGAAGTTCCAGGTCTCCAGCTCACGTTTAGAGGTCTCGAAGGAGACGTAATCGGTGATGGCGTCGGCTGCGGGTGCAGCTGCGCCGGAGGCAGCACCGGAGGTGCTGGCAGCAGTGCTGCTGGAAGAACCACCGCAAGCGGCCAGGATGCTTGCGGCGCCCACGACGCCGGAAGCCTTGAGGAAGCTGCGGCGGCTGATGGAATGAGACTCAAAATTTGCGTTCATTGTGTTTTCCTCCCAATTATTCTTTCGTGTCTCGGCTCTATGGCGCAGGGTACCTTGCCCTGCCGATTTCCCACTCTTTTACGAGATTATCTGCCCTCCCTGTATTGCCAGAGAATACAAAAGAGCGCAGAAACAGACCCCTCTGTCTGCGCCTGTGCTCCTCAGATCGGAAGAGCACACGTCTGAACTCCAGTCACATTCCTTTATGTCGTATGCCGTCTGCTGCTTGAAAAATAAAAAGTGTATTGTTTGTGGTGTTGTGTGTT
>ENA-UPWR01000158-UPWR01000158.1-human-gut-metagenome-genome-assembly--contig:-NODE-158-length-13493-cov-41.679487_pt1 | contig 13493 bp, 9 predicted proteins | sample MGYA00250053_ERZ773382 | MGnify/ENA primary metagenome ERZ773382 (study PRJEB29103, sample SAMN06112029) | human gut metagenome | biome: human gut; feature: ankylosing spondylitis patient; material...
CGCAATCCATCTGTGAGGGATAGACGCTCTTGATACCCCGGCTTGCCAGCCCTTTCAGGTTGAGGTCGGGAAAGGTCCCCCTTCTTTCGCAAGAGAATAATCTGTTGCTGATGGGTTCTTGTTTTGCGTCCGAGATGGGGCAAAGGCTGGTGGATGCCAAGTTCCGTTGTGACGTCAATCCTTATGGTGTGCTTTATAATCCGTTTTCCATTTCTGCGGCATTGCGTGAAATCATTGCGGGCAGATGCTACAATGAAAACGATATTTTCCTCTTTCATGAACTTTGGCACAGTGCCATGCATCATGGTAGCTTTTCCTCAGTCTCTGCAGAGGAAACATTGGCAGGTATTAACGGGCGTTTGAAAAGCGCCCATGAAAGGCTGGACCGGTTGGATTGTCTGCTGCTGACTTTCGGCTCTGCCTGGGTTTATGAAAATAAAAAGACGGGAACTGTAGTTGCCAATTGTCATAAGCAACCTGAGTCCTGCTTTACCCGCCGTATGCTTTCTGTCTGTGAAATAGTATCTGACTACACCTCTTTGCTTTCTGGCTTGCTGGCGCGGATTCCCCGGCTGAAAGTATTGTTCACCGTCAGCCCCATCCGCCACGTGCGTGACGGAATGCATGCCAACCAGCTCAGTAAAGCTACCCTGCTACTTGCCGTGAACCAGTTGCAAGCCACTTTCCCGGAACATGTTTTCTATTTTCCGGCTTATGAGCTGCTGCTCGACGAGCTTCGTGACTATCGCTTCTATGCAGAAGACATGGTGCATCCTTCCGAAACAGCCATTCGCTATGTCTGGGAACGGTTTACCCGGTCGTGCATCTCTGCCGATGCGTTACGGATTATGGAAGAAAGTGAAAATATCCGTAAGATGTTGTCACATAAGCCATTTTATCCCGCTTCAGAAGAGTATAAGCGTTTTTTAGGACAAATTGTGTTAAAAATAGACCAACTTAACGGAAAATACCCGTACTTAGATTTCCAAAAAGAGAGAGAAATATGTCGTATTCGATTGAAAGCATAACCGAAAGTATTGGCGCACGGCGTATGGGAAACGCGCCGGCTACCATAGACTGGCTGCTCACTGACAGCCGTTCCCTGAATTTTCCTGAGGAAACATTATTCTTTGCCTTGACCACCAAGAGGAATGACGGTGCGCGCTATATTGCAGATTTATATGCCCGTGGAGTACGTAATTTTGTGCTTAGCGAAGAAAGCTTTAGATTAATGGACAATGGACAATTGACAATTGACAATGCTATGCAGCGTGATGATGCGCAGTCAATTGTCAATTATCTCATTGTTCCCAACCCGCTGAAAGCCTTGCAAAAACTGGCGGAACAGCATCGGAACCGGTTCCAGATACCGGTCATCGGTATTACGGGAAGCAACGGTAAGACTGTTGTGAAGGAATGGCTGCACCAGTTGCTCAGTCCGGAACGTGCCATTATCCGTTCTCCCCGCAGTTATAACTCCCAGATTGGAGTGCCTTTGTCTGTGTGGCAGATGAACGAACAGTCCGAACTTGCTATTTTTGAAGCCGGTATTTCCGAGCCGGGGGAAATGCGCGCTTTGCAGAACATTATCAAGCCTACCATAGGTATCCTGACCAATATAGGAGGGGCTCACCAGGAAAATTTCTTCTCGTTGCAGGAGAAATGCATGGAGAAGCTGACGCTTTTCAAGAATTGTGATGTAGTGATTTATAATGGTGACGATGAGTTCGTCAGCAACTGTGTGGCGAAGTCCATGCTGTCTGCACGTGAGATTGCGTGGAGCCGGAAAGATATGGAACGTCCTCTATATATAAGTAAGGTGGAGAAACGGGATGACTGTACTGTCATTTCCTATCGCTATCTGGATATGGACAATACGTTTACTCTACCGTTCATAGATGATGCTTCCATCGAGAATTCGCTGAACTGCCTGGCCGCATGCCTCTATCTGATGCTTCCTGCCGAACAGATTACAGAACGTATGGCAAGGCTGGAACCCATCGCCATGCGGCTGGAAGTCAAGGAGGGAAAAAACAACTGTCTGTTGATTAACGACAGTTATAATTCTGACCTTGGCTCATTGGATATTGCACTCGATTTTCTTTACCGCCGTTCGCAAAGTAAGGGATTGAGGCGGACTTTGGTTCTTTCGGATATATTGGAGACCGGTCAGAACACGCTGACACTTTACCGACAAGTGGCACAGCTGGTAAACAGCCGTGGCATTGAACGCATCATAGGTGTAGGAAATGAAATATCTTCCTGCGCTGCACGCTTTAATATAGAGAAGACCTTTTATCCGGATACAGCGGCCTTGATACGTGCCATTCAGCGTGGGGAACTTCGCCTTGAAAACGAAATAATTCTGATTAAGGGTGCACGTAAGTTCGGTTTTGACTCCTTGACGGAAGTATTGGAGAAGAAGGTGCACGAAACCATTCTGGAGGTTAATCTTGGAGCGATGATTGCCAATCTGAACTATTATCGTGGCAAGCTGAAGCCGGAAACAAAGATGGTCTGCATGGTGAAAGCCTCCGCTTACGGTGCAGGTTCTTATGAGATAGCCAAGACTTTGCAGGAACATCATGTCGATTATCTTGCCGTGGCGGTTGCCGACGAAGGCTCCGAACTCCGCAAAGCGGGCATCACTGCGAACATCATTATCATGAATCCTGAGATGACTGCTTTCAAGACCATGTTCGATTACAAGCTGGAGCCCGAAGTATATAGCTTCCATCTGCTGGACGCTTTGATTAAAGAAGCGGAAAAGGAAGGTATCACAAACTTCCCCATCCACATAAAGCTGGATACCGGTATGCACCGCCTGGGGTTTGCTCCGGAGGATATGCCCCGGCTGATAGAACGGCTGAAGGGACAGAATGCTGTGATTGCCCGTTCCGTCTTCTCGCATTTGGTAGGGAGCGATTCGCAACAATTCGACAGTTTTACACGCCGGCAGATAGAAATGTTCGAGAAAGCGTCCATGGAATTGCAGGAGGCTTTTCCGCATAAGATACTTCGCCATATCTGCAATTCCGCAGGTATCGAGCGTTTCCCCGGGGCGCAATTCGATATGGTGCGCCTGGGTATCGGCCTCTATGGTGTCAATCCCATAGACAATTCCATTATGAATAATGTGAGCACGTTGAAGACTACCATCCTCCAGATACGTGATGTTCCCGAAGAGGATACGGTGGGGTATAGCCGGAAAGGGCATCTCACCCGTCCGTCGCGTATAGCGGCTCTTCCCATCGGTTACGCCGACGGCCTGAACCGCCATCTTGGAAATGGACATGCCTATTGTCTTGTAAACGGCCAACGGGCAGCCTATGTAGGGAATATCTGCATGGATGTCTGTATGATTGACGTGACGGACATCGATTGCAAGGAGGGTGACAGTGTGGAAATTTTTGGTGACCATCTGCCTATAACCGTTCTTTCCGATGTACTCGAAACTATTCCTTATGAGGTGTTGACAAGCGTTTCTACACGGGTAAAACGTATTTATTATCAAGACTGAAGATAGGGGGCAGGGATTAGGGATTAGGGATTGCGATAAAATTAATCCTTAATCCTTAATCCCTAATCCTTAATTTTCCTATCTTTGCACTATAATTAATCAGATATAACTATGACAAACTTACTTTTATTAGGCTTTCTGCCCAGCGGTTCCGAATGGATAATTATTGCATTGGTCATCTTGCTGTTGTTTGGTGGTAAGAAAATTCCCGAATTGATGCGTGGTTTGGGCAAAGGAGTGAAGAGCTTCAAGGATGGTGTGAATGAAGCCAAAGAAGAGATAAACAAGGCTCAGGAAGATTTGGATAAACCGGCTGAAAAGAAATAAAGGAACAAGGGTATTTATTATTTGACAATTTACTATTTACTATTTGATACTCTGAGAAGTTCAGGAGTATGGGTAGGCTTGTTGCCTTTTCCACAGCGCAGCCCAAATAGTAAATAGTAAATTGTCAAATAGTAAATCCCCGCAGCGCAGCCCAAATAGTAAATAGTAAATCCCTTTATGTCAGAAAAAGAACTAACCTTTTGGGACCACTTGGACGAGTTGCGCCGGGTGTTGTTTCGTGTACTCGGTGTGTGGTTTGTATTGGCTATCGGTTATTTTATTGCCATGCCTTATCTGTTTGACAATGTGATATTGGCTCCTTGCCATAACGACTTCATTTTCTATGACTTGCTGCGCTGGATAGGGCAGAGACTGGATTTGCAGGATGAATTCTTTACCCAGGAGTTTCATGTGAAGCTCGTCAATATCAATCTTGCCGCACCGTTCTTTGTCCACATGTCTACCGCTTTCTGGATGTCGGTGGTAACGGCTGCTCCTTATATTTTCTATGAAATCTGGCGCTTTGTAAGCCCTGCACTCTATCCAAACGAGCGTAAAGGGGTGAGGAAAGCGCTGGGTATAGGTACGGTGATGTTCTTCATCGGTGTGTTGCTGGGGTATTTTATGGTCTATCCGCTGACATTGCGTTTCCTTTCCACTTATCAATTGAGCGCAGCCATCGAGAATCAAATTTCCCTGAACTCGTACATCGACAATTTCATGATGTTGGTGCTTTGCATGGGACTGGCATTCGAACTGCCGCTGGTGACATGGCTGCTTTCCCTGCTGGGACTGGTGCACAAGACCTTTTTGCGGAAATACCGCCGTCATGCTGTTGTCATCATTGTTATTGCCTCGGCCATCATTACTCCGACCGGTGACCCGTTTACCTTGACAGTAGTGGCGGTGCCGCTTTATCTGCTCTATGAGTTGAGTATCCTGATGATAAAGGATAAAAAGACTGATGATGAAGCGGAAGAAGTGGAGACAGAGGAATGATGGATTGTGAAGTAAAGGAATATTTTAGTATATTGCTGGAAGCCTGCCACGTTGAGGAAATCTCCTTGGACGTGGCCTATCGGCAATTGCGCGAGTTGCTGGAGCGTTTGTGCCGTACACAGATGCCCGACGGCAGCTTGCAGATGACGGACCTTTCTGCACGTATCAGTTTCGTGGCTTCGAAGGCCGGACTTTCCACCGTGGAACAGAACCGTCTGCATACCTTCCGGCTGACCTCCAATGCTATTCTGAACCGCCAGGCGGAACCGCAACGTGAACAGTTGTTGCGTGATGCCAAGACACTGGCATTCTTTGTCAAGCGCTTGACGGGGGAGGAGATACCTGCCGAACTTTATCGCCTGCTACCCCGTGCGGATGCCACCTATATAGTGGCACCGCCCGCCAAAGAACGGATAAAGCGCATGCGCGTCTGTTTTCAGTATGCCGATGATACTTATTTATATGTACTGCCCGTAGACACTGTAGCCGATGAGCCGTTGCGTGTCCGTTATAATGTACCTCAGATTAATGAAGAGTTTGCAGAAATCTGCCGGATTCTGTGGCGGCATGCCCAGGTCAATCTGCTGGATGTTACGGTGGACGAAGTCGGCATACTCACCCCTTCCTTTATTATACTTGAGCCCGATTACTTGATAGACATCAGTTCGCTTGCCGAATGCTTCAAGGATTACGGGCATCATCCTGCCAATTATATCCTGGCACGGCTCCAGTCGCCAGACAATACCCGTCCGTTACTGTTGGGTAATATTGCCAACCTCTTTCTGGACGAATGGATTCATGCCAAGGAGGCACCCGATTATTTGGCATGCATGAAGAAGGCCTTCCGTTCTTATCCCATCGAGCTGGCAGCATGTGCCGACCTGCGCGACCGGGAGAAGGAAGCTGAATTCTTTTCCGATTGCAAGCGCCATTTCGATAATATCCACCGGACGGTGACAGAAACATTCCGTGCATCCGGCTATGAGCTCGATAGGACTGATGCCGTGCTGGAACCCTCTTACATCTGTGAAGCATTGGGTTTGCAAGGGCGTCTGGACTACATGCAGCGGGATATGACCTCGTTCATTGAAATGAAGTCCGGTAAGGCGGACGAGTATTCCATCCGTGGTAAGGTGGAGCCTAAAGAAAACAATAAGGTGCAGATGTTGCTCTATCAGGCTGTGTTGGAGTATTCTATGGGAATGGACCATCGACGTGTAAAGGCTTATCTGCTCTATACCCGTTATCCGTTGCTTTATCCGGCGCGTCCTTCGTGGGCAATGGTGCGCCGTGTGATGGATGTGCGTAACCGGATTGTAGCCAATGAATATGGCATCCAGTTACGGAATAGCCCACAGTATACGGCAGAGCGCCTGAAAGACATCCATCCGGATACCTTGAATGAGCGCGGTTTGGACAATACCTTGTGGAAACGCTTCCTTTGCCCCTCCATCGATGCCGTAGCGCAACGCATCCGTTCGCTTTCGTCGTTGGAACAAAGCTATTTTTATACGCTCTATAACTTTATAACCAAGGAACTCTATACCTCCAAATCTGGAGATGTGGATTATGAAGGACGTACCGGTGCTGCCGCCCTCTGGCTTTCCACACTGGCTGAGAAATGTGAGGCAGGTGAAATTCTGTACGATTTGGCTATTTGCGAGAATCATGCGGCAGATGCGCATAAACCGTATTTGTCACTCAGAACGAAGCAAATGGTTGCTTCCCGGCAGGAGCGGGTTCTGCCCAATTTCCGTCAGGGTGATGCGGTGGTTCTTTACGAACGGAATACGGATACCGACAACGTTACCAACAAGATGGTGTTTAAAGGTAATATAGAGCGCATATCCGATAACGAGGTCTGTATCCGTCTTCGTGCCACTCAGCAGAATGCGGGTGTATTGCCTGCTGCTAGCCTTTATGCCATAGAGCACGACTATATGGACACCTCCTTTCGTAGCATGTATCTGGGACTTTCCGCTTTCCTTTCTGCCACTCAAAGACGGCGTGATTTGTTGTTGGGGCAGCGCCCTCCCGAGTTCGATGCTTCTTTGGATACTGGTATTGCGACCGCTCCGGATGATTTTTCGCGGATTATTCTAAAAGCGCAGGCTGCCCGCGACTATTTCCTTTTAATCGGTCCGCCGGGTACCGGCAAGACCTCTCGCGCGCTGCGGGGCATGGTAGAAGCCTTTTACCGGGAGGGGAAACAGATTCTACTGCTTTCGTATACCAATCGTGCTGTAGATGAAATCAGTAAGGCGCTGGCTTCCATTGAGCCTGAAATAGACTTTATCCGTTTAGGCAGTGAGTTGTCTTGCGATGACTCATTCCGCCCGTATCTGATTGAGAATGTGTTGGAATCTTGTGCCACTCGGCGGCAGGTGCAGGAGCGCATTGCCCGTTGCCGTGTTTTTGTCGGTACGGTTGCCACGCTTTCTTCCAAGACCGAACTTTTCCGGTTGAAGACTTTTGATGTAGCGATTGTGGATGAGGCTACCCAAATTTTGGAACCACAACTGCTGGGGTTACTCTGTACCCGCAATCCCGCAGGCGCGGATGCCATCGGCAAATTTATTTTGATAGGTGACCATAAGCAGCTACCCGCAGTGGTCTTGCAGTCGTCCGAGCAGTCGGAAGTGTGTGACGAAGCTTTGCAGGCCATCGGATTGTATAATTTGAAAGATTCCCTTTTCGAACGCCTTTATAGGAATCTCTCCAAGGAAAGTGCCAATCGCCAGGCATCAACCTCTCATTCTTCATCTTTTATCCCTCATCCCTCCTACGACATGCTCTGCCGTCAGGGTCGTATGAATATCGAGGTAGCTTTGTTTCCTAACCGGGCTTTTTACGGTGGTCTGTTGGAACCGGTTGGTCTGCCGCACCAGCAGGGAGAGCTGATTCTTGCTCCTGAGCTGTGTGATTGTGAGTTTGCCGGCTTGCTGACTCGTCGTGTCGCTTTTCTGCCTGCCGCAGTCGAACCGCCGGCACAGTCGGCCAAGATGAACCATTCGGAGGCGCGGATTGTGGCACGGTTGGCAGCGGCTATCTATCGGCAGTATGCAGCTGTTTCCGGTTTCAACCCGGCTGTCACTTTAGGTGTCATCACTCCTTATCGCAGTCAGATAGCCTTGATTAAGAAAGAGATTGCTGCTTTGGGTATTGCTCCTTTGGAGGATATATTGGTAGACACCGTGGAACGCTTCCAAGGTAGCGAACGGGATGTTATTATCTACTCTTTCTGTGTGAACCGGGCTTATCAGTTGAAGTTTCTGGCAAATATGACGGAGGAAAACGGTACTCGGATTGACCGGAAATTGAATGTTGCCCTTACTCGTGCCCGCAGGCAGATGTTTATGACAGGAGTGCCGCAACTATTGAAACTTAATCCTATTTATGCCGAGCTCTTGTCTGTAGTTTGCCATTCGTAACCGTCTTATTTAGTAAATCTTAAATATTTTCTGCTTCTTTATAGAGTTTATTAATAACGCTGTGTGAGATAAACCATTATCTTTGCATCACGTTTTTTTCATAGAGATTTAGATTTAAGGTTAGAAGAATTGTGGAAGTCGTGAGACTTCCCTTTTTTTCATCTTAAATTGTGTTCCATTTACAGTTTTTTGTTTTTGACTGTAATTGAACGAAGAAAAGCCATTTCGTGAGAAAAGGCTTTTTTTGTGCGGAGTTTGCAAGGCATGTAATGCAGTTTGCAAACTCCGCATGATTCTGAATATCTATATAGAGACTTCTGATTAGTCCACTATAATCGGTTTGTACTTCGGAACCAGTGCCTTCATGATGCACCAGCCTATCAGGTAGGACACTGCACATACACAGAAGATGATGAAATATCCGGCAGGCTTGCCCTGGAATCCAAGAAATACCATTTGTGTCTTGTCGGCATAGTCGAACAGCAAACCGGAACTCATGTTGATAAGGAATGAGCTGATACCGCCCGCCATACCTCCGATTCCCACAATGGTGGCAATGGTGCTCTTGGGAAACATATCACCTACCACAGAATAGATGTTGGCCGACCAGGACTGATGGGCAGCGCCTGCAATACCTATGATGATAATCGGGAACCAATAGGCTTGTTCGCCAAATACTTCCTTGTTGCCCAATGGCTGTGCAAACAATGCCAATAGCGGGAACAGTGCAAAGATGAACATGGCCTGCATGCGTGCGGCGTAGGGGTTCTTACCGGTTTTGTTGATAATGATGGTGGGCAATTTCCCGCCATAGACGGACAACATCGTGATGGCATAGAGCACAAAGATAAGCATCTGTGCCGTGGGAGTATCTGAGGAGAATCCGTAAACGTCCGAAATGTATGCGGGTGCCCAGAAGAGGAAGAACCACCATACACCGTCAGTCATGAATTTGCCGAAAAATACAGCCCAGGTTTGCGGATATTTGAAACATTGCAGGAAAGAAATGCTCTTTTCATCCTTGGTTGTCGGAGTAGTCGCCTTTTTATCCTTCTCATTGTCTTTGTCTTGTTCTATATATGCCAGCTCAGCTGCGTTTACGTGTGGATTTTCATCAGGTTTCTTGTACATGAATATCCACAGTCCCATCCAGATGAAACCCAATCCGCCGATAACGATAAAAGCCATTTCCCAGCCGTTGCCCACGCCCATGCGTTGGAAGTAGCGGGCCAGGGTAGGGATACACAATGGGGCTATCAGTGCTCCGATGGTAGAGCCGGCATTGAATATGGAAGTGGAGAAGGCACGGTCTTTCTTTGGAAAATATTCGGCAGTCACCTTGATGGCGGCAGGAAAGTTTCCTGCTTCACCGATGCCCAGTATGATACGGGCGGCAATGAAGTAGTAAACGCTGGTGATGGCTATGGTAGAGGCCAATGCACCGGTAGCGCTAATCATGTTGGCGGCATTTTCAATGCCGAGGGTCATTTCTGTGGCAAGTCCGCAGAGGGCGTGCATACAAGCACCGATAGACCATACGGCAATGGCCCATAAATACCCTTTTTTCGTTCCCATCCAGTCGATGAAACGTCCGGCAAACAGATTGCCTAAGGCATAGACGATGGAAAAGATAGCTGTGATGTAGCCGTAGTGTGTATCGGTCCAGTGGAATTCGGGGGAGATGAAATCTTTCCAGGTCAATGAAAGAACCTGGCGGTCGAGGTAGTTGACGGTTGTCGCGAAGAATAGCATGGCGCAGATAATCCAACGGTAATTGGTCATCCGCCCTGCGGTGTTTTGAAATGTACTCATGATAATAGATTTATATTTTGATGCAAATGTAGGGGTTTGTGTGTTGTTCGAGGTGTAATATTGAGTAAAAAGGATGTAGAAAATGACAAAAATAGGCATGGATTATTTAAGTCCATGCCTATCGGACGTTGCAGGGCAACTTTATTTCATATCGATGTATTTGATTTCGTCTTTGTCGCTGTATTTCAGGTTTTCACCGCCCATACCCCAGATGAAAGTATAGTTGCTGGTTCCGGCAGCAGCGTGGATGGACCATTCGGGAGAAGTGATGGCTTGTTCGTTGTGCAGCCATATCAAACGTTCTTCCTGCGGTTCGCCCATCAGGTGACAGATAGCGTTGCCGGGTTTCAGGTTGAAGTAGTAGTAAGCTTCCATGCGGCGAGTGTGTGTGTGGGCAGGCATGGTATTCCATACAGAGCCGGGAGCCAGTTCCGTGAGTCCCATCTGCAACTGGTTGGTACCGCCGTCTTTCACTCTTTCCAGTACATCTTTCACAATCAGCTGGTTTACGATACGGTCGTTGCTGTCTTCCATTTTTCCATAATGGTCGGAGATGCCCAGTGCATATTTCTTGGGGTTGGCTTTCTGAAGCTTGGCATCGGTGGTAATCAGCTGAGTAACATAGGGTTTGTAGGCCGGGGCCGAGTTGATGTAGAACTTGGCGGGATTGGTAGCGTCGTTGCTCTTGAAGGTTACTTCCTTATTTCCGCAGCCTACGTAAAGGGCTTCCTTATACTTCATGGGGTATTCCTTACCGTCTACAGTAACCACTCCGTCACCGCCGGTATTGATGACACCCAGTTCGCGGCGTTCGAGGAAGTAAGTGATTTCCGGACCCAGTTCACGGAACACTTCCAACTTCAATGTCTTGTTCACCGGCATGGCGCCACCGTAAATCAATCGGTCGTAGAGGGTGTAGGTTACGTTGATTTCATCCGGAGCCATCACTTTGTCCATCATGAATCTGCTGCGCAGAAGTTCCGTGTCATAATGCTTCACGTCCTGCGGATGGCAGGCGGTCTGCACTTTGTAATTCACTTGGGCATTGGCTGCCATGGCAGCTGCTCCCATCATAAATGCAAGTACTAACTTTTTCATAATCCGTTACTATTTAATTTTTAACTTTTAATTTTTGATTGATTTCTGGTATTTGATGATAGCACGACGGTTCATAATCATCAGGAACAATGTGCATAATACAAGGATACCGGAGCCTATCCATTTCAACGAGTAGGTCAGGTGGAAAATGACCCAAGCAAAGGGGCTGGATGCAAAATCCAGTGCGCCGCCTTCAAAGCCGGCGGGGATATTCACGGCAGCATCTTGTGTCTTCTCGTATACATCGTGGGCTGCTTGTGTGAAATAGGGGGCGAGGTCTGTTACGAAATAAAGACCGATGGTCAGTACAACGAGTCCGATGATGAACGTCTTTACTACATTTCCTTTCGTGATGGGCAGTACCAGTGGGAAGAGGTAGAACATTCCGGCCAGCGATGCCAGAGGCAGGAACTGGTTACCCGGCAGGATGACAGCCAGCAGTATGGTTACGGGAATCAGCAGCAGGGAAACCACCAGCGTTGCAGGATGGCCGATAACCAATGCGGGGCTCATACCGATGTTCAGGCCGACAGCACCTTTGAACTTCTTGGCAATCAGCTCGCGGGTAGCATCAGAAATAGGCTTCAAGCCTTCGATGAACAAAGCGGTGATACGCGGAATCAGCTCCATTACGGCGCCCATCTTGATACCCAAACCTAATATATAAGGTATCTTGTCTACCAGTTCCTGACCGTTCTTGCAAGACAAAGCACCGATACCGCAACCGACCAGAATACCCAGGAACAGAGGCTCACCCAGCAAACCGAATTTCTTCTTCATGCCTTCCGCATCAATGTTCAATTTGTCAAAACCGGGGATTTTGTCCAATGCTTTATTGATGACTACGGCAAATGGAACGAAACCTGCGCAGAAAGGCTGGGGAATGGAGATACCCTCCATCTTGTCGTAGAATCCCTGGAATTTGTCGGCGGTATAGTCGGCCATAATCAGGGTAATGATGTAGCAGATAATAGCGGCGAAGAAACCCCACCAGATATTGTCGCTGGCAAAATAAACGACTGCGCCGATAAATGCGAAATGCCAGTAGTTCCAAAGGTCGATATTGACCGTACGGGTCGTTTTCGTTAATAACATCAGAAGATTTACTCCCAAACATACCGGAATGATGAATGCACCCACCGATGTGTTATAGGCTACAGCCGCAGCTGCAGGCCATCCCATATCGAATACTTTCAACTGAAGACCGTAAATTTCAACGACTTGGCTCAGAGCAGGACCGAGGCTGCTGGTCAACAGCGCAGTGACAACTGACAGACCTACGAAACCGACACCTACCAGCAGACCACTCTTTAGCGCCTTACTGAATTTGATGCCGATGCATACTCCCAAAATTGTAAAGATTATAGGCATCATCACTGCTGCTCCTAAGCCGATGATATAGCCGAAAACTTGTTCCATTCTCTTGTGACGCCCTTGCCGTCTGAGACTCGTAGCGCGATCTGGCCCAGTCCGCCAGATCGTAATGCTTGAGATAGTTTTCCAGCGTGAAGATACCCGGGATATCGATGCCCACCGTACACGGCGCACAGTATCCGCACCTGCGGCAGAAATTGCCCGAAAGCCCGGCGCGGATGGCTTCGCATGCGGCCAGCTCCTCCGGTGTAAGCGGGCCGTCCTGCTCCGCCGCAGCTGTGTTCTGCTCTATCTCTTCCAACGTGGCCATTCCGGGGATGGCCAGCGTACAGGTCTTGTTTTGCAGGATGTACCGCATGGCCAGCGTACCGTCGGTGATGTTGCCGCCCGCCAGCGGCTTCATCGCAATGACCCCCACGTTCTGCGCGGCCGCACGCTCCATCAACGCTTCACCCTGGCTTTCAACGATATTATATGGGAACATGATGGTCTCGATCTCCGGATAGGAGAGCAGCCGCTCGAAGCTGTCCACCGAGTGAGCTGTTGCGCCGAGATGTCCGACCTTGCCCGCCCGGATGGCGTCCTGAATGGCAGCCACGGCGCCCTCAGCAGAAAACGCCAGCTCAAAATCAGCATCAGACTTTATATTGTGTAGCTGATACAGGTCGATATAATCCGTCCTCAGGTTGCTCAGGCTGATGCCGATGTCCCGCGCCATGTCCGCGTAACCGCGGGACATGGATTTCGTTGCAAGAATGAACTTCTCCCGCAGACCGCCGGACAATGCCTCGCCCAGATAGCTCTCCGACACAGTGTAGCCGCGCGCGGTGTCGATGTAGTTCACACCCTTTTCCACAAGGCGTTCCATCAGATCGGAAGAGCGTCGTGTAGGGAAAGAGTGTAGATCTCGGTGGTCGCCGTATCATTAAAAA
>ENA-UPWR01000161-UPWR01000161.1-human-gut-metagenome-genome-assembly--contig:-NODE-161-length-13314-cov-67.849664_pt1 | contig 13314 bp, 10 predicted proteins | sample MGYA00250053_ERZ773382 | MGnify/ENA primary metagenome ERZ773382 (study PRJEB29103, sample SAMN06112029) | human gut metagenome | biome: human gut; feature: ankylosing spondylitis patient; material...
CGCCGGCCAGCGTCAGGACGAGGACGGGACGTGCGGCGAATTTCGTTTGGGATTCGTACCGGATCTCCGTGAGCCGCAGGGGTTGCTCGGCTCCGAATTTTTCCGACCTTCCCGCCAGCAGGAAGACGCCCGATGCGGTTTCGATGCGGGCGACCGTGCCTTCGGTCGCGAGCCGTGCGAGCTGTCGTTCGCCGAGGCGGTCCCGGATTTCTTCGGGATCGGCGACCAGCGTGAGCGTATGGCGGAAGCGCGGAGGTCCGTCCGGATTCAGGTTCTCTTCCCGGAACGACGAGGACTGTTCCAGGATCAGCCATTGATCGGCCGATGCCCCCGCTCGCAGCGTCAGCCCTGTGCAGCAGCCGTCGCCGTAGGTGGCCGATACGATGTCGGAGGCCGGGATCAGCCAGACGGCTTCGATGCCTCCCGCAGGCTTTAGGGGCCGGGCGTAGGGAGTGGTTCCGGACATGGTCAGATGCGCGATGCGAATGCGACCAGTCCTTCGTCGAGCACGTCGCAGCCGGCCATGAAGACGGCGCGCTGGCGGTTCTCCATTTCGTCGGGGTTGTACCACATGCGGATTTCGTTGCCGGGGAAGTCGGCCGTATTGACGGCCAGCACCAGGTTGCGGCGGTCGGTCAGGATGCAGAACGACTTGGGTACGGGCGACGAAGAACTCAGTTTGGCCAGGTAGGACGAGATGCGCAGATCCACGACGGGAATGCCGTGATACAGCAGGTTTTGACGGCCGTTGATATAGTCGGTGTAGGCACCGTCCGTGCTCATGCTGTCGAGGTGCTTCTCGTAGGCGCTGTAAACGTCCGACGAAACGAAGAAGGCCAGTTGCCCCTCGGCTTTAAGGTCTTTCAGGCGTTCGTCCGCATTTTTCCAGAGATCGTCGAACATGGCGACCGAGTTGGCCGGTGTGTTCATGGCGTCCGTTTCGTAATTGTAGGTATAGACCTTGTTGTTGTTCGAGTAGGTGGCGATGGTTTTGAGAAAGCCGTCGAAGGTGTTCGCGCCGCTTTCGGCCGACGTGTCGCCCACCCACATCGTCGAGCGGATGCTTTCGGCGATGGCCTGTTTGAAGAGCGTGGTTTCGGCCTCTTCGAGTTCGGTGCCCGTGAGATCCTCCATATTGACCTCGGGACGGTTGGTAATCAGCTCATAGACCAGCGAGAAGTAGTCTGCGGCCGAGTAGCCCAGTTCGGCTTTCACGCGGTTGAGAGGGATGGTTTTCTGGAGTTTTTTCGAGCCGGCGCCGCCGCTCCAGCCTGCTGCGGTGAATTTTTGCAGGATGTCGGTTTTGGGCTCCCACATCTGCACCGTCGTCGGTACGGGCATGTTGTAAAGGACGCGGACGCCCAGGTCGATGGCCGAAGGACCGCTCAGCATCGGGCGGAAAAAGATCGTTTCGAGGTTTTTGCCGGTGTAGGTTTTGGCATTTTCGAGTGCGCTCATAAGATAATTTGATTTTTGGTGATTGAATGGGTTGTTCGAACGAATGGAATCGGTTCGGGTGTAGCAGTTTTGCGGAGGGTGTCCGAAGGCGGGGCGCCGGATCCTCAGCGGGCGGGTTTTACCGGATCAGTTGCTTTGCATCTTCGGCATAGGCTCGCTGGTTGGCCGAGGGAGTCGTTTCTCCGATCGACGGATCTTCGCGGGGGAGCGTGCGGGTCGGAGCCGCGAATTGCTGGCCTTCGTGCAGGGCGAGTTCCGAAGTGCGGGGGCCGGACCCTTTTTCCGGGTCGCCGAAATGGAGGATGTTGCGGTCGGGGGGAAGGGCGTCTGCCGGACGGACGAGTCCCAGCTTGCCGAGCAGCTTGCGCCATTGTCCGGCCGGCGTCGCCTGTGCCGCAGGCGTTTTTTCCGTAGCGGCGGGTTCGATGATCCGATCGACGAGTCCGGCGGCGAGTGCCTCCTGCGGAGAGAGCCAGCGGCCGGAGCCGTTGTTTTCGGCCATCAGGAGGGTGAACTCCTCCGGAGTGCGGCCAGAACGGGCGGCATAGACCTCCGCCAGGCGTGCGTCGGTTTTGCGGAGCAGGTCGATGCGGGTCGCAAGCTCTTCGGCATTGCCTTCGGCGGTGCAGATCGAATTGTGGATCAGGTAGAGGGCGTGGGCCGATATTTCGCGGCATCCCTCCGATGCGGCCTGTGCGATGACTGTGGCCGCCGAAGCCGTATAGCCGTAGCAGCGGGTGACGATGTGTCCGTCGAGCGACGAGAGGGCCTCGTAGATCAGCAGGGCGTCGTTTACGTCGCCGCCCGTCGAGCGGATATTGACGACGATTTCCGGGGCGTCGATTTCGCGCAGCCGGTCGAGGCTGTCCCGGAATTTTTCGTAGGTGGCTACGCGCGACGAGGGTTGGTCGAACTGCCACTCCTCGGGGACGCCGATCACCCCTTCGATGTCCACGAAGCAGGTGTCGTTGCGGTTGGTGATTTGAATGTCGGATTGCATGGAAAGTTGTTTTTTGCCGGCTCGCTCGCCGGCGTTCGGAATGGGGTTGGCTGTGGGCGGGATCGTTGCGGTTTCGCGGCGTCCCCGCTCCGGCAGGAGGGTTGGGCGGATTTTCGAGGAGTGCATCCCGTGAGAGTGCGGGGAGTCGTACGGCTGCGGTCCGCGCGGATGAAGGACGGTCGAAGGGCTATCCGTTGGGCAGACGGGTGAAGGTGCAGCGGGTCGAGGCGGCCGAGGGGTCGTAACCCTCGATGCGGCGGAGCGTGCAGCGGATCTCTTCGCCGCCGATGCGGAACAGGAACGTCGAGGCGATGCAGGGGGCGAGGCGCTGTATCTGAAAGAGCCGTTCGATGTCGCACGGTTCGAGCCGCAGGTGGAGCGTGAGGTGCTGGCAGAGTTTCTCCTGTTCGGCCTGGGTGTCGTAGAAGCGGTGCAGTCCCTGTTGTCCGTCCCGGTCTTCGAAGCAGAGCGTGAACCCGTTGTCGGGATCGTTACGGTGGAATGCGGCCAGGGGGTAGCTGTCTCCGGTGGAAGGATAGCCCCAGCGCTCGCCGGCGGGCAGGGGCTGCATGCCGCAGTAGCGGACGATGCGGGGCGTGAAACTGTTCCGGTCGGTGGTGTCCGGGGCGTCGCGGTCGCCGACCCGCAGGACGAGGGCCGAAGGTGCATCCGCATAACATTCCGTTTCGCTGACCGTCGGCGAGAAGAAGGGGTTGGCGAGGTTTCTTTCCCGGTCGATCGCCGCCGCCGAGTCATTGACCAGACGCCACTGGCCGAAGGGCTCTTCCAGGGTCGCGTTCAGCCGGGTCACCGCACCGTCCGCCTCCCGGTACTTGTAGATGCGGACACGTTCCGCATCCTGTGCCGCATCGCCCAGCAGGATCGGCTGCGAGCGGTCGATCCGGGAGCTCCAGTCGAAGGTCTGGCCGAGGCGGTAGAAGTCGTCGGCCGGTTCGACGTAAACCGTGCGGGTTTCCTCGTCGGTGTAAAAGCGCAGATTGAACAGGTGCCGCAGGGCGTCGAGTACGACCCATTTGCGGACGCGGTGCCGGGCGACGTCCTCGAAAGAGATCGGGGTGTTCAGACCGGGTGCGCCGGTGAAGTCGGGGCGCAGGGTGCATTGGCGGCTCAGGGAGAATTTCATCCCCGGTTCCGCACCGTAGAAATAGATGGTCGAGAAGGTTTTGGGCGAGGTCGGCGTGACAGTTACCGGGTTGGTACGGACGGTCATTTCCACTTCGGTCTGTCCGGTTTCTCCGATGTAGCCGTCGTAGAGTGCCCAATCTCCGGTGTAGGTCGTGTAGGTCGTGCTTCCGGCGGCTTTGCAGAGCAGTACCGGGGCCGTGACGGTCGAGCCGGAAGGGGTCGTGACCAGAGCCGACCGCGAATCGAACTCTCCGATTGCGTGCCCGGCCGTGCCGTTGACGGTGCAGGTGAGGCGGTAGGAGTTTCCTTCGGTGTGGTTGAACACGATGGCACGGTACTGGAAGGCGGGTTTGGTCGAGTTTCTGCGGTCGGCGTAGCGGTTTGCGAGGGCGCCCTGTACCTCGGTGCCGTCGCCCAGGTAGAAGGAGTCGATTCCTTTGAGGCGGTTGCGGTCGAGGATGCGGTGGTCGGTGATGTAGCGGATGTGGTATTCGAAGGCTACCGTCACCGAGGTCATGGGCCTGAAGACGATCTCCCCGTCTTCGACGGTGAAGCAGTGGTTGTTCGAAAAGACATCGGTGAGGGTTTCTCCCAGATCGTTTTGGTCGTTCGGATTGACCGTTTCGACGAAATTGCCTACCGAGTTGATCGACTTGTAGGGGTTGGCGTACACACGGCCGTCGCTGTTCGCCGTCGTCGCCGCCGTCGTCGTACGCCGGGCCAGGAAATCCATGTGGTTCCGCAGGGCGTTCGTGTCGCGCGAGGAATAGGCGCCGCTCAGGTAGAGCGAGCGGAAAAATTCGCCGTTCAGAAAATCGCTTTCAAGGGTGTAGCCCGCTTCGGAAAAGAGTGTCTGCACGACGGTTGCAGCCGAAATGAACGGGTGGTAGTCGTCCACGGAGAGGAATCGTTCTACGGGAATCAGTTCGACCGACGACAGTTCGGGGGTGTATTCGTCGCGGCATACCGGGAAGAATTTGACCGGGGTGTTGTTGGTCCAGGTCTGGCGGATCATCGTGGGCGTGAGCCGTCCCGAGAAGGAGATGCCGAGGGTGTTGAACATCTCCGCAGCGGCTTGCCGGGCCCATTCGGAGGTGCCGCTGCGGATCTCTATCAGATACCCCTCCGGGTCGGAGTCGTACGCTGCCGAGAGCAGCCGGACGGAGCCTTGCAGCAGTTTGGCCTCTCCGTCGCTCAAAACGGCCGTGTGCTGCGCGGCATTGAAGCGCTGGCCCGTGTAAGGCTCGGCGGCGAATCCGAAAATGCGGTCGTTGGTCCGGGTTGCCGGCAGCCGCAGTCGGAGGGCGTGCCCTTTGTTTCCGCTTCGCACGTCGGCGAGATCCTGGGCATCGTAGTCGAGGGCGATGCGCTGCGACGGGTCGAGGTCGCAGGGAATTTGGTCGATAGTGAGTTTCATAGGCAGCGGGTTTCTTGTCGGGGACGCAGGCTGATTTCGATACAGCCCAGGGAGCCGTGCCGGCCGATCGTCTGCTCCCGGGTCAGGATGTCCACCTCTTCGTATTTGTCGCCGTCGATCTTCCAGACTTGGGGCGATGCGGCGATTTCGGCCAGCGCTTCGATAACGGCGGCGGGTTCGAAGGCCGAGGCGAGGGTCGTCGTCCGTTCGTCGCGGATACTGATATCTTCGTAGCCCGCGTCGTCGGTGAGTACCTGTTCCTTGCGGATTTTCTGGACGACGCTTTTCACCACCGGAAAAGTGTAGTGTTCGATCGAACCTGCACGGCTTCGCCAGGCGATACGGCATCCTTCGTCGCATTTCGGAACGACCGTGTAGCCGATTTCCGCTACGGTCTGCCCGGCGGTGGCGATCCGGACGGTGATCGTGCCGACCGAGGGCAGAAAACTTCGGGTGTTGAGCCGGAAGAGGGTCAGCTCCTCCCCTCCGATCGCATTGTACGTAAGAGCTTCTGCCGTAATGTCGCTCGTGACCGTTACGGTGTGCTGGCCCGGGATGCAGCAGGTGATTTCGTCGCTTTCGCCGTAGGCGATGATGCGGTGCGAAGGCATCGTCGTCAGAATCCGGGACGGTTTCACGGAGTCGTGTGCCGTGACGAAGGTCCGGACTTCGGAGTAGGTGGTTCCGGCGGCCAGTTGCACCGAAGCGCTCCGGCTTTCCGAATTGCAGAATCCGGTCATGCCGGACGAGGGGACGAAGCGAATGTTTTTCCGGACCATCGGGGCGATGTTCAGGGTGCCGGTCGGGGTGTTGTAAAACCGTTTGGAGCCGATCCTGGAGCCGTCCCTGGTGCTGAGTATTTCCAGAAACAGTTCCGTTTCCGCCGCGTTGGAGAACGTGTAGGCGAGCGGGCCGAATACGGAGGAAAACATCTCCGGCAGAGAGGTGAATGTCATGTGAAAACGGGTTTGGAAGTGGATGATTGTGTGCGGTCCGAGATACCGTGCGGTCGCCGGTGTCGGGGCTGTGGGCGGAGTCGTGCCCTTCGTTTTTTTCGAAAGATGCGGAGGCGGCATCGGAAAGGCCGATGGCTGCTGTGCGGGGTGTCCGGGTGCCTAAAAACAGATGATGACGTCGGCTTTGGCCGTTTGGGAGATTTCTCCGTGCGGGGTGTAGGCTCCCGATCCGGGTTGGACGGTGAGGTTTTCGACGGCTATGACCTTCGGGTCGGTGCTTAACTGGGTGAAGAGATCGAAGAGTTGCAGTTCCGTTTGGCTCCATACCTCGTTGCGCCGTTCGGACGAGAGCTTTGCCCCGGGGTGCAGCAGCCGCAGTTCGACGCTGTAGGTCGCACGTCCGTGCAGACGGCCTTCGACCTCCTTGAGCCGGATGGGTGGAAGCCAGGCTGCGGGCAGCAGGACGATCTCGTGCGGGGTGCGGTCGTCGGTATCGATGTGGATCGTGTAGCCATACACGCCTGCGAGCTCCCGGATCGCACGGGTGAGATAGGTGCGGTTCATGTTGAAAAAGTTTTGATAAAATGTTTACAGATATTGAAAAGTCTGGATAATTTCCTGACAACAGAATTGTTGCGATTGTTGAAAAGGTCGGAAATATCCTGAGGCCGTCTGTTGAAAAGCGGATTTGTCGGGACAAATATAAACAATCCGAATACCCCTTGTCAAGAGATTCGACCCGGAATAATTTCGATCTGCGGCAAATAAAGTCGGTGGATAATTTGTTCGGACTGGGGTTCAATCTGTTGCGGTGACGGTCGCAGCGGTCTAATTTGGCCTTGAAAATTGGATATTTGAAATATAATAGCTACTTTTGCTCCGTAATATCTTCGTGAAGCCGGAGTCTTCCGGCCGAAAAGTGGAAAATATCCGTATCTTCCACGGCGGCGAAGAGCGAAGTTCAACGAAAAATTCAACGATATGGATGATGGTGTCGGTTCCAAGCATAGCGGCAGTGTCGTATCTCAATACGATACCATTCATCTACGGTATCCGCCACGAAGGTAACTTTCGTGCCGATCTGTTGTTGTCCCCTCCTTCCGAGTGTACGAAAAACTACGTCGAAGAGCGTGCCGATCTGGCGCTGCTTCCGGCTGCCGCCGTTCCCTCGCTCAAATCGACGGAGGTGATTACCGAGTATTGCATCGGAGCCGTCGGCCCCGTGCGAACCGTCGTGCTGTTGAGCGACGGCCCGGTTTCCGAGGTTCGGCGCGTCTTTCTCGATCCCCACTCCCAGACCTCCGTGCAACTGGTCGGTTATCTGGCCGCCCATCGTTGGAAAATCGCTCCCGAATGGTACTCTCTGGATGACTACGAACAGCTTCGTCATGCGCAGGAGGGGGACGCTTTCCTGTTGATCGGGGACAAGGTGTTCGATCACGAGGAGAAGTTCCGCTATAAATACGATTTGGCTGCCGAATGGCAGGCCGCGACCAAACTGCCCTTTGCCTTTGCCGTCTGGGTGGCTCGCAAGGGAACGCCCTACGAAGTCATCGAATCGCTGCAGCATGCCCTCACGTTCGGTTTGGAACATACCTACGAAGCGATCCTCGAAGCGGGATTCGACAAAAAGCCGTACGATGCCTATGAATATTTGACGCGTAATATCGACTATATTTTCGATAATCAGAAGCGCCGGGCCCTTCAGAAGTTCTGGGATTCGGGACTCAAGGTGTCGCCCCGTGTAAATCCCGGCTGATCGCTTACGCACAAACACAATTGAGCGGGTCGCTTCCGGCTGTTTTAACAGATGCACCAGCAATGCGGTTTTATGTTCCAGGTCATCGGCGCGGTAATACCACTGATGAATTTTTTTGCGCTCACGGGTGGACGGATTGGCAGAAACCTCCACCGGATCTTCCAGCAGACGCTCGGCAAAGTCCTGAATCGCATCGCCTTCCAGAGTTGCCGAAAAGAGCAGGGTCTGTTTACGCCAGCGCGTTTCGCCAGCAATATGTTCGATATCCTGAGCGAAGCCCATATCCAGCATACGGTCTGCTTCGTCGAGGATCAGCGTTTCAACCGCGCGGCAATCGAAGTTCTCTTCTTTTATGTATTGCAGCAGACGTCCGGTCGTGGCGACCACGATGTCCTGATTTTCGCTGAACACTTCCGCGTGGTTCATATAGGCTACGCCGCCGGTGATGGTGGCAATATCCAGATGCGTATGTTTCGCCAGTTCGCGGGCATGATCGGCTACCTGCATCGCCAGCTCGCGAGTTGGGGTGAGGATCAAAATACGCGGCGGACCGGATTTCTTACGTGGGAAATCGAGCAGGTGCTGCAACGCTGGCAGCAGATACGCCGCCGTTTTACCGGTGCCTGTCGGCGCAGAACCGAGTACATCACGGCCATCGAGCGCAGGCGGAATGGCGGCAGCCTGAATGGCGGTCGGGCGAGTGAAACCTTTATCCTGGAGGGCTTCCAGCAGGCTTTCGTCGAGTTCAAGTTCGGAAAAAGTCGTTACAGTCATGTTCTCGGTTTTCTGTACTAGGTCAGTCGGAAGGTGTAGAACTTCTGGCTGGAATGGAGGCACAAGTAGTAAAAGGTCAGCATGTTCCGCAAATCATCCATCGTCCGGATTCTGTAAAGAAAGGAAGTTTTGTATTTGAGAATACTCCTCTTCCGAAAGTACTTACAGAGCTTTCCCATTATTATGGGGTAAAGCTGGTAGCTGACCGGACAGACAAACGGTTGACAGCCAATTTCGATGCACACAGTCTGGACGAAATCATCGAGATAATAGAAAAAGTATTAAAAGTGCATATTAAAAAGCAAGTATGATGAGTACCTTGTGGACTGTGGCGGCTGTCTGTTTGTGTTTAGGGGGACATCCTCGTTCTGAAACTTCAGAATTGAAGAAAGCAATCGTACGAATGCAAGACTTGTATCATGTGAATTTCGTCTATGATTCTTCTTTGGAAATGATATGGTTATCTGGCATTCTTTCTTCTGGTAAGTCATTGAAGGAGAATCTGCAAACAGTCTTTTCCGGAACCGGAATCAAATGGGAGATAAAAGGCGGCTATGTTTTGTTGTTTAAATCGAGCCAGTATACTTTCTCAGGACACGTGTGTCAGGATAATGGGGAATCACTCCTTAATGTCACGGTGTATGATCAGAATATGCATATCGGTACCTTAACGGATGAACATGGTTTTTTTAGTTTGACATTACCGGAAGGAAAGCATACTTTGCGTTTCTCTTATGTAGGTTATGAAGAGGTGGTGAAAGAATTGGACTTGCGTTCAGATTATTCTGGTACTATTTATTTGAAGGAAAGTTCCACTGCATTGGAAGGGGTAGTGGTAACAGCCGATTTGAATACTTCTCTTTTTACAACTCAGACTGGAAAGATTTCGTTGACTTCAGAACAGTTGAATACGGAATTCTCACTGTTCAGTTCACCGGATTTAGTCAAGGCAATTCAGCAGCTTCCCGGAGTATCTGCTGGCACGGAACTGCTCTCCGGGCTTTATGTACACGGGGGGAAGAATGATGAAAACTTATTCTTATTGGACGGCATGCCTCTCTATCAGGTGAATCATTTTGGAGGATTGTTTTCTGCATTTAATACGGATATAGTGAAGAACGTGGATTTTTACAAGAGTGGTTTCCCGGCACGTTACGGAGGGAGGCTTTCGTCTGTGACAGATGTCCGTATGAAGGAGGGGGACTTAAAGGAGTTTCATGGTATGGTCTCGTTGGGGCTGCTGGACGGAAGGCTACGTTTCGAAGGGCCTGTCATAAAGGAAAAAACTTCTTTTCTGTTCGGTATGCGCCGGAGTTGGTTGGACGTGCTTTCTGCTCCTGCTTTGCGGATTGCCAATCGTTTCTTTCCCGAAGAAGATATCAATGCCCGTTATGCTTTTCATGATATAAATGCGAAAATTACACATCGGTTTTCCAATGAGAGCAGGCTTTCTTTTAGTGTGTATTCTGGAAGAGATTTGTTTAAAATGAAGGATAAACAGCTTTTCCCGTCAGGAAATCTGCTCCATCAAGAGAAAGAACAGACCACGGATGAATATCATATCAGATGGGGAAATCTTTCTGCCGCGTTGTCATGGAATAATCAGTTCAATCATAAACTGACCGGTAACTTTTCTTTGGTATATGCCCGTAATCTGTCTAAATATGACTTCAGGTCAGATGATAGTTTTTATAAAGGGGAAGATGATAAAGAATATTCTGTAGACCGGATGCAGAGGGACAGTTATTCTACTATTGATGACGTAGGTTTTCGCATGGATTTTCATTACCTTCCTACGGCGAGTCATCATGTTCGCTTCGGAAGCGATTACTTGTATCATATCTATTGTCCGCAGCATACGCTATCACAGGATATAAGAGGTACGGAGGAAATGACGGATACGTTATTGTCATCAGTAGAGAGCCATTACAAGGGGAATGAATTCTCTTTTTATGCGGAAGACGATATGAGGCTGACCCGAAAGCTGCGGATAAACTTGGGGGGACGTTATACCATGTATCAAGTTTCGGGAGCAGTATATCATTCGCTGGAGCCGAGAATATCGGCAAGTTACCGTCTGTTCAGTCGTACCACTTTAAAGGTTTCCTATACCGAGATGAGTCAGTTTGCGCACCAGTTATCCAATTCTTATTTAAACTTGCCGACCGATTGTTGGGTTCCTTCTACCTCCCGTATACGTCCTATGCATTCGCGACAGGTGGCAGGTGGTGTGTACATGGAACTTCCGTGGAGGTTGCGCCTGGAGGTGGAAAGCTATTTCCGTACTACCAGCCGAATGTTGGAGTACGAGGCGGGAGGCAGTCTTACATTGCCTGCCGGAAACTGGGAACAGGTGGTACGGGTGGGAGACGGCAAATCGTATGGGTTGGAAACATCGTTGGTGTATCATGATGAGCAGAACCTCTTTCAGGCTGGTTATACTTTATCATGGAGCAAGCAAAAATTTGATGATTTCTATTCCGGTTGGTATCCCAGCAAGTTTGATAATCGTCATAAACTGAATTTTGTCTATCGTCGTAAATTCAGCCATCGAATGGATGTATATGCAGCGTGGACTTATCGTAGTGGTGACCATGCGACGGTTCCTACACAGTATGTGGAAAATCCTTGCCTGCCTGGAACCTCGCAGCTGTCGGGCTTAGAGCCGATGTATGGAAAACCTAACAATATTACTTTGCCTGCCTACCACCGGCTGGATGTGGGTATCAATTTCCGGCGGACTACCAAGCGGGGATTCGAGCGAATTTGGAATGTGAGTATCTATAATGCTTATTGCCGTATGAATCCTTTTTATACAAAGATAGAACGGCAGGTGGATGGAAGTTTCAGAGGAAAGGCTATTGGACTGTTCCCGATAATTCCTTCTTTTAGCTACACCTTAAATTTCTGAATCGGCATGCATTGGAATGTCATTGATTATAACAAATTTCTAAACATTGTATTTATGCATTTACACAAACAGAATCTCATAATAATACTTGCAGCCTTCAGCCTGTTGTCATCTTGTGTGTATCATTTTGACTTGGATAAGATTTCAGAGGTTCCTAAATTAACGGTATATAGTTATCCTGGAAGTGGTGATACTACGGTGGTACGTCTTTCGCACAGTCTTCCGGTTTATGACAAAGGCATGAGAATGTATGGATTAAAGGGCAGGGACATCAGGTTGGAAGTGAATGACATTGCTGTTCCTTTGTTGTGGACAGAGGATTCATTGCCGGGAGTTCCCGCCAAAAGTTATTATGTGGTGCAGCCCTATGAGACGAGTGACCGTGTCCGGCTTACAGCTTCGGTAGAAAGTATAACCATGATATTCAGTGGCTGCGCAAGCATGAACAATACGGGCAAAGGTGCCGCAATCGGCGGTGGTTCGGGTGCTGCATTGGGTGCTATCCTCGGCGGTGTTATCGGTAAAGGCAAGGGTGCTGCAATCGGTGCGGCTATCGGTACTGCAGTAGGTGCAGGAACAGGTGCCCTTATCGGAAAGAAGATGGATAAAGCGGCAGCAGAAGCAAAACAAATTGAAGGCGCACAAGTAGAGCAGATAACTGACAACAACGGATTGCAGGCAGTAAAAGTTACATTCGATTCAGGTATTCTTTTCACTACCGGTAATGCAACTCTGAGTGCTGCTGCCAAGTCTGCATTGAGCAAGTTCGCCAACAACGTACTCAACCAGAACAGAGACATGGACGTATCCATCTACGGATATACCGACAATCAGGGCTGGAGAAACAGTACTGCCGAACAAAGCCGTCAGAAAAATCTGAACTTGTCACAGGAACGTGCACAGAGTGTAGCCAGCTACCTGTTAAACTGCGGCGTTTCTTCCAACCAGATTAAAGGTGTGCAGGGAATGGGCGAAAGCGATCCTATCGCCAGCAACGACACAGCTGCCGGAAGAGAACAGAATCGTCGTGTAGAAGTTTACATGTACGCAAGTGAACAGATGATTAAAGATGCACAGGCCGCTTCCAATTAAAAAAATATTGCGTTATGCGCGCAACCTGCTGATTTTCTTCTTTGCATCTACCATTCTGGCTGTGATCGTCTACCGCTTTATGCCGGTGTATGTCACTCCGCTGATGGTCATCCGAAGTGTACAGCAGCTTGCGTCAGGAGATAAACCCACGTGGAAACACACGTGGGTTTCTTTTGATAAAATATCTCCTCACCTGCCGATGGCGGTCATCGCCTCCGAAGACAACCGCTTTGCCGAACACAACGGATTCGACTTCATCGAAATAGAGAAAGCGATGAAGGAGAACGAAAAACGGAAACGGAAGCGCGGAGCAAGTACCATCAGTCAGCAGACAGCCAAGAATGTGTTCCTATGGCCGCAATCGTCTTGGATACGCAAAGGTTTCGAAGTTTATTTCACCTTTCTGATAGAGTTGTTCTGGTCGAAAGAACGGATTATGGAGGTATATCTCAACTCCATCGAAATGGGAAAAGGGATTTATGGCGCACAGGCTGCCGCAAAGTATAAATTCAACACAACAGCTGCCAAGTTGAGCTCAGGACAGTGCGCACTGATTGCCGCTACGCTCCCTAACCCGATACGGTTTAACTCAGCGAAGCCTTCGGCTTACCTATTGAAACGACAAAAACAGATATTGCGATTAATGAATCTGGTTCCTAAGTTTCCGCCTGTAGAGAAAAAGGCGGTCGATAAGAAAGACACCAGGAAGAAGAAAAAGAAATAAAGCAATCACTTTATCAAAATCTATTTCATCAAGAAACAAAAAAAGGATAAAGGGATTAATTTTTTCTATTATAATTT